>Ga0187864_10001012_pt1 | contig 28721 bp, 27 predicted proteins | sample June2016WEW_11_4_FD_132985 | JGI IMG/M metagenome (GOLD analysis project Ga0187864, IMG submission 132985) | Peatland microbial communities from SPRUCE experiment site at the Marcell Experimental Forest, Minnesota, USA - June2016WEW_11_40 | ecosystem: Environmental > Terrestrial > Soil >...
CCATCGGTCCGCCACCCGCCTGCCACCCTCGCGCCCGCCCGGCTCCCGGCGGGCTGTGCCCGCGACTTCGAGGGTAGCGAGGTGCTTGGCGGCGGTCGACTGGCCGATCCCGAGCACCTCGGCCAGCTCCGCCGCGGTCAGCCGAGGATGGGCGGCGAGGGATTCGAGGATCGTCTCTGGGGAGAGTTTCTGCGTGGTTGCCATGGTTGGCTCCTTCTCAGTCGAGTTGCTTCTGCCTCGGAGGTGTTACCTCCGTCTCGGGCTCGATCTCAAGGCATTTGCGAACCTTTGTCGACCGTTGCCTTAGCACCAATGGACGAAGGCTGATCGCGGGGGTTTGTCGAAAAAGAGCTTCGGGACCCTTGTTCTATAGATGACGCTTCTCCGGTCGTGGGCCGCCCATGACCACGCCCACCATCCCCCGCTGTCCCGTCCGCCCCGCCGTGCCACTGGCCGTCTGGCCGGTGGCACAGACCTCCGCCCAGTACCAACGGGCAGGTCGCTACCTACCGGCCTGCTCGCAGCACCCGGCGAAGATGTTCCCCGAGCTCGCCCGGCGCATCGTCACCGAGTACTCGACACCCGGCCAGGTAGTCCTCGACCCCCTCGCCGGCATCGGCACGACGCTCGTCGAGGCCGCGCTTGTCGACCGGCGCGCCATCGGCATCGAGGTCGAGCCCCGTTGGACAGCGATTGCCCGGGCAAACCTCGACCACGTCCTCGATGACGACCATCGCGACCTCGCCGAGATACGCATCGGTGACGCCCGGGCGCTGGGCAACGTGCTCGGCGACCTCGCCGGCAAGGTCGACCTGATCGTGACCTCTCCGCCTTATGGCTGCGACGTAGGCAACATGGACAAGACCCGGTGGGGCACCGGCGGCGGGCTGTGCCCTACCCGGGAGCGGAACTACTCGCCTGACCGAGCGAACCTCGGCCACGCCCGAGGTGCCGCATACCTCGCCGCCATGGCAGAGGTCTACCGGGCCTGCTTCGAGGTGCTGCGCCCTGGCGGCCTGCTCGTCACCGTCACGAAGAACGCCCGGCGCTCAGGCCGCTTGGTCGACCTCGCCGGGACTACCGTCGCCCTCGCCCGAGAGGCCGGGTTCTCCTACGTCCAGCACGTCGTCGCCCTCCACGCTGCGGTCCGCGACAGCACGCTCGTCGCTCGGCCGTCGTTCTGGCAGACCACCCAGGTCCGCCGCGCCCACGACCGGGGCGACCTCGCTCATCTCGTTGTCCACGAGAACGTCTGTGTCCTCGCTAAGGAGCGCCCATGACCGCGAACCCGGCACCGCCCACCCTGCCCCTGTCGGTGTGGCCCGTCGCCCAGCGCACCGCTAGGGGCCAACGCGCCGGGCGATACCTGGAGATCTCGGGAAATCACCCCGCCAAGATGCTCCCCGCCATCGCTCAGCGAGCGATCACTACCTACACCCAGCCCGGTGACATCACCCTTGACCCGATGTGCGGCATCGGCACGACGCTCGTCGAGGCGATCCACCTCGGCCGCGACGCCGTCGGCGTCGAGTACGAGCAGCCCTGGGCGGACCTCGCTCGTGCGAACGTGGACCTCGCGCGCAGCAAGGGGGCGACCGGGCACGCCGAGGTGCTCACCGGTGACGCCCGCTACCTGGAGACCACGGTCGACCCCGCCTTGCAGGGTCTCGTGGCACTCGTGGTCACGTCTCCGCCGTACGGGCCGTCACTCCACGGCCAAGTACGCGCCCGACCCGGACAGGGGGTCGAGAAGAGCCACGAACGCTACTCACGCGACCCTGGCAATTTGGCGCACCAGAGCTTCGACAGTCTCCTCGGCGGGTTCACAACCATCTTGCGCGGGTGCAAGATCATGCTCCGTCCTGGCGGCTTCGTCGTCGTCACCGCCCGGCCCTGGCGGCGCGGCGGCGAGCTTGTCGACCTGCCGGCCGCGGTGCTCGCCTGCGCCGAGGACGCCGGGCTTATCCCCTACGAACGCAACGTCGCCCTCCTCACCGGGCTACGAGGCGACTCCCTCGTGCCCCGCGTGTCGTTCTTCCAGCTCGAACACGTTCGCAAGGCCCGAGCCGCTGGCACTCCGCACCTCGCGATTGCCCATGAGGACATCCTCGTCCTGAGGAACCCGATATGAGCGGCGCCAGGAACCGACGGGGACAAAAACCGCAGATGGACTTGATGCGTGCCCAACGTGGAGGTGAGGTGTGCACGCCGGGCGGAGACCCCCGCCCCGAGAAGGCGAAGACCCCATGCCACATCGACAATCCACGACCAGACAATGGCCGATTCGGCGACCAGCGACCCCTCAGCCTGCCCGAGGCGGCCCGTTACCTCAACGTCACCGACCGTTACATCCGCCGCCTCGTCGCCGAACAACGGATTCCCTACTTCAAAGTCGGCCGGTTGCTCCGCTTCGCCGCCGTCGACCTCGACGCCTACCTCGCAGATTGCCGTGTCGAACCTGCGGCGTCTCACCCGCTTTTAGGTCCGCGGGCATCTCGATCGTGAGGGGACAGTCATGGGCTCTGTAAGGAAGGACGTCCGGTCACCGGGCTGGCAGGCCCGCTACCGGGATCGCTCCGGACACCAACGCACGAGGACCTTCCTGACCAAAGGCGAGGCGCGCACCTTCCTCGGCACCGTCGAGACCGACCTCGCCAAAGGTGCCTGGACCGACCCGGCCCTGGCCAAGGTCCGCTTCTCCACCTACACGACGCGATGGCGCCAGTCCCTGGCCCATCTACGACCCGGCACGCTCAACAACGTCGACTCGTTCCTCCACTGCCACATCCTTCCCGGCTTTGGGACCTGGCAGATCGGTCGGATCGAGCCGGCCGATATCCGCATCTTCGTCGCAGATCTCGTCGAGAAGGGCTTGGCCCCATCGACCGTGGCGGCCGTTTACCGGGTCCTCGCCCGCATCCTGGCCACTGCGGAGATCGACGGTGTCATTGCCCGTACTCCGTGTCGAGGCATCAAGCTGCCCCGCCAGACGACCACGACCGAGCCCTGTTTCCTCTCCCCAGCCGAGGTCCGTCGCCTCGCCGAGGCCATCGAGGACCGCTACCGGGTGCTCGTCTACACCGCCGCCTACACCGGCATGCGTTGGGGCGAACTTGCCGGACTGGGTGTCCAGCGGCTTGATCTACTCCGGGGGACCATCGAGGTCAGCGAAGCCCTCACCGAGGTCAACGGCCACGTCCGAATCGGGCCGACCAAGACCGGCAAGAGCCGAACTCTCTCGATACCCCGCTTCCTCGTCGCCCTCCTCGCCGAGCACCTGGCGACCTTCCCCACGGCTGGCGGGTACGTGTTCAGCTCCGCCGAAGGAACACCGCTTCGCCGGAACTTCTACCGCCGCCACTACAAGCCGGCCGTCAAGCGCGCCGGGCTCCCCGATACCTTCCGTTTCCACGACCTCCGCCACACTTGCGCAGCCCTCCTCATCGCCCAGGGCGCCCACCCGAAGGAAATCCAGGAGCGGCTCGGGCACTCCACCATCCAGCTCACCTTCGACCGTTACGGGCACCTGCTCCCGAGCCTTGATGAGCGACTGCGGGACGGACTCGACACCACCTGGCGGACCGTCGAGGATGCTCAAGTCCAGGGCGGCCAGCTGGTGGAACTGCGGAGGTAGGGAGCCGCGCGCAGCTCACCAAAAGCCGATCTGTAGGCTATCTAAACTCAGCAAGTGGCGGCTTGTTATGAGCTAGCCATCACGCAGTAGGGTCCCTTTTGTCAGCGTGGCTCCTATACATCGCCAGAGACTTCATGATCATGATAGACCCACTTATCGGTGAAGACGTATTTGGACCCTCTTTTAGAACCCTCAATCTTTACGATATCCGCGGAACGCAGCGCCTGCAGTGCGGCTACCGCCAGAGACTGCGAGCCCATGATCGTCTTGGCCCCAGACATCGCGATAGACTTCCCATTGAAGATTTTCCCAACCAATGAAGTAAGACCCTTCAGCACCTCGTCTCGGTTGGTCGATCCGTCATCAGCTGTGATCTCATAAGAGATCGCATCTAGCTTGCGAAGGCCAGAGTTCTTTGCCAATACGAACTCTCGCAGTTTTTCACGGAGAGACACCGCTGAGGTATACTCCATCCGTTCTGCGTATCCGAGATCCGCTGAGCCGAGAGGATTCGGTTCCCCGTTCTTTAGCATTGTAATGCATCGACGATCCTTTGCGACTGCCAGACCTAGCTCAAAAGATACATTCGCGTTTCCGCCTGAGACATCGAATACTGATAGGTCGGACCTCAAGATCGCGCGCCAAACTTTACGCATCATTTCAGCCGTAGAAACTTCATCAAGAAAGTACCAGAAACGGACCGGTAGTTCCTCCTGTAGTTGCTTAACTACGGTGCCATAGTCGTCCTTGGGTAATGGCGGCCTATACGGATAGCCCATGAATACGAAGTTCGCGCGCTGCCCATTATCCGGATACGACTCTTCTTCTCGAAACATTTGGGCCATCGAGTGCACCTCCGGCAGGTGGGTATATTATGGTACCGCCAACCGGCCTGCGATTCTTGATCCAGTGGCCGTCACGGTCGCCTAGGCAAGCCCTCGTCCTCTAAGACTGGGTCTTCCAGTTGTTGGTCGAGTGTGTCAAGGCTGTCCTGGGATTGGTACGAGTGGGTGCGAACCAAGATCGTCAACGAGACCGAGGACCTGAAGATGGGGCCTATCGCCTTGGAACGGGCGCTTTACCGGTTGGACCGACGGGTGAAGCGCCCCAGGAAGGGGGAGCCGAAGCAGTCCTGAGCTGAGTGTGCCGAGGCCTTGGGCGGCGTGCTCTTGGGGCCGGCGCCCTTCTCCTGAGCTGACACAGGCCCCCCGTGCTCTGGTTCCCGTGGATAGCGGGTGGCAGTTTCCAAGGGTCCGGGCGATGCTCCGGCAACTGGCTGGATCTCGGTCAATGCAGTCCAGGTGATCGTCCAGATCCTGTATGCCAACGCAACGCTCCTTCTTTCCCGCGTTTGTTCGAGGCATCCCGGCGACGACCTCCCCGAGATGTCGCCCTCCTTGCCGACCGCCGCCACGCAAGAGACCGAAGCACACCGGTGCCAAACGGGTCATGCTTTGTCCGTGACCTCGGTTACCTCGTTGTTCCGGTGTCCTGCCGCGGACGTCACGCTGGCTCGTGTCCGCGAACTTGTCGACCAGAGCCTCCCGGAGAGCCTCACGCTTGAGTACAAGGAGCGGTTCAGCAGCTCTCTGGTGACCACCGTCGCAGCGATGGCTAACAGCTACGGCGGGATCATCCTCGTCGGGATCGTCGACAGCCATGCGAACGAGCGCATCGTGGGCGTGTCCGAATCGGCAGTTACGCAGATCGCCAATGCCTGCCACGACACGCTGGAGCCGCCATGGGAGCCGGAGATCGTCCCGGTGCGGCTCGCAGGTTCTGTCGACGCTTACGTTCTCGTGGTCCGAGTCGATCCGACGCGTGCGCCCCGGCCTCTGCTTGTGGACGGATACGCGCCCGTCCGTCTTCATGGGCGCAACGCCAAAGCCAGCAAGGATCGCCTTTCGCAGCTGTTTTCTGAATCGGCCCTATCGATGCCGGCGCTGTACAAGACTGTCCCGGCTCCACAACTACAGAGGGAGCAGAACGGATCCGCTGCCGCTGACTTCGTGATGCGAAGTGGCATGCAGCTGCCGGTCGGCGAGTCGGCGACCTGGCGCCCGCTTTCCGAGCGCAGCGTCGATGCACTCGCGGCTGCGCTGAACAACTCCGCGGTGAACCGGCTCCTTGTAAACCGTTGCTCGGAGTTCAGCATCAGCGGTTTCAACCCATTCTCCAGCCAGGGCTTCAACCGGGCTCGCCACGCCCGTTTGGAATGGCAAGGAGTTGTCGATGGGGCCGTCCCATATCCCATCGAGGCGATCGCCGAGGCGCACTTGCCCAACGCGTACGGGGTGCCGTCGTCGCTGCAATTCACCCTGGATATCGTCGTACGGGTACGTGTGATACAAGTGCGCGAGGGCATCTCTCCGCCGATGCCGCTTTGGACGCTTACCCCATTCGCCCTGAGGGAGTTCATGACGGGCATCATCGCCGGACTCACCGAGACGGCTGTGGTAGTCGCTCTTGCCGATCTTGCCGACATCGATCCGGTCCTCGTCCCTCAACCGGCCAACTTGACGTTGCTCACCGGCCCAGCCGTGCGCGAGCTTCTAAGCGTTTCCGGCCTCGTCGCCGTGGCGGGTGCCGGAGACTCCTACGGTGCTTCCCTTCTCAGCAATCCAACTCTGGACCTCAGTGACGTACACGAACGCATTGAGCAAGTCGAGAACTGGATGACGCAGGTGGCCCTCGATGCAGGCCTGCGCGGAATGGAGCAGCTGCTTTCGCGGATACACCAGGAAGAACAAGCAGCAGCTGGGCGCTGAAGTTCACAGCACGATCGATGGAGGACGTCGGCGCTAGCGGGGCGTGGTTGTCAGCGAACATCGCGTCGACCGACAAGTCGCGTCGTAATGTCGCGCCGTGAAGATCACAACATCACCGTCCACGGATGACTTGGGCCAGCCTCCAGTCCGACGCCCCCGTGCAGGTCAGTTTCCGCTCTTCGTGGCGGAGCAGCTCGGTTATTACGTCTACCTACTTCGAGATCCTCGAAGTGGAGAGATTTTCTATGTTGGCAAAGGAACGGGCGACAGGGTGTTCGCTCACGCCAAAGATGCCATCGCTTCGGATCAAGAGACACCGAAGGCTGACCGCATCCGCGCGATCATCGCCTCCAACGAGGTCGTCGCGACTGAACTCCTTCGCTTCGGTCTCGACGAGCCAACAGCTTTCGAGATCGAGGCAGCAGCCATCGAGTTGCTCGGGCTCACGAGCCTTCTCAACGTGGTGGGTGGTCACCGATCACAAGATCACGGACGAATGTCCACCGACGACGCGATCCAACTAGTCCACGCGGAACCGGTCGACATCACCGTTCCCGCAATTCTGATCAGGCCAAGCCGATTGTGGTACCGAGGGATGCCGGAGAGCGAGCTGTTCGAGGCAACAGCGGGCTGGTGGAGAGTCGGCCCTCGGAGAAAGGGTGCTCGGTATGCGTTCGCCGTGGCGAACGGAGTGATTCGAGGTGCTTGGGAGATCCATGGTTGGAGACCTCGGCAGAAAGGCGACCGAGGTTGGCAGGATGACCCTCCTGGCAAGCCCCGGTGGGGATTCGAGGGCTCCGCAGCTACCCAGCTCGAAGACTACCTGGGCCGAAGCGTTGCTCGTTACTGGAAACCAGGTGCTCAAACGCCTTTCACGTACGTCAACTGCTAACACCATTCTTTAAAGGGCGAGCCCAATCGTCCCTTTACGACTGGCCTCGACGATTGCGCGTGAACCAGCAAATGGGGTGCGGTCAAATGAGATCAACACGTCTGAATACTCGCCACTCAGGGCCAGGAGCATTACTGCTAGAGGCCGAGTCGAACGGTGACGGTGCTATTTGGGCGCTAACCCTCTGTCGTCTTCAGAACGGGAAGGGCCCGACATCGCTAGCCGGGACTCGAGCTAGCGAGGCGATCATGCGCTCAAGACCCCAGCGCGGGTCAAGGAGGTTGATCTCATCGATGTCGCCGGTTGCTCTTGAGAGCGCCTGCAATCGCTCTCGAACGTCAATCATCAACGGTTCATGGTCTTCCTCAGGAGCGAACACCGCAACCAAATCCTGCCAGAGGATGATCTGGTCACCGACGTGGCGCCACTCCCTTTCCCACCACCACTCCTTACGAATCGAGACCGGCTTACCCATCTGCTCGATGAAGGGAGCAATCTTCGCCGCCTGGGAGTCTTTCGCCGCGAGTGACTCCAAGGATCCATCGCTTGCAATCCGATTTGCGTAGCCCTTCCTCGCAAGATCCACTAGATCATCCACTGGGCCAGTGAGCCAGTCGTGGCCGCGCGTCATGTCGAGGTACCACACTGGATTGACAGAATGGCGCCTGGCCCACGTCTTCGTAACGGCAAGACCATAGGGAGCAAATCTGCCTGGCCGATTCTCAATGTCCTCGCACATCATCCAGACATGTTCGAGTGGCGTCTCGGTGTAGCAGACCACCAACTGGGATTTCTTGGTCTCCTCGTCGAGGCGAGCAAGCCGCTTCCCCATCCCGTAGACCGATCGCGCCTCAAGAGTGTGGGTTTCGAGAATCGAAAGAAGATTGTCGCGCGCTTCGCCTCCGCGGAACCGACGCGTCAAGTGCACTAGAAAGGTGGATAGGTCACTTCGACGTTGTAGTAGATCCGTTATCGACTTGGGCATAACCGGTAGGTTAGCCAATCTAGATTCTTCGTTGTCACGTCGGTGATACCGGCTAAGATACGAAAGTCGTCGAGATCACAACTCGGGGCAATAGTGGGCGAGCAACGTTCGTGTTAGCTGTTCACCCCGGAGGCTGATTGCATCCAGTGTCCCTTCCGACATCGCTCGAAAGTCTGTTGGATGATGGCGGACATCCTCCGCCGGCACCAGGTCCGTCACGGGTATGGGAAGACGCTCGTCGGGCATCCCCAGGTAGGCATGGACGAACCCTTGAATGAGCCCGGCGGCGGCTGCCTCGTGGAGGCGTCCGCGCGAGGCGTCTTGGGCTTTTCGATACGTGACGTCGAAACTGCGCTTCAAACGCGCTGCCGCGAAGTGTCCTGCCGTGAGGGGCAGTCGGCCCCGACCGGCGTCGCAGGCGATGATGTAGTCGAGATCGTATCTGTGCGCCGTATGTGAGGCGGAACGACCGGGCTCGAGGACACTGAGACCGAGGTTGTCGTAGACGCCCCCGTCAGTGAGCAGAACGGCATGCTGCTCGCCAGGCTCATTGGGCTTACGTCGGAATGTGTACGTGCGTTCGACGGCAGGGAGCAGCAGAGGGAAGGCGCCACTGGCAGCTACAGCTTCGGCGACTAGGACCTGTTCCTCGACCGTCCCATATGCGGAACAGGAGCTCCTTAGGCTCCCGAAGCGCATCGCGTTGCTCGTTCGGAGATCGGTAGCGGTGATCACCGTTGCCAGATCGGGATGGGTGATCTGCGAGAGCAAACGATCCCCGAGACCCCTGGCCGCCAACGTGTTCGTGAGGGCGTCGGTGCGATTGGCGCCGCGGAGTCGCGGCTCGCCCGTTCGTCGGAAGACGCCGGCACGAGTGGCCTGGACCAGGTTGCGTATCGCAGAGTCCGGACGAAGTGCCCGGGTCACCATCTCCAGTTGTAGACCGCGGCGCAGCTGGTCGACGACGAGGGAATCGAATGCCGAGAACTCCACCGGTCCATAGGCGTAGAAGGCCGTAAGGACACTTCCCCCACTAATGCCCGAAATCACGCGCACATGGCGCAACAAGTCTTGATCGTGAAGGGCGCGGAGACAGCCGAGGCCGAAGCATGTGGCGCGGAATCCTCCGCCGGACAGCGCGAGACCTATGCGCGGCGTGCTCATCGGAGTCGCAGGACCTTGCGCAGTCGACGTGGCAGCAAGCGCTCTCGGCGCTTCGTTGGTCGGTGGGACCGGGGTCGCGAGCCCCAGCCGCCCGGCCAGGCCTCGGTTCGGTGGCTCGCAGGCGCTGGCGGCGCCTCCCTCGGTGCGTTGTCGACATCTCTGGTGACGAGTTGGGCGAAGATGTCTGGTGCCCGACCCCCATTGACCCAGCTCGACCAAGTTGCCTTGTCGCCTCCGACGATCACAATCAGCGCCCGACTTGGGCTGTTGGCCAACGGCGTAATGAGAATTCGCATCCCGATCTTGTCCGTTGGGCTCGGCGCAGCCTCGCCGTAAGGATGGCTGTGCCACATCCCGATGAAGGCTGTCAGTCTTCCGCTTCGATCTCGGTGATAGGCGACAAGCTCCTCGACACCCTCCACACCGTGATCGAAGTGGAGGGCGGAGAGCAGGCTGTCGGGAGGAGGACCAGAAACGTCGTCGATCCAGATGCACCGACAGGCGTCATCGACCTGGCCGAGCAGGAGGCCACCGGTCTCTATCTTGGGTCCCCGCAGACGCGCTCCTCGGCGGACTTCGGCTCGCATGCGGGTCAGCGCCGGCTGGCTGATCCGGACCTCGTAGCCCGTCTCGGCATCGTTGCACACCCAGTCGTTTGGCCATCCGAGCCACATGGTTCCGGGCCGGCCCGGCCCTGCGGTGACCTCACCGAGGCGAGCGATTGCCGCGACCATCGGCAAGGTGCTCTCACCGGAGCCGTCGCGGGTTACGGCGTGCAGGCCCGCGTCGAAGAGGTGCCCAGCAAGTGCCGCTAGGTCGGCTGCCGATCCGGTGAAGGTGGGCGATGAGCATCCCGGCTCAGGCTGGAAGGTCGCGGAGCGGACCTCGGCTGGAAAGAAGTCAGCCACGACATCGTCGAGCCTGCCGGCATGCTGACCTCGACCGGCAAGCGACAGCCGTCGAAGCAGGTGTCGACCAGCACCAGTTGCGCCTCGCTTGGCCACCGTGACGACACCCCGTCGGGCGTCATGACCGATCATGACCGACATCAGGGGCGGCCATGTGTCGCGTGACTGGGAGCGGCGTAGCTCGAGCAACGAGGCGACCGCGGCGTCCGCCGTGGCGTCGATCACGAGATCGACATCAGGGGCAGGCGCACCGTCGGCGAGTACGACGGCCTGTGCGGAACCGACAGTCGGTCGAACCGGCTCGTCTAGTCGGACCCGGTTCAGTCTCGCGGCCAGCGCCACCGCCTTGGGTAGGCCGATGTCGCCGTCGGCGTAGGGCTGGCGCACGAGGATCCCGGGCGTGACCACGTCTTCGTCAACTACCTGCACCTCCGTGGCGCCTCCGCGAACGCAGAACTCGGCGATCGGCCCCCCAAGTGCGCCGCACCCGAGGACCAGCACACGTCGACCCCGGATCCACTCGGCCGAGCTGTTGGTGTCACGGCGGACCGTGACCTCATCCCGGGCCTCCATGACCCGCACCCAGGACGTGTCGGTGGTGGCGATCCAGCCAGGAAGGAGCTGGTGTGCCAAATCGCCGAGATGGGCGAGGGCAGGGTGATCAGAGTCGGCGAAAACGATGTACTCGGCGACTAAGCGCCCGACGTCGTCGAAGCGCCAGCACACCAGGTGCTGGCGGAGAGTGCCGTCAGCCACTCGACGTGACGGCGTCCCGACGAAGAGATGCAGCTGGGTTGGGCGAACGGGATCATCTCCGGCTCGCCGGCATCCCAGCACATAGTTGACTGCCGCGACCTCACTGATCGCGGTGAACAGCTCGTCTCGCGGGACACCCAACGCCTCCAGGGCCGCCACGAGCGCGGCAGCCTGTTTCGGGTACTCGAAGCTCATCTCTCGATCGGTGAGCACGGCGAGTGCGCCGGCAATCGGCCGGCCGTCGTAGGCCGACGGCAGCTCCCCGGCGCTGAACCGTCGCAGCCACTCGTCTCGACTGACCCATTCGACGATGTCGAGACGATCATCGGAGTAGGCAGTCGTGATGCCGACCACGAGTCGGTACGAGACATCGGCTCCCGGTCTGGACGCTACTGGCGGGGGAACGCCGCGACGGCGACGACCGGGGTTTGCGACCCTGGGAGCAAGGTCACCGAGGTCGGCTCGAACCACCATGACGCCGTTGTCGCCCGACACATACGCGACTGGGGGGTGCAGCGGTTGATCATCGGGATCAAGTTCACCGAGCGCGGCACGCTCCAGCCACAGGACAAGCCTCTCGATGAGGCCGAACATGCCATCGGCCGGCACCCACTCGATCGAAGGCGCCGCGTAAATGCAGAGCTGACATGCCCACTGGACGTGGGGGATCTCGGCCCACCGGCGGTGCGGCACAAAAATGAGAGGTATGTCGAACGGGAACCCGGCCGAGATGAGCAGAATGAACCGCTCCCGCTTGCGCAATCGAAGCCCGTCGGCCGCTAATGGTGTGCCCGTGCAGTCAAGCGAGATCACCGCTCGAAGCCAGCCGCCGTCAGACCACGATGGCTCAACCGGCAGGTCGATCGCACCACCAGACCCAGCGGCGAGCTGGCGCAGTTGGTCGAGGGCCAAACGCTGACCTCTGCTGGTGGGAAGGGTCACTGTCCGCCGAAGCCGACCGCCTGCTGAGGGGCCGCCTCATCTCCTCTGGCCGTCGTGACCGCCTGGCGGACCTGTCCAAGACCGCCGGACTGGCCTGCCTGCCGCCGACGGCGGTGGGCGATCACAGTGGCCGCAAGCGCCGCGAGTATGCCCCCCGCTGCCAATGCACCGCCGACTGCGGCTGCCTTGTTGACCGCTTCGGTCGTGCTGTCCTCGATATCGAGGAGGACGAAGCCGTCGTCACCGATAGCGAACACGATGGGTCGAGGAGCGTCCGCCTCGGGGTACTCGCCGGTGCAGATCACGTCATCGGCGATCTCCTCATAGCGGGCCTGAGCCAGAAGGTGAGGCGGATTATCGCCGGTCTTGTTGCTTTCCGGGAACTCGGCGCTGCTCACGACCACAACGGAGGAACCCGCGGTGTGGCGCTCAAGCAGATCGAGGACCTCCTGTTTGAGGACCTCGGTTCCGTCCTCTACGACGTACATGACCTTTTTCGAGCAGTGGTGGGGGGCAAGCAGCACCTCCCAAGTCAGGCGCTCTGGACGCTCGGCGTACTCGCTGTACTCGAAGATCTTTTTGATGGTCTCGTGAGCGAGGTCGCCGAGCAGCAGGATATGCCCCTCGTTGCCGTCCGTGTCCTTCAAGGTGACCTGCAGCGCCAGAGAGGTGTCGTTACGTTCCGCGGCGCAGTCGTCCTTGAACGGAGCGTGGATGAATGCCTCGAACCGGTCGGACAAGTCCTCACCGTCGATTGTGGTCACCGCATCCCCCGGGTAGGTCAGGTACTCGTCGGGGAGCTCGTCGTACGCGTGCTTGTCGTGGTCGGTGTCGTAACCGACGACCCGAATGCGGTCCCCTGATGCTGGCACGTGGCCGTCAGCGATCGCCCTCTCGGTGGCGGCGACCCGCCGCTTCGCCTCCTTGTGGAACGCTTCGGCATCGGGGCAGAGGGGAACATCGTTCTCCGTGTACTCCCGCCACAGCCGGGGGGTGGCCCACAGCTCGCCGATGGTCACCTTGTCCAGCAGGTCGGCGAAGCCGAGGCAGTGGTCCATGTCGGCGTGGGTCAGGATGAAGGCCGCAAGGTATGGCTCCCCGTCCCGCTCCGGCAGGACCTCGACGAGGCGGTCCACCACAGCGACGACGATGGCGCCATCATCGTCCGCCGTGGCCATGTCGTGGAGGTCCACCTGGACGACATGCTCGTCGTCGATGACGATCGTCGTGCTGTCGCCGGTGCCAACAGGCCAGAAGACAAGGCCCTGGTCAGGAAGCTGAGTGCTAGTCATTCGTATTCTCCAATCACGTGCCGTCGGGAGCAGTAGCGAATCGAGGACTCGTCCTCGAGCCCCACGGCCCGTTCCACCTCTTACCTACGGACGACCACATCGGGGTGTCCGGCGACGCGACCGGATGGGTCGTACGTCTATTCGCAGTCCTTGCAGACCGTCGATTCGCCGCTGAATCGGTCCAACCCCCAAGGCAAGAAACAGACCGTGCAGGTGCGGGTGGCCCGCTCCGCCTTCGTCTCGCACCAACAGTCTCCGCACCTCGGGCAGCGCGGCTCGTTGCACCGGGTGCAGAAGCTGTAGCTGTCAGCGAAGTCGACATCGCACCGTCGGCACGATCCCTCGTACGACGGCACTATCTCGGCGGGGTTCCGCAGGGTGAGCCGCTCCCAACTCGGTCGGTCGGTGAACACTGCGAAGACGTAGCCGTCATCGAGCACGGCGTCGCCGAAAAGCAGCTCACCTGGCTTGCCCGAGGCGAAGACGACTCGGCTTTGCTCTCGGGCTGTTCCGCGGTTCGCGGCCCTGGCCACAAGGCTGTCGGCTCCTTGGGCTGTTCCCCGCGCAACTCGGTACGGAACGCCGACATTGGCCGTAAAGCGAGCGACGTCTTCCTCGGCCAACATGACGTAGCCGGAGCCGAGGAGGCGTTGGGCCGCTCGGACGCAGGTGGCCTCGCGCGAGGCCAAGGTTGCGTGGTACAGGTCTACAATCGCACGAGCGGCGGGCCCTTTCTTGTCGATGAACTGATCGACGACGCTGTCGGGGATCAGTAGCTCGGCGGCGACCGCGTCGGCGATGGCTTCTTCGAGGGCCATGCCGCCGTCATCGAAGGTGGCGAACACCTCGTGGATTTCGGCATCGATCTTCACCAGGTGATGGCCGTACTCGTGCAGTGCGGTGAACCGCCGTCTCGCTCTACTGGCCGCTTCAGCCACCGTGATGCGGGGCGGCGGGCCTTTACGGTAAGAGCCATCGACCGAGCAACCACCGCCTCTTGGCTCTTCGGGACGCATCCGCAGTTCGATGCCCTGCGCTTTGAGAGCGTTGTATGGGTCGTGGCCGAGCGCGGCCACGAGATCTGAATCCAAGTCGTCCACGAGGCGCTCGGCGTGATCTCGAGCCAATCGGCGGAACCTATCCATCGTCGGCCAACAGTTCGGCGATGAGTTGGTTCCAGTCGGGTCGACCACGCGTGGGACCCGTGGTGCGAGCTGCCACAGGGAGCAGGTCTACGGCTAGTTGTCGACGGGCCGCAGCCTCGGAGATCCCGAGCTTTCGTGCCCGGTCCCGGAGACGGGGACGCCACGCTGGGCGCTCGATGCTGCGCTCCATGTCCTCGGGGATCGTCGGTGTTCGCCTGAGCTTGAGAACGTCGATCTGGAGAATGTTGGCAAGCGCCTCTACCTCTGTTGGGCTCGGTGCCCGTTGGCCGCGGAACAACTCGGTCACCTCGCCCGGTGCGACAGCCAAGCCTTGGGCGAGCGTGGCCACCGAAATGCCCAGATCCTGGGCTCGCTTCCGGAGATCGATCGGATCCTGCGCCGGGGCCTCAGCCCACTTGGCGGCCGAGAGACGTCCGATCACGGCAGCGATGTGCGCGTATCCCCCGATGATCATGTCGCCGGACGAGGCGAGGGACCGCTCCGTTGCTGCGGCCTGGCGTACTTGCACGAAAGCCGCTGCGTTAACCGACCCGAAGGATGCGTGCAGCACGCCGAGCGGCACACTTATGACGAGACCTACCCAGGCAGCCAGTTCCACGCCGAGTGGGCCGTCGTCGGCCGAGATCCATACGACGCTCTCGTCCGCTGCGTCGGTATCGACGACCACAGGGACGATGTGAACGCTGCTCAGGTCAGCTGCCAGCACGAGAGCGAGCGCCGCATCCTCCTCCCACTCCAGGTGCCAAAGCTCACCTGGTTGGGGGTCACCAGGGACATTCGCGAATCCCTCCTTGAGCCCGCCTGAGGTGAACGGCGCAGCAGCCGTGGGGACCCGCCTCGACCAGTTCGCGGGGCCTATGTCCGCAACAAGAGCTCGACAGGCAGCGCAGCCATCGAGGTGACGACGCACGACGTCAGCGTCCTGCTCGTTGAGCAGCCCGTCGACGAACTGAGCGAGTTCCAGGTCGGTCGGATGGGTCATCAGCGGTCGCGGCTCCTTGCAGCGTCGTGCCGGACGATGACATCGTCCTGCACGATGTGTCTACGGACAACCTGTAAAGCGTGTCCGGTCACCGCTTGTTCCACTCCGCGTGAAGGTCGATCAATGCACGAATCACATCGATCTTGTCCGTAACTCCGTCGAGAGCCAACGCCATGCGTGACTTCAGGTCGTCGAGGCGAACCTGGGTAGCACTCTTGGCCAACCCAATCCTGGCTTCCCGTGCCGCGAGGCGACCGCCAGCGTCCAGGTAGGTCATGAGTTCCCGATCCTGATCATCCAGCTCATCCCAAATCTCCACAGCGAGCACCCGGGCGGACGCCGACACAGGGGGTGAACCGGTTGCGATCACGCCCACACTGACGTCGTCGTCCAGACGGTCATCCCAGCGACGATGAAGTTGGAGCCGTTTGCCGACAATGCGGGTGAGGATATTGAGCGAGAGAGGAGCGCCGGCCGCCTTCAAGATCGCCGCGCAGAGAGCTTCGAAGCTCTCCTTATCGGTGGGCGGTCCCTCGCGCGCAGCGTCAGCGCCCCACGGGGGCGGGCCCGTGGTCACTGCCGCCGCGACCGCGACCAGCTTGGCTTCGTCCCCACCCCACTGGTCTCGATGGCAGTACTCGGCCAACGACACGGTGGCCGTGTCAACGACAATCACCGTTGGCATTCGGTCGAGGATCGTCCGCAGAGTCCGGCGCAGTTTTGGGAGCGGGTCTTCGCGCGCTCGGTCGGCCAGGAACCACTTGACCGTCTTGTCAAGTAGGCCACGGAGATGTTGGTCGTCGACGGCATCTATGGCTAGCTGGACAAGGCGAGCGGGACCGCGACCGGCCGCGAGGAACTCAGCCAGAAGCTCTTCGTAGTCCTCTTCAAGCCAATTCGCGTGACCAGAGGGAGCGGGGATGTGACGGATCCTCACGCCAGCACACAGGGCCCGGTCGATCAACGGGATCGCGGGCGTCCAGTCCTCTTGCCGCAAGTGATCGAGGAGAGTCACGATCAATCCGCCGGGGGCGCTTGAGTCATCTCGACCCCATTGAAGTCCACCAGCCGAAGTGCAGATCGTCATGAGGTGGGATGTAGCTCGCCCGATATTCGATCAAGCGGATGGCGTCGGCAGCACGCCGAGTGTCGATGGTGGGACCTTCGGCCCAGGTCTTCACGAGCTCGGTCGTGCGGACGATGTCGACGCGAGGAGCGAGGCCGCCAGCGGTGAGTCGCTGGGCTCTGCGGTCGTCGGTGGCAACGCGAAGTCCCCGATGGATTGCCGCAGTGAGAGTGGCCGCCTCTCCGTCGTCGACGTTCCGAGCGAGGTCGACGAATAGGTCTAACTCGTCATCAGCGAGTTCGACGAGGCTGAGGGCTCCATCATCTGCCAGCAACGCGATGTCGACCCGTTCCCTGTGACCCTCGGGGTCGAGGGGATCGATCCACAATGTCTCAGCGGCAGCAATGGAGGTCATTACGAACCGCACGCCCGGGGCGGCGGCGATCTCCTCAAGTTCGACGCCAGAGGCGACGAGGTTGATCGCTACGCAGGCATCGAGGAGAAGATCGTCCACGACAAGAACTGTTCGATATGTCAGCCGTTGGCGATGTCGGCGACGTCAATGGGGCCCATCTCGATGTCTGACGTCATGCCGCTCTCGTCCATCCGAACTCGGTGTGACAGTTGGTGGGCGAGTTTTCGGGCAGTCGTCCGATCAGTACGGAGCAGCCGAGCGAACTGACCCTCAGAGACTTGCCCGTCGAGGTACGCAGCAACGGCGAGATACCGATATCGCAGTGGCAGAAGCTCCTCGTCAGGCGGCAGGGCCGCAAGTTCGAGCATCTCGCGTGCTTCACCGACCCGGAATCCGGCTTTGGCGAGCCGGTCCCAGGTGTGCGGTCGCAGGAGGTCGAGGTTTTCCAATCGCCGGACCAAGGCTTCCAACGAGACCTGGAAGAGATCGGCGAGATGGAGCAGGTCTGCTGGTGTCACGTTTTCTCGACGAGACTGGCGGATCTCGTTGTATCTCCGCATGACGCCGCTCGCAGGGAGAAGGAAGTTCTCGGCGAAGGCGTCGGCGAAGCGCTCGGCGCTCGGCACACGGCGGTAGCCGTTTAGGGCCGTCACTTCAGTCTTGGATCGTTGTGCGAGGAAGTGAGCGTACTCGTGCGTCAGGGACCACCGTTGGCGTTCGCCGGGGTGGCCGGCATTGATCCCGATACACGCCCCGTAGCTTGCGGATGCGACGAAGAGCCCAGCCACCCGTGAGGGCAGTCTGAGCGAGAAGATGCGCAGACCGACATCGCCTTCGAGCATCTGACGGAGGTGATGAACGGGAGCGTCACCCAGGCCGAGTCGGTTGCGCTCGGTTGCGGCCAGGCTCTCGCCGGCTGCAGCGGGGGCAAGCGAAGAGATGTCGGCCTCGGGTGGATAGCGCTGCGGTAACGGGGCACCGGCCACTCGTTCGAGCTCGACATAGTCGTCTGCTAGTTCCTGGAGCAGCTCGACCGATTGAGCGAGCTGGTCGTCGTGGTGCGCTTCACCAGGCCGAAGCCGGAACTGTGCAACGAAGTCCTCGGGAACTGGTGATGGTCGGAGTAGCTCGTTAACCGGCCTGTCGTAGAGGCGCGCGAACTCAACGAGCTCCTGAGGCCTGATTGGTCGCTCGCCCTTCTCGATCGCGACGATGGTGGTGCGGGCGAGCCCTACGCGTTCGGCAACGTCCTGTTGGGTCAAGCCACGCGCACGGCGCGCCGCTCGGAGCCGGTCGAGCAGGAGTTCGGTGGCGGCTGCTTCGGGGTTCGTGTTGGTCATGTGGTCCTCGCTTGGGCGGCGGTTACGCCGCAGCTTGACGGTGGTCGAGGTAGTGCGCAACGAGAGGACTGGGGAATGCCGCCCACTCCCTCGCGTACCGTTGCAACATGCCCGTGAGGGCAAGTTGTGGTCGAAGCCCGGCGGAAGGGGACAACGCCTGAACTGCCTGGATGAGATCGGGGAACTCTCGGACGAGCCGCGTCCACGCGGTCGTCGTATCGTTCCCGAGAGCGCGCTCAAGTCGGGCTGCCTGGCTCAACATCGCCCGAAGCTCGTAGAGCGCATCGCTCTCCAGATCCGACGTGGTGACGGCATCGAAACGGTAGGTAGATGCGGGATCGAGCTGACTGAGCCCAGCGAAAGCAAGCGCCTGCCTCCTGAGTAGGCACGACGTGCAACGGCCACAGCTGTGTGCGTCACTGCCGCGGTGCGCGAAGGCGGTATCACACGATTCTGTGAGTACGACTGCAGGATGCAGAGACGTCGGAAGGACCGCGCACATCTCGGCCTTAGTCAGGTACTGCGACGTATTCACGATAGATAGTGGATGATCGAGAACACGGGAAAAGAGGGCGGTAGCGCTCGCCAGAGTCTCCGGCCGCATAGCTCGGGTCACTTGGGCACCGGTCTGTGCCGCGGTGTAGGGAAGGTTGATCGCTCCAACGCCGTTTTCGTAGACGTGAACGCGTTCAAGACCGGACACCGCCGCCACCACGGAGGCCAACGCTAGGAAGCCAAAGCCCCGTGCGCGTTGGCTTGCCTCGGCGGCATGGCCGCTTCTGAGGTGGAGTTCGACCGGAACGCGGACGATGGAGGTTCCGAGGGCAAGGTTCAGGCAAGAGAGCACATCCTGCTGGCTCTTGCCGAGTCGATTGTTCGATTTGACGGACACGGCTAGGGGAGTGGTTCCCCTGGAAATATCAGCGGCCAGACCTGCGAGCGAATCGAGCCCTCCGCTGAACAGTGCTACGACGTCGCCGGCCGGCGGAGTCTCGAACAAGAACTGCACGCACTCGGCACCTCGTTCAGGCGCTACCCGAGGAACGAATTCGATAAGCCACTCGTCATCGGTTAGCCATCGCAATAGCTGGAGGAGCCGGTCATAGATCCCCGGATCAGACCAGCGACGCAGATCGCGAACGCCCATGATGAGATGCAAACGACGGGACCACGAATCGCCAGACTTCCTTGCGCGAGGGCGGGACTCACCCCGGTCCGAAAGATGGATGGCTGCGACCAGCTCGATGAGATCCATAGTGCTCCCAGAGAGCGGCCGACCCAGGTACTCGGCGACGCGCATTTCGTTCACGGTGACGCCACGCGCGCTCCCGAGTCGGTCCTCCCCGGCGTTGAAGGACCAGCGACGCCAACTCATGTTCTGATCGTTAGCCGACAGGCTCATAGAGGAGTCCTTTCGTCCCCACTTTCGACAGGCGAGTCCGCGGCGCCCGAACGTTGCCAGTGCAGCCCGAGCGAGTCAGTTGCCGCGCCAAGCCGTCGAGTTGAACCTCAGCAACGCACTGCTCGACATAGGTCCACAGGTCCGTGGCTGACGAGAAGACGGCGGGCACCAGATCCGGTTCCAGCGGGCCGATGCACAGCTTCTCGATCATTCGCTCCAGGCCTCGCGCGGCCAACCCGTCAAGATCCACCGGGGCACCTCCTGGAGCGTCGTCGAGTGCTGCAAGCGACCAGGCGGCATCGAGAAAAGCCCCTCCAACGCCTGTAGCTTGCGAACGTTCCAGGTTCGTCGCTACTGCTTCCATCGGCTGGAGGGAGCCCTGGGCATGGCACGCGGCAACTGCGTCTGCGAGATCGGCCAGCCACTGCAGACCACCAGAATGTCGGAGGGTCCGGGCCAGTGCCTTCTCCACGGCGTCGGCGACGACTGGCGCGGGCTGTCGACCCCGGAGCGCGTCTGCGACCGCGCGCCAGGCCGGACGGAGGCCTCTAGGTAGGCGATCCAGATCAGGCACGGAGAATAGTGTAACAGCATCTTCTGACTTTGTCACGTATTAAGGAGGTAAGATGAACTCAGATGTCAGAATGTCGAAGGATCGCCGCCACAACTGGAAGGCGGCAGCACCTACTGGACATCGTCCTCTCCGAGCGCTCCCGAGCAGTCAAGTTCCTCATCCGAGACAGAGACACGAAGTTCAGCGCCAGCTTCGACGAGGTGTTCCGCACTGATGTGTAGGGCACCAGAACCTCGATCGCGCCGCGCGGAGCCGCATGGACAGGCGTTCATCTGGCCTTTCTCACGAGCCGCGAGGCGACCGTGCTCCGGGCGCTCCTTATACGCGCCTCAAACGCCAGTGAACCACATAGACGGCGCGAGATCCTCGGAGTTCCCAATCTGGACGGCCGCTGTTGGCTCTAAGACTGTTGGGCGACCACGCAGATGAGCCGTTAGGTCTGCCGTGATTGGAGAAGCGTCGCTCACCGTAGTGAGATCGATGTGGGGGTCCGCGTCGGAGGGCCGACATCTCGGATCTGCGACTGACAATGGGGTCCCGCGGTCGGAGCGATGGAGTCCTTCGACTGTGTTGTCACAGGCATGTCGTTGTCGAACGCGCGGCCGGGCTCGAGCGATGGACTACCACCCTGCGATGCATAACTGTCGGCTACGGACTGTCTCCTGTCGTCGGGCAGCCGAGCGAGAGGCTGGAGAGCGGGACGGTCGTGGCATCAGAGCCTCCGCCGTCGATGACGAAGACGCCTATGACGGTCTTGCCGTCGCTCTCGTAGACCGGGATGGAGATGTTCCGGTTCTTCGAGGCTGCGTCCCAAGCCAGGGCTTGGGCAGGTGAATGCACCACGTAGTTGCCTGACGCGCAGTTGATGTCGCTGGCCTTGACGTAGCCCTGGACCTTGCCTTGATCGATTGACACGGCGACAAGGTCGGGGGTGCCGTTCTGGTTCGTCACGCCATAGGTTTGACCGCTTGCGTTGGTGCCCCACGAGGTCGTGACGCGGTTCACGTACACGGCTTGAAGTCTCCACGACGCGTTCGCGCTGGTGTCGATGGTCACCGTGTGTTGGCCAGGTTGGAGCGGAATGACCCCCGTACTTTGTCCGAAGGAACCAGCGGCGCTCGACAAGGGGGGAGAGCAGGTCATGCTCGACCCGTCCGGAAACTCGAACGTGCCCACCGATAGGCAGGTCAGGGTGAGCGAGACATTCGTCGCGGTGGCTGGCGCGGGTCCGAGGTCGATAGTCGCGGACCCCGTGCGGGTGACGACGATGATGTTGCCGAGTTGGGTGTCCAACGGCGCGCCTGGTAGGGAGAAGACTCCTGCGGCTAGCGCGGCCCCACCACCGACGACGATGGTCCCGGCGCACACGCCGATACCCAGGCGCCACTGCCAGCGACGGCGCAGGCGAGGAGTGCGCTCGACATTCGCGATCAGGACCTCGCGCAGTGCCGAGGCGAAGACCGGGTCCATCTCCCGGGTGTTCATCGGAGCATCTCCTTGGTCGTGTCGTCTCGTTCTCCGGGCTGCGAGGCTTCCAGTGCCGAGGCCATTCGAGCTCGGGCACGATGAAGTCGCGTTCGCGCTGCGCCCTCGGAGATGCCAAGAGCGGTTGCCGCTTGGGTAGGTGAATAGTGTTCGAACGCGGTGAGCGTGATGAGCGCGGCGTCCGATTTCGCGAGGGAGTTGAGCGCCTGTCTCAACTGCTCGGCGACGACGACCTCCTCGATGTGCTCGATCGCGACATCTCCAGCACCACGGGCGTCATCGGAGCGCGGGAGCGCGTCGATCAACGCTCGATAGTGTCGCAGGCCGCGGGCATGATTACGCGCAAGGTTGGTCGTGGTGACCAAAAGCCACGGCAGCACGGTTCCATCGACGACTCGTACCGACTTCCGCCGACGCCAGAGCTCGAGGAATGCGCCGGCCGTGACGTCTTCCGCGTCGTGCACATTCCCAGTCATCCGGAGCGCGTGGCGATACACGCGGTCCCGGTGGCAATCGAAGACCGCGGCGAAACCGTCGCTATCGCCCCGAAGCGCAGCAGTCCAGGACGTGTGCTCCTCCGTAAACAACCTCACTGACCGTAATGTCCGCACCGGGTGCAGCGTTACACGAACTCACAAGTCGGAGTCGCCTCGGCCCCGGAGGTTGGTTCACGTGCCACATGACTCGCCGGGCTGGGGAAGCAGGGTGATCCGCAGACAACTGCCCTTCTCGCGTGATCCAGCCGAGCCACTGCCAAGACCAGAGTCCACGCCGAACGGATCCGAAGGGTGAGTCGTGTCCTGTGACGCCAGCAAAAACTGCATGGCAATGCTCTCGACCATGAATCGAGGGCGAGTACTTCGGAGTCAAAGCTGATAATCGCGATCTGACAGAGCTGACCAGCGGAGAACTGGCTCACCGCCTCTGCGGTGTGCAAGCTCGGCGCGATCAGCTTGGAGGCCCGCCTTCTAATGCCCTTGACGTGCGCCGGACAGGATGCTGCACCGAACACGTCACAGCCCAACATCACCCGCGGCCGATCGATCGAAGTGCGCCCGTCGCGCCACGCTCCAGCGCTGCAGTCTGACGAGGGTCAAGCAGATCAACACGAGGCCGATGCCAAGTTCCCACGCTGCGTGTGCGGCAGGATCCGAGCTACCCGTCGCCACCGCGCGCCCCGTGTGAACGCCCGCCACGAACAAGCCCGCCACGAGCAGGACCCCAAGAGCGACCGCCCCGCCGAGATGGCTGCCGAGCCAGGCAGCGGTCGTGAGCGAGACGCCAGCTGCGAGCACGAGCACGGCGAGAGTCGCTTCGAGGACTGGCCATGGCGTGCCGCCGGGCCAGTACTGGGCCGTCAAAGTCAGGGCGCCTGTGCTGAGGGTCAGCCATACCAGGGTGCGCAGGGCTGCCGCCCGGCGGTAGGTGCGCGGTGTCGTGGCGAGCAGCGTCAGTGGCGGATCGACGTCGTCGGAGACGAGCCAGGCAGACTGCAGTCCGAGGACTGCAGCCGCAACCTGCATGAGGTCGATCTCGGTGCTAGCACCGAAGCGAGGGCCGAAATGATCGGTCACGGCGAGCCAGCAGGCGGCAATTGCTCCCAGGAGCAGCCACGGGACCGGACGGAGCCTGTACCGCAGCAGTGTCATCCGAGCGCGTGCTCGAGATCGCTCGGAGTCAGCGTGGCGTCTATCAGCCGGGGGAGGAGCGGACGCAGAGCTGCCACCACGCGCGATTCCTGATCTCGGTCGAGGAACAACGCGACTCGGATGTCCGCCCGCGTCCAGGACAGGCCGCTGTCGGTGGGGGAGAGCACCCCACCCGACTGGGGGGTGCAAGGCAGATTCGCGAAGCAGCTCACACCGGCGGGTGCCGAGACGAGCGCGGCCTTCGCGGCACTTGCGGTGACGAGGCCGGAGCGGATCGCCAGCCAGAGCGTGACGCCACCGACCGCAGGGACGTCGACGGGACCGAGATCGCTCTCCTTGCCTGGAAAGACACAGGATATGAGGTAGGCGGGATCGAACCGCTCACCGTAGGCGATCATGGATTCGTCGATGGCAATCTTCCCCGCTCCGGCAAAGCAGGAGTTCGTGTCGACCGGGACCATGCGGACGGTGACCGGCCTACCGAAGAGCCCTGCGAGCACGGGGGCCTGTGATCGCATCGCGGCCAACAAACGACGGGCCGGTAGAAGTCCGTAGTCCCGGTAGACGCAGACGCTGAGCGAGCGGTCCGCCGCGCACGAAACAGGGGCGTGATCGTGAAACCAGGCCGTTACGTCGCACGGCGTCGCTCCTCGTGGGGCGTTGGCGAGAGGGGAGTTGCCGATCCACGAGCAGTCGAAGCCGATGTTGTCGGGAACCGAGTAGTACTCCGGCGCCCAAGTGGCGCGACTCGGGCTTGCGACGGCGTAACTGTCGGGCTTGGCCTGTAGGCCCGCACCTATGCACACTGCTGCGGCCAGTCCGAGGACGCCGATGCTGAGCGCCACGCGGTGGCGCTCGGGCTGCTCGGGCCCGCGTCGAAGTGGCAGCCCGAGGACGGCGCCGCCGGTCAACAACAGCAGCGCCACCAGGTACACGATGTGCTCGGGGAAGATGTTCGGTAGGAAACCGAGATCGGCCGACCAGTTAGGAGCCGGTGGCGTGGGCAGCAGCCACTCGATCGACGGCCTGAGGACGCTCGTGCCCTGCCACACCGACAGATAGAAGCTGCCTCCGACGTAGACGATCGGGACGAAGAGGGAGAACGCAGCCGGTAGCGAGCTCCCCACGGCGTAGCCGATCCACGACGCCAGCGTCGTGCCCAGACAGCCGTCGAGGAGGATGAGCCAATCGATTGACCCCCGGGCACCGGATGTCGCCTCCACGACAAGCACAGCACCGAACAGAAAGGCGATGGCGATCGACGAGGCGAGTGCCAGGGCGCCGAGTCGCGCCGCTCGGATCCCGGCGCGACTGGTCGGAGTGACCACGAGCAGCTCCTCGGCTCCGCACCGGCGGTCGCGCCGTCCGAGGAAGGCCCCCGCCAACATGGCGAAGCCGGCGAGTACGAGCCATCCGCTCGGCATGAGGAGAAAACTTAGGAAATCAATGCGGAGCCCGCCGACGGGGAGGTTGGCGATCCCGATGTTCGCTTGCCTGTAGGTGAGACCTGCCGAACCGGTGAGCAGCGGCCACACCGAGCCCGCCGCTCCGAGGGATACGAGCGTGCCGCCTAGAGCGCCAATCCACAACATGGCAGACGTCCCCAGTTTCGCGGACTCGACGCGTGTGAGCGTCGTGAGGACGCGACCACGTGCGGGCGGGCGACCGCGATTGAGCGATGCGAGCTCGGTGCTGAGCGTGCTCATCGCAGCTGCGCGTCCGCCGGTGCGCAGTTCGTCACGAGGAGGTAGGCGTCCTCGAGGGTCGGCTCTATTCCGACCGCGGACGGCGTGGGGCGGGGACCGATGACCCGCAAGGCCCCCTCCTCGGTCCGCCACGACAACAGGGCCGAATCGGGCACCGCGTCCGCGAGCCAGACCATGCCGGCGGCCCGCTCGCGCAGCTGCGCCGGCTGGCCCTGGAAGAGCACTTGGCCTTGCCAGAGAACCACCACGTTCGTGCACACCGCGGCGATGTCCTCTACGAGGTGGGTGCTGAGCACGACCGTCCGGTCCGCCGCCAGGCCCGTGATGAGCTGGCGGAACCTCATACGCTGCTCGGGGTCGAGCCCGCCCGTAGGCTCGTCGAGCAGCAGCAGTTCCGGGTCGGCGACTATCGCCTGTGCGATGCCGACACGGCGCCGCATGCCGCCCGACAGGGTCTTGATCCTTTTCCCGGCGACCTCGGGGAGCCCGACGGCGTCGATGGCAGCTCGGACACGACGGTGCCGGTCCGCCCGGTCGTCCAGCTCCTTCAGGACGGCGATGTAGTCGACGAGCTGGAAGACGGTGAAGCGCGGGTAGTAACCGACCTCTTGGGGGAGATAGCCGAGGCGTCGGCGGGCTTCTGTACGCCCGTGGGGAGTCGACAGGTCCCAGCTCCCCTCCTTGATGCTGCCCTTCGACGGGGCGAGAGCGGTGGACAGGATGCGGAGCAGCGTCGTCTTCCCGGCACCGTTCGGGCCGAGTATGCCTGTGATGCCCGGCTCGAGAGTGAGCTCGAGGTCGCGAAGGACCTTCGCGGAGCCGAACGAGCGGGAGAGATTCTCGACGACCACTCTCATCGCGGCGGTACCTCCTCGTTAGGAGTCATCACAACCCGGCCTGGGGAAGGAGGAAGACGCGCTCGTGCCGAATCCAATGGACGAGGAGGACGCCAAGTCCGAGAGCGGCGACTCCGTAGCAGAGCTGGGCCGGGGCGCCCCACAGGGCCGACGTCGCACGCAGGCCAGCACTGCTCACGGCGAGGACCGTGCTGACCCAGATGACGAGACCGGCACCGACTCCGACGACGGGTCGCGTGCGGGCGGCGACCACGGCCGAGAGCAGCGAGACGGCGGCCATGGAGGGGAACCAGGCCAAGGCGGCCCCCGGGCCGCCGGATAGGCCGGAGGCCACGGCGATCACCACGGAGTTGACAGCCATCACCGCCCCCATCCGGGCGAGCAGAGCAACGGTCCTAGAAGCCGGCGTCACCTGGGTCAGCTCGAAGAGAGGGTCGACACGTGGGCCGTAGCAGAAGGCGACTGCCGCTGCGACGACGCACGGCGCGAGGAGCAACAAGGGAGGCACGGAGGCGCCCACGTCTCCACGACCGTGCAGGGCGCCGACCAGGGCGGCGAGCGAGATGACGACGACCGAGCATGCGAGCCAGGATCCTCGTAGCGCCGGGGTGGCTGTGACCGAACGCGCCAGCCACACAGGCAGGCGGAGTCGATCGAGTACCCGCTCAAGCAAGGTTGCTCGAGGCGCATGCAGCTCGGCCAGCACGCCCCCGAACACTCGGTCGAGATCGACTGAAAGCTCCTGGGCTACGAACTGCTCGCAATCTGCGCACCGAGCGAGATGTTCCAGCACCTGCGGCGCCGGGACGACACCGGCTTGGATCTGGCGGAGCGCCGCCAGTGGATGAGTGGGATCGAGGTGGTAACTCACTGGCCACCCAGTTCCTCGCGCAACCGGGCCCGGGCCCGGAACAGCCGGCTCTTCACCGTTCCGGGCGCCACGTGAGCAACCTGCGCCGCGTGTGACACCGACATGCCGTCGAAGTGGACAGCCTCGACGGCGATCCGCTGGTCGCCGGGAAGGTTCGCGACCGCTCGACGGAGCCGACCGGCGTCGTCGAGCGACTCGACCACCTGCGAAGGATCGTCGGCGGGTTCTGCGCCTCGCCCAGCGTCCCAGACTGGTGGCATGACGACATGACGCCGCTCTCGGCGCACCGCGCTCGCGAGCCTTCGCCTCGCGATGCCCCACAGCCAGGCGCCGACCTCCCCGTCAGCTCGAAACGAAGCGGCCGATCGCCACACCCCGAGAAAGGTGTCCTGGAGCACCTCCTCTGCTAGCTCACGAGACGCGGTGGCCGCCCAAACGCGGCCAGACAGCCAGCCGGCGTGACGGCGGTACAGCGCCGCCAGGGCCTCCTCGTTCCCGAACGCGATCTCTCCCACGAGCTCCTCGTCAGTCATCGCTCTGATGACCTTCTGTCGCTCGTCGCGCCTCATCGGTTCCCAGCCTCTCGCGAATTGCCGATTCGGTCCTGGCGCAGTGCAGTATCGAGACGGTACCCATCGACGGGTGCCGCGGTAGACGTGATGGAGATGGCGTGATACTCTTTAGCTATGGATATAGATAAAGAGGTATGCGAGCCTGAGGCGCCGGTCCCGTCGATGGTGTTCCGCCTCGAGCCACGCTCTGGCGTCCCGACGTACCTTCAGCTCGTCCATCAGGTCGAGCACGCTTTGCGCCTCGGTTACCTGATTCACGGAGACCAGCTGCCACGGGTGAAGGACGTCGTCGCCTCGCTCTCGATCAACCCCAACACCGTGCTCAAGGCCTACCGCGATCTCGAGCAGAAGGGGCTGACCATCGGACGCCCAGGACAAGGCACCTTCATAGCGGCCTCTCCCGAGACGGTGGGCCTGGAACAGCTGACATCTCTCCGGCGCAGCCTCGCTGCCGGCTGGCTCAAGCAAGCCGCTGACGCAGGCCTCGACGAGCAGGGGACCATCGCGCTCTTCATGGCAGCGTTGCGGGATTTTCGTGACCGCCCCGCCGAGAGTCGTCCCGCCCGCCGCGACGGACGGCAACGGCGGGTGGGGGCGGCATGAACGTCGTCGAGACTTCAGGGCTCGCGAAGCGCTATCGCAGGACCTGGGCCCTTCGTGACTGCAATCTCGCTGTGCCCGCTGGTCGCATCGTCGCCCTCGTAGGACCGAACGGGGCCGGCAAGACGACGTTGCTGCATTGCGCCGTCGGGCTCTGCACCGCGACGAACGGGAACATCACGGTGCTCGGAGACCTTGCGGCCGGCTCTCTCGAGGCTCTCGAGCGCGTCGCCTTCGTCGCCCAGGATGCACCGCTGCACAAGTACCTGTCTGTCCGGTCCATGGTGGCGGTGGCCCGCAACTTGAACTCACGCTTTGACCAAGCTCAGGCTGAAGAACGCTTGCGTGGACTGGAGATCCCACAGGACCGCAAGGTCGGCAAGCTGTCCGGTGGCCAGGAGGCCCAGCTCGCTTTGACATTGGCGCTCGCGCGCGGTCCCGACCTCCTCGTGCTGGACGAGCCGCTGGCACGGCTCGACCCGCTCGCGCGCCACGATTTCATGGCACTTGTCATGGCCGCAGTCGCGGCCAGTGGCTTCTCGGTGATCTTCTCCTCCCATGTCGTCTCCGAGCTCGAGCGGTTCGCCGACTACCTGATCGTGCTCGCCAACGGTCGAGTGCAGATGGTGGGAGACATAGACGATCTCCTCACCTCTCACGCAGTGCTGAGCGGGCCGGCGGAGGAGTCCGATCTC
>Ga0187864_10001016_pt1 | contig 28633 bp, 26 predicted proteins | sample June2016WEW_11_4_FD_132985 | JGI IMG/M metagenome (GOLD analysis project Ga0187864, IMG submission 132985) | Peatland microbial communities from SPRUCE experiment site at the Marcell Experimental Forest, Minnesota, USA - June2016WEW_11_40 | ecosystem: Environmental > Terrestrial > Soil >...
ACTGAAGAGAAGTGGGCCGCACCTACCGTCCCCTTGATCTCGATTTGTGCTGCTCCCCACGAAGAACGCTTTGAAGCCAACCTATCAGGGGTTGGCATCCTACCCACGACCACCAGGGTCCCAGGGGTTAGGCGATCCTCACCTGTCCAGTGAACTTCGCGGATGTACCCGATGGCCGATAATCGCCAAACCGGAGATGTTCGATAACCTGGCTTATCACCAGAATTAGGCAGCAATCCACGCACAGGATAGGCCGCCGTAGGGAGGTCGTGTGCGCCGAGACAAAGGACATTCCGGGTGTGGACGCCGCGCTTGAAAGTTACAACCTGCTGCCAACGACGGAGCAAGGATGCCCGATACCACCGTCACCTGCCGTGGCGATTCGCGTCTGTATTTTTCAGGTCGGTGCCCAGCGGCAGCGTCGCCCTCACCGTGGTTCCCCTACTTCCAGAACTGATATCCAACTGGCCACCGAGTTGTCTCATTCGTTCTCTCATGCCCAGAATGCCGACTCCAAGCGCGCTTGCGCCGGCTTGCCGCTCCTGCAGATGCCCAGTCCGCATTCCTCGTCCGCTGTCGGTTATTTCTAGGACGATCTCGCCGTGCTCCTTGGTGAGCCGGGTCCTGCCTGTGGAACTTCCTGAATGCTTCTGGATGTTCCCCAGGGCCTCCTGCGCAATTCGAAAAAGAGCTGTCTCGGACTCTGGCGACAACCGGCCGATTTCCGCTGCCATTTCAAACTCCAAATCTATGCCGCTTCGTTGGCTGAAGCCCTTGACGTATTCCTCGATCGCGGAAGCCAATCCAAGTTCATCGAGCAACGGCGGATGCAACAGATAGGAGAGCGAACGAATCTCCTTGCACAAATCCCTGACCATTTTTCGGGTGCCGTTCAGTACCTGCTTCCCCGGCTTGCTCCGAACATCAGCCGATTTGGCGAGTTGCGCTAGGCTCAAGCCTATGCCCAACAGGTTCTGGGAAACACTGTCATGAAGATCACGCGCAATGCGCCGCCGTTCTTCATCCTGCAGCTGGAGCAGACGCCCTGAGAGTTGGCGTAGCTCCTCTTCCGCTCGCGTTTGATCCGTGATGTCCTGCGCGACTCCAATCGACCGCTCGGTCCGCCCATCCGGTCCTGGAATCTGAATCGCCCGCGCAAAGTGTACGCGGTAGGTACCGTCCTGCGCTCGATGCCGCAAGACGTGCTCGAACGGTTTGCACTCGGCGACCGCGCGCTCAATGTTTGCGTGGCCACGCTTGCGGTCTTCCGGATGAACTCTCGCCCAGTACTCCTCGCGGTCCCATTCCGCCTCTGACGCAAGGCCAAAAATCTGAAGCAAGTTCTTAGAGAGCGTCGACTTCCCGGTCTTGAGATCGAGTTCCCAACTGCCGCAATTGGTCATCTGTTCGGCTTGCGACAATAGCGCTTCACTCTTACGCAGTTGCTCCTCTTCGTGTTTCCGTTCCGTGATATCACGCACGGTTTCAACAACGCCGATGATGTCGCCCTTGCCATCTCGGAGCGGGGCGAAGTTATTGTTCGTCCACCCTCGCTGGTTCGTGCTGGGAACGACGTAAAGAGTGTCGTGGGAAGAAACGATCTCTCCCGCAAGCGCTTTCTCGAGATCGGCGTACACTCCCTGCTCGGTCATGAAAGGGAATAGTTCGAGCGGATGCTTCCCAATAACGTCGCCTGCCTTCAACCCGGTCATTCGCTCCATGTAAGGATTCCAGAGCGTGTAGCGGAGCTCGCGATCGTGGACGGCAATTCCTTCCTGAGCGCTCAACAGAATCTGACGGTTTAATTCAGCGGCCCTCCGTAGCGCAGCCTCCATATTCTTTCGCTCGGTGATGTCTTGATAAAGCAAAACAGCGCCCGTTACTTTTCCTTCGGCGAAAAGCGGCACGGAGAAGCCCTCTACGTCAACGAGGGTTCCGTCGCTTCGGCCCCGGCGCGTCACGATGTGTGTGGTTTTCCCTTGCCAGACTCTTTCTCGGCTGGAATCCACTTCAGGGCGAATCTCAGGAACCGCCAGCAATTCGTATAAGGGCCGCCCAAGGATCTCTTCCTGACGATAGCGAAACAGCGTCTCGAATGCCGGATTGCACATTTGCACCGTGTGATCGGCGCCGATTGCCACTATGGCCAGAGGTGTGTTCTCAATGAGGGAATTGAGAAAACCGGTCCGCTCTGCGAGCGCCAGCTCTGCCTGCTTGCGTTTGGTGATGTCCGTGAGGGTGTTGATCGCTCCGGTAACAGTTCCGTCGTCTGCAAACTGAGGGACAACAGTCACCTGAGTCCACAAAACAGAATCCGAACCCGGACGCCGCCAGCCGAGCACTTGACCGATAATCGGCTGTCGCGACTCAATCGCTTGCCATACGGGACGCAGCGAAAACGGGCACTCGGTTCCGTCCTCTCGAAGGACAATCAAACTCGTATCTTTGGTCGTATGACCGTATATCTGCTCTTGGGTCATGCCGAACATGTCGAGCGCGGCCTTGTTTGCAAATTGAATCTCGGCCCGCGGCCCATGCAAAACCACGCCTACGTGTAAGGATTGCAGGAGAGCACGAACGTACTCCTCGCTTGATAGGTGCGGGTCAACTGCAGGCACTGCGCGGGCCGCCGTTCCTTGCGAAGATCGTGCCATTGGTCTGTTCCGCGTCTCCTGGTGTCTCCAGGATTACTCGTACGGTCCAGCCATCTCCGTTCAAAAGAGTCAACAATTGCGGGTATTGAAGCACTGGCATTAGAGAAAAGCAAGTGACTGACTAGGAGCGCCTCGGTTGGCGTTGCCTGCGCGCCGAATTCACCATGGTAAGCGAGCGGCGCTAAAATCGCCATATTATGCGCCAATCAGGTGCGGCAATACATGCTCTGTGCGTCGGCGGGCGCCAGCCCCGTGTAAAGAGTCTTGTAGTCACCTCCTCCGATCAGCCGTACAAAAACCCAGACCGCGAGCCCCACGAAAACAATGCTTCCGCCCAGAAGAACCTTCTGATTGATAGTGAGTTCTTGCAAGAATGTCAGAATCTGTTTTAGGAACTTGTCCATCGCGTCCTACGCGCCCCTGCCGTGCGAGCCAGCCGCTAGTCGGCCTTCCTTTTTGTGAGTTGTTGTCCCGATTTCGTGAGTCGCGTGATCCTTCAAAACGACATCCGCGATACTTCCTGATAAGCCGAAACGATCTTGTTGCGAACCTGAACCATCAACTCGAACGCAAGATCGGCCTTCTCGACTGCGATCATCGCCGAATGGACATCCTCGCCGTTGCCTTTCAGCATGGCTGCGACCTTCGTATCGGCTTCGGACTGGAGATCGCTCACTTGGCCGATGGCGCTATGCAGGGTGTCCAGAAACTGGGAGTCGCCCGAATTCTGTTTCGAGCCTGCGGTTGAGCTGACATCCGCAACGGCGTGCTGCAGACCTTGAGTTGGATTTACCACCGTGCATCCTCCTCTGAACGTCAGGATTTGATGATATCGATCGAAGCCTGAATCATGTTTTTGGTGCTTTGCACAGCCGAGGCGTTGAGCTGATACGCTCGCGCCGCGCCCATCAGGTTCACCATCTCCTCAACCGGGTTGATGGCCGGATATGACACGTAGCCGTCTGCATCGGCGTCCGGATGGCCGGGCTCGAATCGGCGCACGGCCGGGGTTTGGTCGGGTACGACCCGTGAGGAACTCCCTTCGTTGATGGCCATATTCAACGTTTTGAATTCATCCGTGATGAGTTGTGAGGCTTCGCTGAATTGAAGCTGCACTTCTGACAGAAGCAGGCCCTCGCGATCGATGCTCACGTTGTTTCCGTCTGGACGCTCGATCAATCCCGGAACTTCGCGGACGAAGGGCTCTGTCTGGCCGGACGGATCGCCCTGCATCACTCGCGCCATCTCACCGCGAAAATCGATATCCCGTGTGTGGTAGCCCGGTGTGTCGACATTGGCGATGTTGCTGCTGATCAAGGACTGGCGCGTTACGGATAGATCGAGGAAACGCTCCAGCAAACTCAACTGCGCTGAATTGAAGAAGCTCATGCGCTTCTCCTTGCGAGGCCGTACTCTCGGATTTTGTTGCGAACGGTTCGCAGGCTGATGCCCATCAGCTCGGCTGTGCGCGTTCGATTGCCGCTAGTGGCCTCGAGGGTCGCCTCGAGAAGTTGCCGTTCTACATCCTGTAGAGTTACTCCAGGCTTTGGTCCTGCTGCCTGCGCGGGCGAGCGAGGGGGAGTGATGAAATCGAACAGATCCAGGCCGAGTGTGCGATCGTGAGCGAGAACAAGCGAACGCCGAATGAAGTTTTCGAGCTCACGAATATTGCCGGGCCAGTCGTACTCCCGCAGCGCAGCGGCCAGTTCGGCTGAAATCTCGTAGCATCCCCGATGGGATTTCGGCTCGTGCTTGCGCACGAAGTGTTGGGCAAGCGCCACGATGTCGTCCCGCCGCTCGCGAAGCGGATGAATCGAAAGCGGCACAACGTTCAGTCGATAGTACAGATCGCTTCGAAATGCGCCGGCCTGAATCTGCTCGCAGAGCGACCGGTTCGTGGTCGCGATGATGCGCACGTTGATTGGCAGGGGCCGAGTATCTCCCAGACGATCCACTTCTCGTTCTTGCAGGACGCGCAGGAGCTTGGGCTGAAGGCTCAAAGGCATCTAGCCGATTTCATCCAGCAGCAACGTGCCTCCGTCCGCGAGCTGGAATTTCCCCGGCTTGGCCACGGTGGCGCCGGTGATCCCTGCGAGTCGTGGATCGATTGCAGGCGTTGTGTGTGTATTTCTTCAAACATCCGTAAAGTTTGGCCTGAAGTTGCCGATGTTACTCGTAGCACATTCTGGATCACGGATGGCGGCGCTGCGATGGGAGCCGCGCGCTGCCCCCGGTTCCGGGTCGGGCATACTCGCGCAAACGGGGGCGAAAAATGCAAGTCTTCGGAAATATCGGGTTGGCCCAACAGGTTTTTCATCAACACGTCCAAGAGCCTGGCAATCACCGGTACGGCACGAGATCGTCTCGATTGGATCCAGATAGAGACGGCGACAACGGCAACGGATCAGATGACCGGTTTACACCGTCGAACGCGCAGAATTCTGCGCCTTCAGCGCAGGATGCGGGTCTGTACCAGCCGACTCAGATTGAATTCTTCTCGGCATCGGCCACGTTTTTGATGGTCCAAGCGGGGACCTCACAGGCAACGCAGTCCGGGACCTCCGGCAGCAGCACGACGGCTGCGACGACGCAAGGTGCTGCCATAGATCCCACGGCCTCCCAAACTTCTGTAGCGACACCGTCGGCGACTGTCGCCGGCCAATCTTCGCCTGACACCCCAGTAGCCACGACTACAGCGGCGCCGGTCGATGCCAGCGTACCAACAACTGCGACTACGACAACGCAGGGTCCCACGGCATCACAGGTTTCAACTCCGGTTTCGACAGACAGCCAAAACCCGCTCCAAGCTTTGAATGCCGCACTGGCAAGCCTAGGCCTCAGTCAGCAGGACATCCAGGCGTTCGACCAGGTCGCCAGCTTCATTCAATCCGTAAGTCCGGCCGCGTTCACGGACCTGGTCAATGAGCTGCAAGCATTGGCGCAGCAAACCACAAGTGGAAACGCCGCAACTGGGAACAGCGCAACCGGGAATACCACGACAGGAAACACTGCCGCTGGTGGCAGCGTCCAGGTTGAGGAACTCGCAATCCAATTCTCAGGCTTCGAAGTGCAAGGGACTTCTGGCAACGGTACAAGTAGCGGAAGCGCGACCGGCAGCGGAACCGGAACTGGGAGCTCGACAACTCAGGGCAACCCGGGCAGCACCGGAAGCGAACAAATCTCGGCCTTCAATCTACAGGTTGAAGAAGTGGACTTCACGCTTACGAACAGCGCCGGTCAGTCCACACAGACCCAGACGCCACAGCCGGCTTCTATAGTGACGCGGCGGAACCCTCCGGTCGTTCCCGAGAACCTGCACGCGCCCAATCGCCAGTCAGTTGTTTACGCTGTCACTGACAACGTGCTCGCGGCTGACTGCGCCGCCGTCGCACCCGCGCCCAGCTCAAACTGCTGCAGGTCCTGCGCCAGCGTGCTGTACGCCTGCTGCGCTGTCGCCAAGTTACCTGCCTGGAGCGCCTGCCCCAACTGGCCGAAGATCTGCGTTATGGGGTTCTGCTGGCTTCCGCTCGAATTCTGATTGATGGCGCCCCAATTGTGATGGCCGTGGTAATGGTCGTGCGCCCATCCGGTCTGCTGGCCCTGCAAGTCTTGCTGCAGCGTCAGGAAGTCTTGCTTCGCCGCGGAAAGGTTGCCGGACTGCACGTCCTGCGAAAGCTGGTTGAATGCCTGCGACGCCGAATTCGTGGTCTGCGAGGAACTGGCAGACGCCGAAGTGGCATTCGCGAATATGCTGTTCTTCTGGAGGGTTGCGATATCAGACTGCGCCGCCGTCAGGTTTCCCGACTGCAAATCCTGCCCGAGCTGCTGAAACTCCTGCTGGAGCTGTTGCTTCTGCTGCAGCTGCTGGAGCGGCGAATTGTTGTAACCCAGAAAACTGCTGAGTAAGCCGGTTACGGACATGCGTTTTCTTCTCCTTCCATCTCACGTTCCGGTTAGGTTAGGGCAAGCGTCGTGCCATTCGGCCGTTCCGGCGGCTAGATCGTAAGTCGCACTTTCCCCGCGTTTTACCCGCTACGATCGGAAAGGCCTGCGCCGCAGATCTCCCCAGGCCGGGCAAGACGCTCCGCAAGCCTCGGCAAATCCTGCCGCCGCGCCAACTCTCGCGTCGCGCCAAGCGCTTCCGAATTTGACGCTTAACGTGCAGTGGCGGACAATCGCAGGGAGCCTGATCCGAGGGAGAGATGCTCTCCGCTGCGATTCCTCCGCTGATTCCGACCGGCACGGAGCTGACAGCACTTCTGATTGTGGTTTGCTTTTCGGCGGGGCTTAATGTTTACGCTACGGTCGCGATGCTCGGGCTGCTGGGCCGTGCCGAAGCACTTGCGCTGCCGCCTTCGCTGCATCTGGTCGAAAACTGGTTCGTGATTGCGGTCTGCGGCGCCCTCTTCCTTGTCGAATTCGTCGGCGACAAAGTTCCGCTTTTCGATCTCCTCTGGAACGCGATGCACACGTTCGTGCGCGTCCCGGTCGCCGCGCTCCTGACCTACGCCGCAACGGCGCAACTGCCCGAGTGGGAGCGGCTCTTCGCCACGCTGCTTGGAGCCGCAATCGCACTTGCCGCGCATGGCGGCAAAACGGCGGCGCGCGCGGCCGTCGCGCATTCGCCCGAGCCTTTCTCGAATATCGCGCTCAGCCTGAGTGAGGATGCGGCAGTGATCTTCCTGATGTGGTTCGTGACGCGGCACGCTTATGCGGCAGCTGCAATCTCGCTGGCCGCGCTCGCGCTCATCGTCATCATGATTCGCGCCGTCGTGCGCGCGATGCGCGATCTCTTCGGCGGCGCTGAAAACGCACTCACGAAGAGTGCTTAGCCTTCAACGGCGGATATGCTTCGCTACTGGTTTTTCTTCTTGCCGAAGAGGCCGCCGAGAGCCCCCTGCGCCGCGCTCGCGGCACCGCCGGCAGCGCCGGTTGCATTCCCGCCGATGCCCTTCACCATGTTGCCGGCCATGCCCTTGACGTCCGGAAGGAATATGGGATTCGAAGTCGTGCCGGTGATGGTGAACGGAATGCCGCCGCCCTGCGAATTCTTGCTGCCGCCGAGCGAGCCGAGCGCCGAAGTCATGGTGCCGATGCCGCCCGCAAGTTTCGCGGACATCTTGCAATCGAGTTTCTGGTCGGCGCTGACGTTTGCGGTTCCGGTGACCGTTCCGATCGACGGAACAACTACATCCAAATCGTTGGCCTGCGTTCCGCTGGGATCGACGTGCAGATTCGCGCTCAGCTTCTCGATCTCGGTGTCGGAGCCGCCACCCCCGCCGCCAAGTCCTGCGAATGAACCGAGCGCGCCAAGCTTCGATTTCAGGTTGAAGCCCGAGAGCTTGCCGTTCGAAAGGTTCACCGGCCCCGCGATCACGAGTTTGTCCACCGGGCCGCTGATGGCGAGGTTCAGATCGAGGCTGCCGGCTGTAAGGGACGCTCCCGAGGGCAGTGTGACGCCGGCGGCCGGCAAGATGCCTTCGAGATCCGCGACGGGCATGGCCTGTCCGTTCAACTTCATCTGAACGGTCGCCGTGACGCCCGCCGTGTCGTACGTTCCGGTCAGATGGGCAAGAGCCTTGCCGATGTGAACGTCACCCAGTTGGAGGCTGCCGGTTTGCTTCTTCAAATCGTAGGTCGTATCGTAATCGACGTTGATGGGTACGCTCGAAGGCGACCCGCCCGCGACGGCCTTGATCTTATTCGCCTTTACGATGCCTTTGGAAGTCATCTCGTGGCCGTCGGACGCAAGAGCGCCCGTGAAGTCGATCAGCCCGGCAAGGCCGGACGACGTTTCGACGAACCCGGTCGAGGCGATGTCGAGATGTTCAACGTCGACCGTGGCGCTGAGAGGCGTGAGCGAAGCGTCGCTCGGATCGACCGGGCCGGCCTTGCCCTCGACCTTCACGGAGCCATCCCCCGGCGTCTTCGCCGAGAATTTGAATGGAAACTGCGAAGTGTACGACAGGTCGGAGGCCTCGAGGTTCACATCCTGATAGGTTTGGGTTTTTCCGCCCGCGCCAATTCTGCCCACGACGATCGTGCCGTTCACAATCTTCAGTTCCGCAACCGAAAGACCCGCAGCCGCAGATGAACTCGAAGAATTGCCGCTCGGCGCGCTGCCAGCGTTCGCCGGCGCGTTCGATCCCGCCTGGCCTAGACTCGAAAAGTTCCACTTGCCCGAAGACGAGTGCAGAATCGAGACCTGAGGATCAGTCACTGTGAACGAGCTCACTTCGAGCTTCTTCGAAAAGATCAGCGGAATCAGAGCCACGCCGGCCTTCAGTTGCTTCGCTTGCAGGAAAGACGAATGACTGAACGCAGGATCGTCCGCGATCACGATATTATCGACCTTGACGCTGCCCGAAAGGATCGAAAGCCCGATATTCCCGATTTGCACTTTGCGGCCGAGCGCACTCGTCAGGTCGGTCTCGAGCGTGGGCTTGAACCGGTTGACATCAATGACGAACGGCAGAATGACAGCAATGAGAATCAGCACGACGACGATGATTCCGAGAATGACGAGGAATTTCTTCATACCGGCCTCCAGCGGAACGACTCGCGAGCGGCACGCCTCATGTCGCCAGGCGCGCAATGATACTCTTTCGCCGCGCGGCACGAGAACAAGTTTTTCAAGAAGAGATTGGCTGGGAGGTCTGGATTCGGTACACCTGCCAAATGCAACTCTTTCGATTTCCGCCAGATAGCGAGTACGCAATTGATTGTAAGCATCTTACGGACAGTCTGTAATGTCTGTCGCGTACCCGCAAATCTCTGTCTTCGCTGGAGTTTTTCCAGAAGACAAGTTTCGTTCGTTGAGGCGCTTCAGCGGCAGGGACACGTCGTCGGTATGAGGGTGACGGCGTGAATGACGCTCCTGCCCTGAAGCGGGCATCACCGTTTCCACGGCGACCGACGTGGCCAAGGCCGCCGCGAGTGTCACCTGACAGAGAGTGCCTCGTGGGCGTGCTCCGCGCCGTCGAAACCGGTCGCAGAATCTATCAGCGTATGCTGACGTACACGCTCAACAAGATCATCAAAACGCTCGAAATCGCAGTCTTCCTTAGTCTCCAAAGGCATTGTTAGCTGTTACACAGACGCTGTTTGAGCAGGTGCGCTGGAAGAATGCGAAGTCTTCGCGAGTTTCATCCTGAGCTGGTGTCGGAGTATGGATTCGTAAGCGGCAAGTTGGCGTTCGATTTGAGCTTTCTTTTCCTGTTGGCGTAGCATGTCTTCGCGATAGCTTCTCAGGAAGTAGTCGATCGTCTCGACGCGAATCTTGATCGAGGCCACGGGTTTGTTTTCGTCGAGGTCTTTGAAACAGAAATAAGGTGTGCTGGATTGCTCGACCACGCGTTCAACAACGCTGTAAATAGGCGCGTCGTGACCGCATTTGAAGCTAGAGATCTCGATCGCTACAAGGTTAGGGTGGCGGGCCGTGAACTTGGCCGCCCAGATCTTCATGTTGCTGCTTGCGGCGGTGGCTGTCTTCCATACATCGGAGATGTCGAGCGGATGACTGATGATACCAGCGCGCACCTCTTCTCCGAACAATCGTTCCAGCAGATCGTCATCGAGTGGTAGCGTGCTTTGCGAGAAGACGGGATAGCCTAATTTCTGGAACTCTTCGAGGATGCCGTGGTTCAGGCCGGGATCGTGGTGATAGGGCCGCCCCAGCATGACCACGCCCAAGCGGTTTTCTCGCTCCAGCATGTCGAGCACTTCACGAGCGCGCTTTCGGATGGAAGACTCATAATCTTGCCACGCCAGGTAACCTACATCGACGGCGCGTTCGTTCTCCTCTTCCGAGAGGCCCAACAAGAGTCCCCAGCACCGGAACATCTGGCGCGCGAAGAGTTTCCGATCAGATAGGTTCACCAGCGGATGCAGGTACCGGATGCCGTGCTGAGCGAATATGTCGATTTCTTTGGTATATGCGGCTCCGACAGTCTCCGGCGTGACGGCAACCGTGGGACACGCGTTGCAGGCTCTGGTTCTGACCAGCGGCGAGCAGAGAACATCAAACATCGGCAGAAAGATGGCGTGCAGCGGCTTGTGCGTGTGTTTCTTGTAAATCAAATTGTGAAAGTGCGCGATGGTAATCTTCGATGGAAAGCACGGATCGATGGAACCCCGACTCGAACCGTTGCGATACATCTCATTGGTCGTGAAATCAGAATAGATGATGTTTTCGGGGCTCACCCCCAGGCTCTCCAGATACGCGCTGAAGAGAGGCGCGTACACATACATATTCAGCACGCGCGGGATTCCGATGCGAAGGCTCCGCCGATTGTTCATGAGCGCGATCCGTTCACGGACCGCCCTACGCCAAGTGGAACTCGGAGTGGGATCGGCAACCAGCTTGGGCGAGCGTGACTTCCACACTTCCCGCGCTGCAAGTTCGACTAGGTTAGGGTTGGCGGCCCGGATTGCGTCCAGACCTGCCTTGATCTCACGCATGCTACTGAGGTCTTCGACCGCACCTTTTTCGCAGCTTGCAATGATCATTCGCTGCTCGCCGGGTTGCAAGGGGACTTTGGATGGAAAGGCGGGAGGGTTCCAGGTCTCCGAGTTACCGGTCTGGACGTCCACAAAGGTTCGCAAGCAAGTATTTTTGCAGAAGTGGCACCGTGTGTCTTCGCTGCGGGTCGTGCGGTAGACGATCTTTCGGACCGCATCCAAGCCGATGAAAGTTGTTCGATGTCCTTGCTGCCACAAGTGCATGGCCTCCATTGCAGCGCCGATCGCTCCTGCTTCTCCGCAGTGCGGGTGCACGAATATCTCGGGTTCACGACCCGAGTCCACGAAGTTCGCCTGCAAAAAGTCGACCTGAGCCTTCACTGCCGCGAGATTGTTTTGGGTTCCTCCTTGCAGAATGAAGCGGGTGCCGAGGTTGGCTACATTGGGCACATTGGCCACATAGAGGAAGATGTTCTTCGGCAGCACAGCGGCCAATCCGGCCAGAATTTCTTCCGCGCGCCAACCTTGCCGTTGGAAGCTCACGATGTCCGATTGCAGAAATACAGCGCAGCCATAACCGAAAACCGGCATGGCCCTTGCGGAGAAAGCAATTGGCGCATAGTTTTCAACTGGCACTCCGAACCCTTCGGCGGTGGACTGCAAGAAATAACCATTCCCCGCCGAGCATTGCGTATTCAAACGGAAATCCTTGATACACCCGTTGCGCAAGACGATGATCTTAATGTCTTGCCCGCCGACATCGACGATACAGTGCGGATCCTGGCAGAATCGTAATGCCGACTTCGTGTGTGCCACCGTCTCCACCAACGCCGCGTCGGCGTGCAACACATCCCGCAGGATATCTTTGGCATAACCTGTCGTGGCGACGCTTAGCACTTTGAGGTGAGCGCCCTGGGATTCTACCTGGCGGCGCAGAGACTCGAAGAGTTCCTTGGTATCCTCAATCGGATTGCCTTGGGAAAGTTGGTAAGCCTTGCAGAGCAGGTCGCCTCTTTTCGAGAGAAGCACTGCCTTTGTGGAAGTGGATCCTCCGTCCAGGCCGATAAACGCGCGAACCGTTTCTCCCAGATGAAATTTCGCTGGGATGAAAGGAGCTTGGGCGTACTTTTCCTCAAATTGCCTAAGTTCGTCTTCAGAGGCGACCAATCCACGCATTCCCGATCTGGACTTTTCCTGCTGCCTCCCTTCAAGCAGATAGTGCTTCAGGCGCTCAGTCCCCTGATAACGGCCGGCTTCTTCGCTTTCATGCCGACCGAATTCGACTGCGCCAATCGCCGCAAAATACTGCGCATTCTCCGGCACCTTGACGAGGTGTTCCGCGTTCACCCCTTCCGGCAGTTGAACCTCACGCTCCTTCCAGAGCAGCGGGATGTTGTGTTCCCATGCCTCCCGCATCCCACGAATGAAAGTATTCGGCCCTCCTAACAATAAGACATGCGGGTGCAAGGTGTTGCCGCGCGTTAGAACCGTGAGATTTTGCAGAACAATGGCATCAAAAAGAGAAGCCAACAATTGATCGGCGGGGACGCCCTGCTTTTGCAGACTATTGATATCGGTCTCTGCGAAAACCCCGCACTTGCCGGCCACCCTATGCAACTTGACACCGTGATAGCCTTGATTAGACAGCTCGGTGCAGGCAATCTTTAGCTTTGCGGCAATCTTGTCAATAACGGCGCCCGTTCCGCCCGCACACTTGTCGTTCATGCTGGGAATCTTCTTCTTCCGCCCGCTGTTCGCATCTTCCTTGAAAACAATGATTTTGGCGTCTTGGCCGCCCAGCTCGATGACTGAGTTCACTTCGGGATGCAGCTTCTCGACCGCGAGGGCGACGGCGTTCACCTCCTGGACGAACTTGGCACCGATCAGTGAAGCGAGCGAGTTACCGCCCGATCCCGTAATGAAAGTGCGGGCGTTGCCGGGTGCAATGCCGATCTCGCTTTCCATGCGTTCCAGAAACTCCAGCAACATTTCAGGCTGCCGGGTTTCGTGCCGCTGATATTCTCGCCAGACGATCTGGTCTGTTCGCAAGTCCACTACAATTCCTTTCACTGTAGTGGAACCGACGTCCAAGCCGACCAAATACGCGTTGCCTTCGTTCGCCATCATCGTTGTTCTATCGTAATTGCCAAATGTGCTTTGCCTGTCATCAGATCATTCACGTGCAGGACAAAATTGGCCGCGACACCGGCTACACCCTCCCGGCGTGGAACGCGGTACAACGGGCTGCGCAACTGAGGATGCTCCAGCACGTATCCGCGAATGTCATCCAGTTTCGCTCGGGTGGCTTCGAGGCAGCACTCGAATTCGGCTTTTGCCTTGGCCTTGGCGTCGCCGAGGGCCATCTGCACGCGGCTGTGGGCATTCACTTCGCCCTCGCCGGCGGTTTCGATCGGCAAGAAAATCATGTCCGGGTAATGGCTGATAACTGCTGACTGGACGCCGTCCGACTGGGAGGATGGCATGCAGCCGAAAGGCTTCAGCGCCAGCACCATATGACACAGATGATGAACGGTGTAGTAGACGTTCTTACCAACCTCGAGGTGGCCTTCGCCGCCACGCGCCAGAGAGTGATAGAAAGGATGGGCTAGGTTCGCCAATTCACTCTGTGGAGGTAAGGGGTGCGCCACGCGGCCTAAGCCTTCCACCAAACGGGCATACTGGCGCGTCCAGATGCGCTCCCCCAAGGTGAGCAATAGCCACTTCTTGCGGTAGGGCAATTCATTGTGTATCCGCTTGGCAAATTGCCACCACGCTGGCTGAAGGTGCGGTGCGTTCAAGCCTTTTCGCTCGCGGGCGTTGGCCTTGGCCTGGCGCATCAAATAGGTGATCCAGTTGCCGATGGGGTCCACCAGCACGTGCGCGCCTTCACGCTCGAGGAAAGCAAACATATTGAAGTTGCCGTCGCCTTCTGTAAGCTGCGCCCAGAACTCACCCGTGATTTTCACGACCGGCTTGACCCGCAGGCGATCCAACTCGATTTGTCCGATGCGTTCGCGGCAACGGCGCAGCACCTCTGTATAGTCTTTGCCGTAAAGGTGTTCGCGGATTTTACCCAGAGTGTTCAAGGTATCCTTCAACTTCTTGTTCTGCTCAAGACGCCGCCGCAGCCCCCGGGGAATTCGCTCCAGGATTTCAAAACGGTCGCGTTCACGGAGGAAAGTAGACAAGCTCTCCATCACCTCAGCGAAAACGCGCTCCGTTTCTCCCGGTGTAACTTCGTAGGGCCGGATGTTGTAGATTGCCTCGTTGCTAACGTCCCCGAGGTTGAGCGCGTTCAGCATGCCCATTCCAAAATCAACAGTGAATTTCAAGCCAGGTTCGCCGGATTTCGCCTTGATGCCGTCATTTTGTGAAAACAAAAGCACGCGAAAACCGCTGAAACCCGCGTTCTCCAGCGCCATCCTGTACTCGGACTCATACATGCCGAAGCGGCATGGTCCGCAGGAACCGGAAGTAAAAAAGACGTAGTTATCGAGAATTTCCTGCTTTCGCAGTCCACGCTCTTCCAGACCGCGCAGGTAACGGATGAGGTTGCCCACCGTGAAATAGGCGGGATTGCACTGTCCGGCATTGCCGAATTGTTTCCCCAGGTGATAGGCCATCAGGTTGGGATTCGGCAGGGCTTCGCAGCGATAACCGCTTCCCTGAAAGACGGCCTGGATAAGCTTTTCGTGTTTCCAGGTGAGCCCGCCAAAGAGAATCGTGACGCCGCTGCGTTCTTCGCCCGTAAACGGCCGTTCCACCGGCCGCTGGAAATGCGTCGGAGTGCTTAACCCTGCCAACCGTAGGAGACGCAGCCGTTCGTCAGCCACCCGTTCATTGATTTCCCGATCGTTTTGTATCTGCACGAGTTCTGTACTTTCCATTGGAGCCTTTCGCGGAACATTTCGGCGTCCGCTTGCAGGATCGCCGGACAACTCGTTTCTGTCCAGGAGAGCGGCGACGCTCGCTATGGTGCACAATCACTCGGATTTCGGATTGTCGGAAGCCAAAACGGCGTTTGGATCTTGTTCGACCAAGGCCGCGCCTTTCACCCCATTGATAGTGTCAATGCGATGCTCGATCGTAAGAATCTTCTTGCCATACAATTTCACGTCCACGAATGTCTCATCTTTGGCCGGAAGCCAAAAATCACCGATCTTTTCGTACTGCCGCACGAATTCAGCTCGCGTGATCCAGAAGGAGAGCTTCTTCGCGGGATGTCCGGCAATTCTGACGATGGCGAACTCGCGGCTATCGATCCATACTTTCCCCTCGAAAAGATACTTGTCCTTTCGCTTGGGGAGCACGTCAACGACGTAGCAGTGATGCGCGCCAACTTCTTCTTGGCCGAGGACAGTAAATGTATAGTTCGCAGGCGTGATCGAACTGTCGTGATGTTCTTTCCCGGCCGCAGTGGAGGTCTCCGTCTCGATCAAGCCATTAAGCACCATGTGGCGTACCAAGGGGGATCCTTCCTCTGAAGTCTTCACGAAGGTCTTCTTGTCCGGGGCGACATATTCCATCCGGACAATTTCTCTGGCATACACTTTGCCTTCGGGATTCGTCACCGCATAGGTTCTTACCGCAGAATATTCCCGCAACCGAGCACTGCGAAGCTCGTTCTGCTTCACCAGCTCAGCGAATATTTCGTCCCCGCTTGCATCCGGGCGCGATGGTTGGACCGCCGTAACCCCTCCGGGTGGGTCACTATTTTGACTGGATTGTCCAGCCGCTCGAACCCCCACTGCCGTGATCCCGACAACTATGAGGGCCGCCAGCATGTGTCTCTTCGCTAAACTGCGGATTAACATGGCGCAATCGACTCCTTCCTTGCTTATCTTCTCCTAGGGGCGCTTTCGCGAAGATGATCCGACCAAACCGGGAGTTCAGATTCCCAAGTTATTAACCTGCGCCAGGGTCTAGCTGACCGAATTCCCACCTTTCCGTGGTCTATATTGCTCCCATGCCTCTATCCGCACCCAACTGCAGCCTATGCCTCAAGTATCTTTCAATTTTCTATGCCTGGCTCCACACATGTCAGTGACCTGGATCACGACTCGAAGTGACGTGGCTGAAGCTGAAGGCGGTCACGCGCACAGATTCCGAGACACATTTGCTGTTCAACTTACTCTCGCGGGTGTCCCTCTCGAGAGACTCTCTGGGCTTTTGGGTCGCCAGGGCACACGGATGATGGAATACGCAGCCCTTGCCGAGGACCTAAAAAACAGAGAGCCTTCGGTTCATGCCTGCCGGGAGGGGAGCTTTATCCACTTCCATTTTCTCTGCAAGCAGTATCCCGGACTATCCACGCGATAACCATTGATGGTCTAAGTGGCGAAGAATTGGATGAAGTGATTAGGTGTGGCCTTGGAAAATGGATAGATGTTTTCGAGCCGTTAACACCCTGGATTCTGCTACCGCCTGGGTGCGACAAGGCTTGGTCGCGACAACCGCGATCTTGCCCTTGCGGCCGGTGCGGTGATAGTCGAGTGCATCCTGTTTGCGTGAATTCATGAAGAAACTCCTCGTCTCCAGTGCCGGTCACGCTCCGACATCAAAAGTACACCAATGTCGTTCTCATGCCCACCTGTTCGGGTAAAACGTCGGCTATTGCAAAATGTTGGTCATACCACGCTGTCGATGAGACGCTGCATACGGCGGTAGTGAGAGCCCTTCCAGTAGATCCGGTCACAATCGGGGCAAATATAAAAGTCCTCAAAGTGCCTCTTTGTTTCCGGCAAAAGGCGATGGCTAATCAACTCCTTCTGAGTTTGGAGCAGTAGGGCGTTGCAATGCATGCACCGGCGAAAGGGGGCGATTGCCGGACCTAGTTCAAATTGCTGTAGCACTTCTATTAGCTGTTGAGTTGGCTCTGTGGCTCGTAAATAGTAACCCCATCTCACAATATTTCGCTTAAGCAGCCCACGGTCCCTGGTCAACAAGATGCGGTCTTCAGTCGCGGAAAGTTGGGCCAGCTCTTGGTCTCTGTAGTTGTTGCGATATAAGGTGTCAAACCCCAGCATCCGAAGATAGGCTGCTAACCGTCCCAAGTGCGTATCGGCAACAAAGCGCAGGCCGCGAAGCGATTGAGGTCGCAGGTGCACAAGTGACGAAACATCGATGGACGTGAACCTGGGATAAACGCTGACCCTGTCGCCATGTTGAAGGCGGTAAGTGAAATCCACTGGATCGCCGTTTACCAGGATTAAGTCCACTTCCGTGTGTGGCACGCCCATGGCCTCAATCATGTCTTTGACCGACCCGGCGACGTCGAAGTCACACGTGGTGGTTCGCATCTTTCTTTCGGGTGGCAGAAAGTCATTTAACTGCGCGTAGAATCGCACGTAGGCCTGTTTCATAAGACGGACGCAGAAATCTTCGGGTAGGTCAGCCACCTACGATTAGACCTTCCAAGACGATAGGACGCCAAACAATGGGGCCCTTGTCCAGCAAACTGGTTCTCAAACAGCACAAAAGGCATAACCGCACGACGGACAACTGACGCAGGCGGAAGTATCCACCATTGTGCCGCCGCATTCTGGACAGGTTTGGACACCAACTGGCCCGGTTTGTTCCGGAACCCCTGACATCAAGACCTGCTCCCCCTTGCAACCATCGCGATAGACGGTTATGCCTTTGCATCCCAACTGGTGAGCCAGCACGAACACATTTTCAATGTCTTGGCGTGTCGCCGTACGGCGGAGATTCGCGGTCTTACTTACGGCACTTTCAACGTGTCGTTGAAAGACGGCCTGCATCCGGACGTGCCACTCCGGCGAAATGTCATGCGCGGTAACGAAGATTCGGCGAATGGACTCGGGGATTTCTCTTGCCTGCTTTGCGCTACCCGTTTGTAAAATCGAGTTCCGAGTGCGCTCATTGAGGTGCGCTGCAGCCATTTTTTCGAAGAGTGGATGAATACGGAATTCCCGGCGCTCGCCTAGTACATTTCGCTGAAAACAAAGAGCAAACAACGGCTCGATTCCGCTGGAACATCCCGCAATAAGACCGATGGTTCCTGTCGGAGCGATCGTTGTGACAGTAGCGTTGCGTCTTTTGATTCCCAGAGGATGGTAAACACTTCGCACGTAGTTCGGAAATACGCCGCGGACATCAGCCAGCCGATAGGATTCAGCCTTAGCCTCCGTCGAAATAAATTTCATCAGCTCATCTGCGACTTCCAATGCCTCCTCCGAATCGTAAGGCACTTGCAGCAGGAGGAGCATATCTGCGAATCCCATGATTCCGAGGCCAATCTTGCGATTCGCCAAGGTCCTTTCTTCGATCTGTGGAATTGGATAGTAGTTGCTGTCGATAACATCATCCAGGAATCGGACGGCGAGATGCACAACAGAGCGGAGGCGTTCGAAGTCAATCCTCGAGTCCCGGACAAAATGCGATACGTTGATTGATCCGAGGTTGCACGATTCATACGGTAGCAGGGGCTGTTCCCCGCAAGGATTGGTAGCTTCGATCGGGCCATCCCTGGGCGTCGGGTTCTCTTTGTTTAGAGCATCGAGAAACACCAGGCCAGGATCACCTGTTTTCCAAGCCGACTCTACAATCGTCTCGAACACTTGTCTTGCGTTCCTCCGAACCGTTTCCATTCCCGTCCGAGGATTGATCAGGGGATACTCCTCATTCCTCGCGACCCGGGACATGAATTCGTCGGAGACGGCCACAGAGATATTGAACGTCGCCAGGGCGTTGACGTCATTCTTTGAGGCAATAAACTCCATGATGTCAGGGTGATCGAACCGCATCACCGCCATATTCGCGCCTCGCCGTGCGCCTCCCGAACGAGTGATAGTGCAGGCGTAGTCATAGAGCTTCATAAAGGAAACGGGACCACTAGAGCAGCCGCGAGTCGAACCGATCGGGTCGTTGCGAGGCCGGAGGTGGGAAAAGGAGAAGCCGGTGCCACCTCCTGTCTTCTGAATCAAGGCCATGTCCCGAAGCGTGCCGAAAACCGAATCCATGGAATCGTCGATCGGTAGAACGAAACATCCAGAAAGCTGTCCTCCGGGAAGGCCCGCATTTACAAGGGTCGGCGAATTGGGAAGAAAATCGAGGGCGAGCATCATACGCAAGAAAGAATCTGCCGTCCGCTCGACCTGAGCGGTTCCGGTGTACCTGCGTTCGACCTTGGCGATTTCCCAAGCGACACGCGAAAACATTTCCTCGGGAGTCTCTAGGGGATTCCCTTGGCTGTCGACAAGGAGGATCCTCTTTCTAAGGACCTCGCGAGCAACATCGCTTAGGTTATTGGTTTGTGATTCCACGAGTCGGAGCTTATCAGAGAATCGTGCAGCTGAGCGGTCTCCAAGAGCTTAGTGAATGATCGGCGCCCGTCAAGCACGAACCCGGCGTCCCAAGGGCAGTGTGATCTACATCACTGTACGATCCGCTGAATTCTGCCAGTCTTCCAGCGCTAAGTCTCTGAAGGACGAGACAGGCCAGCGCAACATTGAAGAATGGCATGTTAACGCTGGCGACGCCGAAAGCTGCCAAGGCGCAGACTGTTCGCATCCAAGCGAAAACGGTGTGATGTTCCCACTTTCTCTGGGTCTAGTAAGCAAAGCCAGGGCAACTCAGCGACCGTTGTCCTGGCTTTGCCGACCATAGCTACACGACTTGAATGTTCCGGAAGGGCATTTGCAGGAGCACCTAGGTAGACACGCATGATCCTCTTTGGCTTTTCAAACTACGAACAGATCACACGACAATTAACAGCCGCGTCAATATGCCAATCAGGGCATTTCGCAATCTCGCGTTTTGACAACCAGGAATTGTGCGCCTTCGTTCAACAGCCCATATCCGGCGAACACTGCTTGATCTTAGGCTCGATTGCTCCACCTGACGAACAGGCCCTCTCTTTCATGTTGCTGGCTCACACGCTCAAAAAAGAGGGGGCAAATAAGCTAACAGCCGTCCTTCCTTATCTGGCGTATAGCAGGCAAGACAAATTCAAACCCGGAGAAAGCCTGGCAACAGCTTGGATCGGATCGCTTCTGAAGGTCTCCGGAGTCGATCAGGTACTCACTGTTGACGTGCACAGCGAACGTGATCGCGAACTGTTCTCGTTGCCTCTGATCTCCCTCTCCACGGCTGATCTCTTTGCTTCGGTCATAAAGAAGTACGGGCTCGGCGACGCGACCATTGTGGCTCCCGACAACGGGGCTATCAGCCGTTGTGAAGCAGTCAAGAACGCTGCGGGAATGCCGGTTGTTGCCACGCCCTACTTCGAGAAAACACGAACCGAAAGGGGCGTAGTTCATCGCGGCCCAATTGGGAACGTAGGATCACGAGTAGTGATCATTGACGACATCCTAGATACGGGCGGCACGCTCATATCTGCCTGCGAAAAGCTGATCGCAGCCAAGGTCGAAGAGATCTACGTTCTGGTTACACACGGCCTGTTCACGGGATCCGATTGGAAAAGACTGCAGGCCTTGAATGTTAGGAAAATATTTTGTACCGACACTGTCCCCCTCCACAGGGATTTTGAGCCGATGGATGTGTCTGTCCTTTCGGTCGTTCCAATACTTCAAGAGGGGCTCTCTTCCCTGACCGGTAAAGGAACGCAGCGGGCAATCGCTTCAGGCTGACAATTGCTCCTACCCAAGAGCAGGCGCATTAACAGTTTGTTGAAAAATGCAGTTCCGCTGCAACTTTAATTCAAAAAGCTCGTCTGAAAGAAGGAAGGCCAAGGAGACGAGTGAATGCGCGGAGACGATAACCAGCAAGAAGGAATGTTCAGCTACGTTTCTCCAGAGAAGCGAGTACCAGCGGATCATCCGTTGCGGCCGATCCGCAAGATGGTGGATGAGATTCTGAAAGAGATGTCACCGCAGTTTGCGAAGTTGTATTGCGACGTGGGGCGCCCATCGATTGCGCCCGAGCGACTGTTTCGGTCCTTGCTCTTGCAGATCTTCTATTCGGTACGCAGTGAGCGAATGCTGATCGAGCAACTGCAGTACAACCTGCTGTTTCGGTGGTTTGTGGGGATGGAGATGGACGAGATGGTCTGGAATCATGCCGTGTTCAGCAAGAATCGGGAGCGTGTGCTGAATGAGGGGATCGCGGAGTCGTTCTTCAGGCGCGTGCTGGAACGCGCGAAGCCGTACATGTCGGATGAACATTTCACTGTGGACGGAACGCTGATCGAGGCTTGGGCCAGCCAAAAGGGTTTCCGGCCAAAGGACGGGACCGGGAAGCCGCCCGGACCGGGAGGAGACGTCGACTTTCACGGGGAAAAGCGCAAGAACCAGACCCATGAATCGACAACCGATCCGGATGCCCGGTTATACACGAAGTCCAGAGGAAGCGAGGCGAAGCTGAGCTATATGGGACATGTATTGATGGAAAATCGCAACGGGCTTTTGGTGCAGACCTTTCTGACCGAGGCGAATGGAAGAGCGGAGCGGGATGCTGCGATGCTCATGGCGGAAGCCATCCCGCAGGGAAAGCGAGTGACGTTGGGAGGGGACAAGAACTACGACACACAGGAATTTGTACGAGAACTCCGCGGGATGAACATCACCCCCCATGTGGCGCAGAACAATACCAAGCGCAGGAGCGCGGTGGACGAGCGGACCACACGGCATGCGGGGTATGAGGTGAGTCAGCGGAAGCGAAAACGAGTGGAGCAATCGTTCGGGTGGATGAAGATGGTCGGGATGCTAAAGAAAGTGAAGTTGCGAGGGATCGACAAGGTTGGGTGGCTGTTCACCTTCACCGGGGCTGCTTATAACCTCTGCCGATTGCGAAACCTGATGGCCAGAACATGACACGAAGGTTCGATTCGGGTCCGCTGAGTCGATAGAACAACCCAAAGCACTCCTTCACAATTCAGCGATAACCCAAAATTCAAAACGGAAAGTTTGAAAAACTGAATTGTTCAACAAGCTGTTAATTGAGACCGATGAAGATATTGGGTAGCTCCGGCTTGGTTCTCAGTCGGAAGTAATGAACGATGAGCACAACTCCTGAAACCAAATCGCTCCAACTATTGCTGCTTGGCGACTGCATGCTTGGACGTCTGGTGGATGAAGTATTGCAAAGCGCGCCGCCGAAATACCCTTGGGGAGATACGCTGCCGATCCTGCAAAGTGCCGATTGGCGGATGTGCAATCTCGAGTGCGTCATCTCCGATCGAGGCAGGCCCAGGTCCACTTATCCCAAGGAATTCCACTTTCGCGCTGCGGCGAAGAACATTGCCGTGCTCGAGGCGGCACAAATCAATGCCGTTTCTTTAGCCAACAACCACGTCCTTGATTACGGCTATGACGCAATGTTCCAGATGCTAGAGATCTTGGATCGTGCGGCGATTGTCCATAGCGGTGCCGGGGCAAACCACGAGGAGGCCTCGCGGCTGGCCATAGCCAGTGTCCGCGGAAAAAAACTTGGGTTGCTGGCCTTTACTGATAACGAGCCGGGCTGGGAAGCGACAGCGGATCAACCGGGCATCTTCTATGTTCCGGTGGACCTGAAGGATCGGCGGGCACAGAGACTGTTGGAAATCGTCCGCTCGCAAAGAAACGCTGTGGATCTCCTGATCGTGTCGGGTCATTGGGGATCCAATTGGGGTTATGTCCCGGAGGAAGGGCATGTTGCGTTCGCCCATGCCCTGATCGACGCGGGTGCCGCCGTGGTCTTTGGTCATTCCTGCCACGTGTTCCGGGGAATTGAGGTCTATAAGGGATGCCCGATTTTCTATAGCGCGGGTGATTTTGTAGACGACTATGCGGTTGACCCGGTTGAGCGCAACGATGAAGCGTTCATCTATGTCATGGAGGCGCAGGATCGAATCTCGCACGGATTGCGTTTGTATCCCACCATGATTCGCCGGTGTCAGGCCAGCCGCGCTGAGGGAATTTATGAGATGGCTATCGCTAAAAAGATGCAAGAGCTCTGCGCACCCTTCGGCTACGTGGCAAATTGGATTCAGGAACGGCGGTGCCTGGAAATCAGTTGCTCAAACCGGGACGATGCAGGACAGGGGGCCGGTCGCTAGTTGTCATGTATCAACACGTTGTTCCGATCGAGGCCGGAACGAGAGATGGGTGGAGCACCGCCGAGGCTAGCATGAGGGCGGTGCCAGTTGTAGTCATGGAGCCAGCGCGAGAGGTGCGCCGCGCGTTCCTCCGAAGTGTTGTAAGCGATTATCGGGGCTTTTGCTAGATTGGCTGGGAGGCTTGGATTGGACTCAACAACTAGCAGAAAGCCGAGGAAAACCCGCTAAAACCCCCTGTTTGCTGCCACTTCCATGAAAGCCTTGCTGTAACGCTGAGTCAATCCTAGATCATCTCGGACACCAAAAGCGAGGTCGACTTGGCAACAGTGGATACAGTAATCAGATGCCCTATCATTGAATCGTGTCCCCGGCCCATGGGTGACCACCTTTTGCGCGAGCAGGGCAGCAAGGCTTCGATCTTTCCCATGTCCACCATCTACCTGCCTATAACTTCAATCATTTGCTCAATTCGGCCCTGGAGAGGATCCGAGCCGTGAGGGAAGTAGGTATTTCTGATGTGCCGCCAGTGGGATTCAACCGAAGCCGGATGAAGTGTTCTCGACGGTTGAGCATCTGTGGGCCTCAGCACATTACTCCTGCGTAGTCCTTTGACGGTGGTCCTGCCCTCCTAACAATTGTACCGGTGTACCGGAAACATCCCGCGAACACCGTTACACAAATATATGGCATCTGCACAAGCGAGATCCTCGAGCGTCAACACGTCTTCCCGCGCGTCGCGACAACTCCTCAGGACGAACGCGCGGTAGGTGCCGGGCAAAACTCCACACGTGATTGGGGGAGTACGCCACAGAGTGCCGGTAACTACGAAAACATTGTGAATCGTTCCTTCAGTCAACTCGCCCCGCTCGTTGAAAAAAAGAGAGTCATCGCACTGCGCAGCTCTCGCGGCTGCCAGTTCTTCGTTGTACATCTTCCGGTGTGTTGTCTTATGGTAGAGAAATCGATCCGTGCTCAGTACCGTTCGCGCGGATAGTCGGACCCGGCCAAGAACCACGATATCCAGCTCGCTGTGATCGAGCTTCAGTGAACCGTCTTGAGCTAACAAAAGACGAACTCTGTGAGGACGGTCCCCGAACCCCAGCGCGATTTCCTCGAGCGTTTCGCGAGCCATCCTCTCTTCGAATTGAAACCCGAAGTACTCAGCAGAGGCGCGCATACGCTCCAGATGCTCTTCAAGGAGCCGGTATTCTCCCTCCCAGCGCATCGTTTCGATAATTTTGAAGTCGGGTGCATCTTGGGTCAGAAAAGCTGCCTTGGATTGAGATTCCTTCCATTCTTCGGGGCTGGACGAATCGTAAGTGATCCCGCCACCCACACCCAGGAGTCCTTCGTTGCCCCGCAAAACGGCCGTGCGGATCGCCACATTGAATTGAGCCTGAGTTGGAGCGAAATAACCGATTGAACCCGTATAAATCCCGCGTTGCGTGGTCTCCAGCGCTGAGATGAGTTCCATGGCGCGGATCTTGGGCGCGCCCGTGACCGACCCGGATGGAAACAGGGCCCTGATGACGGAATCAGGTGTGCATTCTTCGCGCAAGTGACCCTCAACCGTGGACGTCATCTGCCAAACCGAAGGGAACCGTTCGACATCGAACAAACGAGTGGTTTTGACGGAGCCCGTCCGACAGATACGGCCCAGGTCACTGCGCATCAGATCCACAATCATCACGTTCTCCGCGCGGTTCTTCTCGCTTACGCGGAGGGCCTCGGCGCAGCGCACATCATCCTCAAGCGTCAGGCCGCGATCCGCCGTTCCCTTCATCGGCTTCACTACAATGCGCCTCCCTCGGATGCTGAAGAACAGTTCCGGCGAGAGCGAAACGATCTGTTCGAGCCCGGTATTCACAAACGCGGCGTAAGGAACGGGGTGCCGATGACAAAGTGAAGTGAACAGGCACCAGGGGCAGCACATCGATTCGAAAGCGACTCGATAGGTGAAGTTGATCTGGTAGACGTCGCCTGCCGAGATCCAATCGTGGATTGCGCCGAGGGCCTCGTCATATTGGCCGCGAGTGATGCTCGGCGCGCTGTTCTGAACGATTTCCTGTGAGTCGCCGGGAGGGAACGAGAGCTTATCCACCGCGAAGGCCGTGTCGTACAGACCGAACCAACACAGCGGATCGCTCCGGTCTCCAAGCAGAGGGCGTAGCTTTGGCTCCAGTGCGTAGCCGGCTTCGTAAGACAGAAGGCCCGCAGCCTCTCCGCCTGACTTTACGTGCCGATCAATTTCCGCGAGCGCATGAGCGAGCGTCTCGGGATTGCCGGCCGACAGAATTCGAACGGGACGACGATACATGCGCCAACCGGACTCCTCGCGCAAGAGGACAAAGCCCGGTTCGTTGGCGAATTTCGCCAAAGCCCCGATGTTGATCTCTACGGGTTTAATTTTGCGCGACTCTTCTCTGCGGAAACGACGGTATCCAGTAACTGCGAAATTGGCCGGCCAGGACACGGGCGCGCGACACTTGCCGCGAGCCCGTGTTCCCAGTCAGCCTTGATTATGCCACGGTGAGCTACGCATGCCCACGTTGCCGCTAGATTACCGGATCATGGCCCCCGTACTTCGGGGGCGATTCTTCCGCTCTTTTATTTGCGGCCCGCGACCTCGGCTCCGCCGACCTTCTGATGCGTCCGCCAACCGTCAGCATAAGCAGTCCGCGCCACTTCGGAGTAAGGAACCGGGCTGACGACCGCGCGAATTTCCGTCTGGACGTGGCGCTCGACCGTCGGCTTCGACGATCCGCCGCCCTCTTCGCCCCACACGAAAGTTACGTCCGTGCCGGGCTCGCTGTACTCCTGGTCGAGAATCGCCAGAGTCAGCATCTTCCCTTCGTTCGAGCTGTAGCCGCACCAAGTCGAGATGCCGATCGTCTTGCCGTTGCTCAACACCTTGTCGTACGGCAGAGTCGAGTAAACAGCCGAGGGAAAATCGAAGTACTTGGCTCTATTCGCCTTCTGGAACATGGTGCCGAGGGCACGGGTCACATCCTCGTCATTCAACGCGAGCGTCACCTTTTTCCGGTGCGGTTTGGTCGCCAACTTCTCAAGCGCCTCGCGTCCAATGAAATCGTGGTCGAACTTCACGATGGGTCCGTAGCCAAGATCCCAAGGCGTGAGGTAGTAGTCCGAGATGTTATCGGAATAGAAGCTGCCACCGAGGGAGGCGATCGCTTCGTAGCAGTTCGCGGGAAGCCATTGCCGGTATGCCTTCATCTTTTCGCCGCTGTAAATCGCAGGCATCGGGGAAGGAATCCAGCCGGATTCCAGCGTGTTGGACGAATACGCGCGTGCGCCCACGAGCCGAAGACCGAATTCTTTGCCGGCATCGACGATCGCCGCTTTCACCGCTTCGCCTTGGTCCCAAGGGCCAAAAAGCTCCAGGCCGGGCTGGCCGGCCATACCGTGGCGCAGCGCGCGCACGTCGTGGCCCGCGATTGAGATCGAAGTCATGTTGAAGAACTTAAGGTCCGGGGCGGGCTTGCCAGTGACCTTCTCGATCACCTTCATCGCGTTCGGGCCCTGGACCTGATATCGGTAAACTTTCCGAACGATCGGGCCTTGTCTGGCAGCCGCTCTTTCGTCCCTCTCCACCTTCGCGTTGTAGCCGCCCGTTTCACAGTGGTATTGCACCCAGTTGTGCACGGAAGGACGGCCGACCAGATTGAAAAGGTTCTTGTCGAGATAGAAGAGAACCACGTCGCCGATCACGTAGCCATCATAGTTGCATGGAACAAACTGCTTGGCCTTGTTGGGTTCGAATCCCTTGAAGCTGTTTACGCCAAGGTCTGATAGCAACTTCAGCGCATCGGGACCCTCAACATACATATCCGTCATGTGATAAGACTGGTTGAAGAGAACGCACGTCTCTTGCCATGCGCGCTGCTCATCTCTCCAGTTCGAGAACTCGCTGGGGACCACCGGATAGACATATGGCCCAGTTTGCGAGTTGCGCAGCAGTTTCACCGGATTCCCGGTGGCTTGTAGCACGTCCTCTAAGCTCTTGTAGCCCACTGTTTCTTCTCCTTTTGATGGACAGAGTGTCTGGTCATTCCCAACCCATTACAGTCTAGAACTCCAATTCAGTAAAGTTGTCCTCCCCGTTCAACTGTGGCAGGGTAGGTCTTCCCTCGCAGTTTGGACGGCTCACACCAGGACTGCCCAGTGCGGATATGAAACTCCCATCCGTGCCATGGGCAGCACAACTCTCGGTGGCGAGTGACTCGGTACGCTCCAGGCCCGCCCGATGCCACGAGGCTGACCAGCACGTCGCCGCACAGGGGCGTTGGTACGAATAACGATCGAGCACGGCGAAGTATTCGTCGTTCACATGAAACACGCCGACCGTGGGTCCAGCCACAGTCAATAGCCTTCGTCCGCCTGGTGCGGTTTCGCCCAATCTACGGACGGTACGGTGACTGATGTCATGTTCAACCGGAATAGGGCGACCGCGTTCTCACGTAGGATGGCTGCGCGATCTTCCTTCGAGAGATCGACCTTAAAAGCTCGAGCTGGATTGTCGAAGTGCCAATGAGGATAGTCCGTTGAAAGCATCAAGCGGTTAGCACCAATCCAGCGGCAGCGCCTTTGTGCTGGGAGCCCTTCGATGAATATCGCAGTTGACGGCGCCGGCGCTCGACACACTCATCTTTCCTCCGGGACGGAGAGTATATACGCGCCCGACTAGAATGTGTACAAGAGTATACATAAATATTCCTTGGGGCCACACGAAATCTCCATCGAGCGAGGAGAAGCTCTGGTGAAGCCAAAGGAAATAGCAATATGGGAAGCCGCTCGCGCGCGGCAGACGTGTATCCCTTCGACCTGTCTGAATAGTCGACAACAGAAAACTTGTATACACTAGTCGATAGTCACACGGTTTCACCTAAGGCGACGTGGATGCATTATAATCCCCTGCGCTGCGGAGTGTGAATCGCGCATGCTCGGGGACCTCGCTGTGGGCCATAGACAGAGAGCCCGATTTTGAAAGGCGCAAGGCTTCAATGAAAGGGCTGGCAAGTACATCTCAAGTGATTACCGCCCTCGAACGCGGGATCGAAGGCGGTGGCATATCCCGCGGACAAGCGCTCTTGTTAATCGAGCACGCCGAACTAAGTTCCTTGCTCCGAGCGGCCGGAGCCGTTCGGGACCGATCAAAGGGTCGTACGGTTAGCTACTCGAAGAAAGTTTTCATCCCGCTGACGCATCTGTGTCGCGACTATTGCGGCTATTGCACGTTCCGAGCGGACCCTGCGGCCGATGGCCAACCATACATGACATCGCAAGAAGTTCTCGAGGTGGCCGAAGCCGGGCGTCGTGCGGGATGCAAAGAGGCCCTCTTCAGCTTGGGTGATCAGCCGGAGACGATATTCCCAGAGGCCAGAGCGTTCCTGCGAAAGCAGGGTTTCGAGCGCACGCTCGAATACCTGACGGCAATGGGGCAGCTCGTTCTCGACCAAACTGGCCTGCTTCCCCATTCCAA
>Ga0187864_10001017_pt1 | contig 28612 bp, 18 predicted proteins | sample June2016WEW_11_4_FD_132985 | JGI IMG/M metagenome (GOLD analysis project Ga0187864, IMG submission 132985) | Peatland microbial communities from SPRUCE experiment site at the Marcell Experimental Forest, Minnesota, USA - June2016WEW_11_40 | ecosystem: Environmental > Terrestrial > Soil >...
AGGACTCTTATGAAAATCAAAACAGCCTCGAACCGCAAGTACGTAGGTCCGCGTTGCGTCGCTCTGTTATTGTTTATTGTTTTGCTCGCTGGCTGTGCGCAAAAAGAAACCGCGCCCCAACCGCCGGGTGCGACCGAAAAAGCCAAGGTGACCGTCAACTGGGACAAGGTGGCGACCGTGTCAAAAACCACGCCCGCGCTTCAAGTCGTGGTCAACCCTCCTCTGCGTCGAGGCACGCAGATTCACGACCGGGTCTTTCAAGCCTTGCATGAATTGGGCGCCGACTACGTTCGCTACGTGCCCTGGCTGCCTTATCCGAAGTTGGGGGTGGCCGAACTCGAGCCGCCTGCCGACGGCAAGACTTCCTGGGATTTCTCTGTGATCGATCCCATGATGGAAGACTTCATGAACGCTCAGACGGGGCATTCAGTGATCATCAACTTCAGCACGATTCCGCAGTGGATGTTCAAGACGGATAAGCCGGTGCCGTATCCTGCCGATCCGGACCAGGTGACGTGGGATTACGAGAAGGGGACAGAGTTTCGTGATCCGAGTTTGAAGGAAGTGGGGGACTACTACGCGCGACTAGTGAGTTGGTACACGCAGGGAGGATTCACGGACGAGTACGGGAAGCGCCACGACTCCAACCACCACTACAAGATCGACTACTGGGAAGTTCTCAACGAGGTCGACGGCGAACACAGCATGACGCCTGAAACCTACACGCACGTTTATGACGCCATCGTTGCCGCCGTGCACCGCGTCGATCCCAATATCAAGTTTGTAGGGTTGGGGCTGGGAGGCACCGGCAAGGAGTATTTCGAATACTTCCTGAATCACAAAAATCACAAGCCCGGTATCCCGCTATACATGATCTCTTACCATTTCTACGCCGTGCCCACCGCCGACGAAACGCCGGAAGTCATGCAGTCCACTTATTGGGATCAGGCCGATCATTTCCTGGAAGTGGTGGGGTATATTCAGGACATTCGCGCGCGGCTGTCGCCTGAAACGCAGACTGACACCGACGAACTGGGCTCGATTTCTGCAGACGACATCGATCAAGGCAAGCCGGGACACGTCGTGAAGCCGATTCCGAACTCTTATTGGAACCTCTGTGCCGGACTGTATGCCTACCTTTACTCTGAGCTCGCCAAACGCGGCGTCGAAGTTGCCGGCGAATCGCAGCTTGTCGGCTACCCCACGCAGTTCCCCAGCGTTTCGATGGTGGACTGGACCACCGGGCAGCCCAACGCCCGCTTCTGGGTGCTCAAGCTGTTGCATGATAATTTTGGTCCGGGCGATAAACTGGTGGATACGAGCGTGGACAGTTCCTATGTGTACGCGCAGGCCTTCGAGACGCGGGACGGCAAGCGAAAGCTGCTGCTGATCAACAAGCGCAACCGGCCTTTTGAAGTCTCGACTCCCGCCTCGCAAGGCTCGAACGTGACGTACGTCGACCAAACCACCAGCTTCCAGCCGCCCACATCGGCGCAAGTGGGCGCGACGTCGCTAACGCTGAGCGGTTATGAGGTTGCAGTGGTAACAATGTAGGGGCACCCCTTGTGGGTGCCCGGTGTGCGGACAACCCGAAACGCCCGACGACCACAAGGGTCGTCCCTACGACGACGGCGGGCACCCACAAGGGGTGCCCCTACTGTTTGATGACCGTGCCATCGAACTGCCGGATGATTCCCCATCCGCCGTTGAGGTGCTCGGGGCCGTCACGGAAGGGATACTTCGCCGCCAACTCCTCGTTGACCTCGATGCCCCATCCCGGCAAATCGCTGGCCCAAAGGAATCCGTCTTTGTAAGTTGCGCAGCCGGTGAAGATCTCGGACTCCACGCCTTGAATGACCCCGCCCTCCTGAATGCCAAAATTGTAGCTGGCAAGGTCCAGGTGCAGTTGAGCGGTGTGCCCGACGGGCGAGACGTCTCCGGGTCCGTGCCAAGCAGTTTTTACGCCAAAATTCTCCGCCAGAATCGCGATCTTGCGCGACGGCGTCAGGCCGCCCGCTTGCGACAAGTGGACGCGAATGTAATCAATCAAGCGCTCGACAATCAGCGGCTGCCACTCGTGAGGGCTATTAAAAAGCTCGCCCATGGCCAATGAGGTCGAGCACTGCTCGCGGATCTGTCGGAAGTAGGCAATGTCCTCCGGCGAGAGCACATCCTCCAGGTAAAACAGCCGGATCGGCTCAAGCTCCTTGGCGAATTGCACGGCTTGGTGCGGGCTCACGCGTTCGTGGACGTCGTGAATCAGCTCGATTTCATCGCCCAGTTGTTTCCGGCACTCCTCGAGCATCTGCCGCGCATGTCGCATATAAGGAACCGAATCAAAGACGGGGCCGGCGTGCAAGCCTTTCAGGGGAGCGCCGCCGCTGGGGCCGTAGGAATCCATACCAGGTACGCCCGTCATGATTTTGATACATCGAAATCCTTTTTCCATCGTGTGACGAGCGCGATCGATGGCCTCCGATGCTTCCATGCCGCCCACCGTGGCGTAGGTGAGGGCTGCTTCACGGGCCTTGCCGCCCAGCAACTGGTACACGGGCATGTTGGCCTGCCGGCCCTTGATGTCCCACAACGCCTGATCGACGCCGCTGATAGCATTGTTGAGCACCGGGCCGTTTCGCCAATACGAGCTGTTGTAGCAAGCCTGCCAGGTGTCCTCGATGCGGTCAGCCGGCTTCCCGACCAGAAACGGCTTAAGATACTTTTCCACCGCGGGGACGACAAGATCGGCGCGTTGCGTAAAGGTGGCGCAGCCGTAACCGTAAAGGCCATCCTGATCGGTGAGAATCTTAACCACCACCAGCCGCACGCCTGCCGGTTGAGTCGTGATCACTTGGATGTCCTCGATGATGGGCGAGGGCAACCCGCGTGCCGCGCGCGTCGCCTGCGCTTCCGCCGCCAGGCGTCGAGCCGGCATCACCGCAGCAGCGGCTCCCGCCGCAGCAAGTTGAAAGCATTTTCTTCGGTTCATTAGATCCTCCTGGTAGGGGCACCCCTTGTGGGTGCCCCTCGTGCGAAGTGGCCCGAACGGAGGGCACCCACGAGGGGTGCCCCTACAGCCGTACGCAGGCGTGCGCCGCGACCTTGAAAACGGCGTATATTGTATGACCCTGGAGTCCAAAAAGGAAATCTCAATACTCCGCGGGGGGACTTCGATGCGCGCTCGCTTTTACATTTTGTTGGCTCTATTTGCTTCCGCGGCCGTGGCCTTCGAGCCGCCGGTCGATACGGCTGGGCCCCTGACCGTCCGAATCGAGCAACCCACTCTGGGTTCTTACGGCGCCGGGGGCCGGGTGCAGTTCGATCAGCCGGACGCGCCTTTCACCTTACAAGTCGAACTTAGCAGCAGCGCGGATCGGGCGTTACCGGGCACTCTGCGCGTGCGGGTCATCGACCAATGGCGAGTTGAACCGAGTGGCCCCGTCTCTTTCACCCTTCCGCCTCGGGGCCGCACGACGGTGGCATTTCGGGTCAGCTTCGGCACCGGGACCTACAATGCGTTCTACCCAATTCACGCTCTGGCCGAATTCGATTACCAAGGCCGGCACATGGTGGCGCATCCGATCCTGATGGTCAGCACGACGCAAGCTAACATCCCGCGAGCACCGCTGCCGGTGGAGTGGAAAACCGTCCCCGTCTCCGTCAACCACCCTTTGGGTATCTGGCGGGAACCGGTGAGGCGCGAACGCTGCATCGTCAGCGCGGAAGCACTACAATCAGGGGCCAGCGGGCAGGAAGTTTTCCAGTTCCGCCCCGGCATTCAGTTTTCCGAGCGCCGCGGTGCCATTATCATGACGCTGGGGCCGCGCCCGCCTTCGCTGCGCGAACGCGTGGACGCTTGCGTGGTGGAATACCCGCTGTCTCTGCCGCAATATCAGCCTCTGGTTCTGCGCTTCGCGGCCGCCGCTCCCAGCGGCGCGCTGTTTCGCGTGCGCGCCCTCCCCTTCGACGCCCCGGACGGCGAGGACGGCGCAGTCCTTTTCGAAAAGCGCGTGACCTTGTCGGCTTCCGAAGAAATGGAAGTGGATCTGGCCTCTTACGCCGGGCGCAAGGTGCGGTTACAGCTTGAAGGCTCTGGCGATGCGGGCGAGGCCTCTTGGGTCGTGCCCACGATCGTGGCCGGCAAGGCGCAGGCGCCCCCTGAGTTCCCTCCAGCGCCAAATGCGTCCTCGCGCTTACTTGGAACCGTTCAGGGCTATAAGGTGCACGTTTATCCGGGCTCGCGCGGCGCGCTCGATTCCGCGATTGAGCTGGCAAGCGGCGATCGGAGGTTGCTGTTTCACGGCTACAGGATTCAGGTGCTGGGTGACGACCTCGGAGATTCACGCTCGGCCAGCGAGTTGCTCTATGCCCGCGAAGAGCCCGCCTCCGGGCGCTATCGCGTCCGCCATCACTTCCAAAGTTGGGCTGGCTCGTTCGACGTGCTCACGGAAATGTGGGTGGACGCGCGCGGGCTTCAGGTCCGCTTCTGGTTGGAAAACGTCCCGCCATCGCGCCCCTGGCTAAGCGTACACCTGGAGGGCGTCGCCGCGGGGCCATGGACCGAGCGCGCTCTGAGGATTTATGGCGGCCCTGGCAACGTCATCCAGGACCCCCAGCCGTTTCATCTCGGGTTCGACGGCCACAACCTGGCCACTTCATTCGTCGGCTTCGACTTCGCTAACGGGGTCTCCGTGCTTCAGGGTGTGGACGCGGTCCCCGACCGGCTCGAGGTCGACCCGCAGGACCACACGTACACGCTCGTCACACCGCACGCCCAAACCATCACCTTCCTTCCTGCGGCAAATGTCTGGGAAGCTGTGAAGCTGTGGCGGGCGAATGAACTGCGCGCTGCGGCCGGCGTCCCCAAGCTCGCCGGGCGATTTGTGTTCGACCTTTGGGAAGGCCGGTATGCCTCGAGTGCGCAGGCTCTCGAAACGGCGTTCCGCTACGGACTCACTGACGCCGCGGTGGTTTGGCACGACTGGCAACGCTGGGGCTACGATTTCCGGCTGCCTGATATCTATCCTCCCAACCCGCAGTTGGGCACGCTTGAGGAATTCCAGAAGCTGGTCGAGACCTGCCGCGAACATGGCGTTCTGTTCGCCCCGCACGACAATTACATCGACTTCTACCCGGACGCCGAGGGCTTCAGCTATGAAAACGTAGCTTTCCAGAACAATGGCCAACCGCAGCGCGCCTGGTACCACGCCGAACGCGATGCGCAATCCTATCGCGCGCGTCCCGATCGCATCCGCCTGCTGGTGGAGCGAAATCTGAACTTGATCAAGGCGGGCTTCTCGCCTACGGCGTATTTCATTGACGTCTGGTCGTCCGCGCCGCCATATGACTTCTGGACACCGGACGGCCAATTCGTGGACCGCAGCGTGACGCGTAAGGTGTGGGGCGAGACCTTCTCCTGGATCCGCAACTACTTAGGTGATGATGCGCCCCAAATCTCTGAGGCCGGCCATGACCGTTTGATTGGCTGGCTGGATGGCGCGCAAGCCAATATTTTGCGCGTCGATGCCCAGGGCAGTGGATTCGTGTGGAAGATCCGTTGCCGAGACGCGGAACGCATCCCCTGGATCGATGCCGCCTACCACGACCGCTTTGTGCTGCATGGGGCCGGTTACGAGGATCGCTACGCTGCGGGCCTCGATTTGACAACTCACGGCATCTACAGCGACGACTACATGGCAACGGAGATGTTGACCGGCCATCCCGCCATGGTGGCGGCAGCGTTCTCGCGCGACGTGGTGCGCAAGTACTGGCTCCTGCACGATATGATGCGGGCACTCGCGCTGCGGCGCATCAATGCAGTAGAGTTTGCCGGCGGTGACATCCGCCGCCAGCACGTGACCTGGGATAACGGAGCCGAGGTGTGGGTTAATCGGGGCGTAAGCGAATGGAAAGTCGGCGAGCGCACCCTTCCGCAGTATGGCTTTTACGCCCGCGCCCCGATGTCGGGAGGGAAGGTTGAGGCCGCCATAGAACGGCAATCCGCCGGCACGGTGGAGTGGTCGCGCTCGCCCGATTCTTATTATTTCAACAACCGCCAAGGCGCCGCGTACCGCCTGACGCACCAAGGCGGAGGCTGGCGCGTGGCCGCCGCGCCGGAGAGTGCCGTGTTCATCGCTCGCGTCCCCTGGACCGGCCCCGTTCCAACGGAAGGCACAGCCATAGACGAAAGCGGCACGGAGTTGCGTCGCGTTCCCATCCGCCGCGAGGGAGGAGCACTGACTCTCGCCTTCGACTCCAAAACGCTCGCCTATGTGTTGAAGTGAAGTGCAGGTCCGAAGACAAACGGTGGCTTTTGGGCGTTGGGCGTTATAGAATTCACCTCGCGTTTCGTCCCGAATCGGCCTGGAGACCGGAAGACGTTTTAGGAGGGAGTGCCATGGAGCTTCATCGAGTTGTTCGAGTGCTCGGATTGTTTTCTCTTTCGCTGGTTGTTTTCTTTTCGAGCTGTGCGCAAAAAGAAACCGCGCCGCAAAAGCCGGGACCAGTCGAGAAGGCCAAGGTAACCGTTAACTGGGACAAGGTCGTGACCGTGTCGAAAACCACGCCCACGCTTCAAGTCGTGGTCAACCCTCCCTTGCGCCGCGGCTCCCAGATTCACGACCGGGTCTTTCAGGCCCTGCACGATCTGGGCGCGGACGATGTACGCTACGTACCCTGGTTGCCTTATCCGAAGTTGGGGGTTGCCGAACTCGAGCCGCCTGCCGACGGCAAGACATCCTGGGACTTTTCGCTGATCGATCCCATGATGGAAGACTTCATGAACGCTCAGACGGGGCATTCGGTGATCATCAACTTCAGCACTATACCGCAGTGGATGTTCAAGACGGAGAAGCCGGTGGCGTATCCAGCAGATCCGGACCAGGTGACGTGGGACTACGAGAAGGGAAAGGAGTTTCGTGACCCGAGCTTGAAGGAAGTGGGGGACTACTATGCGCGGCTGGTGAGCTGGTACACGCAGGGAGGATTCACGGACGAGTACGGGAAGCGCCACGACTCCAACCACCATTACAAGATCCCCATCTGGGAAGTGCTCAACGAAGTCGACTTTGAACATTCGATGTCGCCGGAAACCTACACGCGGGTCTACGACGCCATCGTGAGCGCCATTCGACGCGTGGATCCGCAGATGAAGTTCATGGGTGTGGCCCTGGCAGGGACCTCGCCGAACATTTTCCTGCAGGAGAATGTGCCGGCGTATTTCGACTATTTCCTCAATCCCAAGAACCACAAGCCCGGGATTCCGTTGGATATGGTTTCTTACCATTTCTATGCGAACCCCTCGGCCGACCAGAGTTCCGAAGTGCAACAGTACACCGTGTTCGATCAAGCCTCCGGCTTCCTCAATTCGGTCCGGTATCTCGATGCAATTCGGCAGCGCCTGACGCCGAAGACCCAAGTGGATCTGGACGAGTTGGGCTGCATACCGGCTGACGATAACACTGTGCCGCGCAAACCCATTCCCGATTCCTACTGGAATCTATGCGGCGGAGTGTATGCCTATCTTTACGGAGAGTTGGCACGGATCGGAATTGACGTGGCCGGGGAGTCGCAGTTGGTGGGCTACCCGTCGCAGTTTCCAGGTGTCTCGATGGTCGACTGGAACAACGGCCAACCCAACGCCCGCTTCTGGGTGCTCAAGCTCCTGCATGACAACTTCGGACCCGGAGATAAGCTGGTGGACACCACTTCCGACCTTGGTGAAGTCTTCGCCCAGGCGTTTGTGACTCGTGATGGCAAGCGCAAGCTATTGCTGGTCAACCAGCGCGACCGGGATTTTGATTTGCCGATTCCGGGCGGAAACGGTGGGCAGGTGATGTATGTGGATCAGACCACAGGTTTCCAACCGCCTGCAACAGCTCACTTGAATGCCGACCAGACAACCTTGCATGGGCTCGCGGTGGCGGTGGTGACGCTTGCGCAGTGAACTGAACCACCCCACGCCCCTCCTTAGAAAGTAGGGGAAACCGCTCCCCTCCTCTCGGAGGAGGGGAACGGGGGTGGTGAAGGCATAGAGCGAGTCGGCGCTTCCCGCCTTTCTACATTCCGTATAGCGTTTCCGTATTTACGGGCAGGCCGAGAAGTTTCAGGTAGGTGAAAAGCTGCATTTTATGATTGGTGAAATGCTCGAGGAAGGAGATGGTCATGCGCTCCATCTTGGCTGTCATGCCCCAGGGCACCGTGACGACTTTGTTGGCAAAGTCCTCCTCGCTCACGCCATCCAGAACCTGGCGCAGGATTTCCTTGTCCTTCTTGAGCTTGTCCAGGGCCTCCTGAGGGGTACAGGAAGGGAGTTTCTCGAGCTTCATGCCCTCTTCCATTTCTTTCATACTGGGCCACTTGCCGCTGACCAGCATGTCGAGTCCTCCCCCTACGCCCTCGCTCAGGTGGCAAAGCACCTGGCCGGTACTCATGAACGTCGAGCCCGGCGCCCAATCGAGTTTCTCTGCTGGAACCATGCCGATCATTTTCTCGGCTGGCCGGTAGCTGTCAATCACAATCTCGTAATACTCATTCTTGGTCATTGTTCCCCCTCTAGGATTGTGCGCTCTGCCTGTGTGTAAGTGGGGCCTATCGCCGCTGATGTCATGGCCGTGCCCCCCCTTTTGCATTGTCTCCCGGTTATTGGAAACGAGCCGATGCCGAATAGATTCTAGCGCAGTGCCTACATGCCGTAAAGCGTCTGAGAATCGACAGATTGTAACCATTCCGATCAACCTTTCGGCCGGCGGATAATTCTCCATAATGAATTGCCAAAACCCATTCCTGATCATGATTGCTCCTCACGGTTCCTCACCTTGCGCAACGGCACTTGGATCAGGATGTAAGCAATAATCGCGAACGCCCCAAGGGAGATCCATCCGCCCCAGTTGGCCAGGAAAGGTAGTTCATCGTGGCCGGTCATCACCTTGGTGATGGACGAGACGCCGGTGAGGAACAGGGTTGCGAGGAGAATTCCGGTGATGGCCTCCCCGGCGATGAATCCGGAGGCCAGGAGGGTTCCACGCTCCTCAACCTTGGCCTTTTCTTCTGCTGATAACTTCTTGCGCGCCACCCACACGTCGGCAGCCCATTTCAAAACCCCGCCCAGGAATATCGCCCCGCTGGTCTCGATCGGGAGATACATGCCCACGGCGATGAGCATGGGCGAAGGCGCGCCAATCATCACCAGCGCTATGCCGAAAAAGCATCCCATGAGGAGCAAGCCCCACGCCATCTGCCCACCCACGATTCCCTGAGCAAGTTGAGCCATGAGGCCGGCTTGCGGGGCAGGCAGCAACTTGCCTCCGATACCGCCCGTGGCGAGGTTGGCTTCGTGCAGGGCGATGATGGGCAGCAGCAGGAAAAAGGAAACGGCGGTCACGCTCAGTATTTCCACTACCTCCATCTTCCACGGTGTCCCGCCCAGCAGATAGCCGGCCTTCAGATCTTGAATCAGGCTGCCGGAGACACAGCACGCGCAGCAGACTACCGACGCTACACCCAGAACCGCGGCGACTCCTCCCAGGCCCTTCACCCCGATGGCCACCATCATCAGCGCCGCCACCACCAGCGCCGCCAGCGTCAGGCCGCTGACGGGCTGATTCGAGGAGCCGACCAGGCCCACCAGGTATCCGCCCACCGCAGCCAGGAAGAAGCCGGTCAGCGTCATCACAATAGCCGCAGTGAGGGCGGCGCTCCAACTCTGTGCGAAGTATTTATAGATGATCGTAATCGGAATAACAAGCACAGCAATACCAAAAATGATCCATTTGATAGGGATGTCAATATCCAGGCGGGTGCGCCGGGCGGCCTGTTCACTGCCCGCCGCGGAGGCGTGGAAGGCGCCTCGAATCGAGGTGAGGATCGATTCGCGCATGCTGTAGAGCGTGTAGACGGCGCCCACCAGCATTGCTCCCACCGCGATGGGCCGAACCACGTTGTACCACACGGTGTAACTTGCTAGGTCCCAGGGCGCGGTGCCTCCCGTGGTCGCGCCCAGGCGGTGCGACAGGTCGGGATCGATAAAAAGGACCAGAGGAATCAACACCAGCCAAGCGATGACGCCCCCGGAGAAATTGATCGCTGACAAGCGCGGTCCGATGATGTATCCGATGCCGATAAGCGCGGGGGATGCGGAAGGGGTTGAGTAGGCGAGGCCCCCCGAGTACTCGACGCGGCCCAGAAGTTCTTTCTGGTATCCGAAATAGCTGACCACGGACTTCGGGAATTTCCAGAACGCGCTGATCGAATCCTGGAAAACTTGAAAGCCTTTATCGTCCTTGAGCAATTGGAGAAGGGCGCCCACTCCCATGGCGCCGAAAATGTATTTGGGTGCATCGGTGGTGCCCTGCTGGCCGGCTTTCACGATCTCGGCGCTGGCCGTGCTTTCAGGAAACGGCAGATCAGGCGAGTCAACGCAAAGCGGGCGGCGCAAGACAATGATGAAGAATACGCCCAGCAATCCGCCCGCGAAGAGAATGAACGTGCCGGTCCAATAATGACTTCGCAAGTCAGTCCAGAGGCGCTGCCCGCCTACGTTGACCATCATGAAGGCAGGGATGGTGAAAATCGCGCCGGCCACTAGCGCTTCGCCTACGGAGGCGGCAGTGCGGGTCAGGTTCTGTTCCAGCACGCCGCCGCGAAAGAAGGGCAAACGAAACAACGCGATTGCTATCACCGCCGCCGGGATCGTCGCAGCCACCGTCTGCCCGGCCTTCATACCTAAGTAAGCGTTGGCGGCCCCGAAAATGGCGGCCAGTAAGATGCCCGCCAGGACCGATTTGAGGGTGAACTCAGGTTCTTTCGAGTCGTAGGGAACAAACGGTTTGAATTCGGCCATGTGTACGCTCCGCTGCGTCGTTCTACCGACCTTCAAGCTGGCAGGCTGGGCGCCGACTTCATCGTGGCACCGACTCCCAGGCCGACCGACGCGGTGCTCACCCGAAGGTGAGCGCTACAACCGAGGAATGGGCAGTTGGGCACTATATCACGATGGGCTGCACCGTGAAAAATGCTTGAGTTACTAATACTTAAGTCACATTCACAAGAAAAGTTCCACCACCCAGCGCGCGGAGATCACAGGGAACAATAGTGCGGCTTTCCTTTGCGAACCCGGTGGCCTCTCTAGTGAATCACCTTTGCAGGTTCGGCGAAGTGCCGCGAACCTTGAGAAGCAGCTCAGTGCGACTGATGTTACAATGAGCGGGAAAAGGCTCCTTGGCGGTGGGCTTACCGAATGCTCGCAAAGTCAGTGGTGTACTCCCGCTGGTTGAAAGAAGCGAAGCGGCAGGGATTCTTCCATGCCGGGCAACGCGTTGGTGTCGCGGTCTCAGGCGGGCCGGATTCGATATTGCTCTTGCATTTCATGAAGGACGCGGCTTCGGAGCTGGGGATCACTCTGGCCGTGGCCCACTTTAATCATCATTTGCGCGGGGCCGAATCCGACGGCGACGAGCGATTTGTCCGCGGACTGGCCGATTCCATGGCCATCGCTTACCTGGGCGGCCAGGCTGAGGTGGCGCGGGTGGCACGCGAGAAGAAACGCAACCTGGAGGCCACCGCCCGCGAGTTGCGCTATCGGTTTCTCTTCTCCCTGGTGGATCAAGGCCGGCTGGAACTGGTGGTGACCGCGCATAGCGCAAACGACCAGGCCGAGACCGTGCTGATGCGCCTGTTGCGCGGTGCGGGGACGCGCGGCTTGAGCGGAATTTACCCGCTGCTGGAGGGCAAGGTCGCCCGTCCCTTTCTCGATCTCACGCGCGCCGAGATCATGCGCGAGATTGAAGCGCGAAAGCTTGAGTACCGGGTCGATTCGACCAATCTTGACTCCCGTCTGCGGCGCAACAAGGTGCGCCGGGAACTGCTTCCGCTGCTGGAGCGGGAATTCAACCCCGCGATCATTCCGCTACTGAAGGGTCACGCCGATCGGGCAAGGGATGAAGAGGCGTTCCTCGAGCAACAGGCTCTCGATCACAGCCGTCCCTGGCGCCTGCGCGAGGGCGTGGAAGAGAAGATTTCGGTGCGCGCTCTGGAAGGGTTTGAGCCGGCAATTCAAAGGCGGGTCTTGCGCCAAATGTTCCAATCGGCCCGCCTGGGATCGCGCGGACTAGCCTACTCCCGCATTGAAGAGTTGCGGCGTTTTGCCCTCGGAGCCCGAAGCGGGCGGAGCCTCCTTATGCCCGGAGAGACAATAGCCAGAAAGGAATTCGACTGGCTCGCCCTCGGGCCGCAGCCCACTGCATCCGGAAGCGATGCCTATGCTTACCCGATCGATGTCCCGGGAGAGACTACCGTACCTCTTCTGGGGGTTACTTTCGTGCTAAAGATTGTTGAACCTGCCGGGCGTGCCGAGGAGTATAATCAAATGGCAGGCAGCGCCATAGATGCTGGGAAGCTGCCGCGCCGGTTGGTACTACGCAATTGGCGAGCCGGCGACCGCTATTGGCCTTCGGGAAGCCGAAAGCCGCGGAAATTGAAGGAGTTATTTCGCCAGCGGAAGATTCCCCGCAGCCGTCGGAATCTCTGGCCCGTTTTGGTGGGTGGGGAGCAGATCCTGTGGGTGAGAGGATTTCCGCCCGCCGCCTCGGTGGCTGCGACTCCAGAGTCGCGAACGCTGCTGGTCATCGAGGAAGGTGCTGGGTAGCGGCCCCGCCTGGGGGCCGCAGAGGCGCTCTTGCCTGCTCCGGCGGCGCAGGCCGTCCGCGGCGGCGAAGAGATTTCTATCAGCCCGGTTCGTTAGGGTAGTGTGAAGCATCCAATACTTTGGCAGTTGTAAGCGCCCCTGAAAGGCTTGGGGGCCGGAGGAGGAAGCGCCGTGAATTCGGCGGTAAAAAACATCGTTTTCTGGGTGGTGATGGCAGTCACCGCCCTGCTGATCTGGGCGGTCGTCAGGGGCAATACGGGCGGGAACGTTCAAGACCTCAGTTTCTCAGCTTTCATGGACCAGATTGACAGCAACAATGTCCATGACGTGCAGATTACGGGCACCGACGTTGCCGGCACACTGAAGAAAGAGAACGCCAAGTTTAAGTCCACTATTCCACCGAATTATCCCGACCTGTACAAGACCCTGCACGACAAAAACGTCAACGTCACCATCAAAGACAGTTCGGGGAATTCCTGGGTGACTTGGCTCATTAACGGCCTGCCCATGATTCTGCTCTTGGGCCTCTGGATTTTCTTTATGCGCCAGATGCAGAGCGGCGGCAACAAAGCGCTCTCATTTGGGAAGAGCCGCGCCCGACTTCTCTCCAGCCAACAAAAGAAGGTGACATTTAAGGACGTTGCCGGGGTGGAAGAGGCCAAAGAAGAATTGCAGGAAATTATTGAATTTTTGCGGGAGCCGCAAAAGTTCCAAAAGCTCGGCGGGCGAATCCCCAAGGGTGTTTTGCTGGTGGGGCCGCCGGGAACCGGAAAGACTCTGTTGGCGCGAGCGATTGCAGGTGAGGCCAACGTACCCTTCTTTTCCATCTCCGGTTCCGACTTCGTTGAGATGTTCGTGGGAGTGGGCGCGTCGCGGGTTCGCGATCTTTTCGAGCAAGGAAAGAAAAACGCCCCGTGTATCATCTTCATCGACGAAATTGATGCGGTGGGCCGCCACCGGGGCGCCGGCTTGGGTGGTGGTCACGACGAGCGCGAGCAGACGCTGAACCAACTGCTGGTGGAGATGGATGGATTCGAGTCGAACGAGGGCGTTATCCTCATCGCCGCCACCAACCGTCCGGATGTTCTGGATCCGGCTCTATTGCGCCCTGGCCGGTTTGACCGCCGTGTGGTGGTTCCGCGGCCGGACGTGGGAGGGCGCGAAGCCATTCTGAAAGTACACACCAAGAAGATCCCTCTCGCTGAGGATGTCGATATCCCGGTGCTGGCTCGCGGGTCGCCGGGCTTTTCGGGCGCAGACTTGGCCAACCTGGTGAACGAAGCGGCCCTGCTCGCTGCCCGGCAAAACCGCAAGACGGTTGTCATGCACGACTTTGAGACCTCCAAAGACAAGGTCCTGATGGGGGCCGAGCGAAAGTCCATGATCCTCTCGGAGGAGGAGAAGAAGAACACGGCTTTTCATGAGGCCGGGCATGCCTTGGTGGCCTCCACGGTTCCTTACGCCGACCCGCTTCACAAGGTCACTATTATCCCGCGTGGTATGGCTTTGGGCGTCACCATGCAGCTCCCGTTGGATGATAAACACACTTACACACGCGATTATCTCGAGTCGCAATTGGCCGTAATGATGGGCGGGCGCGCGGCGGAGGAAATCTTCCTCAACCATTTCACCACCGGCGCCGGCAACGACATCGAACAGGCTACGGAGGTTTCGCGACGCATGGTGTGCGAATGGGGGATGTCAGACCTCGGTCCCCTGGCGTACGGAAAGCACCAGCAGGAAATCTTCCTGGGGCGTGATTTGGCGACCTCGCGCGATTTCAGCGAGGACACGGCCATCAAGATCGACCAGGAAGTGAAGAGGTTTGTAGCCACCGCCTACGAGAAGGCGAAGGAGATCCTGACCACGCACCGTGACGCCTTGGTGCGCATCGCGGAAGCCTTGCTGGTCCGCGAGGTCCTCGATGCGAGCGAAGTCAATCTGCTCCTTGAAGGGAAACCATTGCCGGAAGTAGTCCGGCCGGCGCTTCCAAAGCCTCCCGCGCCTGAGACGACCCAGGTATTGAAGCCTCGTCCCACACCCGGTTTGCCCTCGCGCGAACGGCCGCAGCCGGCGTGAAGGGTAGTGGTTAGTAGCTAGTGATGAGTGGCTAGTTCGAGTTGGATTGGTTAGCGGACTAGCCACGAGTCATTTGAGCACCGGCCACTAGCCACTAGCCACTATCCACTAGCCACTGCCTGCATGACTCCGCGTCCAATCTTCGATATACGAATTGCCGGGCGCAAAGTGCGTCTTGGGGAGCGTACTCTCATCATGGGCGCGCTCAATGTGACGCCGGATTCGTTCTCGGACGGCGGGCTCTACCTTGCTCCTGGCGCGGCCGTCGAGCACGGATTGGAATTGGTGCGGCAGGGGGCAGAGTGGATCGACGTTGGGGGTGAATCCACGCGGCCGGGTTCGCAGCCCGTGTCAGCCGAAGAAGAACTGCTGAGAGTCCTGCCGGTCATCAAGGCTCTGCGGGGCAAATTACCCTCCACGCCGATCTCGATCGACACCACAAAGGCTGAAGTGGCCGAGATGGCCGTGCGGGCCGGGGCCAACATCCTCAATGACATAAGCGGTCTGCGATTTGACGCGCGATTGGCTGAGGTGGCGCGGCGTCACAAGACCCCCCTCATTCTTATGCACCTGCGGGGCCGCCCGCAGACGATGCAAACACGGCCGTTTGTGGCGGATATCGTACAGTCGGTCAAGCGTGGGCTGGCGACTTCGGTCCGCCGCGCTCTCTCTGCGGGCGTACGCCGGTCACAGTTGATGCTCGATCCCGGCCTGGGCTTCGGCAAGTCGCGGATTCAAAACTTTCAAATCCTCTCACATCTGGAAAAACTGCGCCGGTTCGGCCTTCCAATTCTGGTGGGCAGTTCACGCAAGTCGTTCATTCAGGCAGTCGCCGCGGGCACGGGCCTTCATGCAGGTGCACCACACAGCCATCGCGGCAGAAAAGGCGCTGAGGGCTACTGGCCGATGATGGGAACGCAGGTAGGGGCACGCCACGGCATGCCCCTAGCGTCAGCCGACGCCGCGGCTGTAGTGGCCTCGATTCTCGGCGGCGCTCACATCGTGCGCGTGCACGATGCGGAGGGAATTCTGCCGGCAGTGCGCATCGCGGACGCTGTCCTAGAGGCAGGTGGGCAGTAGGCAGGTCGGCAGGTGGGCAGATCGGCAGTTGGATATCCGGATGGCGAGGTTCGCGCGGGTGCAGATACGCATTGTCAATCACACTGCCTGCCGTGCCTTGAGCCGCGCCCCCATCTGCCTATCTGCCCATCTGCCCACTGCCGACGACGTTTGGGCATCAAAGCGTTTGTAGTCTACAATAGGTAGGAGCATGGCGGACAAACCGCGGCTGTTTGGTACGGACGGTATAAGAAGCGTCGCGGGCGAGTACCCGCTCGACCACGCGACCTTGTGGAGGCTTGGCCACAGCCTGGGCAAGGTTCTCCAGAGAGCGGACGCGGCGCGCCCGGTGCGGGTCATTTTGGGGCGCGACACCCGCGAATCCGGAAGCTGGATTGCCCGCCGTCTTGCTACCGGACTGCGCTCGGTCGGAGTGGAAGTCGTCGAAGCAGGTGTCATGACGACGCCTGGGTTGGCATTTCTGACGGGTCATCACGGTTACTCTGCCGGCGTGGTCATTTCCGCGTCTCATAACCCTTACGAAGACAACGGCATCAAGGTTTTCTCCAGATCCGGGACAAAACTCTCCGAGACTGTGGAGCTTGAGATTGAACGGGAGTTGGAGCAAATAGGGTCCAACGGGGAAGAGTCTTCCACGTTTCTTGAGAGCAAATCCGGAGTCCTCGGTTCCGAACTCCGAGCGGCGCCGCAACTACTGGAGGACTACCTGGAGCGGCTCATGCAGATTATTCCAGCCGGTCTGGCGGTGACGCGATATAGGCTGGTCGTGGATTGCGCTCACGGTGCGGCTTCTCATGTGGTCCCGCCCCTGTTGCGCCGACTAGGCATGGAGGTGCAGTTCCTGCACACGGAACCGAACGGGCGCAACATCAATCTCGGTTGCGGCTCGCTTTATCCGCAAGCTATGGCGGACTCGACACGGTTGCTCTCCGCGGACCTGGGCGTGGCCTTGGATGGTGACGCCGACCGAGCCATTTTCGCCACGCGGGAAGGCAAGTTGATCGACGGCGACTATATTCTCTCGATCATGGCGCCGTACTTTAAGAAATGCGGAATCCTACCGGGCTCTGCAGTGGTCGGCACTCAAATGACGAATCTGGCGCTTGAAATCGCCCTCGATGAGCACGCGATCGGATTGAAGCGCACGCCTGTGGGCGACAAGTACGTTTTGGAGGAAATGCAGCGTTCTGGCCTCAACCTGGGTGGGGAACCATCGGGACATATCATTTTCGGTCACTTGTCACTGGCTGGAGATGGCATTATCACCTTGCTCGAGGTGGTGCGCGTGATGGCGGAGACCGGCCAGCCTCTCGAGGATTTGACTAGAACCTTCAAACCCTTTCCACATCTTATCCGCAACGTTCGGGTCAGGGAAAAGCGGCCTCTCGAAACCCTGCCCGAGGTGTCGCGCGCCGTAGAAGCGTGTCGGAGGGCGATTGGCGAGCGGGGTCGAGTGGTGGTTCGCTACTCGGGGACCGAACCCCTAGTCAGGGTGATGGTTGAGGCCGCACGAACTGAGGATGTGGAGTACCACGCGGCCCGCATCTCGCAGGCCATTCAAACCGCTTTGGGGATCGGGTGATCGGGTGAACACCGAAAGACCGAAACCCGCAAATCGAAACTCGAAATTCGCAAACCGAAACTTGCGTCTCTGGCGATTTTCGAATTTCGATTTTCGCATTTCGGATTGCCCGATCTCCCGATTACTGCAGTGAGGTCATCATGAAAAGCCTGCCCATTCTGCTTTGCTTGTTTTCAGTCGCCATCTTCCCAACAAGTCTGCTTCCTCAGCAAAAACTGACTGCCGACAATCTACCTGATTTCCTGGCGCGATACGAGACCAACTTTGGGCCTTTAGACGCGGTTTTCAAAGACCTGACGAATGAAAACCTCCCGCTTACCGACGAAACGGGACAGCCCTTGGCCCGAAGGCCGCTGGCCGACCGTCTGCAATCTCTAACCAATCTGCGGCAGACGGCTCTCCAGTTGGCCGAGAAACCTGAAGACCTGGTCCTTGCAACCACGCTGGTGATCCGCACGGAGAGTCTGGCTGACGATCTCTTTGATCTTTCCCAAGTCGCCTACGATAACGACCGCGAAGAGCTCGGCAACAAGCTCAACAATCTTCAGACCACCATGGAAGATAACAAAGGATTATTGGCGGACTACCTTCTGGCGCTCGCTGCGGACAAGCAGAACAGGCTGCAACAACTTGAAAAAGAGGTTGAGGATTTGCATCAGAAGTTGAGGGCGGGAGAGAAGTAAGTGCCGTTGAAAGTCAACAGTCGAAGCGCAAAAGTGCGACGGCCCATTTCTCGTCGGCCAAGAGAAAGTGGGTTTGGAGGGATCGCTATGAACTGGCGTCACTTATTCGCAATTTCCTTCGCCGTGGCCCTTGCCGGGACATTGACGGCAAACTACAGCTATTGCCAAAACTCGCCAGCGAATTCGCCGCAAACAAATGCGCCAGCCGCACCGACTCCTGGGGAGAATGCGCCAACCGCCCCGGCGGGATCCGCGCTGGTGGTACCCGCTGCAACCACGATCCCGCTCCGGCTCATGAACACGATCAACTCGCGGACAGTACAACCAGGCCAGGCGCTATACTGCGAAACCATCTTCCCTATCACGGCAGGTAACCGGATTGTGATTCCCCGCGGAAGCTCCGTGAAGGGATCAGTTACGCAAGTGGTCCGGCCCAAGCGAGGAAAGCACAAGCAGGCGCAAATGGGACTGCGGTTTGAGACTCTCATCTTGCCCAACGGTACTACCTTCCCTCTGCGCGCCACGCTTTCCGGGTTTGGCACCGCCGGGAATGAAGGATTTCAATCCAAGGAAGGAAAGATTGAGGGCGCTTCAACCAAGGGCGAGGATGCAGGCAAGGTTGCTGAGACAACGGTTACGGGTGCGGAGCTCGGTACTATTGTGGGAGCGGCCGACAGGAGTGTTTGGAAAGGGCTCGGAATCGGCAGCCTGGTCGGCGCCGGGAGTGGACTGGTGTGGATCTTGGCTAGCCGCGGGAAGGAGATCGTTCTCCCGTCCGGGACGAACTTTGACCTGCGCTTAAGCGCCCCCCTCACCTTCAACCGGGATGACCTTAACGCCCCCTCCGCGTACGATCAGGGGCAAGCGCCGCCGCAGTAAACCAGTGGCCTGCCAACTGCCGCTACCCATTGGCTTGCCGTTTTTCCTTGCACTCGCGGCACAGACGCGACCAGGGTACCGCGTCCAGCCGTACGGCGGAGATGGGCTTCATACAAGCCTGACAGACACCGTAGGTGTTGTGTTCGATTCGCCCCAGCGCTTCGTCGATAGCACGCAGAAGCTTGCTGTCGGTCTCGCGCAGCCGCACCTGTAAATCTGCTTCCAGTGCCGCCGACGCATGATCCATCAAATCGCCTTTATCCCCGCCTGAGGAAGGGGCGGGACTTTCGTTTCCGGCCATTGCCGCAGTCAAGGCACGCCGCTTGGCCAAGAGCAGTTCCTTATAATGACTTAGATTAAGGGCATTCATGAAAGGACCTCCACAGCAGGAAAGAACAAAGTAGAGCCTTTCGCTCCTGAGGTAACCACTTCATGCGAAATTTGGTGCTGTGGCAGCGAGTTTGTGCCACCAAATTGTCTTTTGCATTCTGCGCGCTCTGGATCGAGATTGCAACCCTTTGGTGAAAGTCTGGAACTGGCCGGGGATTTGTTGTATAAAAGCGGAGGGTGGCTTAATCTCGCGACGGTCTGAGAATCTGAGAAGCAAGGGCTACTCCTTGGCGCAAAAAGGAGGCTGGCGGACCGCAAGGCGGGCGCCTCAAGGGGGACACCATGCAGCTTCGAAGGGATCCCATTACTCAAAGCTGGGTGAATCTGGAGGATGAGGGTGAGGACCACGTCCGCCACAAAGACGCTCCATGCCCTCTTTGTCCCGGGCAGGTGAGTGAGTCTGCGCAAACTCTGTACGAATACCCGGGCGGAGGATCAATCTGGCAAGTCCGGGTGACGCCTCATCTCCATCCCATCTACCGCATTGAGGGAGACCCGCAGCGCCGCGCGGAGGGCATCTACGACAAGATGCGCAGCCTGGGGGCGCATGAAATTGTCGTGGAGAATCCCGACCACGATGTGCAGCTCTCACGCCTGTCCGACGAAAATGTGGCCCAAGTTCTGCGGGCTTATCTCGCCAGGATGAACGATTTGAAGAGGGATCGGCGCTTCAGGTACGTAACCGTGTTCCGCAACCATGGCGCGACGGCGGGCGGGGAATTTGACCACCCGCACTCCGAGGTTACCGCGACGCCCTTCATTCCGCGACGCGTGGGCTACGAACTCCGTTCCTCCGCGCGCTATTTCGCGATGAAGGAACGGTGCCTGATTTGCGATATTGCGGAGCAGGAAATCTCGCAAAACACACGGATTGTTGAGCAGCTCGGCCGTTTCGTTGCGTTTTGCCCCTTTGCCGCCCGCGTGCCCTATGAGACCTGGTTGCTTTCCGCCCGGCATCACTGCGCATTTGAGGAGGATCTGACCGCCTGGGACGACCAGCTTCAATTCGCGCGCTTGCTGAAATCGGTTCTGAAGCGGCTGGAAGCCGTCAGCCCCACCTACCACCTGGTGCTGCACAGCTCTCCGAATGTTAACGCGAAGTTTCAGAAGAGCGACGTCTGGCGGACTTTGGCAGATGACTACCATTGGCATGTGGAAATCCTTCCGGTTATACCCTCCAAAGCGAGGTCATACGCCCTTAAAGAGGTCTATTACAATTCTTTGCTTCCGGAAGCGGCGGCAGAGACCCTGAGAAACGTCTAGGGCAACAAAAACTGCGACGAGCCGTTACCTTTGGCCGGAAAATGCATTTAGATTGTTGAGCGAACAAGGTGGAGCGGGGACAGCGAAGCCCCCGCTCCCCCGGAGCAAAGCGGCAATTCGTAAGAGGTGACCCATGGTGGAAGGGAAATTACGTTTAACCATGCCGGAGGGCGAAGGAATGCAGTTCGTCGCGGAGTCAGGCTCAGGTCACGCAATCGTCGTGGATGACGCGACAGGCCACAGGGGGGCCACACCGATCGAATTGGCGCTTCTGGCGCTCGGGGCCTGCACGGGCTTTGACGTGATCAGCATTCTTCGCAAAAAGCGCCAGGCGGTCACCGGCTACGAAATCGAGTTGCTTGCGGAGCAGAACCCGGGGCCTCCCTCTTACTTCACTCGGGTTGAAATCAAGCATCGGCTTCGAGGGCAAATCGCTCCCGAAGCCGTTCAAAGAGCTATCTATCTCTCGGAGACGAAGTACTGCGCCGTCGGAGCGATGATTTCGAAGACGGCAAAGATCGAGGCTACTTTTGAGATTCTTCCGTCAACACCCGAAGCCTGACGCAGGGTCGATGGCAACAGTTGGACGTGGAAGCGGCAAACCCAGTCGCCAAGAGATCCCCTGTGTTGGGGCTATGCAAGCGAAGAGGACAAGTGAGAATTCGTTTGGGTCGCGGCTGCCAGGCCGTCTCGCATCAATGCCGCCCGGCGCAAAGGCCTGAAAAACATCCCGTAAATGGGTTAAAATGGATGTCTCTTCCCGCGACCACGCTGCTTCGGGCAGAGTCGGCGACCGCGGACTAAGGGCTTAAGCGCACTACTAAAAGGAGCGAGGCGGAATGGAAAAGGAAACTATAAGCATAGTCGACAACCGAACTGGAAAGTCCTGTGAAGTGCCACTTTTTAAGGGCACCCTGCGGGCCATGGACCTGCGCCAGTTCAAGACTCAAGTCGACGACTTCGGAATGATGACCTACGATCCCGCATTCATGAATACTGCGTCCTGTCAGAGCGCCGTGACCTTCATCGACGGCGATAAGGGCATTCTCCGTTATCGCGGTTATCCGATCGAACAGCTTGCCGAGCACTGCACGTTTCTGGAGGTTGCCTATCTTATCCTGTTTGGTGAACTTCCTACGGCCTCTCAATTAGCCGAGTGGACGAACAAGATCACTCACCATACCATGCTTATCGAAACCACCAAGAAATTCCTTGAGGGCTTCCGGTATGACGCCCACCCCATGGGGATGTTCGTCAGTTCCGTCGCGGCGCTTTCCACAATTTATCCGGAGGCCCGCCATGTGCGCGATCCCGAGATTCGGGCCTTGCAGATTCAGCGGCTGATCGGGAAGGTGCCGACCATTGCCGCCTACACTTACCGTCACAGCCTCGGCTATCCCTACATCTATCCGGACAACGACCTCAGCTATACCGAAAACTTCATGAACATGCTATGGAAGATGGTCGAGCCGAAGTATCACGCCAATCCAGTCTTGTCGAAGGCTCTGGATGTCCTGTTTATTCTGCATGCCGATCACGAACAGAATTGCAGCACCAATGTGATGCGCGCCGTCGGTAGTTCAGAGGCGGATCCGTATGTTTGCACGGCGGCCGCTGCGGCCGCTCTTTCCGGACCTCTGCACGGCGGCGCCAATGAAGAGGTGCTGAGGATGCTGGATGAGATTGGGTCCAAGGACAACGTCCCCGGCTATATTGAGCGGGTTAAATCCGGACGCATAAAGCTGATGGGATTCGGCCACCGTATTTACAAGAATTACGATCCGCGCGCCAAGATTATCAAATGGGCTGCCGATCAGGTCTTCGAGATTACGGGGCGGAACCCCAAACTTGAAATCGCGCTCGAACTCGAGCGCATCGCCTTGCAGGACGACTACTTTGTAAAACGCAAGCTCTATCCCAATGTGGACTTCTACTCCGGCATCATCTACCAGGCGTTGGGCTTCCAGCCGGATATGTTCACGGTTCTCTTTGCCATCCCGCGCACGGTCGGCTGGCTCGCCCAGTGGGAAGAGATGCTGGGGGACGCGGAGCAGAAGATTGCACGCCCGCGCCAGATTTACACCGGGCACGAATGCCGGGATTGGGTGCCCTTCGAAAAACGTACCGCGCCATCCACTGCAGCCGCGTGAGCGCAGTCTGGAAAGATGGCGCGGTCGCCTCGGCCGCTGTCGCGGGAGCGTCCGGCTAACGCGGAGCGCCGCAGAATGAGTGAGAGTATGCAAAGCCTCTTGATTTACGTTTTCTTTCTGGTCGTCTGGTTTCTGGTCCTGCCACGCATCCCCGGGATCTCCCGGTTTACCTGAGCGGGTCGGAGGAAAGCCCCGGAGGGGAAACCAAACCACACCATCTGTGAGATCAAACCCAAGGAGTGAGCAGGTCTGCCATGCCCATCTTCGAGTATGCGTGTCCCCACTGCGGACATGTTTTCGAGAAACTTGTATTGACACGCCACCCAGAAGCGCCGGAGTGCCCGCAATGCGGGTGGAAGCGGGTGGAGCAGAAGTTCTCGACCTTTGCCACGGCCGGCTCCGCAAGCAGAGTAGCCTCGGGAGCTTGCGCCCCGGCGGGCGGCGGTTGACGCCTGCCTTAGGGAAGCAGGCTGCTTCCCGGCTTTCGAACCCAGCCCAACGACCTCTTAGACCTGCGCTACGGCAGTTTCGCAGCCGCACTGCAAGTAGAGGCCCTTCGCCCTCGTCCACGAGTTTGCGAGGGCGGTCCTCTGTAGCCGACTTTTTGTCACTTGCCCAGCCTGGCCTTCTTGTTCGGAAGCCTTGACTTCGTTTGCGCAAATTGTGCTGTTTTTGCTCCTTTCAGCGCATAAACTGTGCTCATTTGCGAGCAAAACGCGCATAATTTGCAGCACTCAAAAAAGTGATGTGCTTTGTTTTCAATTACTTCTTAGCTTCGTTCCCACTATTTTTCATTTTTTGTAGTTCCCTACATTTCCCTGTAGCCGGGACCCCTCCGCGATGCGGCGCGCCTCTGCGCGCCCTGGCGCTCGCCTGCGACAATGTGTCCACCACAGAACCACCATGATAGGCTATCACAGGTTCGAGGGGTTGTCAAGCGGAAAATGCAGAAAATGCGGAAAAAGCGGTCCGACCCTCGTGAAAACCGCCGCCAACGCGGCTTGGCATTCAACGATGCGCTTTACGTCGAACTGGCAATGCGGTCAGGGACTCCTCTTGCGACGCTCGATAAGAATCAGCGAGATGCTGCCCTAAGCGTCGGCGTCACTTGCGTATGAGAGACGAACTGGTGGAAACAGCGTCAGGTGCCCTTCCCCCCATTTTCCTCCTGATACCATTTTCTTCTCATTTGCGGCTATCGAGTATTGACAGTTAGCCGGCAATGGTTAGAATTGAATTGCGATGATCGACGAAATGGTGACGGCCAACCAACCGGACAAGAAAATAGGGGAGGCTACTACTACAGCGTGTGCCATTTCCCGAAACCGGCGTGTTCTTTTCTTCATTGACGGTTTGGATTCGGATTTTCATGGCTATATGCAGTTCGCAGCCTTGCAGGGTGTGAATTCCCATTACGTTGGAATAGACCAGCTCATTTCGACCAGGGAGCAGGTGTTCGACTCGCTGGAGGCCTGCAACGAAACATATGAAGCGCTTGTTCTCGACCTCGACTTGGAAAACGCGCCCGCGACGCCTGTACAAGCAACTCCTCACGCGTGGTCCTGGGCAACCCTATCGGCCCCTCTGACTTACGAATCCCCTTGGCATCTTAGCGAATGCCTGCCCCCACCCGAGTTATCCTGGACGGAAATTCCAGAACTGTATGTGAGCGTCGGATCACAAGTTCTGCGGGACCTGAGATCAAGGATCGACCGACTGCGTGGACTTGTGAGGTACTTGACCGGCCGCATTGGCGTGTTAATTCGCCGGGTCGAACGACCTCATTTTGATTGCACGTTCGTCGGTTTGCAGAAGTCATTCCATCTTTTGCACGGGGCACACCCCCCACGCTATCGAGCCGGACTGTCTTCCGGACGGCGCTCGAATCTTAGTGGAGGGTGTGTTCAAGCGATTTCGTCCAACCCAGTCTGATCGGTTTCCCTCAAGCAAAATGTACACCCTCCCTCAGAATTAAGGAGGGTATCACGATGGTTAATTCTCTACCGCCAGAACCAGGCACCTGTTCTGGGATCGGCTGCGGTGACAGGCCTCTGCTTGTTTATCATGTTGCAAAAAGACTGTCCCTCTCCTGCCGGGAAGTGCGCCATCTAGCCCAATTAGGGAAGCTCCCTGGGTTCAAACCCGGTAGGAAGATCTGGAGATTCCGAAGGGCGGATGTGGACCTTTACCTTGCCATGAGGGAGGGTAGAGATGCGTACTAATGGAGTGAAACCAACGGAACGGCGAGGCCGACGTGTTGCAGGGGGAGGCCCGACGTGGGTTTATTTAGATGGATGCAAGGGCTATCCCCTATTTCAGCGTCGAAACACGAAACAGAGCGGCGAAACAAATGAGCTCACTCTTGGACCTTGCTTGGTGTCTGTAGTGAAGTGGGTAATCTTTGCACTTCTTGCGTTTGGCCTTATGAGGGCGGGGGCAAATGCATCAGAGGTGGCCGGCCTCATAAAGTTGCTACGCCTTTTCTGATAAGTGTAATGCAGTAGCGATGGTCAATTCCAATTGGGCCATGGGTTCGCAGCTGGCGCAGGCGGTCGCTTTACTTTACAGATACCCTGCGCTAGCATTCGACTACTGAAAGGGGTAGCAACAATGAAGCTGGGTATACTTCACCTGAGTGATTTGCATCTTCGTGAGGGAGGAAATGCCGTTTCTGGCAAGGCCGCTGAAATCGTCGCAGCGCTCCAATCCGCAGACCCTTTGGTGAAAGATTGCATCGTCATCATAACTGGAGATCTGGCCTTTTCTGGAAAGGCGCCTGAATACAATCAGGCCGTGGACTTGCTAAATGAGCTGAGGCAGCAGCTTGATGGCACCAATCGCCCGCGCTGCGTCGGAATCTGCTGCGTTCCGGGGAATCACGATTGCGATTTCGGAAAGGACACGGACGTACGGCGCCTCGTCCTCCATGCTTTCACGTCAGGACAACGAGATCTGAGCGACGGCGACGATTTGGTCAAAAGCCTTTTGACGGTGCAGGGCGACTTTTTCTACGTGGAGAGCCTGTACGCCGCGAGGAAAGCTACTCCCGGGGACCCGCAAGGATGGGTGACGCTTTCGACCGTGATACACGTTGGCGATCAGCGTGTCGTCGTCAATGCGTTTAATACTGCGATTACATCGCAACTACCAGAGTCTCAAGGGCAATTGCGCTTTCCTCTCAACCTAGTGCGACCCAGCCTGACGGCCGCCGGGGAAAGAGATCTTTTAGTATCGATCTTCCACCACCCGTACAACTGGCTCGAGGCAGAGAACGCGCGGGCGTTCAGAAAGCATATCGAGACAACATCGGACCTCGTCCTGACAGGTCACGAACACGAAGAAGACGCCTACTTGACGGAGAGGCTAACTGGCGAAGAAGTTGAGTACCTAGAGGGGGAGGCTCTCCAGCACGGGGGCGGAGAGCTCGGTGGATTCAACGTGGTGACGTGGGATTTCGACCAGAATAAGCACAAGATTTCGCAATTTGCCTGGGCCGAAGCGCATTTTACTCTGAAAAACACATCCGAGTGGCTGGAACCTGTCAGGAACCGAGCGGCTCGGCGCCGCTCCTTTGAAGTCAACCCGCGTTACCTGCAGGAGTTGAACGACCCAGGAACGGGTTTCACCCACCCGCGAAAGCCTGACCTAACACTCGAGGACCTGTTTATCTATCCTGCACTGGGTACGGAGTCGCTCAAAAGGTTAACGCGACTCCCCAAAGGCCCAAAAACCATCGACAGCCATAAGGTGCTGGGCTACGTCGCCTCTAAGGAGAAGGTGCTTATCCTTGGAGCCGACAAATCCGGCAAAACCGCGATGGCGCGCATGCTGTTTTTAGATCTAAAGAGAAAACACGGACTCGTCCCCGTCTTCCTGAGCGGGACCCAGTTGAAGAGCGCGAATGAACGGACCATCATCGATCTGATATACGCCACGTTTAAGAACCAGTACCATCCCGATCAACTTGAACTGTACACGCAACTCGAACCACCGAAGAGGGCCTTGATCGTTGACGATTGGGACAAGACCCGATTGAACTGGAGGGGGCAGGCCGCAGCGCTCCGCGTTGCCGGTACTTTCTTCGGGAAGATAGTCGTGTTTGCCGGAGACGTCGTCCGGGCACTTGCACTTGCGGCACGAGAATCCGACCCCTTCAAAGATTTCGACGACGCCGAGATCCGCCAGTTTGGAAACTTTTTGCGTGGGAAACTAATTGATAGGTGGGAGGATCTTGGCCGAGAGTACACGGGCGATGAAGGAGCGGTGGTTCACGACATTCATGGCGCCGAAAACCTAATCGTGGCAGTTCTAGGAAAGAATTTGCTTCCGATGTACCCACTCATGATTCTGTCCGTGCTCCAGATCGCCGAGGCGGCGAAAACAGCCGACCCCCACGCGGGTTCCTATGGCGCTCTGCTCGAGGCACTCATCTTTAAGGCTCTCGGGAGGGTGAGTAATGGGTTTCCAGACTTTCAGACCAAGATTGTTTTCGTTTCGCATCTGGCGTTCCACCTGTTTGCGACGCGGCGCCAAAACTTAACGAAAGCCGAAGTTCAGGTACTCGCCGAGGGCTACTTCATGGAATACAGCATTAGACTGGAGGCCGGATCAATCCTTAGTGACCTTGAGGATGCTCATATACTCGTTGAATCTGGAGGGAATTACCGTTTCAGCTATAGCTATTACTATTACTATTTTGTCGCCAGGTACATGGCCGACAACCTTCGGGACAAGAAGAGTGAGGCCTACATCAGAGGTGCATTGGGGGATATGGTCGACAAGGTGCACTCCGAGGAGTACAGCAGGATTTTATTGTTCGTCGTCTACAGGACGCAGGATTCTGATCTCATACAGCACATTCTACGGAATGCCCGACGAATTTACGAGGGACACACGCCCTGCGATTTTGAAAGTGACGTTGAGTTCGTTAACAGGCTGTATAAGGAGGCTCCGAAGATGCTCCTGCCAGCTACCGACGTCCGGGAGAACATCGAAGAGAGCCGGCGGAGACTTGACGCCGCCGAAGAAGTAGCCACCGAAGTCGTTCCAATCGCCCAGGGCGATCCGGTGGAGTACAGCGACGGACTGGGTGACATCATAAAGGTTAACATCGCGTTAAAAACACTGGAAATAATGGGTCAGATGCTGAGAAACTTTGCAGGGTCACTCCGGAAAGAGGAAAAGATCGAGATCGCCCGAACATCGTACCAACTGGGTTTGCGCACGCTAAACGCAATCCTCCGCATAGGGGAAGCCAACCTGGAGGAGCTCAGAAGATTTGTCGCCGTCCTCATCAGTGAGTACAGGTCCTTCGAGGAGAGGGAGCTAGAGGAGAGGGCAGATTTAGGCGTAGTTTACCTCACGCGGCGTATCGCTTTCAATTTTCTAAAGAGAATTTCTTATTCGGTCGGACACCCGATACTAGAGCAAACATACAAGGACGTGCTAAGGGAGGAAGGGGACCGGACCCCGATCAGGCTCGTGGACCTTTCGATAAAACTCGACCACTTTACCGTTTTCCCTGAAGAAGACGTCATGGAAATGTCGAACCGGCTCAAGAGAAAGAACTTCTTTTCGACGGGAGTCTTAGCGGACATGGTGGCAAACCATCTCTACCTCTTCTATGTAGATGAAAGGACGAGACAGGCAGTCGGCAAGGAACTTCACATCGAGACGCACTTGCCAAGGATGATGGAGAGCGGGCAAAAGAGGCTTCCCCGACGACGCGAGACCCGATGAGGAGGAAACGGTTCTATGAAAGGGGATGTCAAGTGAAAACACTCCTCCTCTTAGAGGAAGGTTTTGTTCTTCTTGGCATCCAGCCCCCTGCTGATTAACTCGACCAATTTGTATGCACGGGTTTGGC
>Ga0187864_10001018_pt1 | contig 28610 bp, 19 predicted proteins | sample June2016WEW_11_4_FD_132985 | JGI IMG/M metagenome (GOLD analysis project Ga0187864, IMG submission 132985) | Peatland microbial communities from SPRUCE experiment site at the Marcell Experimental Forest, Minnesota, USA - June2016WEW_11_40 | ecosystem: Environmental > Terrestrial > Soil >...
ATAGGTTTGCGGTCCTTTGTTTTCATAGACATTCTCGCTTTGTTCCGTCAATTCTGCAGTCCAAGAGCCGAGAAGTGGTGTAGGGGTAGGGCTTGCCCTACCCTCGTCGGCCAAATGACCCTCTGGGGACGGCAGGCCGTTCCCCTACATTGCGGGTCGTCATGTCCTCATCCTTTGTTTTCATAGACATTCTCGCTTTGTTCCGGCGATTTTGGAGCTCGGCATCTCAATCTCGAGAGCCGCACTGCGCAGCGTCACTACCTGTAAGCCAAGGATTGTGACACAATGTCCTCCACCGCGTCAGGATCGCCTGTCGCTGGTCCATGCCATACGCTACCCCCGAAGGTAGTAATGAAAATCCAGTCCGGATTGCGTGGGTCGGGAATCACGCGGTGACCCCACTTGAAGTTGAAGCCAGGGATCCGATGCCAGGTTTCACCGCGATCGGTGGAGCGCCAAGCGGAAGACTCGAAACCGCAAGCATAGAGAATCCTCGCGTCCCGCGGGTCAACTGTGATGTCGTAGACGTGTTGATCCTGGGAAAGGACATTTCGCCACTCATGACCGCCATCGACCGATAGGTAGATGCCGCCGTCCACCGCCCCGTCCGGCGCGTGGCGGCCCCAGGCTGCCAGATAAAGGCGATTCGGGTTCTCGGTATCGATGGCCAGGCCGTTCGGGCCGTTTACGCCTTCGGGCAGGGTGATTCTTTCCCAATGGTCAGCCCCATCGTGGGAACGAAAGAGCGCTCCATCCTTGTCGTTGCCGTAGCTGCCGTCTTCGCTGCGGCGCGCCAGGATGACATAAAGAAGTCCATTCTTGTCGCGGATAAGCCGCCAGGCAAAGGGCTCGGATCCCGGCAACCCGTCGTTGCGCGGCACCCAGGTTCGTCCGCCATCCGCGGATTTGAAAACGCCTTTGCCGAAGCCGGTCACGTAAAGGACGCGGGCATAAGAAGGACTGGTGGGGTCGAGCAGGATGTGGGTGGCTGCTGTGTCAAGCATGCCCTTCCAGGATGGCTGCCAAGTCTTGCCGCCGTCTTCGCTGAGGCACACTCCGCCGGCGTAGCGTGACGGGTCAGCGTGGCGCCACATCTTGGGGCGCGGAAGGTCGTGGACGTAACTCATTACGCCCCAAACGCGGCCTCGCACCTCGGGATCAAAGGTGATCCAATAGGTGGTGTTCGTCCAGCGGTCCGGCACACCCTCGGTCGAACTCGTCCAGCTCTCACCGCCGTCTTCGCTGCGGAACAGGCCGATGTCCGTGTAGGCAATAAACATGCGGCGCGCATCGAAGGGGTCAAAGAAAACGCCGTAATTGGTGGTGACGTCAATTCCGGTGGTGGTGTAAGTCCGCTCGCCCACCCGCCTGGAGTAAACGGCATCCCAGGTGCGCCCGCCGTCAAGCGTCCGCATGGTGCGGCCAAGGTCGGTGCGGTAACAGATCTTGGGATCGTTCGGCGCAACTCCCAGGGACTCGCCCGGCTCGCCCCAACCCGTCCCAAAACGCTCGGAGATCCAGGCATCGTGGACATTGGAAGCGGGGTTGAATCCCTCTTTCCAGACCAGTTCCCAAGAGGAGCCAGAATCTTGTGTCTTGGCCACCCCGTGGCCCCCGCTATCGCTCGAGTATAGGTTCTCGTAGGAAACGTAAGCGACTTCCGCATGATTCAGGCTGGTGGCCACGCTTTTCAATTCAGCCGTGTGCGCGAATTCGTCGGCATTCCTCAACGCACGTGCACTCACTTCGTCCCAGGTGTCGCCCCCGTCTTTGGAAATGAAGATGCCATGGGGGGAAGAGAGCCGCCGTTCTTCATTGGCCGCAAGGTAAATCATCAATTGCCCTGTCGAAGTAAATCCGGCGGACATATCAGCAACTTGCCGCACGCCCCCCGGGGGCCGGCCCGGGATGAACTGGCCGCCCTTGCGGACAGTGACAGACTCGTCTCCCAGAATGTACAGGGTGCGGTCCAAGGCTGGCGAGTGCGGATCAATGACAATCTTTCGGCCGCCTCCGCGAAGCTCCCGCTTCGACACTCGTTGCCACTGTGCACCCCGGTCGCTCGAGAAGTAGAGTCCGACATTGCCTCCCTCCTGAATCGTCGCGTAGAGCTTTTGCGAATCGTCCGGATCTACGGCCAGCGCCAGCACGCTTCCCGCCGGTTCGTGGGGAGCAAGGTAGACAGGAGTCGCATGATCATCCGGCATGATGAACCTGACGTCCGGGCTGGAAGGGTAAACCAGACCCCAGGTGCGGCCGCGATCCTCGCTTCGCCACAGAACATCCGCGCCGGCGTAGATGACCTTGGGATCCTGCGGGTCGAAAGCGAAGAAGGTCACGGGATTGCGCAGATTGAACATCCGCCAGGATTGGCCGCCATTCTCCGAAATATAAGCGCCCGTCATGTCACAGGCCACCAACACCAGGTTCGGATCGTGGGGACTGACGGCAGGGTAAAACTGCGCGCCCCCGCCACCCGGCCCCAGAATCCGCCAGGCGTCGAGCCGCGGCGCGGAATAGCCGGAGCCATTCTGCGCCCGGGGAATTGTGAGGCGAGAAGTAAGAAAAACACCGAATGCGAGGCTAAGTATCGTAATTTGCAAAAATGTTTTTTTCATATTGGATCTCTCGTCTAGCCCCCCTTTCAGTCGGCCGCCCACCGAGGTCGTTCGGTGCAAGAAATCGAGTTCGTTTGCGTGCTATGGGTGCTTTTTTGGTCTGATTCTCGAGTTCGTTTGGTGCTAAATGGTACGAAAAATGAGTTCGTTTTAGCACTCAAGAATTGATAAGCCGTGTATTTGCAATAGATGGTTGAGTTCGTTTCGTCAAAAAACATCTTTTTCCCGATTTCCCCCGGCATTCTTGCTCAGGTCCGTTCCCCCTTAGCTTGCCGGGACTGCGGGCGGGCGTCCAATTGCGGCCGGCCCGCTTCCTTTCGACCACCGCCATGGGCTATCATAATCCGGCAGGCCTGTCAAGCGAAAAATGCGGAATCCTGCTATAAAATCGGAGATCGCTGGTGCGAGAGACATCGTGTCCCGGTTTGAAATGACGCCACTGCCCCGGGGAGAGCGCAACTTGACGCGGGGGCTCTCGAGGTGATAGGTAACACAGCGTGGCAGTGTCGCAATTCAAAATTCCGGATTCCGCGATCCGGAAAATGGATCAGAAACGAATTCCGGCGCGGGTATTCTCTGCAAGCCGCGAGGAAATTCAGCAATATCGCGCAGCGCGGGCTGGTAGCCGCAACTAACGCGAACTTCTCCGTGTCCTCCGTGCCTTGAAGGCCTCAACACAGAGAACACAGAGCCTCTCCGAGGCCTCTGTGTTGAAGCTTTTCCGGCGGCAGAGGACACGGAGAAGCAATCTTCGCAGAATAACAACGCTCCGTGAACGAATGCTGCAGGGGAGGCGGGAACAATGCATCGACGGGATTTGCTGAAAGGTGCGACGGCTACGGCGTTTGGGATCTGTCTCGAGTCGCTCTGTCAACAGCTGCGGGCGGAGGATGCAGGCCGCCAGGTAAAGACGGTCTACGTGCTTTATAAGTGCCATCTTGACGTCGGCTTCACAGATACCGAGCAAGGCGTACTCCGCACTTATTTCGAAGACTTTTTTCCCCGCGCCATCAACATTGTTGAGTCGCTTCGCCGGTCGGGCGGCGAGGAACGCTACGTGTGGACGGTGGCTGCCTGGCTGCTTTACGAATACCTGGAGCAGGCCACCTCCGAACAGCGCCGGCGCATGGAGAAGGCGATCGCCGACGGGGATTTCGCCTGGCATGCCATGCCCTTTACGTGGAATTCGGAGATGTTGGACGGCTCTCTGATCTCATCCGCGTTGAAACTGTCTGCTTCGCTCGACCAGCGCTTTGGCCGGAAAACAGTTGCCGGTAAGCTCACCGATGTTCCCTGCCACACCCGCGGCATCGTGATGCCGCTTGCGAATGCCGGCATCCGCTTTCTCGATATCGGCGACAACGCGGGCTGCAAAGCGCCTGAGGTCCCGTTCATGAATGATGACGGGGCTACTCTCTCTCGTTCGAGCAAGGATGCGCAGGAGGCGCAAGAAGACTCGCACGCGTATCTGTTTAACTGGCGCGATCCAACCGCGCCGGGTGACGTCGCGGCGGAAATCATGGTGCTGTACCACCCCTTTGACTACGGCAGCACGGTGGCGATCCCGGGGACTGACTTTGCGGTGTCAATTCGAGTGAGGGGCGACAACTCCGGTCCGCACACCATTGAGGAGATCAAGGATTCGTACCGCCAATTGCATAGCCTTTATCCCGGCGCGCGGATCGTTCCTACGAATCTAAGCGTCATCGCAAACGCCCTGGAGCCTCTTCGTTCCAAGTTGCCGGTGGTGACGAAGGAGATGGGAGACACCTGGATCTACGGGGTGGGCAGCGACCCGGGCAAGGTGGCGCGCTACCGGGAACTGTGCCGGCTGCGGGGGGAATGGTTATCGGCCGGCAAACTCAAGCTGGGCGACGCTACCGACCTGGCCATGACCCGAAAACTCATCCTGGCGCCCGAGCACAATTGGGGGCTCAGCATCGGCCAGTATTTGCAACATCCGGAAGTGTATTCGCCGAAGGAACTGGCGAGCGCCCGGTCGGCGCTTCCCGCCTTCAAGAAGGTTGACGCAGAATGGGCGGCAAAGCGCGCGGACATGGACCGAGCCGTGGAGGTGCTGCCTCCGGCCCTGCAAGAGGAAGCAGAGAAGCGGCTGGGGAGACTTGTGCCCAAGCCGCCACACACCGAAGGCTTGGCTCCCCTCGCGCCCGGAGCGGAAATTGAAGCAGCGCATTTTGTTGTTGCGTTGGATACGACAACGGGGGCAATCCGGCGGCTTCACGACCGTAAGACGGGGCGCGAATGGGCTTCCGCGCAACACCTGCTGTCCAGCTTCCGCTATCAGACTTTCACGAGCGCTGATTTTGCGCGTTTCAACAGGGCCTACAACACAAGACCGATGGGCTACGATTTCAGCAAGCCCGGCCTGGAGAAATACCCTGTCCAAAGCCGGACATGGCAGCCCAGCGTGAAAGAAGCGTGGGCCGGGAAAGATGCGGCCGGCCACCGGATTGTCTCGGAATTGCGCATGCCGCAAGCCGAGGCCGAGTTGGCCGGTCTGGCTAGCTGGCCGGAGAGATTAACCATGGAGATTCGGCTGCCCGACAGCGAGCCGGTCGTGGAGATCACTTTGCAGTGTTTCAGCAAGCGGGCCAACCGCCTCTCCGAGGCGATGTGGCTGTCATTCTCGCCTATCGCCCCTGAGGAAGATAGGTGGCGGCTCGAAAAGGTGAATCGCACGGTTTCACCGCACGACGTGATGGCCGGCGGCGGCCTGCACCTGCACGCGGTCACCCGAAACGTAACCTACAGCGATGCGAAGGGAAGTTTTACGCTTGAAACGCTCGATGCCCCGCTGGTCTCGCCGGGCCAGCGCGGCCTTTTGTTGTTCGATAAGAATCTCCCGGAGATGCAGGAAGGCGTTCACGTCAACCTCTATAACAACCTCTGGGGCACGGCGTTCCCGCAGTGGTATGGAGATGACATGCGGTTTCGGTTTGTGATCAGGGCCTAGCAGTTGCAGCCGGGCCGATGATATTGACACAAGGGGGAGGCAAGCATATCGTTTTGGGCAATGATAAAGTTGAATTCGGAAAATCCGGGGTGAAGGATCCCAAGGTTATGAACCTCCTTGACAGTAGTGTCTTGTCGGGATGCCTTGCTATTCTTTTTGTTTTGGACTTCGGCGCCATTGCCGCCGCCCAAACGGCGGAACAATTGTTGCAGTCTATTCCCGGACAGTTGCTGATACTGCGCGGTTATGGACACAATAGCGAGGCTCGAATCAGCAAAGACAATCCAGACAATCAAAAAAGGGGATGCGACGCTGTCGTCGAGGTACGTAAGGCGAAATTTCACAAAGGCATTATAGAGGTTTGGCTGGAGGACGTTGGTACGCCTTTTATTCCAGATAAATCCTACAAAGGTTGCGCCGCCCCTGATTTTCAAACCAAACTCAGGATTTCCGGCTTCCATGAAAATGACCCCTCCAGCGCACTGGAGGAGATTCTTAACAAAACTCTCCAAACACCTGAAGCCTATTTATCGGCTGAAGGAGTTGCACTTAATCTTCCGGCTGAGTCATCTGTTGTTCCGGAAGTCGATTTGACAACGGACGTTAAGGAACTCCCGGGGGTAACACCACCCCGTACTTTGCTTATAGTCTATGCCGAATACAACAAAGGTGCACGCCAAGGAAAGGTCATCGTCCAGTGTGATATAGGGACAGACGGCCGACCGCATAACGACCGAATCTTGAACAGTGCTGACAAATCATTAGACCAGGCGACGCTGCGAGCAATTTCACTTCACCGATTTGAACCCGCCCAGAAAGACGGCCACGCTGTCGCTGCACGCATAAAGATCGAGATGTCCTCTCGGCTTTTCGAGAGGAAACAAGAGAATTAAGCTGTGTGAAGCGTGGGGAAAAAGATCAAGCTCAAGCCAGAAGACCCCAATACCCAACTCCCGGCTTCGTTGTGGCAAGCGCCGGTCCGGTGTATATTACCGGATTGGCGGAGAAATGAAAGAAGAGAACCCTCGGAGATGGGCACTCTGCGTTCCACTGCTGATTGCCTCCTGTTTCACACTCGCAAGCTGTGCGCGCACGAACCCTGAGGCTGCACGCCACAAGGTGATTGTGCTGGGAATTGACGGGATGGACCCGCAGCTCCTGCATCGATACGAGCGGGACGGGCGCATGCCCAATTTTCAGCGGCTCGAGCAGGAAGGCAGTTTCCGCGAACTGCGTACCAGCGTCCCGCCGCAGAGCCCCGTGGCGTGGTCGAACGTGATCACCGGAATGAACCCGGGAGGGCACGGGGTCTATGATTTCATCGAGCGCGATACCAATACCATGCTTCCCGAATTTTCGATGGCGCGTGTGGAGGCTCCCGCGCACACGCTCACACTGGGCAGTTGGGTAATTCCTCTTTCGAGTGGGAAGGCCCTCTTGTTGAGGCGAGGCAGGGCTTTCTGGCAAATCCTGGATGAGCACGGGATCCCCGCCACCGTCATTCACATTCCGGCGAACTTCCCTCCTGCCGAATCCCGGTCCCGAACCCTGGCGGGCATGGGCACGCCGGACATGCAGGGCACCTACGGGATATTTTCGTTCTATACCGACGACCCGATCGACGGAGAGGGCGAGCGCAGTGGAGGCGTTATTTACCCCGCCCAGGTGCAGGACCACCAGGTCTCCGCGAAATTGTATGGGCCGCCGAACACGTTTCGAAAAGGGTCGCCGCAGGTCCCCATCGACTTCACAGTCTGGATTGATCCAACCCAGCCGGTTGCAAAGATTGCAATTCAGGATCGGGAGATTCTGCTCCGCGAGGGCGAATGGAGTAATTGGGTCCAGGTAAAGTTCACCCTGATTCCAGGCCTCGCGAGCGCCACGGGCATTTGCCGGATGTTCATGAAGCAGGTCAGCCCGTACTTCAAACTCTACGTCTCGCCGGTCAACATTGATCCCTCTCAACCCGCGTTGCCGCTTTCCACACCCGCCAGCTACTCGAAGGAACTCTGGAAACAAGTCGGCTTCTATTACACCCAGGGCATCGCTGAGGACACCAAGGCGCTTTCCGACCGCGTCCTCACCGATGGTGAGTACCTGGAACAGGCGCGTCTGGTGTTGGTGGAGCAATTGAAGTTCTTCGATGTCGAGTTGGCCAAGCTTCACGGCGGAATGCTCTTCGCCTATTTCTCCAGCCTGGACCAGAACGCGCATATGTTCTGGCGGGCGTTTGACAAGAACAGCCCGGCCTACGATCCTGACGTCGCCGCAAAATATTCGGATACGCTGGAGTGGTTCTACCAGCAGATGGACCAGATGCTGGCGAAGGCACTGGCCAAAGCGGACGGAGACACCACCGTCATCGTCATGTCCGATCACGGTTTTGCTCCCTACGATCGTTCCTTCAATTTGAACACCTGGCTGCTGGGCAACGGCTATATTGCGCTCAAGCCCGGGCAGAGAAGCAAGCCGGGCGACCTCTTCACCGATGTCGACTGGACGCGCACGCGCGCTTACGGTCTGGGGCTCAATGGCCTGTTTCTCAATTTGCGTGGCCGAGAGCACTGGGGGATGGTAGCGCCAGGCGCGGAGGCGGAAGCGCTACAAGATGAAATTCGCGACAAGCTGCTCGCCGTGCGCGATCCGTTAACCGGCTTGGCGCCCATCACCCGCGTTGACAAGGCCCAGGACGTCTATTCGGGCGAGAGCGTTCGCGACGCTCCCGACTTGGTGGTAGGATACAATCGCGGCTATCGGGCGGGCTGGGCGACGGATTTAGGGGAATTCACTACCGAAATTCTGGAACCGAACACCGAACCCTGGAGCGGGGATCATTGCATCGACTACACGCTTGTGCCTGGAGTGCTGTTGAGCAACAAGAAGATTGTCATGCCATCGCCTGCGCTGACGGATATTGCTCCCACGGTGCTAGCTGAGTACGGCATTGCCAAGCCTGCCAACATGGTGGGGCAATCGGTGTTCAAGTCGGAAGAGAGTGCCCGCCGGTAGTGCCTTTGCTGTCATTCTGAGCGACAGCGAAGAATCTCGCCCAGGTATTTGTTCTTCGCTTCGACCAAGCCAGAGCGAGATTCTTCGCTGTCGCTCAGAATGACAAGCGCGTTTAGGGCGAAAAAAGGAGCAAGCCGATGCTGGGTAATCGAATTAAACTGGACGATGAACTGTTTGAGAAAATAAAGAAGTGCTCTGAGATCGCCGGTTACTCTTCCCCGGATGAGTTCGTTGTCCACGTTCTCGAGAAGGAGGTCGCCGCCATCTTGGGAACGGGTACAGATTCGGATGACGAAGAAGCCGTGAGGAAACGCCTGAAGGGACTCGGCTACATTGAATGATGCCTTTGCCTGTCATTCTGAGCCCGTTCGCTTCGCTCAGAATGACCGGCGGACGGAGGTGCTTCGCTGAGGCTGATTGACGGCGCATTCGATCTGATCTTCTGGCCGTTCCGCAATTCCGGTCCTATGTATGGGCTGACCGTGGTTTCCTTCCTGACCGGCCTGGCCGCCGTGCTGGTTTTCTGGTATGTTTCGAACCAGGAGAGCTTGCGGCGGATCAAAGACCGCATCCAAGCACACTTACTTGAACTTCGCCTCTTTCCGGACCAGCTCGGCGTTGTCTTGAAGGCTTATGGGCGGGTGCTCCGATGGACCCTCGTATACCTGACGTACAACCTGAAGCCCTTGGCCATTCTTATGCTCCCTTTGGTGATTATTATGGTCCAGCTCGACCTGCGCTTGGGCTCTAGGCCTTTTCAAGCGCATGAATCGTTTGTCCTGACAGCCAAACTCGCTGAACCAGGCGCGCTGGACTCGGGCTCGCTGCAACTGCCGAAGGGGCTGACTTTGACTGCTCCTCCCGTAAACATTCCCGCACTCCAAGAGGTGGACTGGCGAATTCGCGCGGATGAATACGGCGTGTTCGCGCCGAGTGTGGTTGTGGGAGGCAAATCGTTTGCAAAGCAGGTGGTTGTGTCAAAGGAGATAACTCCTTTGGCTTCAGAGCGAGGGCGGGCAGGTATCATGGAATGGTTTATGAATCCGGTGGAGCAGCCGCTTCCCAGGAGTGGGCCACTGCGATCGCTGGAAATAAACTATGCGGCGCGCTCCCTGGACTTGGGCTACTTCACCACCAGTTGGTTAGTAGTTTTTCTGGTTGTTTCGCTGGCTTCGGGCTTGATTCTGAAAACGGTGCTTGGGATCGAAATTTGAAGAATCTCTGGCAAACAACTTGGCACGCTAAGGACCCCCTCACCCGGCCCGCCCCGGCTGAAGAGAACGCCGGTGCGGTCCACCCTCTCCCCCAAGGGGGAGAGGGCTCGAAGACGGGTCGGCGGAGTACGAATCGCTGGGTCGTGCGGGCGATTTTGATTTCCTTTGTGGTTCTCTTGTTCTCTCCCAGTGTCTTGCAGGCATACGTTGGGCCCGGGGCCGGCTTTGCTTTTCTTTCTTCGTTCCTAACGCTCTTTCTGGCTTTCCTATACTCGCTGTTCGCTTTTGTTACCTGGCCGCTTCGCCGACTCTTTCGCTTGATGCGCGGCAGGAGAGCCTATCGTCACGCCCAGGTGAAGCGCGTGGCGATTGTCGGCTTCGACGGCATGGATCCTAACCTGGCGGAGCGCTATATGCGGGAAGGGAAGCTGCCGAATTTCGCAAAGCTTCGCGACCAGGGGACCTTCCGCCGCTTAGCGACCACTTGCCCGCCTGATTCGCCTGTCGCCTGGTCCACCTTCATGACCGGAGTCAACCCCGGCAAACACAATATCTATGATTTTATGGGACGTGACCTTGGCAATTATCTGCCTTATCTCTCTTCCGCCCAGATCCGCGATGCTAAGAAGACCTTGAAGATCGGAAAGTACACGATCCCGCTCGGAAAGCCGCGGGTGAAACTGCTCCGCAAGGGCATTCCGTTCTGGCACTTTTTGGGGAAGGCGGGAGTCTTCTGCTCGGTGCTGCGAGTTCCGATTACGTTTCCGCCGGAGAAGTTTGAAGGCGTGCTGCTGTCGGGCATGTGCGTGCCGGACCTGCAAGGAAGTCAGGGGACTTTTTCGTTCTACTCGAGCGGGGACGCCGGCGGCGACAAGCCGGAGGGAGGCGCGCGCTTCTCGCTTGAGCGTGATGGGAAGCGTTTCCGATCGTACATTCCCGGTCCTGAGAACCCCTTGCGGCGCCAACCCGGCATGTCTCTGCGGCTCGAGTTCAGCATTGAGCCGCTCTCGGAAGATGACAAGGCTGAAATTGAGATTGACGGCCGCCGCTTCGAGCTTCGCAAAGGCGAGTACTCGGAGTGGGAAGAGTTGAAATTCAAGGCCGGGCTGGGAATCAAAGTTCACGGGGTCTGCCGGTTTTTCCTGAAGGCCCTGACGCCGCATGTCGAGCTCTACGTTAGTCCGGTGAATATTGATCCCGGCCGGCCGGCTCTCCCCATTTCCCACCCCCTTATCTATTCGGTCTACCTGGCGAAACTCCTGGGGCCATACGCCACGCTGGGCCTCGCCGAGGATACCTGGGCGCTGAGCGAGGGCGTGTTAGACGATGAAGCCTTTCTCAAGCAGTGTTATCTCATTCATGAAGAGCGCGAGCGGATGTTTTTCGACGCGCTCGAAAAAACGCCGCGCGGCCTATGCGCGTGTGTGTTTGACGCCACGGACCGCATCCAGCACATGTTTTGGCGCTACCTTGATCCGAACCACCCTGCCGTGAGTTCTGAAGCTAATCGTCGCCGCTTCGGAGGGACGATCGAAGATCTGTACCGGCGCATGGACGATTTGGTGGGCCGGATTCTCCAGCGACTGGGTGATGAGGGCGTTCTGATGGTGGTCTCGGACCATGGATTCAATTCTTTCGCGCGGGGAGTGAATGTGAATAGCTGGCTGTGGCGCAACGGATACCTCGGCCTGAAAGACGGGGCGGCGAGAAGCGGCGAGTGGTTCGAGAATGTGGATTGGGAACGTACGCGTGCCTATGCACTGGGTCTTAACGGACTCTACATCAACCAGCGTGGGCGGGAGCATGGCGGGATCGTGTCGCCCGGAGAAGAGGCGCGATCCCTGAAACGTGAACTCCAGGAGAGATTGCAGGCGTTCACTGATCCGGGCACCGGCCACGCGCCCATCACGCACGTCAGGGACAGGGACGCCATCTACAAAGGGCCATTCCGGGAAAATGCTCCGGACCTGATCATTGGTTATGCCAAAGGCTATCGGGTGGGTTGGGATTCGGCAAAGGGCAAGGTTACAGAAGCCGTGCTGGAAGATAATTGTAAGGCCTGGAGTGGAGACCACTGCATCGATCCTCTCCTGGTGCCCGGAGTGCTCTTCTCGAACCGAAAACTGGGTTGTGAAGATCCAGCGATCATGGACGTAGCCCCTAGCGTACTCTCCTGGTTTGGGCTCCCGGCGCCGCCTCAGATGGACGGTAAAGCGTGGAAATTCGTGTAAGGGGTAATGCTTGAATGAAAATCTGCGTTTTGGGGCTTGATTGTGCGGCGCCTGAGATCGTCTTCGGCGACGAGCGCCTCAAGAATATCCGGCGGCTGATGCAGAGAGGCCTGTGGGGCCGCTTGGAGAGCGTCATACCTCCCATCACCGTGCCGGCCTGGATGTGCATGTGTACCAGCCAGGACCCGGGTTCGTTGGGCGTTTATGGTTTTCGCAATCGCAGGGATTACTCTTATGCGGGCCTTGGCAGGACCGACTCGCGATCTATTCGCGCTCTGGCCATCTGGGATTACCTGGCGCTGGAGGGGAAGAAATCCATTGTGTATGCAGTTCCGCCGAATTATCCGCCGCGCAAGCTCAATGGAATAAGTATCGGCTGCTTTCTTACTCCCAACGCACAGAAAAATGAGTTTACTGATCCGGCCGACATCAAGACAAAAATCAACGAATTAGTGGGCGATTACTCTGCGGATGTGGAAGGTTTTCGGACCGATGACAAAGAGTGGCTGAAGCGGCAGATTTTTGAGCTCAGCCGAAAGCACTGGAAAGTGGTGCACTGGCTGCTCGCCCATCAGGAGTGGGACTACTTTCACTACGTGGACATCGGACTAGACCGGGTGCACCACGGCTTCTGGAGTTTTTCCGACAAGCTTCATCGGCATTACCAGGCCGGTAATCCCTACGAAAGTGTAATTCCGGAGTATTACCAATGGCTCGACGAACAGATCGGGATCGCTCTCGAGTCACTGCCTTCCGACACTATCGTGCTGGTGGTTTCCGACCACGGCGCGCAACGCCTGGACGGCGGCTTCGTCGTGAATGAGTGGTTGGTGAAGGAGGGTCTGCTCGTGCTCGACGAGCTTCCCACCCAAGTGACGGAGTTTGCGAAGCTCAAGGTGAACTGGGCAAAGACGCGAGTCTGGAGCGAGGGAGGCTACTACGCCCGTGTATTTTTCAACGTACAGGGACGGGAGCCTCAAGGTATCATCCCGCCCGGCGATTACGAATCCTTCCGGGACGAGATCAAGTCGCGCTTCGAGGTGTTGAGGGATGACGAGGGACGTCCGCTCAACTCGCCCGTGTTCAAGCCCCAGGAGATCTATCGCAACGTACGCAACGTGGCCCCCGATCTGATCGTCTATTTTGGCCGGCTGTTTTGGAGGTCGATAGGCAGCGTGGGGCACGGCCGGTTGCACGTCCAGGAGAACGATACGGGGCCGGACGCGTGCAATCACGCGCAGTTTGGGATGTTCGTGCTGGCGGCGCCGAACTGCCCGCTGCACGGCGAGTACAGCGGCGCGCGTCTGCTGGATATCGCTCCAACCCTGCTCGACCTGGCCGGTTGCCCGATCCCGAAAACGATGCAAGGAAAGTCGTGGGTGGAGGCCGGTCGGTAGTGCCTGACGCCCTGGACCCCCTGGTGCGCGCTGACGAAAGTCCGCGTCATATTGCAGAGTGCCCGGAAGGGCGGGGCTTTAGCCCCGCCATGGAAAGCCGCCCATCATTGGGGGCTTTAGCCCCTGAACCAAATTCGCTTCAGCGCCTAAAGGCCCAACTCGTTGGGCTCCCGGAGGCGGCGGGGCTGAAGCCCCGCCCTTCCAAAGTGCCTAGTTATGACGGCGATTTCAGTCATTGAGTACTAACGGGAAACGGCTGAGGTCCCGAAGACTGCGGGTCTGGTGTGCCAGCCACTAGCCACTCGGCACTAGGCACTAGCCACTGCTCTTATCAAACTTCGAATTTGTTCCCGTAATGCCAATCCGCCGGCAATAAGACCGGAGAGGCGGGGTGACGGATTGTTGAAAGTCGGCGGCGACGCGTCGAGGCACTCTACAAACCCGCCTCCTGCCTTGACCAGTGCAACTCCGGCCGCAACATCCCATTCGTGCTTGGGGGTCAACGTCCAGGTCGCGTCGGCGAGACCGGCTGCGACCAGCGCGAGCTTGTAAGCCACCGATCCCGTGGGGCGGATTACTATGGGCGCATTCCTAAAAGGTTCCCATTCGCCCCTCTTCACTTCACTGCGGCTGGCCAAGACGACTGCCCCCTCAAGCTTGGTTAGGGCACTGGCATGGGTCCGCTTGCCGTTGTAGGTTAACCCGCTGGCTATCGAACCAAGAAACACCTCGCCGGTCGAGGGATTCGAAATACCGCCGGCAATGACCTCACCTTTTTCCACCAAGGCTACTGAGACGCACCACTCCGGAATTCCGGCTACGAACTCGAGCGTTCCATCCAGTGGGTCGACTACCCAGACACGCTGCTTGTCTAGACGGGCAAGGTCGTCGGTGCTTTCTTCGGAAAGCCATCCTTCTCCTTCACGCAGGAGCGCCTCTCGCAAAACCCGGTCCGCGATCCGGTCCGCTTCGGTTACCGGGCCGCGGCCCGAGGGTTTCTGATCGGCCTTCACCGCTCCTGGGACGAACGAAGAAATGGCGGCCACAGCCTTTTGCAAAGCTTCGTGAATACGTTCTAGATCGTCCATATCAGGTCAGGTCACGCACGTTCATTGCAAGCTCACAATCAGCCGGAGCGATGTTAGTTCGCCGGCGGTTTGTCGGTGTCTTTCGTTTCTGGTTTCGCTTCTTCCTTGTCGTCAACGGGCTTGGAGAGATGGAGTTTGCGTATCTCTTTGGCTCCCTTCCCGGGATCCTCAGGGGTGACCTTGATCCCAGTTGCTGCGACTCCGGAGGTCCATTTGAAGTAATAGGTTTGGCCCGCCTGCGCCTCAAACCGGGCCCGCTCGTTTTCTTTCTGCCTGGCTTGATTGGCGGCCGCCATGGCGGACATGACGACGCTTCCATAGTACTCCTTGGGCAATCCGGAGATCACAACAGTACCCGGCGGCACTTCCATGAATTCGTATTCGCTGTTGAGGAGTTTACCGAGGTGAGTGCCGTTGACATAAAGCTCGTCGTGTGCGGACGAGCCGGTAAATCTGTACGTGCGGTAGATACAGACGATGGCTTTGCCGCTGGATGGTGCGGGCAGTACGCCGGGAGTTTTGGAATCCTGAGCAACGGAGATGGGCGCGGTGAAGAGAAACGCCATCGCACCGAATGCCAGCAGAAGGCTTGCGAGTGACCTGCGAGCTCCCCTGGGGCAAAGCGCTGCGACGTTACTGAAAACAGTGTTACGCATGAAAGCACTCCTTATCTTTGGGTTCGGAATCTTGTGAGCAACATCGGCCGGAATCTCCATTATGATCTCCGGCTCGACCGGCACTATAGTCCTAGCGGCTCCTGAATGCAATGGCCAGTCGGGTTTTCAACGTTCAGAGCCTCCAGCACCCACGGAGGGGGCCATGATTGTCTGGGGGCCAAGCTGAGGCCGGGCAACGTGCACAGCCCTCTGCTGGAAAAGGAGGGGGGGAAGGGGACCGGATGAAGTACGCCGGTCCCCAGTCCCCCAACCTAGCACCCAGCTCTAGTCGTCTGTCCCTCCGTTAAATACCAGGATGGTCGGATAAGCACTGCTCGGCCCGTCCACCTGGATGAGCTGGGTACCGGAAATGATCACGCCCGCGACGATCCCGGGATAGAGCGAGGAGCTGAAAGTTCCGTCGCTGTTGACCGTCAGCGTGGCGTCGAGGGGTATGCCTCCCTTCTGGACTGAACCGACTGCCGTGCTGTCGCCGGTGCCCGTCACGGCGCCGCTGCTGGTAATTGCGACCTCGCCAGTCAGCGTTTCGATGACACCCTGGTTGACCACCTCTTGCACGCCGATGTCATAAGTGCCCGCGGTGATCGAGGTCGCCGACTGCGGTGTGAGCTGTCCGAGTAAGACCCCAGGGTCGTCCGTCGAGAGCATGACGCCCGTGTTATTCCCGGTCAGGTAGAAGACTGGAGGATAGTGCCAGCTCGTTCCATCAAAGTACACTCCGCAACCGGCGCCGCTGGTCGCAACCCTGCCATACGTGTCGATTGTGTAGGCGCAACTCGCCGTGCTCGGACTGGGCGATGTCCAACTCCCTTCGACATCGTGGTAGACGTTGGCGGAGAGGGAGCCGGAACCGGTAATAGAGACCACGGCAAACTCAATATTTTCCAGCCCCGTTGCATAGAAGACGAGATTCTGGCCGTTAGTTAAGGGGAAGGAGTTGGCCTGTACTTGGCCGGTTCCGGACGCCACGAAGGTATCGGTAGCCAAAGTGTCCGCCGTGACTGAAATCAAGTATGTACTGGACACCAGGTAGTGCACCCCGTGCGAAGTCACGCCGTTCAGGGTGATCGTCGAGGTAACACGGCCGGTCGTCGGATCGAGGTTGGAATAACCTCCTGTGACACCGGTATAACTAAAGTGGTGTCCCTCCACGTTCAGGTCATATTCCCCGCTCGAGAACTGTCCGCCGCTGCCCGAGCCTGCGCCCACGCCCCCCGCCCAGTATTGATGTGTCACGTCGTATATCCCGCTCTCCTGGAGAACATAGGTGCCGCTGGGAAGGGCGTTGGGAACCGATTGTAATAGAATCTGCCCCGACGCGATATACGGAGTCGAGCCAGACTCCCATTCCTGCACACTGCCTGCCGCCGCCACGCCCGAGGTAGGAGCAAGAGCGAAGCGGGTCGTGTAAGTGTAGAACGGCGTTTCGATGGTGGCGCAACCGCGGCCATCCGAGCCAACGGAATAGGAACTGCCGGTGGCCGTGACGCTGCCCGAGTTGACGCCCGGTGAGACGCCGTTGGAATCCACCAAGCCGGCGGTAATGTGCCCTGCCCCGTCCGCTGTGAAGGATCCGATGGTGGCCTGGAAGCCCGAAGAGTTAAAGCCAACAAGCCTGAAAGCATACTGCCCTGTGAGGATCTTCTCGTTCCCCGTGCCGCAGGCTGTTGACGGCGCGACGACGGCGATGCTCAATGCCGCAGTCTTGCTCTGGGCTGGCGAGCTTGAGTCTGTCACCGTGAGCGAGAAGTTCGCGGTCCCGGCTGCCGTGGGAATCCCCGTGAGGTTCCCAGAACCGCTCAGAGTCAACCACCCTGGAAGCGTTGAACCGCTGGCCACGGTCCAGGTGTAGGGCGACGTACCCCCAGACGCTTGGAGCGACGCGTTGTAGGCCGCGCCTACCGTAGCGTTGGGCAAGCTCGTCGTGGTGATGCTGAGACCTATGTTATTGATGACGAGTGTGAACTGCTGGTTGACACTCTGCGTTGGACTGCTCGAATCTGTCGCCGTGACGGTGAAAGGGTAGCTGCCATAGGCAGTGGGCGTCCCGGAAATTACCCCCACGCCGCTGGCGTTGCCTGCCAGCGTCAATCCTGCCGGCAAGGTCCCCGCCGTGAGGTTCCAAGTGATGGGAAGTGTGCCACCGCTGGTCTGAATGTTTTGGCTGTAGGCGATCGCCACAGTGCCGGCGGGGAGTGACGTGGTGGTGATGCTCAGCGGGGGATTGATCGTGATGCTCAGTGCTTGGGTCTTGGTCTGCGGCGGAGTGCTGGAATCGCTGGCCGAAACGGTAAAACTCGATGTGCCTGCCGCGGTTGGCGTTCCGGAAATCGCCCCGGAAGCGCTCAGATTCAGACCGGTTGGCAAGCTGCCTTGGCTAATGCTCCAAGTGATAGTGCCTGTACCGCCGACGCTCTTGAGCGTGGCGCTGTAAGCGGAATTCACCGTGCCGTTGGGCAAGGAGGTGGTGGAGATCGTCAAGCCCGTGTAGACCGCGATACTGAGCGCTTGCTGCACGGACTGCTGGGGAGTGCCTGAATCTTTGGCCTGGACGGTGAAACTCGAAGTTCCGGCCGTGGTGGGTGTGCCGGTGATCGTTCCGTTGCCGCTCAAGGCCAATCCCGCCGGCAGACTGCCGGAGGAGACACTCCACGTAATGGTCCCCGCGCCGCCACTGGATCCGAGGGTGGCGGTATATGCTGCGCTGACCACACCGGAGGGCAGGGTCGTGGTGGTAATGACCAGTTTGGGATTGATGGTGATGGTCAATGGCTGCTTTGCGGTTTGGGGTGGGGTGCTGGAATCTGTGGCGGTGACCGTGAAGTTCGTCGTGCCCGCAGCCGTGGGGGTGCCGGAGATGTCGCCTGAACCGCTCAGAGTCAACCCTCCTGGCAGGCTTCCGGTGGTCACGCTCCAACTGATGGAACCTGTGCCGCCCGAAGCGGCAAGCGACGCGCTGTAAGCCGTACCAGCAATCCCGTCGGATAGCGATGTCGTGGTGACGGTCAGCGCAATGGGATTGATCGTAGCACTCAACTTTTGTGTCGCCGAGAGTGGCCCGCCTTGCGCTCCCGAGGAATCGGCGACCTTTACCGTAAAGGTTGTGCTCGCCGCAGCGGTGGGCGTGCCGGAAATCGTTCCCGTGCCGCTCAACGAAAGGCCCGCGGGCAACGACGAGCCGGAGGCCAGGCTCCAGGTAAGCGTGCCCGCGCCGCCGCTGGCTTGCAACGTGGCACTGTAGGCTGTGCCGACGGTACCGCTGGCGAGCGATGTGGTGGTAATGCTGGGCGGCGGGGTAACGACCACTGTCGAGGTCACGGACTTTGTTGTGTCCTTGGCAGAAGTTGCCATGACCGTTACGGTCATATTGGCGGAAACGGTAGCGGGTGCATTAAAGGTGGCCGCGGTCGCGGTTGTATTCGAGAAGGTCCCGCAAGCGGTCCCGCTGCACGACGTTCCAGACATGCTCCAAGTTACCCCACTGCCGCTGGTGTCATTGGCCACCGTGGCGGTGAAATTCAAGCTCTGCCCCTGATCGATGGTTGTCTGAGCGGACGGCGAAAGAGAAACAGAGATCACGGCTGCGGGCTGGTTGTTCCCACCGCAAGCGCAATAGAGAAATATGCCGGATAATATCAAAACAAGCTTTTTCATGAGTAGGTCACCCTCCCATTCTCGATTTCACTCAGACTGCGCAAACCGGAGGAAAAATGACTCAAAGTTTTTTCGGGCGGCGGGATGGCCGGGCACAAGCGGTTCTGGGCAGGTCATTTCAGCGCCAAATTGCCCGCATAGCTCTCGAGTAGTACTACCGAGTGCCGGTACTAACGAGTGATGTAACTGGTAGGAGAACGTGGTATGCTGTCGCGGAAATAGCGCGCCGATGGAGGCAGATTTGGAACTCGCGAACGGAGAGATCACTATACTCTTGGCAAAATGGAAGGGCGGCGATCTGTCTGCCTTTGAGGAGTTGATGCCCCTCGTCTACCCCCACCTTCGGGAGGTGGCCGCAGCCTACATTCGTCGCGAACGGAATCCGGACGTCCTTCAGGCCACGGCTTTGGTCCACGAGCTTTACCTCCGGCTGTTGAAACAGAAGAAGACTGAGTGGGGCGATCGGCAGCATTTCTACACCTTCGCCGCCAAGGTAATGCGGATGATCCTGATCGACCATGCGCGCGGGAACCAAGCCCAGATGCGAGGCGGCACTTTTGATCGCATCCCTCTCAGCGACGACCTGACGTGGGTTAATATCGGCAGCCCGGAATTGCTGGACTTGAATCACGCCCTCGACGAACTGAACGTGCTCGACGCATACAAGGTACAACTCATCGAGTTGCGCTATTTTCTTGGTTGTACGGCTGAGGAGACAGCGGCACTGATGCAGGTCTCGAAGGCGACGGTAGACCGCGACTTAAGGTTCACCAAAAGCTGGTTGTACCGGCGCATCCACCCCGGCATGGTTGAGAACGTGGCCTGATGAACCCAATCCCGGAACGCTTTCTACAGATTGAGGCGATCTTCGACGAGGTCCTCGAAGCTCCCGATGAAGCACGAGCGGGATTAATTGATACCCGATGCCACGGGGACAGCGATCTCGCAGCCGAGGTGCGTTCGCTGCTTCGGGCCTGCGAGGCTCAAGAGCATTTGAGCGCACCCCAGCAGCCGCAACCGGAAGGCGGCCAGGACGATCAGCGCAGTCGCAAGAGGATCGGGCCTTATGAGTTGGACCGCCTGCTTGGACGCGGCGGCATGGGCGCCGTCTACCTGGCGCATCGAGTCGATGGCCAGTTCGAGCAGCAGGTCGCCATCAAACTCATCGACCTTCCCCTGGCAACTGACCTGTTTCGGGAGAGGTTCCGCCAGGAACGGCAGATTCTGGCTGAACTCCAGCATCCCTATGTCGCCCGGCTGCTCGATGGCGGCGTCACTCCGCAGGGCGATTTGTATCTGGTGATGGAGTACGTGGATGGAGTTCCCATTCATCGCTTCTGCGAAGAGCAGCGCCTTTCGACGACCCAACGGATTGCGCTCTTCATTCGCGTTTGCGAAGCCGTCCAGTTTGCTCATCAGCATTTCGTCGTCCACCGCGACTTGAAGCCGGATAACATCCTGGTGGCTGCAGACGGTACTCCCCGCTTACTGGACTTCGGAACCGCCAAGCTCCTTTCTCCCTCTCCATTAGGGCCCGCCAGCAAACTCACTCGCGAAGGATACCAATCGTTTACGCCGCAGTACGCGAGCCCGGAACAGGTGCTCGGCAATCCTATTACGACTGCCTCGGACACTTACTCGCTCGGCGTTCTCCTGTACCTGCTGCTGACTGGAACCATGCCCTATGAACTGAAGGAGCTGACGACCGCCGAGATGCTGCGCGTGATTTGCCAGGAACCTCCTCGCAAACCGGCTCGGGAAGAGGCCTTGAAGGGGCGGCTCGACGCGGATCTCGAGTCGATCCTCCTGAAGGCGCTGCGCAAGGAGCCCCAGGAACGCTATCTCAGCACTGAGCAACTCGCAACTGATCTTCGCGCCTATCTCGAGGGCCTGCCGGTGGCCGCGCGCCGCGGCACGCTGCGGTATCGAGCCGCCAAGTTCATCCGCCGCCGCCGGTTCAGCGTGGCGGCAGCGGCACTGCTGGCTGCCTCCCTAATCGCGGGCGTCGTCGGCGTGTTATGGCAGACTCGAGTGGCCAATGCGGAGCGGCGCAAAGCTGAGGCGCGCTCCGCAGACCTGCGCCAATTGAGCAACAGCCTGCTTTCCGAGTTGGATGAAGCTATTAAGGAACTTCCGGGCTCGACCGGGGTCCAGAAATTACTCGTCACGCGCGTGCTCGAACACCTGGACCGCATGGCGAATGATGCGAGGGGCGACCGCCAAACCCAATTGGATCTTGTAAACGCGTACACGCGATTGGGGAATATTCAAGGCAATGCCTACGATCAGAACTTGGGCGATCCGGCGGGCGCGCTGGTCAGTCTCAGTAAGGCTCTGGCCATTGCGCAGCCGCTCGCGGCCTTCAATTCGCAGGATCGCGAAGCCATTCGGGGGCTGGCGTTGGTCCAGCAATCGCGCAGCGAGATTCTTTGGCAGACCGACAGGACCCCGGAAGCAATTCCCGTCATGTGGGAAGCCGTGAAGAATTTCGACGCGCTGATTCGAGACCCGCATGCCCCCGCCGCGCTGGTCTGCGACGTTGCTTCAGCCTATGGCACACTCGGCGACGAATTAGGGCAGAGCGGTACCGCCAGCCTCGCGGATTCCGCCGGTGCGATTTCCGCTTACCGGCAATCTGTGGTGTTGGACAATCGCGTGCTCAGCGTCGACCCCAATTTCATACGCGCCAAGCGGGGTCTCTCCATCAACGGACTCAAAATCGGCAGTGTGGAAATGGAGACCGATGCGGCGGAAGCGCTGAAGGAGTTTCAGTTTGCTTTGCAGCGTGCCGAAACAATGCCCAGGTCCGACCAGGACAGCCTTTCCAACGTGCGAATTCGCCACATGCTGCTTCGCAAGGAGGCAAACGCTCTGGAGCGATTGGGTGAGTTTGCGCAGGCAGTCCCGCTCTTCGAGCAGGCCCTTGTGCTCGTCACACGCATTGCTGACCAGGACCCGAAGGATAGCCGGGCTCTTTTCGATTTAGTAACCGTGCTGGACGATGAAGCGAAGTGTTATGAAGATGCGGCCGATCCGGTCTTGGCTTCGAACCCTGGCGATCGGCGCGCGAACCTGGTTCTTGCTGAGAAGAAACTGGTAGAGGCGGCGGATGCTATGGAGCGTTTGCTGAGACAAGATCCGGCAAATGATGTCTGGATCGCGTTTCACGCCAGCGGGGAGGTGCGAATCTCCGTAATCCAAAGCAGCCTGCATACTGCTGGAGCTTGGGAGGAATCAGCGAGAAAGGCGCTCGTCGTCTTGAGGGAAGTGGCTGCGAAGCCTCAGGCATCCCCCATGGTGCTCGACCAGGCGGCAAATGCCTTTATAACCGTCCAACCTGCGGCCCTTCGGGATCCACGGCTGGCCGTCTCCTGCGCCGAGCGCGAGATGGCCAGGAGCCGCGCAAAGACTCCTGCGAGACTGCTGACCCTCGCCCAAGCCTACCGTGCCTCTAGCCAGATCGAACGTAGCCGCGCAGTCGCCAGGGACGGGCTGGCGCTGCTGCCCCCGCCACAACCCGGAAGTGTGAAACCGAACATCCGCAAGCTGCTTGAAAAAGCGAACGAGTAACCTATCTCGCCGCGGTTTCCCTCGGGGTCGCCCAACCCGGCCGCACGGGCCAGCCTACCCTGCGCGGCGGGGTACGTTTATTGGGACGAACTAAGAGTCCCAATGTAGGGGCAGCGTCTGTTGCCGTTCTGCGTCACCCTTTACATGCTCGAGGGCGCTGTGGCTCAGGTCGAGCGTTTGCACGGCGGGCTCCGGTTCTTCCTCGAACACAATCGGATTTCCCTCTCTCACGAAACGGCGGTTGTAGACCCTCAGCCACACCAGTCCCGCGAGAAGAATGGCCAGCGAAACCACGAGTGCTGCGGGTTGCCCCAGAATCCAGTCTTCCAGGCGCGCCAGCGAGTAGGCGTAACTCGAAAACATTAGCCAGCACCCAAACCAGACGACGAAGTTCCCGGACTTGCTGGCGAGGTACGAGCAAGTAAACGGTACTTTCCGAAAGCGGAGCAGCAGGAGTTCGATGAGGATCAGGGTTAGGACGCAATCCAGCAGGCAAGCGGCGGCTGCCTCTCCAAAACTCAGGTGCAGGGCGTAAATCGGAAAGGCGAGCGTCAAGATTGGAAGCGTCCCCAAGACAATCATGGCCTTGCGGACGCCCGAGAAAAGTGCGGGGTTGGTTTGCTTTTCGGTAAGTCGGAAAATCCAATTCGCGCGAACCTCCGCCGGAATTTCAAAGATCAGCCGAGTTCCGGACAGCACGAAAAAGGAGATGATGAGTGGGATAGACAGGAAAATTGCGGCGTGGCCTGACGCGGTCACTACAGCGTTGCGCGACAGAAGTGCGGCAACGCTTTCCAGCGCCAGCGCCACGCCCACGCCTGTGTAGGAGGCAAAGAGGAGACGATGGCGGCGGTCGCCGAGTATGGTCTTGAATACAAAGCTGAACGTGACGCGCTCCAATGTCTCCCGCAGGAAGACGCTCTGTACGAGCCGGCTCAGGCCTCGCCCCGCATGCCAAGGTTCCCGTGGCAGTGTCTCCCCGGCCTCCAGCGAGCGCCTCAAGTGCCTGCGGTAGCTCGCCAGGTAAGTTGCAATTGAAATCACCAGCACCACGGCAACGCCCAGCACCGCTTTCCGCGCCAGCGGGAGGTAGGCGGGGTCGGGATAACGAAGCATCGCCCGGTAAAGTCCCAAGAACCACAAGGGAGGGAGCCAGCGGGCGAGAGGGCCATGGGAGTGAAGCAGCACGGAAAGATCACCTACCAGCTTTGGCAGGAGCAGGGAAAACATCAGCAAGGAGGCGATTAACCCGCCCTGGAGGTAAGCGGACGCTTTCTCGAACCAGCGATAACTCAGCACCGAAAGCAGCACCCCTTCGAGTGCCACGAAAAAGAGAAAACTGAAAGCGCTCGCCGCAGCCATGGTCAGCCCATGAGCCAAGGACCACCAGCACAGGGCGCCGAAGCTGACGTGCTTCCCCCCCCAGGCTGCCATCGGAAATGTTAACGCGCCGGGTCCTCCGACTGCCGTAGCAAACAGAAAAAGGAACAAGATCAGAGCCGAAGCTTTAGCAAGAAAGATGCTCCCGGCCCGGATGGGCAGCGGTACGAGTGTAAGGAAGTCCAGGCGGTCGGGAAAGAAGGAGTCCCACTCGAGGACAGCCAGTAATCCGATCACCAACATGGACAGGCACACATAGATGAACTCATCCCGCATCGAGGTAGGGTCAAAGCGGGCGGGAGCGAGTTCCGCCATTTGTGAATAGGCCGTATACAGAAAGAAAAAATAGATGAAACCCGGCGCTGCCAAGAGGACGACGAAGTGTGCAACACCGAGCCCTGATTCTCCCTTTTGCGAAACGAACTCGTTGTCGAAGAATCGTCCGAAGAAGTGCCTGGTTAGCTCGACCAGGTGCGTTTCGTCGTCGCGGGCGAGCCGGCGAAGGGCGTCGAATCGGGGCATGGCGGTCCTAATCAGCAAGCTTCATGGCTTCGACCATCTGCTGCGCCGCGGCTTCCGAATCACCCTGTGGGACGAGCTGTGAAAAGATGCCCTCCAGAGTGGGGACTTGAGTCAGGTCCCGTAAGCGCTCGACGGTGTCGGAAGCGACAACCCGCCCCTTGTGCAGGATGATCACGCGCGTAGCGACCCGCTCCACAACTTCCAGCAGATGCGAACTGTAAAGGATAGTTTTCCCCTGGCGCGCCAGGAGTTTTAGCAGGTCACGGAAAATCTGCGCCGCGCCGACGTCCAAACCGGAGAGCGGTTCATCGAAAATTACCACCTCGGGGTCATGGAGCAGCGCGGCGGATATCAGGATCTTCTGCCTCATCCCGCGGGAGTAGGAAGAACTGAGAGCATGGCGGTGCAGGTGCATCGAAAAGAGACGCAGCATGCGATCGACCTTCTCCTCCAGTACGCCTTCAGGAATGGAGCGCAGGCGGCCCACAAGGTGAAGGTAATCCCATCCCGAGAGGTAAGGATACAGGTAGGGCTCCTCGGGGACGTATCCGAGCCGGCGTTTGAAGTCCAGGAACTGGGTGCGAACGTCACGGCCGTTGTAGAGGATGCTGCCGTGTGTGGGCTCGAGCAAGCCCACGATCATCTTCATGGTGGTGGTTTTGCCGGACCCGTTAGGGCCCAGGTAGGCGGTGACTTCGCCCGGCGACACCGAAAACGTGACGGCATCTACCGCCGGCAGGCGTGTGTAACACTTCGTCAGGCCTCGTACTTCCAGCATGGGCGCGGCCCCTGACTGCGAACTCCCCCGCCAAGTGTACACCGTTTGATGTGGGTGCATGCCATCAGGTTGCACGGCTTGTCACGGTTTGCCCCTGCCGGGCAAAGTAACACAACGCGGCAAACCCGCAAATGCAGATTCTTCGCTTCGCTCAGAATGACATGTCATCCTGAGCGAAGCGAAGGATCTGCTTTTCTTCGCGCCGCGCAGAAACTCACCCTTAGTAGTGCAGTAGCTCTGATGCGCTTTCCGCGCCCGCCTAATGGCGTGACTGATCCGCGTCGTACTTCTTCCTCTGTTCTTCCTGCGTGGCTTGGGAGGGTACGCCCAGACTGCGGCGCAGAGCGTCGGGGACCAAGCCGCGGTCGTAGGGTTCCTGAGTCGTCGGCTCATTGGGCTTGAAGTAGAACTGCGTGCCGTAAACCTGCGGTTGATGAATGGAGTTCAGATACCGGTCGAGCGTTGCGGCTTCGATCCACAAAGCACCGCCTTGCCCTCGTGCTACAGCGACCATAGCCAGCGTGTGGGCTAAAAGGTAGTCGTCCGGCGTATCGCCGTGCTGGAATACAAACGCAGCTCTCTCGAAGTCTTCCCCCGTATGAAGTTTTCCGTCTGAGAGGAGTTTGCGGGTTTCCTCGCGGCGGGCCGCGTCGGCTTTCTCAACCACCCCCCAGTCGATCTTCCCCACGCCAGGCTGCCGGTCTTTCTGGTCCGCCTCAAAGATCCGTTGCATCTCCGGATTCGAAATGTCGGAGTCATCCAGGAAATAACTGCGCGTGCTGTCCCAATCGGTCGCGATGACCAAGGGGCGCTTTTCCTTGGTCACTGGCCATGGCTCGAAACCGGAGAGGTCGATTTGCAGGCTTCCACGCCCTTGCCGATCGGTACAAAGCTGGAAGTCATCCTTATCGTCATTGTTCGCGGGGTTTTGAATTGTGAAGGCGACGCAATTCGCCTTGCTACTGCTGTGGACGATCGGGTAACGAACGGCCGGCCCCTTAATACCGGAAAAGAACGCACCATTGGCGACTGAAAAGTGCTTGGGACGGGCCAGCGAGCCGGTGAAATGGCCTTCGCTCCCCAGAATTGGCGATAGAGTCACGACGATGAAAATGCGATTTCCAAGTCTTAAGACCCAGTTTCCAGCAAACCCGGGCGTTTCCTGTGCAGGGCTATTGACGGTAAACATAATGCCAAGCAAAAGCAACAGACTTGACAAGCGTGTAGAATGTTGGCGGCTCATGCACTGATTATACAGTTGAAAGTCGAAAGTCCAGAAGTCGAGAAGTCCAGCAGTCGATCGACGGAGAGTCGCGGATCGCAAGTGCGGCAGTCCGTGCGAATGATCGACAACAACGCGATGGAGTCTGCTTCCCGTTGACTTCCTGCCGCGCAGACCGGATAATCCCTTTGATTCAATCAATACAATCGGGATCGCGAGGAGGTGCGGGATGTCTCCAGTATCTGACCCAAGCACGGGGAACGCGTACCGGAAGTTAATGTACAGGATTATGTTCTTTCTGGCGGCATTGGTTATCGCCCGCTTTGTGTTAGAGGTGACCGGCACACCTCAGGCGGTGGCCCGCTACGTCTCGGCCACCGCCGGCTTGGTGTTCGCCGGGATGTACCTTGCGGCGATCGGGCCACTGAAGCGAAGGCCCTTTAGTTACTCTCAACTCGTCCTGCCTGCCTTGGTTTTGTCCGCCTGGACTGAGGGGTGGGTGATTCTCGCTACCATCGTATCCGCCGTATTCCGCCTGGAGCGGAGCCACTTTGCAGAGCGCGAGGACTACGGGAACTGGGGCCACTTGGGCACCCACGTCGTCGGACACCTGATCGGAATCGTTGCTCTGTTCGTGGTGCTGCTCCTGCTCATGGCTCTCGTTCAGCTTTTGTGGCGCTGGCCAGTGACCGTCGGACCGGGAGTCGTAATCGGGGCACTGGTCGTGATTCGGTACTGGCTGGAGGCGATGGGCGTGCCAGGATCGAATACCGCTGCCTGGAGTTCCACCGTCGCGGTTTTGATCGCCGGCTTCTATCTTGGGGGCGTGGGACCGCTCCTGGGATTGCGCGGCGGTCGGCAGCTTTTAACTCCGGCACTGGTGCTCGGTTGGACGTGGAGACTTTGGGTCTACATCGCCACGCTGATGAGCGCGATTTCTACCCTGTACAGGACTCACTTCTTCGATCGCTCGCATGGCAACGTGCCGGCCCGGTTGGCGCAAGCACTGGCCGGCACGGCGGTGGAAGGCTTTATAGCGGGATTGATTCTGTGGGGAATCGCAGTCTGGATTGCTTCTGCCACGCGGCGCGAGGAAGCAGCGTAGCAAGGCAGAAAGCAGAGAGCAGGAAGCGGTAAGCAATCGGTAGCAAAAAGCACGCAGCCGACGGCCGATCTGCCCACCTGCCCATCTGCCCACTGCCGACAGCGGAGGCTTGGTCATGAATCGTGTTCTGGTGACCGGGGGAGCCGGGTTTATCGGTTCGCACTTGTGCGAGCATCTTCTCCGCACAGGAAGGCAGGTTGTGATTGTGGATGTCTTGGACGATTTCTATGACCCGCATCTCAAGCGCACCAACCTTGAGGTGGTGAAAACTGCCGGCGACTTCGAGTTCTATCCCGTGGACATTCGCGATTCCAGCCGGCTCGAGGAAGTGTTTCAAAAGGCTCGCCCCGATGCGGTGGTCCACCTGGCGGCGCGTGCGGGCGTGCGGGCTTCCGTGCTCTATCCGGCACTCTACGCTTCGGTGAATATTAACGGGACGCTTTGCCTGTTGGAACTCAGCCGAAAGTATCAAGTGCAGCAGTTTGTATTCGCCTCCTCGAGTTCGGTTTACGGCCAGTACCATCGTGTGCCATTCTGCGAAGACGACTCCATCAGCAAGCCGCTTTCCGTATACGCCGCCTCGAAAGCGGCCGGTGAAATGCTCGCCTTTTCGTACTCGCACATCTATTCGCTGCCCGTCATCTGTCTTCGCATATTCACTGTCTTCGGTCCTCGACAACGCCCCGACCTGGCAATCCGCAAGTTTGCCCAGCTTATTCAAGAGGGAAAGGAACTGCCGGTTTTTGGTGACGGCAGTATGAGCCGCGATTACACCTATGTCAGCGACGCGGTGGCCGCCATCGAGCAGGCTTTGGTTTGCAGCTATCCATTCGAAATCTTTAACCTCGGTAATTCCCGCCCGATCCGCCTCGATTATATGATCGATGTTTTAGAACGTGCTTTGGGTAAGGCCGCAACGAAATCGTACCAACCCGCGGGCCCCGTAGAAATGCCCACAACTTTCGCCAGCCTCGAGAAGTCGCGAAAGCTGCTGGGTTACAGCCCCAAGGTTTCCTTCGAAGAAGGCATCCGGTTGTTTGTAGAATGGTTCAGAGAAGAGGGGCTAGGGACTGGGGGCTAGGGGCTAGGGAAAAGCAGAAGGCAGAAGGCAGAAGGCAGAAGGCAGAAGGCAGAAGGCAGAAGGCAGAAGGCAGAAGGCAGAAGGCAGAAG
>Ga0187864_10001020_pt1 | contig 28500 bp, 25 predicted proteins | sample June2016WEW_11_4_FD_132985 | JGI IMG/M metagenome (GOLD analysis project Ga0187864, IMG submission 132985) | Peatland microbial communities from SPRUCE experiment site at the Marcell Experimental Forest, Minnesota, USA - June2016WEW_11_40 | ecosystem: Environmental > Terrestrial > Soil >...
AACATGTGAAAAAATTGAATTTGGACCCCTTATCGATCATGTAACTTACTGAAAATGCGTAGTGCTGAAATCGGTAAAACCAATTTTTTCACATGTTCCGGGTACCCTTTCCGGCGTCGTGGGGAGACCCGAATGGCAGGGCGACGCTGTCGAGGAGCAGAGAAAGCTGCGCGTTGAGTGATGAGCGATACCTCCCTGGGCTTGCGCATCCGTGATTTATAAGTTACAATGAAATCTGTGATCGAGATTCGCCACTACGTCAGTCGTGCGGGCAAAGACGTCTTCGATGAGTGGCTTTCGGCACTGGCGGATCGACGCGCTCAGGCGAAAATTGCCAGCCGTATTAACCGGGTGGCAGTCGGCAATTTCGGTGACAGCAAGCCCCTGAGCCTAGGCGTCTGCGAGTTGCGGATCGACTGGGGACCCGGCTACAGAGTCTATGACGCGATGGTTGGCAAACTTTGCGTTTTGCTTCTCTGCGGTGGTGACAAAAGAAAACAATCGGCGGATATTGGGCGGGCGGTAGAGTACTTGAAGGATTACAAAGAAAGGACCAAACCCTTATGACACGAAAGGCCAGCGTTTCCCATGATGAGGCGATGGTCCGGCGGCTCCGCAAAGACCCGGAATTTGCCGCCGAATACCTCAAAGCGGCACTGGAAGACGAGGATGAACCGCGCGTGCTGCTCATCGCCTTGCGCCACCTTGCCCAGGCGCAGGGCATCGCAAAAGTCGCTAAAGCCGCCGGGATCGAGCGGGAGAGCCTTTACCGCGCCCTCTCGGAACGTGGCAATCCCCGCCTCTCCACCTTGTTCGCGGTGACCAAAGCCATCGGGCTCCGGCTTACCGTCGAAACCGCGTCATGACTATTATCGGACGGGACACACCGGCCGGATTCTCAGGACCGCGAAGCTACTCCGCTCAAAGCTAGCCGCACGAAGAGCCATCCACCACAGAGGGCACGGAGAACACGGAGGCAGACTGGGGAGCTGTTCCCTGTGGCCTCTGTGTGCTCTGTGGTGAATCTTGGCTTGGCTTTTCCAGCGCCATGCAGTAGTTCAGCAGCGAAGAATGTTCCACTTGGGACGTGACTATGTGGCGTTTCGCCGGGCTGGCCCTGAGCGCTGCGGCGATGGCGGCGTAGTTGCTCTGTCCCAACAGTTATCCAGCGACCCTGATCTGATATGCCACTTTCCAGGAAGGGGACTCTTCGAGCACGATCATCTCCATGTCTGAGCGATGCCGCAGCCCGTGGGGATCGTCTCACCAGGCGGATGGCAAAGACACAGAACCGGTCCAAACCTGTGTACGCGCTCGTAATCCCCACAGTCCACGGAGGTTAGATCCAAAGTGGCATTATGATTGGTCGGTTATCTCGGCATGCCACTCTTGTGACTTGGGGTTCGACGAACTCGGGTCACGAGAGCGCTTAGCAGTTTTTCCGCCATGTACAACTGCCCACCCTTCGAACGGCGCGTCACCAGGCATTTGCCCCGCGTCAGTTCAGGGCATGAAACAGTTGCACCCCGTGACGCTGAGCGAGGAATCCCACTCGCCATAGTGGCTCGGAAGACCGGCTAGCTCAGCCCATACACCTGTCTGGGCGCAAGGTATCCGGGAAATCGATCAACTAGGGCTTTCCGCACTGTGTAGCAATAATGACACTCATCGACGAAATCATCCGACAGTTCGAGTCCGTATTCTTTCGCTAACGCTGTTGGGCCCCCGCTCAACAGCGGACCACAAATCGGATGTCGACGGGCATCGTAGTCGACCGCCAACTCGGAAAGCGGCGTTTCCCAGATATTGCCCATGCTCAGGCCCTGGCAGATGTGGACATTTCCGTAGCAGTCAAGGTGGACCCGTGCGGGCGCCCCCAATTCTTCGTGCGGGCAGGTGGTCAGTTCCTCGCGCCGCCGCCGCGCCAGTCCCGCGGTGAGCTTCTCCGCCGCCCGTCCTTTGAACAGAACGCTGCCCCCCATCACTTGTTGGCCCTTGGTTGGCGATTCTCTGTCGCAGGAGGCAGAGGCAGGCAACAGAATACAGATCGTGTCCGAAGGGATTCCCAGGTTGGTTGCAGCGGCGAGGGCCAACTTGGCAGGGTTGCTCTCACCGGCGCCCTGATGAAAAGAGTCGTCGCTCACGCTAAAGTCCGCTATTCCGATGTCCCTGATGTGTTTGAGCCAGATCTCGGCATCCTCGACTGATGTGGCCCAGTATGCATTCGTCACAATCCCGCGCCGCAAACCCAGCGCGGCAGCCAACCGGAGCCCCTCCAGCAACAAGGGATAGTACAGGAAGGGTTCTCCGCCCTCGAAGTACACGCTCTCCACCGTGCCCAAGCGCTCGATTTCCGCAAACGCCTGACGGAGTTGCTCGCAGGTAAAAGTGCCGCGCGCCTCTGGCGAGCAATGCAAGAAGCAGTGATCGCATGTGTAGGTGCACGAATAAGTGAGCAAAAAGTGAATTCCGGTCACCCTCAAGTTCCCCATGGGGCCGAACCTCCTTCTTCAGGTGAAGGCCCCCACGCGTCCTTAATCATAAGGAATAATCGCAGTGTAGAACAGGGCTGCGATCACGATTGCATGTTTGCTCAACTCACCCCTGCCAGCCCCTCGGGCCGTGCCTCGGGACCGGATGGTCATCGGGAACCAATCCACGTGGACGTGTTGGAAAACCGCTCCTGAGACCTGGGGTCCGATGCATGCGGGTCAAAAGCTCGGTTTCACCGTTTAGCCCGAATTCCGAAAACGGGGCGCACTGTTCCACGCTAATCCGTTCGACGTAAGTTGGTTCGACACAAACTGACGGAGGGGCAGAACAGCGTGTCGTATTCTCGAAGTTCGGGTGTAGGGATTAAGCGTAAGTCGCAGAAGCAGGAGCATAGCTCTGAGCCGATGTGTGATTTTATGCTGGGTGGGGCGGCGGCCATGATTATGGCCACGGTTTATTTCCACCGATCACCATGTTTCAGTACGTAATGCGCGAATACATAGTGCCATGGGATCAGGGGAATAAAAATAACCACCATCAGGACAGCTTTGATATCTTCTGCCACCGCAGCACTGATCTGATGGGCGGACCATAGCGGCAGTGCAAAGGCCGTGAGGTAGATCGCCTTCCAGACCATCTCGAACAGCATTACAGGCAACATCTGCACTGGGTAGCGGAGTCCTAATGCGGCGGTCGCGCCGAGGCCCGCCAGCAGGGCAACTCGGACGCCTTGGGCTACCGCGAAATCATTGGTGTGGTGGATGACGGCGGGCCAGATATACACGGCGAGCCCAGCAGCCATCACAAGGTATGCGGCCCGCAGCGTGTAAAGGCGAAACAGGGACACCTCGCATAGGGCGGCTCGTGATGTCACCTCATCGGATGGAATGGACGACCCGGCAACCGAGTTCATAGTGACGCCTCCTGTCGCAGAGCAACGCGACACTAGCACGAGGATGTGCATGCGTCAAGGTGCGGATTGCGCCTCGATTTGTTGGGTGCATTTGGGAAAAGGAACTAGTTGGAAGCAAATTCGAGGACAGAAGGCCAAGGCCGCCCCAGTCCGCGAGCGGACTCCCTGATCAAGAGTCCTTCCTGACTAGTCCGTCCTCCCCGCTATAGGTCTGTCAAAGGCAAAACCGGAAATTATGAGGACTACCCCATTGTGGCCACGACTGCGCCAGCCGACGAAGCATCCTCATGGTGTAAGATCATGAGGTACCAGCCGACCGACACGAGCAAGGGCAGTTCTTCAAGCCGACTGGCCGATGGATCGATCTCAACGAGCGCCTGAAACTTGAATAGGTCCGACCACTTGCTCTCTTCCGCCCCCGGTTTGAAAGCGACCAATGCCTTCCCCGCACTGTCCACAAAGTTGAACCTGGTCGCCCAGAAATTTGCGGGCTTCCATGCGTATATGCGGCCGCCCGCAAACTGCAGCTCGCCTTCTGATCCCCAGCCCTTGGGCTCATAAACGGCGAGATCCGTCTCCTGCCCCCGCCGGCGCACAGTAACGCGGGGACGGAAGTAACCGACTCGCTTGAACGTCCAGTCTCCGGTCGCCAGGGAGGCCTCGGCCAGTGAACCGAAAGTCTTCACAAAGCTGAGACTGCCAAATAGCCGATTGCCGTCACGCAATTCAAAAGTGCGTTCGAGAGCCTTCGGCTGAGACCAACTAAGCCGATTCCCAGGCGTGATGTCCAGGGGTTCCATCATGATCCTTATATTATAGAATTGAACTCCCTGCAAAAGAAGGGTTGCCTGGTTGGAACACGGCTGCCGGCCAGCATCGACCCTGCGTGGGGGCGTACCGTTTACCTATAACAGCCCACTTGGCTGGCAAAGGACTCGGACTGGCGGGGAGAGAGCCAGTCCGAGTCTAAGCAGGCCACTAGTTGGGGTTCGTCTTAGGCCTGGGATTGAAATCGCTGGGAACCGGGTTGGTGATGCCTAAGGAGCGGTCGGTTGTACTTCCACAATGAGCGGTCCTTGATCACTCGCCTGGTCTTGGGCGGCGCCCGCGAACGGGACGACGCTCATGGCCAGAATCGCTGCCGAAATGAAAAACGCGGTCTTCATCATCGAGAAACCTCGTTGCCCACAAGAATGCCGCTCCGCTCGCTCTGGATTTCGAACCGTCGGCTGTTTGACCTGCCGAAGAAAGACTGAACAGGAATCTGATCATCTCTTGGTTACACCAAGGTTAGGATCGAGTGAAATCCACGCGAAGGACCACGGCTGCAGTGAAGCGAGGGTCCGAGTTTCGCCTCGCCCGTTGGAGGGGGCATACACTGCTTTCGAATACAGGATTTTGGCCGTGCGCGCACCCGAGGCCCGGGGATGAAGACGAGTCACAATGACCGCTAGTGGAACCGCACCAGCCGCGGCCACGCCTGCTGTAGACTCATGACCGGGTGTCGACAGAGCAGGATCTGCCCGTTCAGCCACGGCGGCGCGTACGGCACCTTGACTTCCGCTCCAACTACCACTGACCCGAATCCCTTTTCTGCGTCCTGCTTCGAGATCCCGATCAGGATCATGGTCTCACCCGTGTAATTGCGCGGCCCCCACAGCCCGTAGGTCTGGTGCCCGCTGACGGCCTTCGGCAGATCCAGCCCGGGCCCGTAATAGTTGATCGCCGCGGCTTGAGCGTAAGTGTCGCCGTAGATCGCCGTATTCTTCCGCTCGGACTCCGGGATGGAGAAGTAAACCCGTGCCACCGCCTGGGCCAGTTCCTCGTGTCCCAGCATGTTGCCGAAGACCGTCGGGATCTCCTGCCCGACATCGCTTTTCTCCATGCGCGGCTCGTAGAAATCCATCAGGCTGTGGAAGCGCGCGAACTCCGGCAGCGGCAGAATGGGGAGGTAGAGTGGCACCCATGCCGCGCCGCCCGCGGCCAGTGCCGCCATCACCGCGGCTTTTTGCCACGTCCAGCGCCACCGCTCCGCCCAGATGCCGGCCATCACGGCGCCGCCCGCCAGCACCGCCGGGTACGCTCCGCCCAGGTAGTACGCCTTCCCGTTCATCACGGCCAACAGCACCGCCACTACGAGGAACGCGATCCCCAAGGTCCTGTACGTCCGGCCCCGCTTGTCGAAGAGGAGAAACCACAGCCCGGCGAGCCAGATCGGGACGGTGAAGGGATGGTTGATGATCACGTTGGTCATCCAGAACGCCACGGCCGAGAACCGCTCGCGGTCGAATTGCCGCATCTGGTCCAGTGCGGTCAGCGTCACCCAGTGATGCTGCTGCTCCCAGACGAAATTCGGCAGAAAGATCAACCCGGCGAGCGACCCGCCCATCCACATCCACCTGCTCTTCAGCAACGGCCGCGCCGTCAGTAGCAGGCCCACGGCCAGGCCGAATCCCCAGAACAGCATCGAATGCTTGTTGAGGAGGCCCAGCCCTGCCGCCGCGCCGAAGAGCAGCCACAGCTTCGGCGTGCGGCCGTTCAACATCAGTACCAGGATGAATGCGCACACCGTCCAGAACGGCTCGAAGCCCGTCGTCAACACGTTGCCGCAATACAGATACAACGGCGAAATCAGCACCGTCAGAGCCGCGATTCCTTGGGCCCACCGGCCGCCACCCATCTCGCGCGCCAGCCAGCCCGTGAGGAAGATCAGCCCTGCATGCGCCAGCGCCGGATACAACCGCAGCGCAAAGAGCGACTCACCCAGCAGGGCTCGGGACAGCCACGCGATGAACGGCACAAGCGGTGGGTGGTCCACGTAGCCCCACGCCAGATGGTCGGCGCAAGCGTAGAAGTACAGCTCGTCGCCGTGAAAGCCGTACCGCCGGTTGAACAGGAAGTGGAGCACCAGCGCGACGCCGGCCAGCGCCGCCAACAGTTCGATGTCTCCCTTCCTCGTGTGCTCGTCGTCGCTCTGCATCACCGCCGCTTCGCTCATTTGATCCACTCCACCCTCCCGAGCCGCGTTGGGATCTTACCTCTTTCGCTTGAACGAGAAAACTGGTTCTCTTAGCCGGGATGGTGGGAAGGCGGTTCCAACGGAGGCAACGTGCTGGGATCAGATGCTGCGGTAGTTACGAGCATGCGCTCTCCACCCCAATCGTCGTCGGCTGGGTTTCTCCTGCCAGTCCGAGTCCTTTTTGACCTAAGACGAGAGTAGAATGGTGATCGATGGCGAAGAGTGTCGATTCATACCGCTTCCTCGACGGAATCAGCAGGCGAGTGATGAAACATTGGATTTCGCTCGGCGCATCGCGAGAAATCCCCTGGACCCCTCTGTCGAAGCCCTTGTCGCGATGCACGGTCGCGCTTTTGAGTTCAGCCGCGGCTGCGCTCAAGACCGATCAGCCGTTTGATCAAGACATCGAACGGCAAGACCCCTGGTTCTCCGACCCGTCGTATCGCATTCTTCCTCGAGCGGCTTCGGCCGGGGAAGTGCGCGTGTGCCACCTGCACATCAATCCCTGTTTTGCTGAAGAGGATCTCAACTGCGTAATACCGATCGGACGATTGAATGAACTCGAAGCCCTTGGCGAGGTCGGGCGCTCAGCTCCGTCGCACTATTCCTACATGGGCTACACCCTGCGTCCCGAAGCCTTGCTGGCTCACACCGTGCCGGACATCATCCGTCATCTCCGCCAGGAGCAGGTGGACGCCGTAGTGCTGGTCCCGGTTTGACCGGTCTGCTGCTGGTCCGTGGGGCTGGTTCAACGTGAGATCGAAGCCGCAGGGTTCAGCACGATTTCGCTTTCCATGATGCCGGAGCTGACCGCGAGCGTCGGATCACCGCGAATAGCGGCGATCGAGCACCCGTTCGGGCTGACCATGGGATTGCCGGGGGATGCGACCTGCCAGTTGGAGGTGCTGCGTGGGACGTTGCGTGCGCTACAAGAAATCTCCCAGCCGGGTAGTGTCGTAAATCTGCCGTTCGAATGGAAATCCAGCGACCGGCTGAAGATGTACCCGCCGGAACCGCCTCCCATCGTGAAGTATCTCCGCCGGCATCCCTGGTACTTTCCGAAGTTTTTGAAACGCACTCCGCCTAAAGTCCACGAAGCATTGCCACGCCCGCGCCAATGACGAGGCTGAGCCACCGGCCTTTTCGTTTAGACGAGGCAGTGGAATATCTATGTGAGGGGGAACTAATTTACTGAGTGCCGTTCAGGAGGGGCCGGCCTCCCCGCCAGGTGCGGGGCCAGCATTCCGCGCCTTCGCGTATCCTGCGCCAGGAATTCGCTACGCCTCTTCGCGGCCCGCCAACGGTCGAACTCCAGGCAGTATTTGACCAATTCCTTAGCAGCATTCTTTTGAGCGTAGGAGTGCTCGGGAGATAAATCAGGATAAGAATCAGACTCCATATCAACCTCCACGGGGAAGAAACATTATACCATTTCGGCCGCAAGTCAAATGCTCCAGAAGGTGCGTGGAATGAGATCTCAGTGACTTCTTGGCTCGGAGGCGGGATTATTGTCAACGCATCTCGCCCGACAAACAGCTGCAGTATCATGCTAATCGGTGTATTCTTGGCACCGCTTTATTTCAGCTACTGGCTACTCAGCTTGTGAGGTACCTATGTTTGAGGAGACACAGAAAAAGCGGAAGACCTCGACCTTTAGTCTCCTCCTCGAGTTGCTGCTCGTGTTCGGGGCCTTGGCGGATCTGTCGAAAAACATGCAGTCCACCTTTGATCTTCACAAGATTGCCGACTTGAGTGTGATCGTCGCTGGAGTTGTACTTATCACCGTAGGGCTTAGGGCAAGAAAAAAATGAATGTCCCTTGATACTCAGCCGTGCTCGCCTTCGCCTCCTCTAAGCACGCCGATCAGATTCGGATAGATTTCGAGACTTATTCCTGCCGCAGGACAATGTTCGGATCGACTTGCGAGGCCCGTCGTGCCGGCAGGTAGGTGCCCAGCGCCGCGATGGCTAGGAGGGACACGGTAACGGGCACGATTAGAGGCAGGTAAAAGCCGTGGCCGCCGGGCAAGGCCGCCGTCAGCTTACTCGCCGCCAGGCTGAGTAGCAGGCCGATCGCGACTCCGCTGGCGGCCAGCACCATGCCCTGTTTCAGCACCATCTTGACAACCGCGGCTGGCTCAGCCCCGATTGCCATACGGATCCCGATCTCGCGATGCCGCAAGCTTACCGAGTAGCTCATCAAACCGTAGAGGCCGACTAGAGCCAGCACCAACCCGAGGAAACCCAACCCCCCGATGATTTCACGAATTATATCCATCCGTTGTTTCACGGTCAGGTCGTAGACGTCCTGCATGGAACGCACGGCAAAAATCGGCTGGTTGGCATCCAAGCGCCGGACCAGGTCTCGCAACCGACCGGCCTCTTCGGCGGGAGGTCCTTCGGTTTCAAGCATCAAGGTCAGGGCGGCAGTGGGGTTCTGGGCCAAGGGCAGGTAGAGGTACCCCTGAGGCGCTTCGATGGGGTTAAGGTAAGTGCTCTGCTTCGCAACCCCAGCAATCTCGGCGAAGGGACCGTCCGGGCCATTCAGTCTCAGGCGTTTTCCGACCGCCTCTTGGTTCGGGTAGTAGTTGCGGACGAACTGCTCATTGACAATCACCACGCGCGGGGCATCCGCACGATCGCTCGAGAGGAAATCGCGACCTTGCACTATGGGCACTCCCATGGTGCGGAAGTAGCCATCACTGACGACATTCGAAAGCACGCTCACCGCCTCTGTCCCGCTGGGCAACTGGACGCCTTCCGGGATAACCCGCGTCGAATGAATGCCCCCAAACTGCGACTGGGCCGCGGTTTGAATCATGGGTACGGCCTCCGAGAGCGCCGCGGACTTCACACCGGTAAGGGTCCGAGCCTGGTCCAGCAACTGCCGGTAGAACTCCTTGGATTGCTCCATCGAATCGCGGGCCAGGGTGGGGTTAAAGCCGGCGGTGAGAACATCTCTCGAATGGAAACCCAGGGGGGTGGAGAGAAGAACCGAAGCGCCGCGAAAGATCTGCGTGGCGAAGACCAGCAGCAGAAGCGAACCCGCCACCTGCGCGATCACCAGGGCATTCCTCCCCAGGAACCGGCGGTGCCTGCTGGGAGCGGCGCCTCCTGACTTTAAAGCCGTAAGCAGGTCCGGCTTGGTGCTTTCGAGCGCCGGGACCAGCCCAAACAAGATGGCGCTTGCCAGCGAAACCAAAAACACGAACAGCAGCGCCCGTGCGTCGAGCTGGAAGTCGAGCACCACAGGCATGTCGCTGGGGATGCGGAATCGGGAAAACAGATTCGCGCACCCTTCGGCGATAAGGAGTCCCAGCGCGCCGCCCAGGAGCGCGATCACCAGGCTCTCCGTCAACAGCAGCCGGATCAGCCGGACCCGGCCCGCTCCCACCGCGAGCCGCAGGGCGATCTCGCGCGCACGGGCGGAGGCGCGGCTCAGCATCAGGTTCATGATGTTGGCGCAAGCGATGAGCAACACCACTCCGGCCAGCGCCATCATCAAGAGGAAGGCAAGGGCTGGCACCGAATACTGCTCAATCTGGGTTTGCCAGTATGTCCCAACCTCGAGCGAGCAGGTGCGATTGGTCGCTGGGTAGGCCTGGGCAAGTTGCTGGCTGATAACTGTCGCTTCCGCCGCGGCTTGCCTGACACTTACCCCCGGCTTCAGCCGTCCCTGAACCCTCAATATTCGCAGCCCGCGCGTCTCCAACTCGTTCGGCTGGGAACTGCCGGCCAACGCAGGCTGCATGGCAAGCGGAACATACAGGTCCGCGCGTATCCAGACCATCGGTCCTCGGAATGGTTCCGGCGCCACTCCCACCACGGTAAAGGGGAGGCCGTTGAGAAAGACACTCTTGCCGATAACGTCAGGGCTCGAGGCAAATTCGGTTTCCCAAAAATCATGGCCGAGCACAACCACCGCATCGCGCCCTGGCACTTGATCCTCATCCGCACGGAAGCTGCGCCCCAGCGCCGGAGACACGCCCAGGACAGTGAAGAAGTTCCCGCTCACCAGCGCGCCGTATTTCATCTTCGGCAGCGCGGTTTTGTCGGGGGCGATGCCGAACGAGAAATACTGGGATGCAGCGAGACCTGCGAAGGATTTGCTCTTTCTTTGCAAGTCAATGAAATCCGGGAAGGACAAGCCGGCTTGCTGGTACATGCCATTGCTTTCTCCGCGCAACTGCGCCTGGACAACAACGATGCCGGAGGCATGCGGTACAGGCAGGGGCCGCAGGAGCAAGTACTCGGCCATACTAAAAATGGCGCCGTTGGCTCCAATTCCCAAAGCCAACGACACAATGGCGACAAGCGCGAATCCGGGGTTGTGCCGGAAGGTGCGCAGGGCGAAGCGAAGATCGTGAAGCATGCGCTTACTCCTGCCGCAAGACAGTGTTCGGATCGACTTGCGAGGCGCGACGCGCGGGGATATATGCGCCGAGGGCTGCCATTGCCAGGAGGGCGACAGTGACTAGCCCCACAAGGGGCCAGTTAAAACCGCGCCCGCCTACCATCGAGCACATGGGTTTACTTGCTGCCATGGTTAGTAGCAGGCCTATTAAGGCGCCAACTCCGGCCAGCGCCATGCCCTGCTTCAGAACCATCCTGACCACGCCGGCTGGGTCAGCCCCGATCGCCATACGGATCCCAATCTCGCGATGCCGCAAGCTTACCGAGTAAGTCATCAACCCATAGAGCCCAACCAACGCTAGCACAAGTCCGAGTATCCCCAGCCCGGCGATGGCTTGGGTGAACAAGCCGAAGGTCTTGGTGGCGCGCACGTCAAAGAATTCCTCCATGGAACGGACACCATACATCGGCTGGCGCGAGTCAAGCCGCTCCACCAGGCTCCGCAACGGCTCGGCCGCGGCGGAGGAAGACCCCTCGGTTTCGAGCATTATAGTCATGGCCGTCGCGGGGCTCTGGGCCAGCGGCAAGTATAGGTATTCCATAGGCGGTTCAATCGGAAGAATGTACCTGCTCTGCTTCGCCACGCCGATGATTTCGACCACTGGTCCATCGGCGCTGTACAACCGGAGCCTTTTTCCAATGGGATCTTGATTGGGATAGTACTTGCGGGCGAACTGCTCGTTGATGATTGCGACCCGCGTGGATTCTTCCCTGTCGGTGCGCTGGAATTCGCGCCCTTTGATTACAGGCACGGCGATAGTGCCAAAATATCCTTCGCTCACGGTGTTCGAAAAGACCTGCACGCCTTCAGCACCAGGAGGCAACGGGACACCTTCCGGGATGACGCGGATTCCAGGCGAAGCCGGGACCATTGGCATGGCCTGGGCGAGAGCCGCCGACTTCACACCGGGTAGAGTGCGCGCCTGATCCAACAATTGGCGGTAGAACTGTTTCGTTTGCTCCTTCGAGTCGCGAGCCAGAGAAGGATTAAAGCTGGCCATGAGAAGGTGGCTGGTTCGAAAACCGGCAGGCGAGGAGAGGGTCAGTTGTGCTCCGCGGAAGGCCTGGGTTGCGATAACCAATAAAACGAGAGAACCGGCGACTTGCACAACCACAAGCGCGTTCCTTCCCAACAGGCGCCGTCGCTTGCCGCCCGCACCTCCCGTTGACTTCAACGACGGCACCAAGTCGAGCTTGGTGCTCTGGAGCGCCGGCGCCAGTCCAAACAGTAGGGCGCTCAACGCCGAAATCAACAGCGCAAACAACAGGACCTGAGGATCAAGCTTCACATTGACGATGAGGGGCACGTCAATCGGGACACGGGCTTGGGAGAAAAGATTCGCGCCCGCCTCGGCGACAAGTAGTCCTAGCGCTCCTCCCAGAACCGCGATGACCATGCTCTCGGTTAGAAGTTGCCGGATCAGCCGGCCTCGTCCTGCCCCGATGGCCAGCCGCACACTGATTTCGCGCGAACGCCCGGAGGCCCGGCTGAGCAGCAGATTCATGACGTTGGCGCAGGCAATCAAGAGCACCACCGCCGACAGCGCCGACATGAACAGGACAAGCACTACCAGCATTGAGAATTGGCCGAATTGGGCATGCCGTTGCGTCGCGACCATCAACGTGCAGGTGGCGTTCGTCTTCGGATATGCCCGGGCGAGTTCGTTGCTGATGACCTGTACCTCCGCCGCAGCTTGACCCACACGTACGCCGGGTTTCAATCGCCCCAGGACCATCAACCCCCGCACACCCCGCATTTCTAGTTCATTTTGACCCGACTCGCCGGCCAGCTTGGGCTGCATCGCCAGCGGGACATACAGGTCGGTCCGGAGAAAGACGTTGGGACCCGGGAAGGACTCCGGTGCGATGCCAATCACCGTAAAGGGCAGGCCATTGAGGAGAACGCTCTTTCCGACGACGTCAGAGCTGGAGGCGAATTCGGATTCCCAGAGAGCGTGCCCCAACACCACGACCGCGTCTCGCCCTGGCACTTTGTCCTCATCGGCCCGGAAGCCGCGCCCGAGTTCCGGATTCACCCCCAGGACAGTGAAGAAGTTCCCACTCACTAGCGCTCCGAATTTCATCTGGGGTTGGGCCAATTTGTCTGGAGCAAAGCCGAAGGAGAAATAGTGGGAGGCAACCAAGCCCGCGAAGGAATGGCTTTGCTTCCTGAGATCGTCGAAATCCGGGTAGGAAATGCTTGCGAGGTCAGTGAAGCCTGAGATGCTCTCACCGCGGAATTGGGACCAGACCACCATGATTTCGGAAGCCTTCGGCACAGGCAGAGGTCGAAGAAGGACGTAGTCCGCGAAGCTGAAGATGGCGGCGTTGGCGCCAATTCCCAACGCCAGCGAAAGAACAGCGATAGCGGCGAATCCAGGATTATGTCGCAGAGTGCGCAAGGCGAAACGTAGATCGGCGAGCATACTGTGGCCGAGAGCAATTCTTTTGCCACTCGAGGTCATCTGTATCTTGTTGAATAACCTTCGGCCGTGAAACAGGTAATAAACAATGGCTGTCCGCATTTGGGACTGAAGGTTCCGAAAATGAGACGGTCGTGAAGTGAGATGGCGTAGGGGGGCAATGACAAGTTGTCCCTGCGCGTTTTCGACCGGCACCGTGTTGAGTTAGGGCTTCCGTCGGCGCCGAACGTCGGACCGGCCCCGAGAACGTGTTCGGCGCCGCCGGGCCGCACGTGCACTTAGGTGGCGACGAGTTCCGCTGTCTGCTGGAAGGCGAGGTATTCTGTGGCCTGATCCCTGCCCATATACCGTGCCAGAATCTTCGGGTCAGTTTGTGCGAGGTCCACAAGGACGAGTGCGTCAAGCACATTGCTGAAACTCGGGTCCACGTTAAAACCCAGAACCTTCCCGCCTAGTTTGAGATAATGCTTGATGAGGATGGGAATCCCGGTACAGTTCGATTCAATGTCGGAGATTATTGTGGAGAGTTCGTCGAGATTGTCTCCGATCAGTTCGAGGGTCTGCCTCGGAAGGGCTCGATCTTTCGAGGGACGAAACGGAGTTCTGGGCTTGACCGCCCCCGATAGACTGCTGAGACAGTAGTGGGATCGCAGGAACGACACCATAAGCTGTTGCGAAAGGGGCTGGTATCGGTCGCTGATGCTTACGGCGCCAAAGAGGACTCGGTACCTGGGATTCTTAATAACAAAGCTCCCGATACCTTTCCACAGCATGGGAAGCGCTCCCAGGCTGCGTTGGTATTCAGGGCGGACGAAGGATCTTCCCATCTCGAGCGCGCAGGAGATTTGTTCCTGGAAGCCGGGAGCGAACTTGAACAAAGTGCCGGTGTAAAGCCCCTCGAAGCCGGAGGCAGGCATAATCTCGTCTGTGGGGCCCAGCCGGTAGGCGCCCACCAGTTCAGCGGCGCGCGCATTCCACAAGAAAAGGTGAATATAGCTGGAGTCGAATTCATCCAAGTCGCGTGATTTTCCAGTGCCTTCACCCACTGCGCGAAATGAGTTCTCCCTCAATCTCCCAATTTCCTGTAGGGTCAGTGGGATCTGGCCGGCTCGCGCATAATAGGCCACCAATTCGCCACTTCCTACGAGCCTCTGCGCAGACGGCAGGCTTTCGATCTCCTCCGTCAACATCGGACCAGGAATTGTCGGGGCGACCGGCGCCTGGGTAACCTTTCGTAGTCTGTTCGGCCACAGGCGTTGGAGCGGTTCGTTGCCCGGCCTGTTGTTTGTTGCCAGGGCATAAGTCCGGTGGCGAAGGTACTGTATCAACTCGCGGCCGGGCTTAAATGCCGCCAGTCGATCAAAGGCTATGGGGCTTCCAATTCTCAGCCCGATGGTCTTGTCACGTTTATTCAGGAACTCATGCGGGAGTAGCGCGGTCCGCAGGCGCGGGTGAACAAGCCCCAGAACCTGGAAGGCAAACCCGTTCGCGCCGCTGAAATAGATTGGTAATGCATTGGCGCCTGTGGCGCGAATGATCCGCGCAATCGAGTCGTTCCACTCAGGATCGGTCACGGTCCGTGACGGGAGATCAATATGCGAAACTTCTCCGGCCGGGAACGCGGCCAGCATGCCGCCCTGTTTCAGCCAAGTCAGCGCTTCCCGCAGGCCCCTTACGTTTGCATAGGTGGACGTTTGGCGCGCGAAGGGGTCCACAAGTACGAAAAGGTCCCGCAGTTCCGGTATACCTCCCAAGAGGAAGTTCGCCATCACTTTCACGTCGGGCCGCACAGAGCGGAGGACGGCAACCAGGATGATCCGCTCGACAGCTCCGAAGGGATGATTGGCGGTGACAACCACCGGGCCAGTCCTTGGGATGCGAGCCAGGTCGCTCGGCGATACCTCGTAATGAACCCCCAGCTCCTCGAGGAGCTTTTCATGGAAGGCCCGGCTGTCTTCGAGGTGAAGAGCCCGACCGTAAAGAGCATTGAGCTGATCGAAAAGGAGAACACGCTCCAGCGCCCCGCTGACAACGGGCAACAACTTCGATTGAGCTGTGGACTCCCATCGGAAGCTGAGTTTCAGGATGGGCTCGTGGCGGCTGGACTCGGATTGCATGTGAGGCCTCCCCCTGGAAGGGCTTTCGCGACGCCGCTCCCAGTTCTCCGTTCGCCAACGACACGGCTAGCTCAAGCGAGAGTCTAAAAGGATTAGTTGAAGGCCATATGAAGGAAGGAAGAAATATAGGTGAAGGTGCTTAGTTCGCAATTTGCTATTCACATCGGAGGGCCACCGTCGGCTCCACCTGAGTAGCGCGCCGCGCCGGAAGGTAACAGGCAGCGAGCGCCACCAGGTAGAGCAGAATCGTGACGCCCGCGTAGGTGAGAAGGTCCGTAGCAGTGATACCGAAAAGCCAGGTGCGCAGGAAGCGCGTCACAGCCAACGAAAGCGCGAGTCCTATACCCAAGCCGATCGTCGTTAACTGGAGACCCTGGCCCAGCACCAAGCGAAAGACATCCGATCGCTCCGCTCCCAGCGCCAGGCGAATGCCAATTTCATGGGAGCGCTGGCGCGTAGCATAAGCAACGACTCCGTAGATGCCCACTGCCGCAAGCACCAAGGCGAGCAAGCCGAAAGCGCCCACAAACGTTCCCGCAATCCGTTCCCCTGTGCTGGCGAGCTCGATGACCGTCTTGAGGCTCATCACGTTGTAAAGCGGCAGGTCGGCATTCAGTTCATGCACGGTTTTCTCGATCGCCGCGGCGAAGGCTGCGGGATTGCCCGAAACCCGCGCGTGAATCACTGCGTCGTGATAAAAATCCTGGAGCAGCGGCAAATAGATTATGGGTTGCGGAGTCTCATTCAAACGCTGGTAATTACTGTTTCGCGCCACGCCGACCACAGTCAACGGATCGTCTTGTAACCCCAACCGCTTGCCCAGCGCGTCCTCATGCGGCCAGAAACGGTCCACGAAAGCCTGATTGACGATGGCCACCGTCTGTGATCCGGCGGCGTCCCGGGGCGTAAAGTCACGCCCGGCGAGAAGGGGAATCCGCAGGGTGCGAAAGTAATTCGGACCAACATTGGCACGAATGATGTCCATCTGTTCATGAGGCTGGGGCACGTAGCCTTCCGGTTCGACGGTCGCGCTGTGGTGTCCGGTGCTAAGGGGCACCCAATTGGCCAAAGTCACCGACTCGACGCCGGGGAGGGCTTCGAGTCTGGCGATGAGTTGCCGATCGAACTCAATTCCGGACTCTCTCGAATAGCCGAAAGGGAGAAGGTCGAAGGAGGCGAGCTGCACGTGGTTGGGGTCGAAGCCGGTATCGAAGCGCTGCGCCGCGCGGAAACTGCGAATGAGAAGCCCGGCGCAAATCAAGAGCAGCAGCGAGAGGGAGATTTGGGCCACCACCAGACCGCGCGCCAGGAGCGACTTGTGGAGTCCGCCCGTGACAGTGCCTGCTTCCTCCTTGAGCACCGTCGCTGGCGTGATTCGGGATGAGCGCAGCGCCGGCAAGATGCCGAAAATTAAGCTAGTGAGAACCGAGACGACCAGCGTCACCAGGAGCACAATGTGATCGGCGCGGATGTTGATCGAGAGGGGAATGCTGGTAGGCGGGATGAGTTCCGCAAACGCTCCAGCAGTCCAGACCGTCAGCAACATGGCAAGGAATCCGCCGGCCAGGGCCAGTAGGAGGCTCTCGACCAAGAACTGGCGCACCAGGCGCCCCCGGCCGGCGCCGATTGACAAACGTATGGCAATCTCGCGCCGTCGTCCAACCCCTCGCACCAGCAGAAGATTCGCCACATTCGCGCAGGCCAGCAGCAGCAAGGCGCCCGCCAGGGCCTGCAACATCGGCAGGAGCGCTGAGGTAAAGAAGTTGAGCCCAAAAGGAGAACGCCAGAGCGGATCCAGCGTGATGTCGTTCGGCCCCTGATGCGACTCGGGATACTGCTTGACGATCTGTTGCATCAGGAGGTTCATTTCCTCCTGGGCCTGCCGGGGCGCCACGCCGGGCTTGAGCCTTCCATACACATTGAGCCAAGAAGTCTCGCGCATGTACAGCCGGCGCCAGCCGGCGGAGAGAACGGGATCCATGACCAGGGGAATATAGACGTCCGGACTCAGCCCGGTCATGCTTCCCTGAAAATCGGCCGGGGTGACTCCGACGATCGTAAGCGGATGCTGGTTAATATCCATGGTTCGACCGATTACGGAACCGCTCTGGCCGAAATGGGTCTGCCACAGCCCGTAGCTGATGACTACTACCGGGGCGCCTTCGGGCTTCAGCTCTTCCGCTGGAAGGAAGCCGCGGCCGAGCATGGGCCGCACGCCGAGGACGTCGAAATAGTTTGTGGACACCAGCATGCCTAAGAGGCGCTCTGGCTTGCCAGTGCCGGTGAGGGCCAGGGAGTCACCAATATGATAACCAAGCAGCCCGGAAAAGCTCTGGTTCCTCTCCCGCAGATCCTTATAGTCCGCATAGGAGAACGGCGGATTGGGGTCTAACCGAACTCCTCGCGTGAACGACATGAGTTCAACGCTGCGCCTGACTCCTGGAAGGGGGTTGAGCAAAGTCGAGTTGATCCAACTGAAGATCGTGCTGTTGGCCCCGATGCCCAGCCCCAGCGTTAACACTGCCAATGCCACAAAGCCGGGAGTCTTTGACAGCACGCGAACGCCGTACCTGAGGTCCTGAAGGAATGTGGTCATCCGATTACTCGCAAGCCGTCGGCTCTCAGCCATCAACTGTCAGCCGACCAATATTATGAATTCCGAATAATCACCCTCTACTTTCTGAAACTCGCCGTGTAGTTCTTGCCGCCGCCAGAGAGTTTTTCAAAGCGGAATCCTACGCCTTCGACTAGCTTCCAGGCGTCCGGCAGGGCAATGAAATCCGGGTCGCCGGGCTGCTCGGTCAGGGACAGCAAACCTCCTGGCCGGAGCACTCGATAGAGTTCCTGCAGGCATGATCGTGGGTCCGGCACCTCACCGAGGACAGCGACAAGGAACGCGCAATCCCACGCGCCACTGGGTAGCGGAAGCGAGGTGCCGTTGGCCTGCACGAATCCCGTGTTCCGGATTCCGGCTTCTGCGAGCTTTCCCCGTGCTCTTCGGAGCATCTCAGGTTGCAAGTCAGCCAGCAAAAGATATCCTTTGGGTATCCGCCGAGCCACAGACGTGCTGAAATAACCCGGGCCTGGGCCCAATTCGAGTACCTGCGATGTCGCGTTGAGCTCCAAACGATCGGCCAATCGTTCCGGGGAAAGGATAAACCGCCGGAGGCTGAAATCCAGGAAAAAGGCGAGTTGGTGCGGGCAGGTGCCGCGGCCGAAGCCTCGCTTCAAGACATCTTTCAACTCTGCCCAGCGCATGTTGTCTCCCGGTTCGGGTACTTCTTCTCGCGCAGCCATAGCGCAAAAATGCTCCACAAAACTACCAGCACGGCGATCGAGAGCAAACTCCCTTCGGGGCCGACGCTTCCACCTGTCAGCCAGGTGGGGCCGGAGAAGATCGGATTGAACAGATGACCTTTGGCCGCCAAGCCGCTGTCGGGCACGCCGTAAAAATATGTCTGGCCCCAGTTCCAGCCGGCGTGAAATCCGATGGGCATCCAAAGATCGCCCGTCCGGCGCAAAAGGAGGCAGAAAAGCAACCCTGTGCCGCCGGCCTCGAGAGCGCCGATCTGGCTCTCGCCTGAATTGCCTAGATGGATCAGGCCAAACAAGACCGACGACAGAATCGCCGAAGGCCAAAAGGTCATGCCAGTGGTCAGCGTGAAGAGCGCATAACCGCGAAAGAGGAATTCTTCAAAAACGCCGACCAAAAGAAAAGCCAGGCCCCACAGTGCCCCGTACTCCAACAACTCAGAGCCACGCAAACCGATCGTCCCGAAGCGGAAAACGCCTGCGAGCCGCATGCTGCCCAGCAGCACCGTGATGGCTGCGAAGCCGAACAAAATCCCCAGCCAGAATTGGCCCTGAAAGGCCCGCCGCATCGGCAAGCCATAGTCCGCAATTCGACGATGCTCGATTTTCGACATCACCCAACCGGCGAAAAGGATGATGAGGAAGGCCACCCCTTCATTGTGGAGCAAGGATAAAGGTTCCATGGGCCCTGTAGGCGGATTCACATGAAAGACTGTTCGAGCGATGAAACTCAGACCGGCGATGAGGCCGACCACGATGGCCAAGAATATTGCGAGGCGCCAGCCGGCTCGGATGCCGCCCCGGCCGACGAAGGCGTTGGCGATGAACCGTTCGAGAGGCTTCGCCCGTCGTTGCGGCTTAGAAGGAAGTGGGTACAACGATTCAGGCGTGGATAACTGAGATGGAGATTCGGGACTTGTTCCGCTCAATGTTGTAGATTACCTCTCCCCGTTCGATATGGCATGGACGAAGCTACGGTATTTCCGCACCGTCCTTTTCAGAGAGCCTTGGCCGATGTTGGGACACCGTTTCCCTAAACACGAGAACGATTCATCCAAATTGCGCTCCCCTACTTCGTTTACACCTCACGGCGTAGGTTACGTACACCACGCCTCCGAGGATAAGCATCCCAAACTCCAGCACAGTGGCTTCAGCCGCGCTAACGGAGTTGTACAAGCCGAGCCCTACCCTCGGTGAACCAGCGAAAAGGAGCGGCAGGTCGGGTGCCATAGGATGTCCATAGCTCCATTGCCAAGTACGCCAGGAAAAACTGGGAAAAGGTATGGGATGCGAAACAAAGTCCAGCACCCAATGGCTGAAAACCAGAAGTCCAATCACCACTCCCGCACCGCGGCTGTGATAGATGCGTGCACAAACTAGAGCGGCTGCCGTGGACCAGAGCACTGCCATGAAGAGACCGTGCGACCAGGGATTTCCCGTACTGCCGCCCTCGATGCCAACCCACGTGAATGATATGGCCAAGAAATCGAGCATCATCGTTGCCAACAGCAGAATGCCCAGAGGCACTTTCGGAGCCACAGGTTTGGCCGCCAATCCCACCGCGCAATGTCCAAGGCCCATACAGTTGTCTCACAAGAATTCAGGTTCGTCGTTCAAGCGAGCCTATTCTCTTAACCAATCAGCCTGACGCGCCTGGGTTTGTCGTGACGGACTCTTGTGAACCACCCAGCGAATCGCGGCTGCCGGCACCAGCATCATCAACCCAGCAGCGACATAGATGGCCTCAAGCCACCAGAATTGCGGCGCGAATGCCACCGACGGCAGGATCAGCCGTTCGCCGACCAGCCATCCCAATAGAATCCCGCCGGCCACTCCTGAGAAAAGTGTCCCCGCATCCCGCTCGCACAAAGTAGCAAACATGGCTGCAGTCGCGCTTCCGCCAACCACCACAGTAAGGATCAAGCCAGGAATCAAGTAGCTGCTGAACACCGTTCCCGTTAGCCAGGCGGGCGGGAACTTATCCACCCCTGCCGCCACCGTGATGCCCCCGAACACCGCCGTCAATGCGACAAATACATCAGCGACAAAGACCGTGGCGCTCGCGATCCGGAACAATCGTTTCCCAGAAAAGACCCTCAGCACCCTTGGAACCATTATGAATACGATTGCAAGAAACGCGATGAAGACGATGAGGGTAAATAAGGTCATGACGCCTCCAATCATCCTCTAGATAGGCTGCAACTTCTCGGCAAAACCGCTCGCCCAATCACGGATTGCTTCCCAGTCACGAATGTCGCTGACCGGCAATCGTTTGAGGGCAGGCACGAGATTATAGGGGAAGCGGAGCTTCGCAGGATCGAACTTCCCCCCGAAGACTTGTTGAGCGACGGGCACAAGCCAGGGAAACTTCGCAAGCTCCTTGTCGAGTTGCGCACGCACACCCTGCCACTCCTTCTCCTCATCGTTAAACGGGCCGAGTGCGAAAATCGCGACGGGCCGCTCGGCGAGGTTCGCGCGGTGTCGCGCCAAGAAGCGGCGCGCGTCCTTGTGAAAGCGAAACATATAGATTGCCGTGCCCAGCACGATCGCTTGGTATCGTTCGAGGCTGTGAACTTCACGCGCAGGCTGAAGCTCGACTTCCAAGCCACGTTCGCGCAGCGTCGCTGCGACTGCCTCAGCAACTTCCTGCGTCGAGCCATGGCGTGTGGCATATGCGACTAGAACCAAGGCTGACAAAGTTCCCCCTTCCTCCAGCCGAGTTGGCAGGAACTGCAAGGTCGCCGAGCATAAACGTTGAATGTTAAAGAAATGTTACAGATTACCTTTTGCATTTACAGCCGGGGTCAAGTCGGCATACTGTTCCTTGCCTATGTCCGACACCATGCACAAGCTCGGCAGCAGGACTCGCCGGCTCCCTCGGCCGCGTTGCGTCGGTATATTACTCGCCATTCTGTGGGCCGTCTACTTCTGCTTTCTGTATCCCTGGTTCATGAACTGGGGTGCAACATCGAACGAAAGACAGATGGCCTTGCCCGGCGATCCGCCCACCGAGAGGCTTCCCCATAGCTCACGCTGGTTCACGAGGGCCATTACTATCCATGCGCCGGCGCCTGCGGTTTGGCAATGGCTGGTCCAGATGGGCCAGGGCCGCGCCGGATTCTATAGCAATACATGGCTGGAAAACCTAACCGGCGCCAGTATTCACAACGCGGATGTGATCCATCCGGAATGGCAGAGGCGGGAAATCGGAGACCGCGTCCTCCTGGCGCGTCCCGACCTTTTAGGCGGGATCTTCGCCCACATGGCGCAAACTCGCATTGTCGCTCTTGAACCCGAGCGGTTGATCGCGGACATCCCGTGCCGGTTCGTACTCGAGTCCATTGACGAGACGACCACCCGGCTGTTGCTGCGCGAATCCCTTCCCTCCAATTTGGCCGTGCGCGTATTTAACTCAGTATTGTGGGATCCCATTCACTTTGTGATGGAACAACGCATGTTGCGTGGAATCAAGGAGCGTGCGGAAGGGGAGCCGCTCGTCCCACCTACGATCATGTTGGCAGCACGCGTTGGCTGGGTACTCGCCGGAGCCGGTTTGCTTGTGTGGTTCCTCGCGCGGCGCCGCTCGCGACCGTGGGTAATGATGCCCTTCGCTCCGGCGGTTCTAGTGGTGCATTCGACCGGCGACTGGAACGCGGCACTGGCAGCTTTTCTGGCCATTGGCATCACAGCCTTCGGCGCACTGACGTTCGGTTGTAGCTGGTGGCCGTCCTACACGCTGCTGGCCTCGGCTGTTGCTCTTATCCTGCTCCTGGCGCCGGATGCCTACGCAGCATTTGGCATCACCTTGGGTCTCGTTTGGATAACCGTGCTACCCGGCTGCTTGTTTCTCGGACTACAAAGGAGGCGGACACAGGCAGACGGTTTACGAACGTTGAGTAACAGCATCAAGCGGGGGACGTAATATGAACTTAAATGTCAGATCCTGGCGCGGGCGAAACTGCAGCCAGGTCTTGCCTTCCTGTCTGCGATCGAGCGCAATGCGCCCGACGAGCTATGTGGGGCGTCCGAGTTGAAACAGCCTTCGGGCAATCAGAACATTCCAGACCGCCAGGAACGGGACCGAAGCGACCGACAGGAAAATGCCTATTCGGGGAACATACAAGCCAAGTCCGATGACGCTGGCCAGGATTCCGACATAGGCCGTTGCTTTGCTGAAGAGCTTGCTCCGCAACATTACTACGGCTGTCATGACCAGGACGGCTGACCCCACGACGTAATTCACCTGAAAGGCGGTCCCCGCGTACGTGGCCAGCATCGCCTGCCCAGCCGCTACAAACTGGGATCTCTGTGCTTCAGTCGTGGCGGTCGCGTATTGCTGGCTGAGGAAGAGCATTGCGAAGGCGGTGTTGGACGACAGGTAGGCCGCGATCCCAACCAGACCCAGCGCGGTTGCAATGGCCATGACGGATTCACTTGCCCGACGCAGGGCCACGTAGAGTGCAAGAATGATCGGTACGCTAAGAATTTGGTCGACAACCAGCAAGAGGTCAAGCTGGAGGAGTCCGACCAGCGCGTGTTTATTGAAGAGCGTAAACCAGCCGATGACGTTGCTCGATGTCGGTTGAAACCCAGGTGGCGGCCAAGCGAGGAAGAGAATGATCTGGACAGGAATAAAGGCCACGACAATCAGTGCCGCCGTTGCGCCCACCTTGTAGAGCCAACTCCAGCTGGAATTTGCGATCCCGCCATCAGCGTACCACTGTGCGTCGGATTGGAGACTGTCTTCGCTCATGTGCCCAACCTCTTACTTTTTCCACTGCCTGGTCCACACGCCAATTCACCTTCGTCATTAGAACCACGGCGTTACACGACATCAATGACGACGAGTGTAATGTCGTCCTGCTGGGTCGTGGCAGCGGGTTGCCAGCGACGTATCTCGGAGAGCAATTGGTCCGACAACTCAGCGGGAGGTCGCGACTGGTTGATGCGAACGACCTCCTCGAGCTTCTTGTCGCCAAACGAGTCGCCTGCGGCATTTTCGGGTTCGGTGATGCCGTCGGTGTAAAGCAGGAATCGATCGCCCGAAAGGAGAGGTAGCTCGCACACCGGATAGCAAGGGTCTTCGATGACTCCGAACAGCAGGCCGTTGCTCTCAATGCGCTCCAACATTCCGTTCCGCCAGCGCAGAAGCGGCGGGTGTCCCGCGGCTGAGTACAAAGCCTTGTGAATTTCCGTGTCGATCCACAGGTAGGCGGCGGTGACGAACTGGCCGCGCAATTGGCCGGCGAGGGCGCGGTTCAGCCCTCGCAACACTGCAGGTGGATCGTCAGCCAGGGACACCACCGATTGCATCGCGACCTTGATCATGGCCGCGATGAGTGCTGCTGGAACACCGTGCCCGGAGACGTCTGCCACCAGGAAGCCAGCCCGGTTCTGATCAACAGGGATGAACTCGTAGAAATCGCCTGCGACGGCGGTCATCGGATGGTAAGCGGCGGCGATACGGAGGTTGTTCACCTTGGGAACGCTGCTCGGCAGAATCGAACTCTGTATCTCGCGAGCAATAGCAAGTTCGCTTTCAATCGAGAGCAGCCGCCTCTCATCCGTGAAGACCTTCTCGGCTGCCCCGTAGCCCAGCGAAAGAATGAAGACCGCGAAAGCGAATGGCTCAGAGGAGGAATAAGAGGGGAGGTGGAGGAAGCCCTGCAGATTATTGTAGAGTACTACCGCCGCGAGAACCAGCGTGCCGATGGCCGGAATGCGACTCGGAACGATCAGAAATCTTTTTGAAAGGTTGGGGACAGCAACCACCACCGCGAGGAGCGAGAAACAGCAGGCCACCACTACCTTGTTGTAGTTGAGGAAGGCCCAAGGCGATCGGAAGATGAACGCCAAGCTCACGCCGCCTATGGCGTTCACTAACGCCGCCAGTAGGGTGAGCTGCAAAAGGCGACGGAGTGTTCCAAGGCTCAGCTCAAGCCAGAAGAGTACTGCGGGAATAACGATCACGTAGGTGATGATTGCCACCACATAATCTCGGTCGGCCCACGTTGATCGTGGGAATATGCTGAACGCCGCAGGCGATTGCGCCAGCATCCGCGCTCCATACAGGGCGCTAAAGATCCCTTGCCAAACCAGGGGGCGAACTCCGCTGCGGCCGCGAATCGCGGCTAGTGCGCAGGCGGCCAGGCCGATGAACATGAAGACCGTCGCCACCATGATAGCGCCGACTTGATCACGCGGGATTGCTAGGACTTGGCCTTCCAGACGTGCACCTCCAGGGGGCCGCAAGTATAGCAGAGTCGGTCCTGTCGCCCAAACGGGCAACATACCGGAGCTTTCGTAGGGGCGGGAGCGCTCTGCGCCAAGTGCTGTGACAGGCATGTAACGTGCCGCTGACATGCCTGTGCTAACGTGTGAGTGTTCGGCCGAACTTCTCCGAACGGGGGATGATTCCATGATCCGACCAGCGGCCTTCCTCGTCGCTGCCCTCGCACTTTCACTGCCCGTATTGGGGCAGCCGGAGGCAACCCCTCAGGGCGCACCGCAAGGTAACGCGAAACCATCGGTCGAGGAGCTAGTAAAGCTGACCTCCCATTCCGATCTGGTTCTAATTCCGGTCATCGTAACCGATCCATCGGGAAAGCACGTTTCCGGGCTGGGGAAAGACGCGTTCCCGTTTTCGAACACACCTATTCGAGGGAGATTGTGACTGATGCGTGCGATGGAGCCTGGAGGTCTTTTTGCCAAACGAATTCGTTTTGAGGAGCACCTAACGGAGTGCGAGCGGCGCAGGAGATTTGGCGTTGTGCCTGCCATCCTCCTCAGGCATGGAGAGACGCTTCGGTGATTCGATCTTGACCAACGCGTTGCGATAGCTAATCGTGAGAACGTAGGGCCTCAATGCCGGGAACCCAAGGACACCAACTACGTGCATACCACAGTGGCGGCTCAGGTTCGAAAGATCTAACGCCACAACCTCATTCGGAATGAGTTCCTGCCCCGCAATTTGGAAATGTACGGCGGATGACACGAGCTGTCCTGTCGCAGCGCCAGTCCCTGCCTCGATCCGTATCTCTGGAGCAAGATGGCCACGTGGCGAGCCTGCAACCTCATGGGAGATGGCGCTGCAAAAGGCGGCGGTATCCAAAACTACGTGCCCGCTTTGCTTTCCGTTCAAGACGGCCGCGACTAACAGCAGGTCTCGTTGTGTGACCCCGCGGCTGGACGGGCTCGCCGGGTCTTGCTCGCGCGGATAGGGGATTAGTCCAAGCCTCTTTTCGGGCAGATTGAGGCGCAAGAGGAAATCAGAGAATAAGCTCAAGGGAATCACACCGTCGGCCCCATCGATTACATTGCCATCCACCAGGGCGACGCGGCAGTTTCGGAAGCGGACGGGACCGATCTCAACAGTCTCGGCCCACCCCACCCTTGCGGGTCTACTTCCCAAGCCTACCAACTCCATCTCGGATCTGGCGGAAATGCCTATGGAGCGCGCAGCCTTAGCCCCAATCACGATGAACTCAGCGCCGCTGTCGAGAACCAATCGCAGTGCCCGCCCACCATTGATGCGTCCATGCAGGAGAACACCGGCAGGCCGGCTAGGAATGGGGTAGAAGGGTTGCAGCTTAAGTTCGTAGGGCTGGTAGGGGCTTACGAGGTCGGCACGTGCATCCAGCGCAGGAGTCGAGCCGGCCTCACTTGCTTGGAGGCCGCCGACTATCAACCAGGTCACCAGAAACGCTGCCGCGTCACGACGCCGCAAAGGCTTGACTCCACGTTACAGCGATGTGACAAATATATTACATTACGATTAAGAATTAAAGACATTCTTGCTTCCTGATCGCAACCAACACCTTCCACGCCACCAGTTGACATTGCATCTCCCATCTGCTGACCCGGGACAAGGAGACCTCTTCCGGTTTCACACCATCGTTACAGTTGCTTAACATTCAGTTCATCAGGTGGCATCAGACTGCTTGTTCACGTGCCATTTACTCCTGTTCACACACCATCGCTGGCACACAAGTTCGACGTAATGGGTTTTTGATCGTAGCGGCCCTCTCCGGGCGCCACCAAGCGGCGCTCAGAGTGCACGGCGACAAGTTATATCTCTCTAGCATTTCGTAGAAACCGGAGGGTTTTCCATGAAATCAAAGTGGCACTGCGTTGCTCTTCTCGCTTTATTGGGCTCCACCTTGTTTGTTGGTGTTGCTTTTAGCCAAATCGACCGGGCCAACCTTAACGGAATCGTGACGGATCCGAGCGGGGCGAGCATTCCCAACGCGAAAGTCGAGGTCGTCGCACCCGACACGGGTTTCAAAAGGGAGACGACCACCGGGAGTAGTGGAGTTTACAGCATCGGCAGCCTGCCAAACGGAACGTACGATCTTACGATCTCTGCCAAAGATTTCGAAACTTCCGCGACGACAGGTATCCAGCTTTCCGTTGGCCAGACCCGCACCGTCAATGTGCAGCTCGTGGTGGGCGCGCCCACAACGAAGGTCGAGGTGCGGAGTGCAGTTGCGGCGCTCGATTCGAACGACGCCCAGATTTCGACCGTCATTCGAACCGGACAAGTGGAGAACATCCCCCTTAACGGGCGCGACTGGTCCCTTCTGATGACGCTCGCCCCGGGGGCGGTCAACCTCGGCGCCGGCGGCCAGAGAGACCTGCGATTTGTGGGTCGAGGCATAGACGACAGCAACTACACTTACGATGGAGTCGACGCCACGGGCGTCCAGGAGCAGAGCCAGAAGGTGGGCGTGCGCCTGGCCATTTCGCTGGAATTGATCGCGGAGTTCCGCGTGAGTTCCTCGGTCTATACCGCGGATCAGGGCGGGTCGGCCGGGGCCATCGTCAGCATCGTATCGAAGACGGGGACGAACGCGTTTCACGGCGGGGTGTTTGAATTCCTGCGCAACAACGTCTTGGACTCACGCTCGCCGTTCGATTTTCCGAGTATCCCGCCCTTCCGCATGAACCAGTTCGGCGGCAGCATAGGCGGGCCCATCCAGAAGGATCGAACTTTCTTTTTCGCCGATTACGAAGCGATCCGGCAGCGCCTGGATACAACCGTGATCGGGTTTGTGCCGAACGCCGCGTTTCGGGCCAGCGTGACCAATCCCGCTCTCCAACCCTTCCTCGTCCAGTGGCCGGTTGGGACTGTCCCCGTCGATTCGCTGACCAACGAATGGATTTCACCGCAGAGTAACAACGATCGCGAAGATGGCGGGATGTTCCGTTTGGATCACATCTTCACCGATCGAACCTCCATCTTCGCCCGGCTAGACATCGACGACGCCAACACCACCGATCCGTTGGACACCCTGGGCGGCCTCGATAACCCTCTCATCCGTCCCTCCAATTATGTTGTCCAGTTGACGCACACTTTCTCGCCCACCGTCATTAACGAGCTGCGAGGGGGAATCAACCGTTCCGCCTTGCACCACTACCAGAATGGAACGTGTCCCCTCTCGGCTGCCGCCAACGGTCTGCCCGGCACCGCCTGCGCGGCCGTGCCCCCCTTCGATAGTCCGAGTGATAGCCAACTTGACACGGAAGTCGGCACAACGATTGATGGCTACGACGACCTGACCATCGTGAGAGGCCGGCACACCATTAAGCTGGGGATCGGCGTGGAGCGTCATCGGCTGAACAATTCGGACGAAAGTGTTGCCAATGGGGACCTCACCTACGACAGCTCCGCCGATTTCCTGAACAACATTATTGACAACTATTCCTACGTCGGGCCGTTAACCCTCGGCGGCGAGCGGCGCACTTACATCATGCCCTACGCGCAGGATACCTTTAAGATACTTCCCAACCTTACCCTCAATTATGGATTGCG
>Ga0187864_10001022_pt1 | contig 28408 bp, 4 predicted proteins | sample June2016WEW_11_4_FD_132985 | JGI IMG/M metagenome (GOLD analysis project Ga0187864, IMG submission 132985) | Peatland microbial communities from SPRUCE experiment site at the Marcell Experimental Forest, Minnesota, USA - June2016WEW_11_40 | ecosystem: Environmental > Terrestrial > Soil >...
AGCGGGGACATCGGATCGCCCCGAGTATCAGGGTCAATCAGAGCTTCCAACGCTTGGATCAATTGGGGGTCGTGCTCGACCAACGCCTTCCGTCCGGCTCCGGAGTGCCATACTCGCTCAACGGGGAGAGGTGGTTGAGTAAGGCTCTCGACAGCCCGATAGATGGTCGGACGAGAGAATCCGGTAACACGGGAGATGCGGGCAACACCTCCTCGTCCCAATTGCTGTGCATCGAGGGCAGCGACAAGGTGTTGCTGCCGCTCATTCAGGTGCGGAAACAACAAGCTGTATTTCTGCTCGCGTTCTTCTGTTGTGCCCATACTAAATAGTATAACACAGTGCGCGTCATTTGTAACGATTATTAATTTACTGGCCCTAACCATCGGCTAATTGCGCTGCCGCGAGCTTGGCGATGATCTCGTCGAGGCGCTTCTCGAGCGCGGGATCGGGGTGCGATGCAAGCGAATACGAGGCGGCCTCGAGCGCCTAGTGAACGTCCGAGTCCATGAAGACCGGCCCGGTGAACCCGCTGGTGGCCTTGGCCGCGGCCAGTTCGAGGTTCCGGATGTTGCCCGATTTCTCGAGCATCTCGAAGTTCAGGGGAAGCGAGGCCGTCCGGTTGACCTCCTGGCGCGGGCTCCAGAACGAGTCGTGGATCTGAACATCAGTGAAAGGGACCGGGCGAAGCTTCAAGAGCGGAGCATCGGCGGCAAGTGATGGAACTCCGGCGGACGCGAGCAAGGCGAGTGCAAGAACTTGTCTAATGAGAAAATCCTTGTAAGGAATCGCTCGACCGCCTTGATGCGGGCGCCGTCGGCAAGATTCGCTGTCGTTCCCAGAGCTTGTACGCCGGTCGGGTTCGCGGAAAAACGGCCTTGGAGCATCCGAGAGCAAGGCAGGGAAGGTGCAGGAATCAAGATCCGGCTGGCAGGGCAGCCGGCTCGCCGCTCCAGGGGTGATCCTTCCACGCATTCCAACGCGTGGTCCCTGGGGGACGAATCGCAGCGAGCATGGGAGTCAGCGCGAGCACCGCGGTGCGAATGGCCGCTCGATCGCAACCGATTGAGTAACCGCTAAAATCGATAAATCCTGTTCAATCATGATAAGTCGTTCGCCAGCGCGACAGAGCCCGAACTATGTCGCGTAACTTGTTGCGTTCGCCCGGCTGGCGGATATTGTTGTTAGATTAGTCAGACTGCGTTGAGTTTTCTGCCTGGGGAGTGCTCGTCTTGGCGGCCAAAGGGTTGCAATGCGAGGGAAGCGTCGTGTTTGTTCAAAATCTTATGATTTTGTTTTTTTCCAATGGCGCGAGGCGATCGCGCAAATCAAGAACACATGAGTCAAGTCGATTGACGAACGAGCGCTTATCCGAAGCTTACTGCGATGGTTTTGTGAGTCGCATTCCGCGTGGGGCGATTGAATGCGGGACGTGGGAAGCGAGGGTCGCGAGAGTACCGCAGTGCGTGGTGTTGGAGTCGGGGTCGAGGTTTCGAGACATTTTTCACAATTCCGGGAGGTTGATCCATGAGTCTGCTCGGTAACCGGGTCCGTACGGGCCCTCAGGGATTTGGGAAGACGCGGCCGGATGCCGGGGTGGTGAAGCGACGACGAACGATGCGCCGGCAGGCGCTGGTCGAGGCACTCGAGTCGCGGACGCTGCTCGCGGTCACCGCGATCAACATCAATGCGATCAACCCGACGGAGGGCGTACCGCTGGGCACGGCGTCCGCCCCCGCCCAGATCGCAACGTTCACGGTGAACAACTACATCGGCATCGACGAATCCAGCCAGTACAGCGCGGTGATTAGCTGGGGAGACGGCACTCAGTCCGCGGGGCTGGGGCCGGTCACGATCACGTTCCTGGCCAATCTGGGCAGTGGCGACGCCAGCTACGCGGTGAACAGCTATCACACCTACGCGGAGGCCACTACCACCGCGAACCCTGACTCGCTGACCGTCACCATCGACGACAACACGGGCCCCGGGACAAACCAGTCCCAGAGCGGACCCGTTGCCGTGAACGACGCGCCTCTGTCGGCGATGTTCACGCCGACACTGGTCAGCGCGACGGTTGGAACCGGTCTGACGAACCTGACTGTCGGGCAGTTCATCGACGATAACCCCCTGGCTACGTCCAGCGACTACGCAGTCCAGGTTAACTGGGGTGATGGGCAATTCTCTGCCGGGACGGTCGTGCCCTTCAAGACTGCGACGCAACTCGGTGGGACGGGTGTCGAGTTCACCGTCGAGGCCTCGCACACCTACACGACGACCGGATCGTTCACCGTGAGTACGTCCATCAACGATATCGGAGGGGCGAGCGTCACAGAGACGCTTCCGGTGACCGTGACCGGCGCGGCGCTCCAACAGGCCACGGCTGCCCCGGTGAACGCGGTCGAAGGCATCCCCTTCACCGGCACGGTTGCGTCCTTCGTCGACCCCAATCCCGCTGACACGGCGAGCGACTTTACCGCGACGATCAACTGGGGCAACGGAGCCTCGACGGCAGGTAGCGTCGTGGCCAGCGGCACGTCCACCTACATCGTGACAGCGGTCGATCCGGCCTCGGGCAAAGGCTACGCCTATCCGGAGGAAGGGATTTACAACACGTCGGTCAGCATCAAGGGCCCCAGCGGCGAACAGTTCACCGTATTCTCGACTGCCACGGTCGCCGACGCTCCCTTGACGGCCACCGGTGTGACCGTGGTCATTCCCCCGGCTCAGAACGCGTTATTCACCGGAACGATCGCGACGTTCACCGACGCTGATCCGAACGGCACGCTGACCGACTACACGTCGACGATCAACTGGGGCGACGGCGTGGTGACATCGGGCACCATCACGATCAGCCCGACAACCCCGGGCCTCTTCGTCGTCAGCGGCACGCACCAGTATGCACCGTCATCGATCCCCTACCAGGCCACGGTCACTATCAAAGATGTGGGAGGATCCACCGCCACGGCGATCTCGTCGATCACCGCCTTCGTTCCGCTGAGCGTGACCGGCAAGCTCAATCCGGCCAGCGATTCGGGCGTTTCCAGCTCCGACGCGATCACCAACGTCGTCCAGCCGAATTTCATCGGCACGACCAGTCAACCCGATGCCACTGTCACGCTTTATGCCCAGCCGCTGCCGGGCGGGGCGTCGTTTGCGATCGGCCAGGTCGAGTCCGACTCCAGCGGGACCTGGAGCATCACGACCAACCAGGTGCTTGCCGACGGCAGCTACGCCATCACGGCCGTGGCCGTCAATACGGCAGGCCACACCGTCAGCAGTACCACGACCATTACCCCCGACCTGGTCATCGACACGGTGGGGCCTAAGGTGACCGGTGTCTCCTTCAGCCGCTTCACCGGGCAGATCCTACTCACCCTACAGAACTTCGGCGGTCCTTCCGGCGCGGGTGTCGGCATCAACCTGGCCACGCTGGCGGATGCCAATAATTACTCGTTCATCAAGGCCAACGCCGCTCACCCCGAGGCCTTCAAGGTGAATGTCATCTCGATCACCCCGGGCACGACGACCGGCTCTCAGCTCGTGACACTGACGCTCAACGATGGGCATTCGATTCGCGGTGGTCACTACCTATTCACGGTCCGCTCGGTCAGTCCAACTGACCTGACCGGCGTGCAGGACATCGCCGGCAATGCGCTGGACGGCGAATTCTACGGCACCTTCCCATCGGGTAACAACCACGTCGGTGGTGACTTCGTGGCGGAGCTCGACGCGGTGCACCACATCACCTACCCCCCCCAGACCGCGATCGGAACGGCATCGCCGCTGACACCTCAGGATCCGCCTCCGTCGAGCATACTGTCAACGGCGATTGCCCATCCCAGCAAGCAAACCCCCAAAGCCTTGCACGTGGACGGAAGTCGTTCAGCTCTGTTGAAATCCCCGGTCGTTCACAGCCTCAGCACCGCGGCCGTCGTGCCCGTGACCGGGAAGACCGCCAAACATCGTGCGTCCGGGACCTTGAGCGCATTCGACAGGGGCCTGCACGAGCTCGCAAGCCGGAAGTGGCTGCGATCCTGACACACCGGGGTCGATCCTACGTGTAGAGAGCCTCAGCAAGCAGTCAGGGCCGGCGCCTTGCCGGCCCTGACTGCTTTTTCGCTCAGCAAGTTCACTTCGGCTCGTGGTGCTTCGGAACGATCTCATTCCGGTGGAGTTTGGCGACGGGATGGGAGTGCGAGGGGCTGGGACGAGGCGACAGCGTCTTGCCAAGGAAGTGTCCTGGAACCTTGCGGTGAGCCAGCGCTGCCGCTCCCCCGGAACTGGCCGCTTGTTGTCCCTGGTTGACGGGAGGCTTTGCACTCTGGCTGTTCGAGGGTTGTGCCGTGCTCACGGGAAGCATGACCGTCTGACCGCTTGCAGACTGCACCGTGAGACTACCGGCCGGAGTGGTTTGCTGCACAAGGCTTACCTGCGTCGTGGTGGGGTCGGGAAGGCCCGGCGTTGAAACAGTCGCGCCTGGTTCACTACCCGAGTTCGGGCCAGGCGACGCAGGCGGGGTGATAACGACCGGCGGAGGCGTCGCAACGGACGTGACCGGAAGCGGAGTCGCAACGGGCGTGACCGGAGGCGGAGTCGCAACGGGCGTGACCGGAAGCGGCGCCGGACTGCTGACCTGCTGGTCGTCCGGATTCAGCGGCGGCTGATCAGTGCTCGCCTGGGAAGGCACCGGTGCGTTCGATGGATCAGTCGGGACCGCGGTTGGGTCGGTCGGGAGGGTCGGCTGCGACCCGGACTGAACCACCAAGGCCGGCGCCGGGTCCGGATCGAGCGACAGGTGGTTGTTGACCACGTGCAGCAGCGCCAGTTCGTTCAGGATATCTGTCAGGCCCAGGAGATCGCCGTTGGCAAGGAGATCGAGGCTGGTCAGTGGAGTGTGGGGTGCACTGGAGAAGATTGCGTCGATGACCTGGGCGTCGAAGTTGATGGGCGGTGGAACCGTCGCATCGTTGCTGGAAAAGTAGCCTGGCGGCACCGTCGGGGAGTTTGTCTTGTTCACGATCGCCCCGTCGGCCGCGATGATTCCCTGGTTTGATCCAAAGGAAAATGCGGTACCCTGAGCCGCGCTGCCGATCGAGCCGCCGGAAAGAACGACAGCGCCGGGCGCGATCGCGCCGGTGATCGTCAAGTTGCCCAGGATGCTCCCTCTGGCCGCGACCGTCCCCCCGTTGAGCAGGCCCCCCCTCAGGCTCACGTTGGCGACGATCTGGCCCAGAGTGATGATCTTCCCGGAGTCGCCGGTGTCGGTCGAGATGCCGCCAACGACTGTCGGGCTGGTCCGGCTCAGGAGCGTTGATGTCGCGCCGATGTCTCCCTGGACGGCAATGATGCCCCTGATGCCGCCGGCGGCGGTCAAGCTGCTGATCAGGTTCCCCCGGCTGATGATCTGGCCGTTCAGCCCCATGGGACCGAAGGCGGGACGGCCATTGATGTCGCTCTGGATCGCCGTGCTGGTAACGGTGGGCTGGCCATTTGCTCCCAGAGTCACGTAGGCCCGGCCGATGTCGGCGGAAGCCGTCGAGGTCGTACCAAAGATCGGGTTGACGCGTACGCCCGTCGACTGGACCGTGCCGTTGATCGGGCCATACGAATCGATATTGCCGAAGAAGCTCGGGGCCGTCACGTTGGTCAGCCCCAAAGTCGCGTCGACGGCGATGTCTCCGAGCGGGCCTGTGCTTGTGATCCCCTGGGCGATCCACTGCTTGCTGGTGATCGAGCCGCCGTCACCCCGCAGGTCGATTGTCTGGATGATCGACGACACGGTGTTCGAGGAATAGGAATAGGATCCCTTGTCCACCGTTATCAGGGCCGTGACCGCGCCGCGATCAACGTTCTCTTGCTGGCCGTTGTCGCTCTGGACGTCGAAGACCACATCCGCATTGTCAAATGCGTTGACGTTGGTGTTCGGCACGTCGTCCATGAAGAAGGCGACCTGCTGGTTGAAGAGGTCGGCGAAGGGAACGAGGAAGGTGTCGGCCGCCTGCACAATCGCTGTGCCCTGCACCAGCAGGTTGGCCGCGTCGGTAGACACCAGGCTTGATCCGTAGACGACGTGGTTGATCGTGAGCCGGGTCGTGGAGCCGAATGCCACGGCCTGGATGCTTTTGGCCTGGATCGAGTCCGGTGGTGCGTAATCCCGGATCTCGACGCCCGCGAGGTTGTCTTTCGGGAGGACGATACCTCCCTGGTTGCTCGCCAGTCCGAAGAAAGCCTGTGCCGCGGGTGTGACGGTCGTCAGCAAATCGCCCTCAACCGCAATGTTCCGAGCCCCGGACACGCCATTGGCGTCGAGCCGGGCCAGGTTGAACTTGGCGACGTCGTTGTCGGTGGTGAGAGCGAAGTCGTACTGGTCGGGCGCCGCGCCGACGCCGTTGGTGACGCGAGCTGTCAACTGGGGATTGCCCAGGCCCGTGGCATGGCCCTCGTAAAAATACTGGAAGTTCACGTATGAGCTGCCTGACGGGGCTGGCAGCGCGGCGGGGTTCGGGGCCGGGTAGGGGTTGTCCGGAAGAGTCGCGTTGATCGCCCGCTGGATGCCGCCTTCCTTGATCTGGGCCACGATGGGACCGTAGCCGCCATTGACGCCGATGGTGCCGATCGAGCCGGCGGAAATCGATCCCGGAGTGCCGCCATCGACCACCAGGGAACCGAGCTTGCCCAGCACGTTGACGATGCCTGCGAGATTGTCGCCGACGACCGGTTGGCCCGGGCTCGAGCTCGAGCCGATGACCATGTTATCGATCGAGCCGGCGTTCAAGATGCTGCCTGGCGTCATCGCCGTGCCGATCAGGACATTCTGAAGACTGCCAGGCAGAAGGGCGTTCATCGTCCCCGTGAAGTTGTTGTCGACGTGGATGTTGCCGTGCTCGAACTGGTAGAGGTTCAGGATCGTGTTGAAGTTCGTCCCCCAGAGTCCGGTGACGGCGTCGTTGTTGGAAGGGCCGCCAAAGACGGTCGTGTCGCCGGGCAGGTTCAAGCCGCTGGGGACATAAATGTTGAAAGTGTTGCCGACGACGGGGCTGGTTGGCTGGTTGCTGCCGCCGGAGCCGAGCGTGATGTTGAGGTTGCTCAGACCCGCGTAGGCAACGCCGAGCGGGCCCATGTTCAGGCCGGTCAAGGCACCGGCCGGGTCGTTCTCGCCGGCCGGGGTCGGCATGGCGGTCAAGAAGCCGGTCTTGGGCCCGACACTGCCGGTATCGTCCACATTGGCTGTGTCGTTGCCGCTTCCCTCGATGAGCTCGGCGCCCTGGAGGTTGTCGGCGACCCCGGCGAAAGGCTGGGGCTGCTTGCTGCCCAGGTTGATCGTGTTGGCCCCCGCCCCGGTGTAGACCGTCACGGCAGAGCCGGGCGCGGTTGCCTGGATGTTGAAGGTATCATTATCAATCTCGCCCGTGAGCAGCACGAACGGTGCGACGATTGCCGCGTCCACATTGAGCGTCCTGCCCACGCCGGGATCGGCATTGCCATGATCGATACGCGCCGTGACGCTCTGGCGAGCGCTCACAAGAGTGGGGGCGGGAATCGATAGATTGTCACCCACCAGCAGTGACACGGCACCGCCCGCGTGGGCAGCCCAGAGCAGGTTGAACGTGGGGGTCGTGACTCCGGAGGCATAGATGGTTCCAGAGCCTGGGTCAGCCGCTGAGTCGGAAAGATAAATGTCGAACCCCGTGTATCCATCGGGAACCGGCGGCAAGGAAAGCTGCGGGATATTGCCGGCACTCACCGTGAATGTGTTCGAGCTGTCGCTCAGGTACGTCTCGGCTCCCTGGGCGTTGGTTGGTGAGTAGAAGACGAAATAGGTTCCCGGCGCGAGCTGACCGCCCGTCGTGCCACCGGCTGTCGCGCTGACGGTCGGCAGCACCTCGGACGTAGGCACGCTCGGGGACGAACCCGCGGCCGGGGGGAATACCAGCGTTGACAGTGCGTTGCGTTGCAGGCCGTACGTGGAGGTTGGAACGCCAGCCGCGTACAGAGTTGTTGAGCCGGCGTTCGCCGCGGAGTCAGATAAGTACAGGTTATATCCGGACGCTCCCGAGGGCAGGGGCGGGAGGGTGACCAGCGGGACTTGCCCCGCGGTCACGGTGAATAACGATGAGAGCGGGCTGGCGAACGACTCGGCTCCATTGGGATAGGTGAAGGTGTAGAGCAGATCGTACGTCCCGGGCAGAAGCTGGCCGCCGGTTGAGCCTCCGCCGCTCGGGTTGACGGTCGGGGCGACCGACGCGGCACTGGTCGGCGGCAGGGCCAGCCCACCTCCCGGCGCGGCGTCTTGCAGGAATACGATCGAGGACTGGACCCCCGAGGCATAGCGAACGGCCGAGCCAGGATCGGCCGACGGGTCGGACAGGTAGATGTCGTAGCCTGTTGCGCCGTTCGGAAGAGAAGGAAGGATCACCTCGGGGATGGCGCCGGCCGCTACCGTGAACAAAGCCGACGCCGGACTGCCGAATGATTCGGCTCCGGAGGGATAGGTGAAAGTGTAAACCACGTAATAGGTGCCCGGCGCGAGGTTGCCCTGGGTCGATCCCCCGCCCACGGGCAGCACCAAGGGAGCGATCGTCGCGGCAGGATTGAGCGGCCGGCTCACTCCCCCGACCGCCGATGCGCTCTGCAAGTCGTAGGTCGAGGTCGTGATCGCGGAGGCGTACCGGGTGGCCGAGCCCGCCGTCGCCAGGGCGTTCGATAAATAGATGTTGTAGCCGATCGCTCCGGCCGGCAGCGGAGGCAGCGTGACCTGCGGGATATTCCCCGCCGCCACGGTGAACGTGGCCGAGTTCGGGCCGGGGAGCGTCTCGGTGCCGTTGGGATAAGCGAATGTGTATGAGACGAAATAAGTCCCTGGGGCAAGCTGCCCGCCGGTCGATCCCCCGCCCGCTGGTGCCACCGTCGGGGCAATCGTCGAGATGTTGGAAATGGGAGCCCGCGGCGCTCCGGGAGTCAGAGCGTTCACCAGGTTGAATGTCGTGCCGGTCAAACCGCTGGCGTACCGGGTGGCCGTGTTGGGGTCAGCGGAAGAATCGGAGAGATAAATGTTGTAGCTCAGGGCACCAACCGGAATGATCCCCACCGGCAGCAACGGCAGTGAGACCTGCGGGATGTTCCCCGCCGTGACAGTGAAGGGCAGCGAGCTCGGGCTGGGGGCAGACTCCACGCCCACCGGGTAGGCTCCGCCCGGATAGTTGAATGTGTAGAAAACATAATAGGTTCCGCTCGCGAGCTGGCCTCCGGTCGATCCACCGCCGATCGGGCTGACAGTCGGGGCAACCGTGGCAACCGGATTCACCGGGCGATCGGTCCCGCTGACGGGTGCGTCATAAGGCAAGGTATAGGTGGTCGTCTTGATCCCTGAAGCGTAACGCACGGCCGGGCCCGACGGCCCCGTGGCATCGGAGAGATAAAGGTTGATGCCCGTCGCACCGCTGGGCAAGGCCGGGAGCGTGACCTGGGGGATGTTCCCCGCCGCGACTGTGAACGGAGCCGAGCGCGGGCTGGGAAGCGTCTCGACGCCGCCCGGGTAGCTGAACGTGTAGAAGACGAAATAAGTCCCCGCCAGCAAACGGCCGCCGTAGGGGTTGCCTCCCGTAGGGTTGACCGTCGGCGTGACCGTCGCGCTATTTGTGGTTGGCGGCGCGATGCCGCCGGCCGGTGCCGCGGCCGCCAGGTTCACGATGTTCGTCGTGATCCCGGTGATGTAGCTGAGGGCCGAGCCCGCGGTCGCCGAGGCGTTGGACAGGTAGACGTTGTAGCCCGTCGCACCGGCGGGAAGCGGTGGCAGAGTGACCTGAGGAATATTCCCCGCCGCCACCGTGAAACTGGCCGAGCTCGGGCTCGGGAACGATTCGGTTCCGGCCGGATAGGTGTAGGTGTACAGAACGAAGTAAGTGCCCGGCGCGAGGTGACCGCCGCTCTTGCCGCCGCCCTCCGCAGCCACGGTCGGGGCCGTCGTTGCGCTTGAGGGCGAAGGCGGGCTGATTCCGGCCGCGGGCTCGGCATTCGCGAGGGTCCATGTGGTCGTCGCGATCCCCGAGGCGTACCAGGTGGCCGAGCCGGGGTCGGCCGTCGGGTCTGACAGGTACAAGTTATAGCCCGTCGCATCAAGCGCGAGGGGTGGCAGTGTCACCAGGGGGATGTAGCCCGGAGCAACGCTGAAATCGGCCGAGCTCGGGCTGGCGGCGGACTCGGTTCCGTTGGAATACGTGTAAGTGTAATACACGAAATAGGTGCCTGCCCCGAGACTGCCACCGGTCGGACCTCCCCCGAGCGCCTGGACCAGGGGGGCCACTGTCGCGGGATTGGGCGCTGGCGGTCGGATTGTGTCTCCGGTCGGTGCGGCGGCGGCCAGATTGAAAATCGAGCTCGTGACGCCGGCTGCGTATCGGATCACCGAGGTCGGGTCGGCTGATGGGCCGGACAGGTAGATGTTGTAGGCCGTCGTCGCGTCGGGCGACACACCGCCGGGCAGTGGTGGAAGCGTTACCTGCGGAATCTCACCGGCCGTCACCGTGAACGGTGCCGAATAGGGGCTTGCGTACGTCTCGGCCCCCGCCGCGTTGACGAACGTGTAGGAAAGGATATACGTGCCCGGCGCCAGCAGGCCGCCACTCGTCCCACCGCCCGCCGCCGTGATTGTCGGGGCCGTCGTCGGGAACTTGAGTGCCGGCGGGATAACGTCATTGGACAATGCGTTGCGCGTCAAGTCGTAGGTGGGCGTGGTGACCCCGCTGGCATAGAGCGTGGCCGAGCCCGGGTTCGATACGGGATCGGAAAGGTAAATGTTGTAGCTCGTTGCTCCAGGAGGCAGAGTCGGCAGCGAAACCTGGGGAATGTTGCCCGGCGCCACGACGAACGGAGCCGAGGCCGGGCTGGGTGTCGATTCGACGCCGCCCGGGCCGACAAACGTGTATTCAAGATAATACGTGCCCTGCAGCAGGTTGCCCCCGTATGCGTTTCCGCCTATCACGTTGACCTTGGGGGTGATCGGGGCCAGGTCGTAGGCCGGCGGCTTGAGACCATTGGTGGGTGCGGCGAACGACAGGTTGAAGGTGGTCGCCGTGATCCCGGTGTAGTAGCGCGTCGCCGAGCCCGGGTCAGCCGACGAGTCGGAGAGATAAAGGTTGATGCCCGACGCGCCGGGGGGCAAGGGCGGCAGCGTGACCTGGGCGGTCTGACCCGCGGCCACCGTGAAGAGGTTCGAAGGAGGGCTGGCGAACGTCTCGGCGCCCGACGGGTAAGTGAATGTGTAGACGACATAATAGGTGCCGGGGGCCAGGCCGGCTATGAAAGGCACGCCGGACATCTTGCTGGTCAAAATCCAACTGACCGCGGTCGAGTTGGTCGTCACCGTCACGACGGGTGTCACCGTCGCGACGTTGTTGACCGGTTGGGCGACCTGGCCGTTGGGCGGATCGGCCGGTAGATTGAACGTGGTGGTCGTGATGCCGGCGGCGTAGAGCACCGCCGAGCCCGATTGCGACGTGGCGTCGGAGAGGTAGAGGTCGTAGCCCGTGAGGCCGCCGGCGAGCGGTGGGAGCGTGACCTGCGGGATGTTGCCGGCCGCTGCCGTAAACGGCGACGAGCTGGGGCTAGGGGGCGACTGTACCCCCGAGGGGTTGACGCCCGTGTAGAAGACGAAGTACGTGCCCGGCGTCAGCGTGCCCCCCGACGCGCCTCCGCCCGTCGGGTTGACGGTCGGCGTCACGGTCGGCGCTCCTGTCAATGGGTTGGTAGCCGGCGGCAAGGCACTGCTGGCGGGCGCGGCGTTCAGCAGGTTGAAGGCCGACACCGTGACCCCACTGGCGTAGAGGGTCGCCGAGCCCGAAGTCGCCGAGGTGTTCGAGAGGTAGATGTTGTAGCCGGTCGCGCCGACGGGGAGCAGCGGCAGCGTTATCTGGGGGATCTCGCCCGCCGTCACCGTGAACGGCGTGGAGGACGGGCTGGAGAGCGTCTCCGTGCCGTTCGGGTACGTGAACGTGTAGACGACGTAATAGGTGCCGGGTGCCAGGTAGCCCGAGACCGTGGCCGGTCCCGTGCCCGACGGGTTGACCGCGGGCGTGTTGCCGCCGGTCGGGTTCACCGTGGGGGCGACTTGCGGGGCGCTGTAGGAAGGCGCGGTGATCCCGCCGGGAGCGCTGATCTGGCCGTTGGGAATGATCAGCAGGTCGTCGCCGGGGTTGGGCGTGTCGGGGACGGTCAGCTTCACGTCGCCCACAGTGGAGACGACCGTGCCGATCCGCATCGGCCCGAAGCCGGCCATCTCGGTCAGGGTGATGTTCCCGCTGGTGATGGCGTCGATAGAGCCCATGCCCAGCAGCTCGGTGATCCCGATCACGTGGATGATCTGGTCCGGGACCGTGGTCGCGGGGTTCGCGGCCTTCACGGAGATGTTGCCGCCGGCGATGAGCCCCGGGAGCGAACGGTTCTCATCGGAGTCGAGGCTCCGGAAGTTGTACGTGCTGGCGATCGGCACGGCCTGGCTCGGGTCGGCGAACACCCCTGGGTCGAGCCCATTCACGATGCCGTTGTTGGTGTCGGGGTGGAAGTAGTTGGCGAACAAGGCATCAATCGGGTTGGCCGGAGGGTTCGGCGTGATGGTGGGGGCGCTGGCGAAGATGCTGATCCCCAGCCCCAGCGGATTGACCTTCGTCTCGTCGAGGCTCCCCTGGAGGAGCACGTCGATGTCCTGGCCGGCGGTGATCGAATCGACGTTGACGATGAAGTTGGTGATGTCAGGGTCGCGCAGGATGCCCTGGAGGTCGAAGTAGACGTCAATGCCCGCGACGGCGGTGACCTTGGTGGGCCGGGTCAGGTTGTCGTCGAGGTTGAGGCTTTGAACCAGGTCGACGTTGATCCGGTCGGACAGGGTGCCGATCGAGCCGTTGGGCGCCTCGATGTCCAGGATATTTGTCACGACGAGCGAAAGCCGCCCGTCGGGCCCGACGACGCCCCGCGGGTTGGTCGACGTGATGCCGCCGTTCTGGTCGATGATCGTCGTCGTGCCGATCGGGTTGTTGATGGTGCCGTTCAAGATGAGGCCCGGGCTGCCGGCCACGTTCGGGGTGGAGGCGCCCAGGTTTTCGATCGTCACCTGGGTGGGCTCGGAGATGTGCTTGATGCTGAACACCAGCCCGATCGAGGTCCCCGCCAGGAGCGTGACGTCGTGGTTGGTCGTCGAGCCCTGGTCGACCACGGTGATGTTGTTGATCCAGAGATTGTCCGGCGAATAGTTGATAATCGTGACGGCGCCCAGGGTGTCGGTGAAGCTCCAGGTCGCGCCGGAGCCGGTGATGTCGTCGGTGCTGTTGCCGACATTGGACGCGGTGTCGGCGCTGGAGTCGATGAAGACCTGTCCGGTATAGTCGTCGGCGATGTCGTTGACGTAGATCGTGTTGCCGGAGATCGTGAAGGTGATCCCGATCTGGGTGACGACGTTGCCGTTCGCGTCGATGATCAGAGTGGGGTCGTCGAGCGGGCTCGACATGATGGTGACGTTGGCGTACCAGGGGACGGACTGGCTCAGGTTCGTACTGCCGTTCTCGTGGTCCGTGCCGGCGGCGAGCGCCTTCCTGTGGACGGAGGCGGATTGATTGGGGTTGATCGTGCCGGGAGTCGTGTCGACGTAAAGTGCCAGGAGGTTATACGCGGTCGGGTCGGGATGCTGGAGGCCGTCGGGCGGGGAGCCGCTGCCCCTGGGACCGGCGGCGACGAGTGCCGTCGCGGCGCTCGAGGCTTCCGACGACAGATTGGTGTTGTTGTTGGCGGTCGCGCTCACGAAGCCGAAGAGGCCCTCGGCGGTGGCATCCGCGGAGGCGGGGTTGCCAACGCCGCCGTTGATGTTCTGGAACGTGGGCAGGATGTCCACCCCTTCGGTGCCCGTCACCGAAGCCCCGCCGTCGATCAGGACGTTGTTCTCGGCGTTCATGGTGAAGTTGCCATCGGACACGCCGACGCCGACGAAGCCGGCTCCGGTTGCGTTGCCATAGGCCGTCATCGCCACGTTCGGCACCATCGCGCCCAGGACGACGCTCTGGGCATAGAGCGAGGCGTCGCTGGAGATCTCGGTCTGGTTCTCCGCCGTGCTCATGCCCCCGCTGCCGATGACCGACCCTTGGCCGCCGTTCTCGTTGGCATACGCGCCGAGCCCGAGTATTCCCACGCCGTTGGAGGTGGCGGTCGACTCGCCGTCCGTCGACGTCGACGAGACCACCTGGATCTGGTTGCCCGCCGCGATGCAGGCGCCCTGCCCGACCGTGGCCAGGGTGACGTAGTTGACCTGCGCGGTCGTGTCGGCGTCGACCGAGCCGGCGCCCGAGATCGGGACCCCGGCGTTGACGTCGGCGTCGTTGGTGTCGCTCGAACTGGCGGCGAGCGTGAAGTTGACTCCGGCGCCGATCATCGAATTCATGCCGACCGAGGCGTCGTTGTGGTTGGTTTCGTCGTTGGTCGTCGTCGCGTTGCCGATCCCGATCAGCCCAACGGAGCCGTTGTCGGTATGGGCCGAGGCGTTCACGTTCGAGGTCGACGTGACGCTGACCCTCCCACCGGCCGTCAACAGGGGGCCATTCACCGAGGCCGAGACATTCGGCGACGCAGTGACATTGGCCGCGTTGCTCGCGGCGCCCACGATCCCGCCCCCCTCGCCGTGCGACGACGACGCGGAAATGCCGTCGCCGACGACCGGGAAGAGGACGCTGAGCGGCACGCCGCCCGGGCCGCGCAACTGCTGCGTGCCGGCAACGGTTGACGACGGCCCCAGGACGATCACCAGCTCCTGGCTTCCCGACGACGAGGTGATCGGGATGCCCTGCGGGCCGATTTGGAACACGGTGCTCGAACCGATTCCGCCGTCATTGAGGGTGATAGCGATGCTGTTTTGTGCATTCTGGGGCGACGACGCCAACTGGAACGTGCCAAGGTGGGAGTTGATATTGGTCACGTAGTAGGTGTCTCCCGCCACGAGCGGGCTGATGGACTCCTCGCTCAAGTCGTGGACCACGCTTGCCCCGGCGCTGCTGGTATCGGGCGTCAAGACGACGACCGGCCCCACGAACGTCACGTTGGAATCAGTCGCGGCCGTTACCTTGTTCTTCACGGTCAGCACCATCTGGCTGCCGTTCAAGCTGGCGATCGTGTAGAGGCCATCGTTGCCCCCCGCTCCCGTAATCGTGATCTGCTGGCTGGCCGCGAACCCGTCCGCCGACCAACTGAGGCCGTCGTTGCGGGTGATCGTGTCGCCGCCGGCGTGGTCCGCGAAGGTCACGCTGCTCACGTTGAGCAGATCTTTCAACTGGATCAGGTTGGAGTCGGATGGCTCGTCGACGACCTGGTACGTGTGATTGTTGATCAAGCCGCCGATCGGAGGATTGCTGCCCTGGACCTGGTAGACGAGCGTGTCGCCGGTTTGAAACGGGTTCTGATAGACGAAGATATCGTTCGCGCCGGGGTCGGCGTGCAGGGTCGGGTTCCCCTGGCTGTCATAAGTCGCAGAAACGTTCACGCTGAGGCTGCTGAATTGCTGCGGCTGCGCCTGGGGCTGGAAGGTGACTGCTTCTCCCTGGGTGAACCCATTGTTCGGAATCGTGATCGTCTTACCGTCGCCTCCAATCGCCGCGATCGTGAAGTCTTGCAAGTCGTCCTGCGGGATGACGGCCTGTGCGAAAGAGTTGGTCAGCCTGATCGAGGTTGGGCTCACCACCTCGACGTAGTATTCCCCGCCCGGAGTCAGGCCGCCGATCGGCGGGGCCGAGCTGACCGGCTCATACTGAACCAGGTCGCCCGACTGGAGGTTGACAGCGTCCGGGAAGTTGATCGTCGAGTTACTGCTATTGACGCCGGAGGTGCCTGAGCCCTGCTCCGAGCCGCTGAAGTCCGCGCCGAACTGGATGTGATTGGGATCGACGGCAAGGACGGTATAAGAGCGCATCCCATCGGGTTTCGACCCGTCGGTCTCGCCCGTGAGACCCTGGATGGGTGTGTTCCCTTCATTGTCGTAGAGGACCGTCTGGCCGGTCTGGAGGCCGTTGTTCTGGACGTCGAGCGTGTTGTTGGTGGTGTTGACGGACTGGATGGTGTAGTTCGGGACGTTGGTGGAGCCTTGCGGGGTGCCGGTCGCGCTCACGGTGACGTTGCCGCCGGCGTGGATGGTCGTGCCGGTGTCGACGTAGGAGGTGACCGTGGGGCTGATCGTGTCGTTGGTGACCGAGCCGCCGACGGCAACCCCGCCGTAGGTGGCGTTGGAGGTCGCGGCGTCCCCCTCGGGGTTGTCGGTCGCGGTCACGCCGACGTTGCCCGATGCGGTCACGGTGTCCGTCGAGGCGGCGACGCTGGAGTCGAGCGGGTCGCCGCCGATCGCCGCGCCGACCGTCGGCTGCACGATGGTCGTGGCCGTGTTGTCAGGCGCGACAGCGATCAGCCCGCCGGTGGTGGCCCCGGCGTTGGAGGATGCGGTATCGGACGCCTGGGCGTTGATGCTCAAACTGTTACCGGCGAAGTTCCCGAGGGTGTAAGCGGCCGTCTGGGCTTCGTCGGTGGCCGTGGTGAGCACGACTCCGATCGCGACCAGGCCGAACGTGTTGCCGTTGGCGGCGGCGGTGGACCGGTTCTGGGCCGTCGCCTGGATTTGCGCGGTCTGCGCGACGCCGGCGAGGCTCGACCCGGCCCCGGCGTCCGCCTGGGTTGAGGCCTGGCTGGGGATGGTGGACGTGGCCGTGGCGCCGGTCCCGCTCAGGATCGCGCCTGAGGTGGCCGAGGCGTTCGTCTGCGCCGAGTTGATCGAATTCGCGTCGAGGAAGAAGTTGTTGGCCTTGGAGACCGATCCGTCGAGCTGGGCCGACGTGCCGCCACCCGCGGTGGCGTTGGAGATGCTGGTCCCGATGGCGGCGCCGATACTGACCGCCAGTGCCTTGGCGTTGGCCTGGGCGATGTTCGCCGCATCCGCCTCGATCCGGATATCGCCAGCCGACGACAGGGTGGCCGCGGAGCCGACGTCGATGGCGACGTTCGCCTGGGCAGTCGCCGTCGGCACCGCGCCGTTGCCGGCCACGCCGAGGCCGAGTGTCAATGGTGCTTCCGACGTGGCAAACGCGCCCATTCCGGCCACCGGCTGCGGGGGCGACCCGCTGGCCCCGGGGGTGGCGTTTTGGATGGCCATCACGGTGATGCCGCCCTCAGCGGTGATGTCTGCGTCCGACCCGATGGCGGCCGTCACGGAGGGCGTGATCGTCGCCGTCGTCACGACGACGCCGAAGGCCAGCAGTCCCAGGGAGTAGGCCAGGCCGCTGGCGGTCGAGGTGCCGTCCGACGTCGCGGTCTCGGTCAGGACGCCGCTCACGTCGATGACGGCGGCGTTGCCGATCAAGGCCGCGACGCCCGTTGAGAGAAGAGCGCTGGCGAGGTTGACGACGCCGCCGAGCAAGCCGGCGGCTCCCGCATCGATCTCGGCCGTGGAACTGCCCGTGGCCAGCGCGGTCACGACGACATTCTGGCCCTGGCTTACGTTGCCGTTGAGCTGCGCCGTCACTTGCCCGCCAACGGTCGTCGTCGCCCCGCTGCCGCTGATGCCCGCCAGTCCCCCCACGGCGACGCCGACGGCCTTGGATGACGCGACGTCGTTCGACAGGGCGCTCAGCTTGACGTTGCCTCCAGCGGAGATTGTGGTCGTCGCGTAAGGCGCAGCGTCGGCCGGATCTCCCACGTAAGCGTTGACCGTGGGCGAGTTGGTGGCCGTCGCGACCGCGCCGGAGAGGGCGGCCAACACTCCCCCGGAGCCCGCGATGGCCGTGCCGCTGACGGTGTTGTCGACGGGGTTGCCCGACTCGGTGTAGTTGTTCAGTGCCATGACGGTGACGTCGCCGTCCGTGGTGAGCCTCGAGTCGGCCCCGATGCCGGCCGTGACGGTCGGGGTGAGGGTCGCGAATGCCAGCGAGAGGCCCAGGGCCGCGCTGCCGGAGAGGCTGACCCCGGTGGCAGTGGCCTGCGCGACCCCGTCGGCGATGGCTTCGACGGTTGCGTCCCCGGTCAGCGTGATGGCCGCGCCCGGACCGATTGTGGCCGCGACGGTCGGGCTGGACTCGGCGTCGGCGTAAACGCCAGTCGCGGCGAGACCCAACCCGGCCGCGACGCCATACGACGTCGCCGTGACCGTATCGGTGGAGGTGGCCGCGACGTTGAGGCCCGCGACGGTCCCTGTCTGGCCGATCTGGGCACCCGAGGCGATGCCGGCCGACGGCCCGCCGGTGGCGTTGGCGATCGCCACGCCGACCCCGGCCGCGACGCCCCCGAAATCGCCGCCGAGGGCCAGGGCCGTCAGCGAGCGGTTCGACGAGGCCGTGACCTGCACCTGCTGGGCCTGGGGGATCGTCACCCCGCTGTTCAGGGTGGCCGACTCGGTGCTGCTGTCCTGGATGTCGACGACCTGGGCGCCGATGCCGACAATCCCCGCCGTGCCGGCGAAGGCGGTGCCATTGGAGGTGTCGCTGACGAGCTCGGCGTCGACCGCCACATTGCCGCCGGCGCTCACCGTGGAGTTGGCGTCGATGTAGGCCTGGGTGCTCCCTTCGATGTTGGCGATCTCGACCGACCCGCCGATGCCGACCGCACCGGCCGCCAGGCCGCCGACGAAGCCGGTGTAGCTGACCTGGCTCTTGGCTCGGACGTTGACGTTGCCCCCCGCGTTGACGCTGACGCCGGAACCGATGAACGCCACCGTGCCGGTCGGCACCGCCGTGCTGTTGATCGCGCTGGCGACCGGGTCTCCGGTGATGGAACTGTTGACCCCGCCCTGGTTCGAGCCGACGGTGCCGTTGATGTACTGCGTGTTGCCGGCGGCCCCGTTGTTGTTGGGGTTGGTCAGACTGCCGACCATCGATGAGGCCCCGCCGGTCTGGCCTTCGGCGCTCGAGCTCGAGCTGGTCACTCCACTGCTCGGCACGCCCTGGATCGTACCGTTGCTGGCGTTGCCGTCGGTGTAGCCCGCGCTATAGGGCACGCCGATCGACCAGACCGACACCGATCCGGCGATTCCCACGATCCCGACGGCGGCGCCCAGGGCGTCGGTCTGCACGCTGTCATTCGACAGTGCGTAGACGTCGACGGCCTGCTGGGCGTGGACGTCGGAGCCGTTGCCGATGTAGGCCTGCGTCGAGTTCTTCAAGAGGCCGACGTCGACGCCGCCGGCGATGCCGGCGATGCCCCCGCCCAGCCCGCCGGCGAACGAGAAGTTGGAGGCCTGGTTGACCGCCGCGACGTCGACGGCCTGCGCCGAGCTGGCGCCGGCCGAGTTGGCGTTGATGTGGGCGTTGTTGCCGACATAGGCCTGGGTGGTCGAACTGAAGAGCTCGATCGAGACGCCGCCGGCCAGGCCGGCATAGAACCCGGCCGCGCCGGCCGCCGCGATGTTGGTGACGTTCTCGCTGGTGGCCGCCTGGACGGCCACGCCGTGGAAACTCGAAAGGGTCTCGAAGTCGCCCGATCCAGTGTAATTTCCGTCGAAGATGCCCGAGAGACTGGGGGTGTTGCCCAGGGCGTTGACCGTGGCATGGCTGCCGATGAAGGCGTCGGTGTTCTTGCTCAGGTCCACGATGCTGACCGCGCCGCCGATGCCCGCGCCGCCGACGCCGATGGCGAGGCTGCCGGTGATCATGTAGGCCTCGGTGGCGTCGGTGGCGTCGACCAGCACGTTGCCCCCGGCGTTCACCTGGGCGCCGGCCCCGTCGGAGGTCGCGGTGTCGCCGATATTGGCCTGGGTCGTGTCGTTGATGCCGACGTACGAGACCGACCCGCCCGCGGAGCCGGTGCCGGAGACGGCGGCGGCGGCGGCGATCGTCAGGACGTCGCCGCTGGCGTGGGCGACGACCGCGACATCGCCCTTGGCGGCGACCGAGGCGCCATCGTCGATCGAGGCGGTGGTCGTGTTGTTGATCAGCAGCACGACGACCCCCGGCGCGACGCTGACCGTGCCCGAGATCGAGAGCGAGGCGGCGATGCCCAGGAACGAGGTGTCATTACCGGCCGCCACCAGGACCGACTGGCCACTCGCGGCTTTCGAGTTGGCGGAGTTGATCGCCGCGCCCGAGCCGATGTAGGCGTCGGTATGGTTGGTCAGCACGGCGACCGAGCCGCTCAAGTTGACGGCGACCGCCCCCGAGGCGCCGCCGGTGACGCCGACGCCCTGGAGGGCGTCGGTGTTGACCGCCGTGACCGCCAGCCCGTTGAGCGACTGCGACTCGGGCGTGGCGACCCGGTCCTCGCCCAGCCTTGGACTATTGAGGCTGTGTCCCCCCGGGGTGGCGGTCTCCGGCTTGGGCTGGGCCACGCCGGCCCCCGAGCCGTAGGCTTGGTAGGAGATGGCGAACTGGCCGTTCTCGGCGTTGATCGCGCTGCCCAGGCCCAGGGCGCCGACATGGGCGCCGGCCCCGATGAACGCCTCGGTCGTCTTGTTGATGACCGGGACGCTCGCGGCGGCGCCGACGCTCGCATCGCCGGAGCCGGAGAAGTTGCCCGAGAGGAGGTCGAGCACGGTCGCCTCCGACGCCGCGACCAGGATGCTGCCGCTGGCCTGGACGTCGGCGTCGTTGCCGATGTAGGCCCGGGTCGTGATGCCCAGGACGTAGACCCCGGCCGAGCCGACGATCGCGACGCTGCCGCTGGCGCCGACCGCCGCGGTGATCGAGGTGAGGTCTTCCGCCGACTTGGCCTGAACCAGCACGTCGCCGTCGGCGGTGACGGTGGCCGTGGCGATGTATGCCTGGGTGTTCTTGGTGATCGAGTCCACGTCGACGCCGGCGCCCAGGCCGGCGTCACCACCGACGGCCAGCGCGCCGGCCGTGCTGAAGAGGGTCAGGGGGTCGGCGGCCGTGACCATCACGCCGGGACCGCTCCCCGGCGAGCCGTCGGTCGCGGTGACGGTCGCCCCCGCGGCGACGTAGGCCAACGTCGTGTCGTTCAGGACGTTGACCGCGACCGAGCCGGCAATGCCGACCGAACCGGAGACCGCGCCTCCCACCACGATCGACTGCACGTTCTGGAACGTCGCCGCGACGACCGCCACGCCGGTGAACGAGGTCGTGTCGCCCGCGGAATTGCCGGTGAGGACCGGGATCGAGCCCGAGGTCCCCCGGGCTGTGATCTGATCGTTCGAGCCAATGTACGCATTGGTGTTGACGGTATCGACGACCGTCGAGACCGCGGCGCCGACGCTGGCGTCGCCGCTGACGCCGAGCTGGCCGGCGAGCGTGTTGATCGTCGCCTGGCGGCTTGCCTGGACCAGGAGGTCCCCCTGGGCATCGACCGTCGTGCCGCTGTCGATGTAGGCTTTGGTCGTCGGCGAGAGGACCTCGATCGAGGCCGCGCCGGCGATCCCCGCCGACCCGCTGAGCGCCAGCGCCGCCGTGATCGACTTGAAGGTCCCGTTCGTGCTCGAGGTGACCATCACGTTCTGGGCCGCGTCGACCGTCGCGTTCGGGGCGATATAGGCCTGGGCGTCCTCGGTGACGATGTCGACGTCGAGGGCCGCGCCGATGCCGGCATCGTCGCCGCCGCCGACCGCGCCCGCCCAGTCCACGATATTCATCGTCTCGGTCGCCGAGACGGTCACGCCCTCGTCGGCGTTGGCTATCGGATACCCGGCCGTGCCGACCAGGGTATTGATCGATGCGCCATTGTTGATATACGCATGCGTCGTCTGATTGATCACGTTGACGATGAACGAGCCGGCGACGCCCGCGCCGCCGGAGGAGGCGCCGGCCCCCGCGGAAAAGGCCGTCGGGTGGAGCGAGGAAAGGGCCGAGACCAGGACGCTCTCGGACGACGAATTGGGGATGAACGTGTCGGACGACGAATTGGGGATGGGGTCGGTCGACGGCTTGACCGACGACTCGGCCGTGATCTGGGTCAGGTCGGCCACGTTCGCCTGGACGTTGGAGTCGAGGAACGCGAGGGTCGTGTTGTTGAGGACGTCGACGTTGACGGCCGCGCCCACGCCGGCGTCCTCGCCGACGGCCAGCGTGAAGGCGATGTTCTGAAGCGTCTCGTCGTTGGCGGCCTGGACGCTCAGGCCGCCGAATGACTTGACGGCGGTGCCGGCGCCGATCGAGGCCTGGGTATTGATCGTGATGACGTTGATCCCGACCGAGCCCGCGACGCCGACCTGCGATCCGATGGCGACACCCAGCCCCTGCGTCGAGAAGTCATTCACCGCCCCGCTGGTCATGAGCGCGGTGATGTTCACGCCGTGGGCGGAGATGGTGTCCGAGGAGCCGATCGTGGCGTTGTTGGTCACGTTGGCGACGTTCAACGACACGGCGGCGCCGATCGAATTCTGGTTGCTGGTCGCCCGTCCGTCGGCCAGGGCCAGGGCGCTGGTCTGGTTGGTGGTGCCGACCGTCAGCGCGCCTCCGGCCGTCACGGTCAGGCCGTTGTCGATCTCCGCGACCGTGCTGGTGGTCAGCACGTTGACGGAGACGGCCGCCGCGATGCCCACCTTCGACTCGCCGCTGCTGCCGCCCGACTCGCCGCTGGCCGAGCTCGAAGGCGAGCTCAGCTCGCTGTTCGATGTCGGGGGCGCCGCGACATCGGGTGAATCCGAGCCTCCCTCGTCATGGGCGAAGGTGGACTGGTTCTGCGTCTCCTTGTCCGCGGTCCCGTTGCTGCCGCTGCTGGAGTCGGTGCCGGTGCTGGGGGCGCCGTTCTCGCTGGCGATCGCGGTGGCCTGACCGGACGCGGTCGCCGCATCCGTGATGCTGACGGCGCCGCCGGCCGAGACGTTGCGGTCCAGGTCGGCGAGGAACGAGTCTTGCGCCACGTTGACGACCACCGTGGCCCCGATCCCGACGCTCCCGCCGTTGTCGGCGGCCTTGGCGTCGGCCTCCGAGACCACCGTGAACGACCCGCTGGCGGCGATGGTGAGACCGCCCGAGGCATTCAACGTCTGAGTGTCCGAGCCGATCCGGGCCGTCGTCTGGTCGCTGGCGATCACGATGGCGATGCCGGCGCCGACGGCCACGGAGCCCGCCGCCCCGTTCTTGGCCGTGGTCGTGATCGTGTGGGGCGAGCTGGCGGTCACCGTCACGCCGCCTGCGCCCGTCAGGGCGGCTCCGTCCTGGATCTCCGACTGGGTGGTGTCCGAGATGATGTTCAAGGCCAGCGACGCGCCGATGCCGACCTTGCCGCCCGAGGCGCCGCTATCGGTCGCGGGCACCGCCGAGGCGGTGTCGGTCGCGTTATTCAGAGAGGTCAGCGCGACGTCGCCGCCGCCGGCGGCGACCGAGGCGCCGGTCTCGATCAGGGCTTGACTGGTGTCATTGACGATGTTGATCGCCACCGACCCGGCCACGCCGACCTTGGTCCCCCCCGCGCCCGATGTCGCCGAGGCGCTGATCGCATTCACCGGGGTGCCGGTGCCGGTCATCCCCGCCTGGACGGTCACGCCTTTGGTGTTGATCGTCGTGGGCTGGAGGGTCGTCGCCTCGATCGTCGCCTCGTCCGAGGCCTTGACGAGGTTCAAGGCGACCGCGGCGCCGACGCCGACCTGGACCTTCCCCGAGGCGTCGCCGCTGGCGGTCGAGGTCGCGGTGGTCGTGTTCGACGCGCCGACGGTCAAGGCGCCGCCTGTCGAAGTGATGCTCAGACCACTGGGGATGGTGGCATCGGCCTCGCTGTCGGCGATGTTGACGGAGACGGCCGCCGCCACGCTCACATCACCATCCGAGGTGCTGGCCGAGGGGGTGGACCCGTCGCTCTTGGAGTCGCCGGCGCCGGCCGAGTCCCCCTCGCTGTTGGCGTAGCTCCGCTGCTTGGAGTTATTGCTGTCGACGCTGTTGCCGCTGGTGTCCTTGCCGTCGTTGTTGCCGTCGTCGCTGGGCCCGCCCGAGGCGCTGGCCGTGGTAACGGCGCCGCTGGTGCCGGAGGCGGTGGCCGTGAACGAGAGCGGCCCGGTGGCCGTGAGGCTGCTCAGCGTGGTGGCCGTGGTCTGGTCGGTGGGGATGTTGATGGCGACCGAGGCGCCGATCCCGGCGCTGCTGCCCGCGGCCGTGCCGCCGGCGGTGCTGGTGGTCGAGCCGGTGTGGGTCGCCGTCGCCGACACCGAGCCGACGCTCAGGGTACCCGTGCCCGTCGTGTCGTTGCTGCCGACCTGCGCGGTGGTGGTGGTGTTGGCGATCGAGATGGACACCGCGGCGCTCACCGCCACCCCGCCCGTCGACGCCGCCCCCGTCGTCGCCGTCGTCGTCATGGTGTCGGTCGAGGTGGCGCTCAACGCCAACGCCCCGGCTCCCGTCATCGACACATTGTTGGCCAAGGCCGCCAGCGTGGTGTTGGTGACGATGTTCAGGCCCACGCCGGCACCCACGCCCACCGAGCTGCCCGAGGCCCCATCGCTGGTCGCCGGCAGGGCCGAGGCCGTCGACGTGCTGTCCTCCTCGGCCGTCAGCGTCACGGCGCCAGTGCCGCCGGCGGTGATCGTCACGGTGGCGCCCGGAGTGGCGGGGGAGCTGGCATAGCTCTGGCCGATGGTGGCATCGCTGGCGGCGCTGACCAGGTTGATCCCCACCGCGCCGGCCACCCCGACCTTCGAGGCGCCGGCCCCGGCCGTGGCCGAAGCGCCGAAGGTGTTGGCGCCACTGTTCATCTGGGCCTGCACGGTGATGGCCTGAGCGCTGATCGTGGTGCCGGCGCCGATGGCTCCCAGCGTCCGCGCCTTGACCAGGTTCAAGGCCACCGCGGCGCCGACGCCCACCTTGTCCGTCCCCGACGAGGTGCCGTTGGCGGTGGACGTGGCGCCGGTTGTGTTCTGGGCACTCACCGTCAACAGACCGCCGGAGGTGACCGAGAGACCGTCGGGGATGGTGGCGTCGGCCGCGCTGTCGGCGATGTTGACGGAGACGGCCGCGGCCACGCTCACATCACCATCCGAGGTGCTGGCCGAGGGGGTGGACCCGTCGCTCTTGGAGTCGCCGGCGCCGGCCGAGTCCCCCTCGCTGTCGGCGAAGCTCCGCTGCTTCGTGTTCGTGCTGTCGACGTCGTTGCCGCTGGCGTCCTTGCCGTCGTTCTTGCCATCGTCGCTGGATCCGCCCGCGGCGCTGGCCATCGCATTGGCCGCGCTGGTCGCCGTGGCGTCGGCCAGGAACGACACGGCTCCGCCGGCGTCGATGTTGCGCTCGGTCGTCGCGGTGGTCTGGTCGGTGGCGATGGTGAGGGCGATCGAAGCGCCGACGGCGGCCGCGCCCGTGCCGGTCGCTGTCCCACCCCCTGTCGTGGTGGTCGAGCCGGTGTGCGTGGCCGTGGCCGACAGCGCACCGGTGAGGTTGAGGGTGCTGCCGGTGCCGAGCTGCGCGGTGGTGGTGGTGTTGGCGATCGAGATCGCGACCGCCGGGCTGACCGCCACCCCGCCACTGGCGCCCGCCGTCGCGGTCGACGTCATGGTGTCGTTGGAATTGGCGGTGAGGGTCAAGCTGTTTGCGCCCGTCAGTTGCGCCGTGTTCGCAAGATCGGCCTGTGTGGTGTTGGTGGCGATGTTCAAGGCGAGCGAGGCGCCGACGCCCACCTTTCCGCCCGTGGCGACGCTACCCGCCGCGGGCTGGGCCGTCGCCGCCTCCGTGACGCTGTCCTGGGCGTTGAACGTGACGTCCCCATTGCTGCCGATGGAAACGGCCGAGCCCGTCGGGACCGAGGCCTCGCTGGTGTTGGAGACGAAGTTCAGGGCCAGCGCGCCGGCGACTCCGACATTCGAGCCCGACGCCCCCGCGGTGGCCGACGCCGAGTCATTGTGGACGTCCGACGAGGACGCCGTGGGCGTGGTCGCCTGGACGCTGACCGTCGGCGCCGACAGGCTCGCCGTGCCGGTCGTACTCGCGACCGTGGCCGTGTTACTCGCGTCGGTGTCGTTGATCGCGACCGCGACCCCCACGCCGTTTTTCGAGTTGTCGTTGGTCGCGGAGCCGTCGGCCACGGTGGACGTGTTGTTGTCCGACGACGCGTCGATGTTGATGGCGGTGGTGGCCGTGACCGCGGACGAGTCGACGTAGGCCTGGGTCGTCGGCATGAACTTGGTCACCGCCACGGCACCCGCGACGCTCACCGGGCCGTCGGAGGTCTGGGCCTGGGGGGCCGTGTCGTTGGAGTTGGTCGGGTCGACCTTCCCCGAGAGGACGTTCGACGTCCCGCTGTTACTGTCGCCGCCCTGGGCCGTCGCCTTGGCGGTGGTGTTGGCCGTGTTGGTCGCCGTGGCCGAGACGTCGACCGTCCCCCCCGCGACGGAGGAACCGCCGTCGACGTAGGCCTGGGTCGTGCTGTTGTCGATCGCCACGGCCACGCTCCCACCGCCGGCCTTGGAGCTCGAGCCGTCGACGTCCGTCGTCAAGCTGGTCGTGTTGGTCGAGGTGATGCTCAGGGTGCCGCCGCTGCCGGCACTGACCGTCGAGCTGCCGCCGACGTGGGCGACCGCCGTGGAGTTGACGATCGAAGTGGCGATCACCGCATCGGCCGGGAGCAGGCCGCTGGTGACCTGCGGGGTGGAGTCGACCGTGGCGCTGGCGACCGCGCCGATCGCGACGTTTCCTCCGGTCCTGTTCACCGTGATGTTCGAAGACCCGCCGACCGTGACCGTCGCGCTCGGCTGAAGGTCGGAGATCGCCGCGGCCACTCCCGACGCGTCGAGTGTGCCCCCCAGGAGGCCGTTGGTCGTGTCGGTCGCCGAAGCACTGGCGTCGAGCGTGATGTTGTCCGCCTTGATTGTGGCCCCCGTGACCGTGACCGTGGCCTGCGGCGCGTACGTGATCGACGTCAGCGGGTTCGTCGCGGCGGTCGTCTCGGAGACCTCGACGTCGACGTTGCCCGATGTCGCGTCGATCGTGACGTCGGTGAAGGCCGTCGAAGTGACGCCCGAGACATTCAGGGCGTCGGTGCCCGCCGCGGTGTTGAGAGCGATCGTGCCGCCACCGCCCCCAAATGTGACGCCTTGGTTGGGATCGTCCTGGCTGGACGTGTTGGCGCCCAGCACCACGATCGCGGTGACGCCCGAGAACGAATTGCCGGAATAACCGGTGCCGCTGACGGAAATGCTCGAGCCCGAGGGCGTGATCGTAGCCTGGTCACCGGCCGCTGACAGATTGACGTCGAGCACCGTTGCATTCAAACTCGCAGTGACACTCAGGAGGGTGCGGTTTTCGAGTTCCTGGATCACGAGGTACGGCGACTTCCGCCGCGGGCGGTTCGCCGCGGAGCGGGGCCGAGCCCCCGTGAACGTCGCCCGCTTCGAACCCAAAGGCCTCAACCATTTGCCAGACATCGGTGCGACTCCGTGGTGCCATGATCAGTTGTGCGAAATGCCAAGCCGATCCTTGCCAGATGGTCCCCCGCGGGGCCCGGGCTAAGACGCGAAAGACTAATTCCGCCCGTCGCTTGCGCACGGTAAGAAATGCCCCGTCGCCCGCCCCGGAACCCTTCTTTCCGGGCCGGCCCATCGTTTGCGTGTCATATTGCGCAATCCTTGATGATTCGAGATTTGCTGAAGAGGAACGGTTCGAGGGTGAACCGGCACGACGGACAAGAACGGTACAGATCGCCTCTGATCTTCAAAGCTTCACGACCGCCACGAACGCGCTACGAAACGTGAGAAGTGTCTCGGTCATCACTGCTCGGGTTCGTATCAGTCTATATCTTGTTCTCTCGGGCTTCCCCAACTTCCCCAGACTATCCAAATCGGGTGGCACAGTACAAGAAGATTTCCCGAGGAACACAAGTTTTATTATCCCATTGCTTTCTGCAAGCCAGTGGCGACACGGTTGTCCGAGGTCGGTTTCACCCAAAATAAGGTCAATGGTTAGAGTCACCTGTTCGACCGACCCGCGCGGTCGATTATTGTCGCTGTTCACTGATCTTCGTTCAAGGGTATTGAAAACAATTCGAGGCGAGGAAGTGGCGTCAAATCATCAAGCTTGTATCGGCCTTCGCAGCGCCGCTGCGGATCGGAGTACAAACAACTTGTACAGCAAACATGGCCGGCGGACGTGTCAGGTCAATCAGGAATGTGCGGAACTGAGAGCGAAAGACGCAATGCTGACGGAACTGCCCCGATGCCGGCGAGACATTGGCTCTTCGCTATTATAAGTATCATTGCCCGGGCCACAATCAAGTGGGGTCGCGAAACGGGTCGGACTTCGGGCGAGATAAGGGGACACTGCTGAATGGCATTAAGACAGCGATAACCTTAAGCGACATCACCCCTTGAGCAAAACGGGGCCCCCCGTGCATCCTGGTAGTGTTCTACCACCTTGGCTCAGGAGGCCCCGCGATGCATCGACGGATTTCTCACACCCTCAACACCCTCAGGCAAGGCCTCGCCGCCAAGCTCGGCGGCGACTTCATCGACCACGCTTGCCGCCTGGCCGGCCACTCATGG
>Ga0187864_10001023_pt1 | contig 28397 bp, 26 predicted proteins | sample June2016WEW_11_4_FD_132985 | JGI IMG/M metagenome (GOLD analysis project Ga0187864, IMG submission 132985) | Peatland microbial communities from SPRUCE experiment site at the Marcell Experimental Forest, Minnesota, USA - June2016WEW_11_40 | ecosystem: Environmental > Terrestrial > Soil >...
CATGGCATTGCTCCTGTAGGACGGTAAGTGCTTCGCAACACGCACCGTACCTTAACGAGCAATGCCTAATTATTTGGGTTGCGGGCGAAGCCCGCGCCAGGCCCTCGGCGCACTCTGCGGTTCGACTAGACTTTGAGATTAAGGAGCTTGCACGATTGATGAAAATGTTGCTTCAGTTGGCCGGTCCCACGATCTCGATGCACCGCCCCATCCGCCGCAGCGTCCGCTCCTTCCCCAGAAACGCCAGACTCTCAAAAATCGGCGGGCTGACCATCGTCCCGCTGACCGCGACGCGGATCGGCTGGGCCACCTTCCCCAGCCCCAGCCCGGTCTTCTCGCAATATTTCTTGACCGTCTCTTCCAGCGACGCTCCATTCCATTCGATCAGACCCTGCATCGCCGCCTGCATATTCTTCAGCGCCTCAAGTCCTTGCCCGTCGTCCTTCCGAAGCACCTTCTCCATCGCCTCCGGCCTGTATTCCAACGCATCATCCGCCACGAACAGGAACCGGCTTTTCTCCTCCACTTCCCGCAGGATTCTCATCCCCGCATTCATTTTCAGCACCGCCCGCAGCTGCTCATCATTCGCCGCGTTCATCGGCGACTGCGGATTGACGCCGAGAAAATCCCGCATCGCCGCCACCAGCCGATCCTCCGGCGCCGTCGCGCATGCCTCGGTATTGAACGCCAGCAGCTTCTCGCGGTTGAACTTCGCGTTCGCCTGACCGATCCGCTCCAGCGAGAACAACTCCACCATTTCCGCAGTGCTCATCCGCTCCCGATCCCCGCCCGGACTCCAACCCAAAAGCGACAGAAAATTCAGCATCACCTCCGGCAAATATCCGTTGGCTCGAAAATCGTGAACCAAAACCTCCGGCAAATCATTCTCCTTGAGTCCCACCACCGCCATGACTTTCTTCTGCTGGGTCCCCTCAAGCTGCCGCCCGTCATCCGCCAGCCACCACTCGATTCTTTCCGCTTCCAGCTCCACCAATCGCGCCAGGTCCGCCGCCGCCATCTTCGATTTCTTCAGCCACAGATGCGCCTGATGCCGAATCTTCCTGTCCCGATCCCGCTTGCCCATCTTGCTGCCGTCGGTGTTCAGAATCACCGGCAAATGCCCGTAAATCGGCCGCGGATATCCCAGCGCATCCTGTAGCGCGATATGGTTCACCGTATTCAGCAGATGCTCCTGCCCGCGCAGGACGTGCGTGATCCCCATCTCCGCATCGTCGACGACAACCGCGAAATGATACGTCGGCATCCCATCCGTCTTGCGTATCACGAAATCCTGCACCTGGTTCGCCGCCAGCGCGATCTCCTTGCCCAGCACCACATCCATAAACCGATATTCCTTCACCGGCATGCAAAACCGCACCACGGACTTGCGTCCTTCGGATTCAAATTTCCGAATCTGCTCCTCCGTCAGCTTTGGCCGGCTGTAGATGTACGGACGCTTGGCCCGCTCCGCGATCCGCCGCTGTCCCTCCAGTTCCTCCGGCGTTTCGTACGCCTTATAGGCCATCCCGCGCGAGATCAACCCATCAATGATCCGATCGTAAATCTCCACGCGCTTCGACTGAAAAACCAGTTCCGGATTGTCCCAGTTCAGTCCCAACCAGCGCAGGTCTTCCAGCACCCCCGTGACGGACGCCTCCGTGCTGCGGTTCAGGTCCGTATCTTCAATTCGCAGCAGAAATTCTCCGTCGAAGTGCCGAGCCAGCAGCCAACTGAACAGCGCCGTCCGCGCCCCGCCCACGTGCAAATATCCCGTCGGCGACGGCGCGAATCGCGTAACGACTTTCGAGGTCATGCCATGATTCCTGTTCTACTAAAAGAGAACCGCGAAGACGCGAAGAGCGCGAAGATAGACGCGAAGAGATGCGCAGAGAAAAAAATAAATGTTTTCATCTGTGTGCACCTGATTTTCGTCTGACTTCGGCGAACTCAGTCGAGCCGTGGCGAAAAATCTTCCATGTGTATTTCTTCGCGGCTGTCTTCGCGATCTTCGCGTCTTCGCGGTTATCCGGGATTTACCCGTGGCCGCATCCACCGCCTGATCCGCGGCAGCAGCCATGCTCCCGGTCCCCAAGCCGCGTACGTCAGCGCTCCGATTCCCAGCACATACTGATGCGCCACCACCACCAGCAATACCATGCCCACAATCAGGATCAATCGCCCGATCGACCTTCGGCCGCGAAGATAACGATTTACGAAATGGGGATATCGCACATGGCTCACCATCAGCAAACCCGTCCCCAGCACCACGAGCGGAAGCAGCGCCAGGCACGCTTGGGCCAGAAAATCCAGCGACTGCCGCGCCAATTCCTGCTCCATGAGAATGAGCGACGCCACCGCTCCGGCCGCCCCCGGCGAAGGCAGGCCCAGAAAACTGAAATGATGTTGTTCCCCATGCTGATTGCTGACGTTAAACCGCGCCAGCCGGATCGCCGCGCAGCACACGTACAGCGCCGCCATCGCCCAAACCAGCCGCGTCAGGGGCAAACTCAATTCCGGCCCATCAACCCGGAACAGCCGCAGCGCCACGAACGCCGGCGCCACCCCGAAACTGATCACATCCGCCATGCTGTCCAGTTGCCCGCCGAAATCCGTGGTATGCCGGGCGAAACGCGCCAGTCGCCCATCGAGCGCATCGAACACCATCGCCAGGAATATCAGGTATGCCGCGGCAGCGAAGCCGCGCGTGACAAAAAAATTCGCCCACGGGTCTCGCGGCGGAGTCCCGCTCGACGCCACCATCGCCGCCACGTAGATCGCCGCGAATCCCGACACCGCGTTGCCCAGCGTCGCCAGGCTCGGCAGAAAATAAACCGAGCGGATATACGCCCGCCTCCCGCGCCGCCGAAGCCGCAGACGCCTCTGCTCGCGCGACCGCCTGGGCCTCCGGCGTTGCGAGACAAACTCCCCCTCTTCCCCTGAAGATTCCACCGAGATCGCTTTGTCCACGCGGCTCATGCCGGCGTCTCCCGCAGCGCCAATTCCTCGCTGGGCGTTTCCGCCTCGATCGCCTTGCCCAAAACCGCGATCACATCCGCCGCCCCGCGAACTCTCTGCCCGATTTCCACCAGAATCTTTGGCTCCAGCCACTTCGCGATCGTCAGTTCCGTGCGGCTCCCGAACTTGATCATCCCGATCCGCTCGCCCCGCTCGACGAGTTCACCCTTGGAAACCGTGCAAACGATCCGCCGCGCGATCATCCCCACGATCTGCTTGACCACGACGATTGTCCTCGTGCCCGTCGGCTCCGCCAGAACAATCGTGTTCGATTCATTCTGATCCGAAGCCTCGCCATGCTTCATGGCGTTGATGAATTTTCCCGCCTTATATTCGATTGCCGTCACCCGCCCGTCGCACGGACAGCGATTGACATGCACGTTGAAGACCGACAAAAAAATCCCCACCCGCACGGCCGGCCCCTCGATCAGCTCGTCATGCTCGATTTCGGTGATATCCGACACCTTCCCATCGGCCGGCGAGACCACCGCGTTCGGCTCGACGGGAGAAAGGCGATTGGGGTCCCTGAAAAACGCGAACAGCCAAATAAGGAACGGCGCCATAATCAGCGCCAGCGGCCAGTAAATAAGCCCCAGTCCCCAGGCCGCCACGATCAAAATCAGCGATCCAATCAACATTTCGCGCCAGCCATGGCGGGTCAGCGGAATCATAAACCCAAGCTAGACCCCACCCCCAGCGATGTCAACGAATCCCCCATATTTAGCGGCGGGTGCACAGCACCGCGGGTTCATCTCTGGGCCAACTCAACCCGCGCCGGCGCAGCCGTCCCAGCGGATTCCGCATGCACGACCTCCCCCGGATTGCTCAATTTGAACTGCGTCTCATCCCCCTCCGGCGGCCGAGCCACAAGCGCCTGGCAAATAAGCCCAGCCGTCCCGATCCACAATCCAAAACAGAATGCAACGATGATTCCGCGGCGAGAGAAATGCATAACCCGGACCTCCCTGTCCGACCCACCCAAACCTGGCAAGTTCATCCATGAACCGCCGCTCGCAGGATACCACGCGCCCGCCGCCCGTCAACTCACCGCTTGAAAAAAGTCTTCCCCCTCGCGTGATATTTGCTCAGCCGGTTGTTCACGTACAACCCTTCCAGCAAAAACTCTCCCACCGACGCCAGCATGGCCGGATCGTTCGCCTCCAGCTTCATTTCCTTCGTCAGCTGCGCCGCCGCCTGCGGAAGACCCTTGATCGCCTTCATGTTGGCCACGAATTCCTCGGCCGACAGATCATCCCCGGCCGGGAACGTCAGGTTTCCCTTGAACTGTTCCGTGATCGTCTCGTGCGCCGCCGGATCATCGTATTGGCCGAACACCGCCTTCACCGCCTCGCCCACCAAGGCGCGGATCAGCTTGTCCTCCGCCCCTTCCTCCTCCGCCAGGGTCATCTCGATCTTTCCCCGGCAGCTTGCCACCAGATAATTCAAATCGCACACGCGCGGCACCACGTGCGTCTCCCCGGTGAGCAAACCGCGCCGCTCGGCGTTGCTCACCAGCGTCTCCAGGTTGGCGATGCTCGTCCGCACCGACACGCCCGACGCCTGCGAAACGTGCGGGCTGCTCCGCGCCAATCGAACCACCTCTTCCACGATCTCGCTCATGAACGGCGGAACTTCCACGACCACCTTGCTCTCCCCGCCGGACTTCCCGTTGCGATCCACCCACGCGTTTTCCTTCGCGATCTGAATCCCCTCCGCCGCCGTTTCAGGATAGTGCGTCCGAATCACCGATCCTATCCGGTCCTTCAGCGGCGTAACGATCCGACCGCGGTTGGTGTAATCCTCCGGATTGGCGCTGAACACCAGGCACACATCCATCTCCAGCCGGATCGGATACCCCCGTATCTGCACGTCCCGCTCTTCCAGCACGTTGAACAGCCCCACCTGAATCCGCGGCGCCAAATCCGGCAACTCGTTGATCGCGAACAGCCCACGGTTGCTCCGCGGAATCAGCCCGTAATGCATCGTCGATTCATCCGACAGATATCTCCCCTCGGCATGCTTCACCAGATCGATCTCCCCGATCAAATCCGCGATCGTGACATCCGGCGTCGCCAGCTTCTCGTGATACCGATCGTCCCGATGCACCCACTCGATCGCCGCGTCGCCTCCCTGCTCGGCCACGATCCGCCGGCCCGTCTTGGTCTTGGGCAAAATGGGGTCATCATTGATTTCCGGCCCGCTGAGCACCGGAATCCATTCATCCAGCAGCATCGGCAGCATCCGCAAAATTCGCGTCTTAGCCTGTCCCCGCAAACCCAGGAACAGCAGATCGTGCCGGGACAGAATTCCGTTGACGATTTGCGGAATGACCGACTCGCGATATCCCACGATCCCCGGGAACAATTCTTCCCCCGCCTTCAGCTTGCGGATCACGTTTTTGCGCAGCTCGTCCTTCACCGAGCAGGGAACATATCCCGACTCTTTCAACTGCCCAACGGTCGCCGCACGCGGATGGTTCATTAAAATGGACTCCCTCTGGAAAACGACCACCCGATGATAGGTCAACAACCGCCCGCTTCGCCACCCCGGCGCCCCACACACCAAAGGTCTGCATATCTCCCATATAGCCCCCGGTGATTCACCGGGGGCGAATTGCGAATTAAATTCACACCCCAAAATGCTCATCCGCCGAGCCGGCGATCGGCAAGCTCCCAATCCCCGGCGCCCGGCGCATGCCCGGGCTGCGCTGCCAATTGTCGATCGATTCCCCCTCCGCAATCATCGCTGGCAACCTCAGCATAAACCGCCGCGCCAGCGCATACACGAACGGCTCGTACATCCCGCGGAGTTCCGCCAATTTCGCGACCACGTCGGCTTCATCGTGCAATTCCAGCCCCGCCTCCCGCAGCCATTGGCGCAATTGCTTTCGTTTTTCCGCGGGCAGCCGATCCTCCCGCGGAGATTCCGCCGGCACTTTGAAGATCAGCGATAGATCCACCGCCGCATGCCGAGCCATCGCAAAGGTGAGCTGCGCCCGATACGGATTGCACCCCTTCACCTCGGCCATCAGCACGGCACACGTGTCCAGCATGCAGGTCAGGGCCGCCAGCCACGATTGGTTATCGTGCTGCGATCGGAAATAACTCAGCACGGGAAATGAAAGATGGCTTTCCAGCAGCTCCGCCGACCATCCTTCCCATTCGACAAGGAACGAATTCAATTCTTCGATATTGCCCGCCCGAGCCAGCCGCAGCAGCACCTGCGCCGCGCTCGGCGGCGAGCCGGCTCGCGCATCCAGCAGCGAAATCGATACCTCGCGCCTGGAAAAAGCCTGGGTGATCCCCGGCAGATAGCTGATGATCACGGCCAGAAACGCGAATCCCAGCCCCGATTCCGCCACCGCCAGCGCCCGCCCCAAATGACCGGTCGGCGTGACATCGCCATACCCCAGCGTAAAGAGCGTAGTCCCGCTCATATAGAGATAAGTGAAGAAACTGACGTGGCGGTCGGCCGTTTGCAGGGCCGTCGCAGCGGACGCGTTCAGCAGTGCAAAGCCAAGGATCAATCCGCACACCCAGGCGAAAAACAGCCCCAGCAGCGACAGCGGGCCAAAGAACGACAGAAACGCCTCGCGCCGTTTGCCGCTGGGGATTCGTCTCCCGACGCTGGACCAGAACGCCCAGTTCCACTGGTAATAGAGCCGCGCGAAGCGATACCGATGCGTCACTCGCCGAGGCTGAAGGATCGTCTCGAACGTATCGAGCAGAACGAAAAAGATCAGCGCCGCGCCCGCAAGAATTCCAACAATCCTCACGAAGATCTCCTTGGGCGGGCATTATGATCGAACCGCGCGCAGATGAAACCCGCGAACGACGTTTCAACAATTGTCCCACAAGCCGAAAACCGTCGCTTCCCCATTTAGCCCCCGGTGACACACCGGGGGCGACCTACGAGCATCACTCCTCCGGCGGCCGCATTCGCTTCCCCGCTTCCGCCCACGCATCCGTGTATTTCGTCTTGTCCGGCGTCTTAGACCGCTGCGGAAAAAAATACCGGCCAATCCGAAATATCAATATCAGACTCAATCCCAAAATCACCAGCAGCAGCGACATCAGCAGCAGCGCGTGCAGCGCGATGAGTTTCCGGCCCCGTTCGTCGGCCCCATTGAAATCCGCCAGCGCCCGCAGCAGGTAAACCCTCGTCACCAAAACCAGCAAAATGCAAAAGAGCCCCAGAAACCCCACAAACGCCCACACGGACCGGCCTCCGTGCCTTCGTGCCTCCGTGCCTTCGTGCCTTCGTCCCTCGTGCCTTTCCCCTTCCATTCACCACCCCACATCCGCCCGGGCATTCACCGGATGTTTCGCCGCGAGACGCTCGATGGCCTGGTGGTCCTCGGCGTCCAATTGCTTCGGCATCACGATCTTCGTCACCACGATCTGATCCCCTTTTTCCTCCCCACGCTGGATCCCGTGCCCCTTGATTCGCAGCTTCACGCCGCCGCTGGTGTTCGGCGGAATCGTCAGCGTTCGCCGCCCTTCGAGCGTCGGCACGTCAACCTTCGCTCCCGCGGCCGCCTCATACAGACTGATCGGGCAATCCAGATACACGTCCAGTCCCTCGCGGCGGAAATAAGCGTGCGGCGTCACGTGCGTGATGATGAACAAATCGCCCGCCTCGCCCATGCCAGGGTGGCCGCGCCCCTTCACCCGCACGCGGCTCCCGTCTTTCACGCCCGCGGGAATATGAATGTCGATCGTCTCGATCTTCCCGTCCCGGTTGATTTGCAGCGGCAAATGCGTCCCGCGCGCCGCCTGCTCGAAACTCAGCGTCACCGGATGTTCCAGGTCCTGCCCGCGCTGCGGCTGGGCCCGCGTTCGTCCTCGGCCTCCCCCTCCCCGGGCGCGCCCGCCGCCGAAGAACTGCTCGAATACGCTTCCAATATCCGCGCCGCCCAGATCGAAATCCTCGACGCTCACGCCCGGCCCGCCTTGCCACGACCGGCCTCCCGCCTGCGCCCGCCGAAACGCTTCAAACGGATCTCCGCCCGCCCCCGGCGTGGCGCCCACCCCGGCGTGGCCGAATTCGTCATAGTTCTTTCGCTTGGTGGCATCGGAAAGGACTTCGTAGGCCTCCTGCGCTTCCTTGAATCGCTCGGTTGATTTCGGATCGTTTTTGGTCGCATCGGGATGAAACTTTCGCGCCAATTTACGGAACGCGGCTTTGATCTCATCCGCCGACGCCGTTCGCCTCACGCCCAGCACGTCGTAATAGTCTCGCTTTGCCATAGACGATGGGAATCTTAGCATTGTCCGGTATCAGCGAGAAATGGGATTGCCAATTGCCAATTGCCTATTGAAATGCGCGTCTTCAATAGGCAATTGGCAATAGGCAATCTCCCCGTCTTGTCCCCACCGCACCGAACGGCTACCATACTCCCAACCAGGAGACGATAGCCGTGGCCAAATCCGAGCCCATTGAAGTTGAAGCCACCGTCACTACCGCATTGCCCAATGCGATGTTCAAGCTGCGCCTCGACCAGGGCGGCGCCTCGCGCGAAATCCTCGGCCACGTCTCCGGCAAAATGCGAAAGCATTTCATCCGCATCCTTCCCGGCGACAAGGTCAGGGTTGAACTGTCCCCCTACGATCTGACTCGCGGCCGAATCGTCTTCCGCCAGAAATAGCGCCGGGTCAAAAAATTCTCGCCACCGTCGGCGTACCCAGGAATTCCCGCACCAATTTCAAATTCATCACGATCAGCAGCACCATCGGATAAACGATTCCCGCAGTCCCGAGCATCATCATCCATGCAAAAGCCGTTGACTTCGCATCCGGCGAACTCGCATCCAGCGCCAGCGTCACCTCATAGATCGAATAGCACGACAACACCGCCAGCAGCATCTTGCCGATGGCATATCCCAGGAGCATCCATCGCGACGCCGGCAAGTTCCTCAAAACCACGATGCCGCAGGCCAGGAGATAACCCGCCGCCGCCAGGCTCAGGATCGCATCCAGCACCAGCAGCGTCGTATCCCGAGCCGCCACGAGCGGCGGCGCCCACTTCATCCGCGAAGCGGCCACCACTCCCCCAAACGGCTCACCCGTCGGTCCGAAACTCATCGACGCGCTGTTCGTGGTCAGGGCTATCGTTCCGTCGCCCATCGCCTGCACCGACCGCACCTGCTCCGCCGCCTCGGCCACCGACGGACTCGGCACAATCAGCGTCTGCGCCGGCGATTCCAGTTCCCCCTCCAGCGCCTTGAGCTGGGCATCATTCATCGCCTGTCCCTGGCCGCACAGGCTCTGCACGCGATCCACAACGGCGGCGATCTGCTCCGACGCCAGGTGCGTCCCCGATGAATCGGTGTAGCTTCCGCCTTGCGATCGAATGCCCGAGGGGCTGTTGCCGGCGAAAAAAACGGCGCTCTGATCGGAGATTTGCAATCGGCCGCTGCCCAGGATGAACAAATCGTCCGCCGGCCCGCCAGACCCGCTGGGTCCGCCGGAACCATTGGGAATGTTCCGCACGTCCGTCACGTATGCCGCGACACGGTCCGTCGTCAGATTGTCCGCCGACAACTGAATCACCTGCTGTCCCACGTCCGCCAGCAGGGCGTCCAATTGTTTTTGCCGCGCGTCCGAAAGCGGCCGAACCTGACAAAGCCCGGCGATCACGATTTTCCGCTGGCCGGCGGACAACCCATCAGGGGCGACGTACTGGGCGATTGCCGCCGTCGCCAGCGGCGGGGGGGCTGAATTCACGACGGAGGTCGCACGGCCTCTCGCCGCCAACTGCGAGACAATATCGGCGAAACCCAAGCCCCCGCAATCCACGATCAGCGAGATCGACGCGATGATGATGCTGCCGACTCCCACGGCCGTCAGAATTCCCGGTCTGGAAACGTATGAGGATTCGTAGTACCCCGACATCCCCGCCCATTATCCCCGGCGGCGTCGCGCGCGACAACAATCCGATTCATCGCACAACTTGCAGACTCCGCGATTTTTTCCGCGGAATCTCTGCCACCGAATCGTAACCATTCGCCCCGGTAACTTCTGCCGTGATCAGCTTCCCGGCATGAAGCTGATCCCCATGCACCATCGTCACCGAATCAATGTCCGGCGCCTGACCGCTCGTTCTTCCGATCCAGGTCTTTTTTGCCGCGGAATCCACCCGATCGATCAGCACTTCCACGCTCCGCCCGATCCTCTGCTTGGCCTTGTCGAAGGCGATCTCCTGCTGCGTCAGCATCAATTCCTCCAGCCGCGCCGCTTTGACCTCCTCGGGGATCTGCCCCTCCATCCGTCCCATCGGCGTGCCCGGCTCGGCGCTGTAGGGAAATACCCCCATCATGTCGAACCCGAAACCACGCACGAATTCCACCAATTCCCGGTGCTGGGCTTCCGTCTCGCCCGGCGAGCCGGCGATGAACGTCGTGCGGATCGCCACACCCGGCACCCACTTCCTCAACTTCTCCAGCAGCGTCTCGATCTCCCCTCGCGTCACCCGGCGCTTCATCGTCGCCAGCATCTGGTCATTGATGTGCTGAAGCGGGATGTCGATATATTTCACCACCCGATCGCAATCCGCCAGCGCCCGGATCATCTCGTCGCCGAAGCACGATGGATAGGCGTACATCAGCCGCAGCCAATGCACGTCCTTCAGTTCCTTGTCCAGCGTTTTCAACAGCCCAGCCAGCCCGGGTGCGTATCCGATGTCCGTTCCATAGCTGGTCGTATCCTGCCCGATGAGATTCAGCTCCACCGCGCCATCTGCCGCCAGCTCGCGCGCCTCGGCCAGGATTTGCTCGATGGGCTTGGAGCGCATCGGCCCGCGGATCGACGGAATCGTGCAAAACGCGCATCCCTGGTTGCACCCCTCGCTGACGCGCAGGAAGGCATAATGCCTCGGCGTCAGCCGCAGCCGCGCCCGATCATCCTCAAACACCGGCAAGGGCAAGACCTTGGTCTGCCCGGCATCGGCATCCCGCTTCGCCTCCGCGGCCAGCCGGCGCGACAGGTCGTGATACTTGCCCAGAAAGTGTCCGTCCCGTTGCCGCGGATTCTCCGCCCCGCGCACCGCCTGAACGATGTGTTCCCGGTCAAACACGCCCACCAGCCGGTCGATCCCCGGCGCCTCCGCCAGCAGTTGCGTCTTATGCCGCTGAACGAGACAACCGGCCACCACCACCCGCTTGCACTTGCCGTCTTCTTTCAGTTTGATCGCCTGACGGATTTCCGCCAACGATTCGGTTTTCGACGCTTCCAGAAACCCGCAGGTGTTGATGACGATGGCATCGGCGTCCCTCGCATCCGCCGTTACCGTCAGGCCGTCGCCGGCCAACAATCCCAGCATCCGTTCGCTATCGACCAGGTTTTTGGGACAACCCAGGCTCACGAACGCAACGGACCGAATCTCGTTTCCGCCAGTGCCCAATCAAGCTCCAATCTCCCAATCGCCCAGAATACCGGTTCCCCAAGATACTGCATAGCACGCATGTTAATAACACCTAACTTCAACGTCTATAAGGACAGGGGGTAATTGATGTTAAGTGAATAAATCGCATGAGCTTGCGGGCAAAGTTGAAACGCCACAACTATCCTGATAATATCAGTCATAATGGCCATCCGCGAGAAAATCCGGCGAAGAATCCGCGCTCACAAAGCTAGGGCTCGGCGGATGGTGGGCAAGGGCCGCAAGCCGGTCATGATCGACCTGAAAAAGACCCGTGCCCACGAGGTGCCCGTCAAGTCTCTCCCTATCATCAGCTATAGTAAGGCTTTACGATTTCTCTCCACGCTGAGCGATTACGAGCGCCTGCGGATCGTCCGCTACAACCACGATAATTTCAACCTCGATCGCATGCGGGCCTTGCTCAAAAAGCTGGGCAATCCGCAAGATCATTTCCGTTCGATCCACGTTGCCGGAACCAAAGGCAAGGGCAGCACTTGCGCGATGATCTCCGCCATGCTTGTGGCCAACGGCTACAAGGTTGGCCTCTACACCAGCCCGCACCTCGTCGATGTTCGCGAACGCATCGTCATCGACGGCGGCATGATCCCTCAGGCCAATTTCGCTCGCCTGGTCCGGCTGGTGGAGCCCATGGTCAACCGCCTGAAGCCGACGCCGACCTATTTCGATGTCCTTACCGCCATCGCATTCAAATACTTTGCCGACAACAAGGTGGACCTCGCTGTCGTCGAAGCGGGCTTGGGCGGTCGCCTCGACAGCACCAACGTCATTCAACCCGAGGTCACCGCCATCACCAGCATCAGTCACGATCACATGGCCCAGCTTGGCCCCACCCTTGGCCACATCGCAACGGAAAAGGCGGGCATCTTCAAGCGCGGAATCCCCGCCCTCAGCGTCGTCCAGGATCCGCAGGCCGAGGCCGCCATGAAGAAGATCGCTGAAAAGGTCGGCGCTCCCCTCGATTTCACCGGCCAGACGATCGAATTCAGTTACCGCTTCGAATCCAGCCGCATGCTCGGGCCGCATAACCGCGTTTGCCTGACGACTCCCAACAGCAAATTCGAGCACCTGGCCGTGCCGCTCATCGGCGAGCACCAGGCCATCAACTGCGGGCTCGCCCTGGCGGTTATGGACCGTCTCAAATCCCGTGGCATCGCGATCAACGACTCCCGCGCCATGGAGGGCCTTGCCAAGGTCACCATCCCCGGACGCATGGAGATGCTCTCCCAAACCCCGCGCGTCATCGTGGACGGCGCCCATAATGCCGCCAGCCTTGATGCCGCCATGAAGGCCATCGGTCAGCACATTCCCTACGACTCCATGGTCGTCATCTTTGGTTGTTGCGGCGATAAAGATGTTCCCGGCATGCTCGAACGCATCACCGGCGGCGCCGACAAGGTCATTTTCACCCGCATCGACAGCGTTCGCTCCGCCGACCCTCACGAATTGGCCGTCCAATATGTTGAACTCTACGGCAAGATGGCCCAGGTCGCCGAAAATCTCGAGGAAGCTCTCAGCATCGCCAACCGCGCCGTGACCAAGGAAGACATCATCTGCATCACCGGCAGCTTCTATCTTGTCGGCGAAGCCAAGAAATACTTCGCCGCCAAAGCCGCCGCCGAACTCAAAAGCCAGAAATCCGAATAAACGCGGCCGCTGACGCGGAAACCAGAAATCCGAAACCAGAAACCAGAATCAATGTCCAAAACCAGAATGCCCTAACCGGGGATGGCCTCTGTTTCAGTCATTCGGGTTTCAGTCATTGATTCGTCATTCTGGTTTTCTGGTTTCGGATTTTAAATTTCAAATTTCAGATTTCACCCCCATGTGCTCCAGCACCCGATCCGTCATCACCTCGACGTTGAATCTCTCCGCCAGCCGCCGGGTATTGGCCGCCAGCCGGGCATGCAGCGCATCATCCGTCACCATTCGTCCCAACTGATCCGCAAGGTCCCGTGAATCCCAAACCCTGAATGTTAATCCTCCCGCGCAATCTTCCTTCCCGATTACCTCCGCCACGCCGCCATGATCCGGCACGATCACCGGCGTTCCATGGCTCATCGCCTCCGCCGCCACCATCCCGAACGGCTCCCGATGAATCGACGGATAAACCACGCACCGGCTATGGGCATACAGCGCCCCGCGAAATTCGTCGCTCACCCGCCGCTTCCAGTAAATTCCCAGCCGAAGGTGTTTCGCGATCGCTTTGCAGACCTCCTGGTATTTCCATCCGAAGCCCGATCCGCCGCAGATCACCAATTGAAACTCCGCGCCCCGCTCCCTCAGCATCCTCGCCGCGTACAGCAGCAGGTCGATTCCCTTTTCCGTGTCCTGCCGCCCCACATAGCTCACGATCGGCAGCTTTGGATTCAGCCCCGGCAATTTCTCCTCCAGCACCGAAAACGCCGGCTTCGTCTGATCGGCCGGCAATTCAATCCCCGGATAAATCGTCGTCAATCGCGCCGAATCGATCCCGATCTCCTCCCGCAAGCGCACCGCATAGTCATCGCTCACCGCGATCGCCGGCCAGGGGCTGCCCGCGACGCATCGCCGAAGCATCGCATAATAATCCCCCAGCCGATTCCGGTCCTGCGCGTAATTGGCGAAAATCTCCTCGCCCTGAAACGTGGCCAGATAGTCAAACGGATGCCGCCCGCGCTCCTTGGCCGCCAGTGCGATCGGGCAGGCCATGACGAACGTCGGGAGCAAATGCGTCACCCCATCGCGGGCCATCAATTTTTCCAGCCGGATCGCCGGCGCCGGATCGGCCGCCGAATCGCACATGCTCACTATGAAATTCCCGAGCAATGATGCCAGCACATCCGAGTGCTGCTGCAAAAATCTCTGCCGCCGAGCCCGCGGAGCCAGATCGAAGATTCGTCCCAGCAGTTCCATGGCCGTCCCCGGCTTGCGGCGCAGGTATCGGGCGCCGCGAAGGAAACGTCTCTGCTTGATCCCCGGATCCACCAGGTTCCGGTTGGTTTCCATGACCCAATAGATCACGACCTTGTATCCCCTGCGGTGCAGCGCATTGGCCAGCCGCATGTCGCGCACAATCCCCCCCTCGTACGTTCCCCCCGTGAATGCGAGAAAACCAAAGACCGGGGGTGTCATCCCGTGCCTCGTTTTGAACTCGCAAATAAAATGCATCCGCTGAGACGCCCAGACGCAGAGTCAGACGCGGAGGAATTCATTGGCGTTTTCTCTGCGTCCTCCTCCGCGGTCCAATTTAATTCCCGGCATTTCTTCGCGTCTTCGCGTCTTCGCGGTTGCATTTTGGTTGCGGCCAAAGGCTGCTCCGCGTCTCCGCGCTCCAATTCCGCTTTACGCCAGCGGCAATCTCCTCGCCATCGCCAGATAGTTCTCATAATTCGCCCGGATTTCCCGTACCGAATCGCCGCCGAATTTCTCCAGCAGCGCCCGGGCGATCTCAAACGCGATTACATTTTCCATCACTACCGAAGCCGCGCTGATCGCCGAAATGTCCGACCTCTCCCATCCCGCCTCCGCCGGCTGTTTCGTATTCAGGTCCACGCTCTTCAGCGGCTTGCCCAGCGTGCTGATCGGCTTCATCGCGCCGCGCACCACCACCGGCTTGCCGTTGGTCATCCCGCCTTCCAATCCCCCGGCATTGTTCCCGCCGCGCACAAACCCCAATCCCGGCGTCTCCTTCTTGGCCGGATCAAATCCAATCTCATCATGCACCATCGACCCCGGCCGCCTCGTCGCCTCGAACCCAAGTCCGAACTCCACTCCCTTGAACGCCTGAATGCTCGCCACCGCCGCCGCGATCCGTCCGTCCAGCCGCCCATCCCACGTCATGCAGCTTCCCAATCCGATCGGACACCCAAACACATGCGCCTCCACAATTCCGCCGGCGGTGTCCCTGGCCATTTTCTGATCGTTGATGAATTGCCGCATGGCCGCATCCGCCGCCGCGTCGGGGCAATAAACCTCCGACGCATCCCGAGCCTTCAGCAAGTCCCGCCAATTCTGCTCGGTGACCTCAAACTTCCCCTGGGCCGTCCCCACGGCCCGCACGAACCCAAACACCTCAATGCCGAATTCGCGCAAGAAGCAACGAGCCACCGCCCCAGCCGACACGCGCGCCGCCGTCTCCCGCGCACTCGCCCGTTCCAGCGTCAATCGGCAATCCGTCGTCAGCCATTTCACCGATCCCGCCAGATCCGCATGTCCCGGCCGCGGCCGATGCAGCGGCGGAGTCGCCGCCGGATCGTCCAGCCGGGAATCCACGTTGGCGATCTGAATCGCAATCGGCGACCCGATGGTTTTGCCCATCCGCACGCCGCTCAATAATTCCGCGTGATCCGTCTCAATCTTCTGCCGTCCCCCGCGGCCATATCCACCCTGGCGGCGCTTCAACTCCCCATCAATAAACGCCTGATCGATCGCAACGCCCTCCGGCATCCCCTCGATCAGCGCAATGACAGCTTTGCCATGCGATTCGCCCGCGGTTCGAAATAGCAGATTAGCCATGCTCAACAGATATTATCAGAGGAACCAACCCCTGTCTCATCCCAGAAAAACCAGCGCAGCACTGGATTGCGGCATTTCAAGCACCTGCCCTTGGCCATTCGATTCAAGCGTTTCCACCCGAGCAGGCGACCACCTCGCGGAGGAATCAATTTCCGATCCGGCAAAAGCAGGGGGTGATGTGACCTCAAGCGCTGGCGCCATGAGACGCCACACCGCAGCCTTCTTGTAACTGGCGGCAGTCTCAATCCTCAGCCGCAAATCCTGAGATTCGCTCTTATTAAACACCGCGATCCGCAAACCATTTTTGGTCTGACCCGCAAAAGCCGTGACATTCACTCCGCCGCTCTCCAGCGAACACTTCACCATCCGCGCCCCCGCAAGTTGATTCGCCAGCATCATCCCATAAAAAATCGGTTGAGCATGAAACCCATCAGCAAGGTCCCCCGCAATCGGCGTATAATAAGCCCCCCTGGAAGGCGTAGCGTTTTTAGCCACCGAATCCCCCGGCATATGCCCACCAAGTGAAGCCCGCAAATAAGCCGCCCCTCCACCATGAAAATTCACACCCCCATACCCCGCGCCAGCCAGCGTAAGCATGTAATCCCCAGCCCAAAGCGCCGACGCAAACGCATCGCTCATCCCCGGCTTCCCCCCGCGATAACAGGAATTCCCCTCCGTCATTCGGCAGGAAATCCCAAGCCGCGCCGCCTCATCCGCCACCACTTTCGCCCGCCGGGCAATTTTCGCATCCCCACGCAAAAGCCGCGCAACGGTCACCTTCGGATCGTCCGGCGGCCCCTCCGCATAATAATGCGTCGTCAAACTGACCAGGCGCGCCCCAATATTTTTCGACGCGCCCATCGCAAACTGATCCACCCACGGCGAATTCCCCTCCACATCCGGCCCGCCAAATCGCGCACCGGGAACACGCCGGCTGATCGCCTCCGCGAATTCCGTCCACTCTTTCAAATAATCCCCAAATCCCCAGTTCGCCGCCCGCGTCCGGTTGTTCGCCTCGCGATAATAACTCGGCTCATTCCCAATCTGAAAAAACAAAAGCCGATCCCCAATCGTCTTCGCCACATACTCCGCCTCACGCGCCGCCCGCTCCGGCGAACTATTCCCCAGATTCAACCCATAAATTAGCTGCCACCCCGCAGCATCCAGAAATTCCCCAAGCCGATCGATCGCCCGCGGCAAGATCGCAAACTGCTGATGCGGCATCCAATTCTCGGCAATAGGCCCGGCACGAGCCCGCAAAGCCGGCGCGGTAGTAGCCGCATCCGCCACAAACCAGCACGATTCACTGCTATTCCCCCCAAGCCGAAGCACCCCGGCCGGACTAAGCAACCGAAAATACGCGATCAGTTCTTTATTCGAAGCGGCAAAACAATCCGGATCGGATAACTGCGCCAATTCGTAACTCAACCCATTGAAATTCGCCGGAATCAAATGTGACGGAGAATTTTCATCAATGATCAACCCACCCTCATTAGGTCGACTGCTCGCCGATGAAGTGATTTCCGCAAAACACCGCGCAGAGGCCATCGCGCCAATTGCCGAGGAAGCGAGATTAAAAAGAAATCGACGGCGATTCATGATTTTACCCAGGAAGCATCCGCCGCCCGCCACCTCGCCCGGGCCTCGCGGGCCGATTGTAAGAATCGTTGCGACACGACAAAAAGCAGCAGCATTGCCCATAAGTTAAATAGCGCAACCAGCGCCACCGGCAACACCAACATCAAAAAGAAATAGATATCCGCACGCCGAATCTCATCCCACCCGGCAAAGGCACAAACGATCAGCAGCACGAATGAAGCGCTGCATCCCACGGCCACGATGGTCACATGCTCCGCCAACCGTGGTCGCGACAATCGCAGCGCCAGCCATCTCAGCCGAAAGAAAGTGATCGCCGGGCACAACACCGCGGCCAACACCAGCCCGAGCGAAAGATCTTCCATTCCACCAACCCACCACAGCGTCCGTGGGAACAAAAACCGAAGCATAAACTGCAAACTGTATAGGAGGATTACAGCCAGCCCCGCGATGGGAAGCAGCGGCACGATCCACAGCAACCATCGATGCACCCGCCATATTCCCTTCGATGCCCCTCGCCTGTCGTCGCGCGCGAGCAAAAAATTCGCCGCGGCATGCAAGACTGCCAGCACCTGCAATCCGTAAAAAAGCACATCCCCCCAAAGACCGCGCATCGGCCCGCTCAGTCCGACAACCAGAAACAGTGCGAACCCCGCATACGAAATCAGCAGGAGCACCGAGGCCGCCGCGATCATCGCCACCCACCTCGGCGGGCAGTCATCGGGATGCGAATGCTCGATGACGGACCGATGCGCCGCCAGTCCGCACTCCGGACAAGGCGCATCGGCCGGCGTCGCCCGCAAGTCATATCCGCATCGCAGACATACGGACATCGGATTCAGACTAATTCTCGTGGCGGGAAAGTAAAGGCAGCCGGCCACCCGCATTTCGACGCCCGAAAAAATACTTCAAAAATATACCCGGATTCTCAAAAACACGTCCAAACCTTTCACCTCCGGGACACCCTAATAGAGGGACCACACTTTTTTTTCATCAAGCCTCGCCCCGCGCGAGCTATCAGCCAAGGACCATTTATGTCCACTGACTTCGACTCTTACGCAGGCTCCGAACCATCCATCCCTGATAGGGGTCCCACGACTCTCATAAAAATATTCGGGGGCTTTTGAGGCCATCTGGGGCATCGAATTGGCCCGGAGCCTTCTTGGCTCGGGCTGTCAATCCATCACGATGGATACAATTCGCGATTACCGAATTGACACATTCTCTTGCCCCTTGCTACGCTTAGACCATAACTCTTAAGCCGAAAGGAAGGCCCCCCAAATGCCCCGTCTCAAAAAACTCGAAAAATCCCAAGCCCCAGCCAAGTCCCAGCCCATGATGGCCGAGCTTGAATCCAAGAAGATGCTCCTGAACATCTTCCGCACCATGGCCAACAGCCCGGCCGTGCTGGACGGCTTCCTCAAATTCAGCGGCGCCTTGCGGGAGGGCAAACTCGACCAAAAGACCCGTGAATCCATCGCCCTGGCGGTGTCCCAGTTCAACCGCTGCGAGTATTGCCTGTCCGCTCACACCGCTCTGGGAAAAGGGGCCGGACTGGATGAATCGGCCATTCACGATGCCCGCCTTGGCCGCTCCGCCGATCGCAAAACCAACGCCGCCGTCGTCCTCGCCGAGAAGGTGGCCGCAAGCAAGGGCAATGTTTCCGATGCCGATATCAGTTCCGCCCGTTCCGCCGGCCTGGATGATGGTGATATCGCCGAGGTCGTGGCCAATGTTGCCTTGAACGTGTTTACAAATTATTTCAACAACCTGAACCAGGTTGAGGTTGATTTCCCGAAAGTGGCGGTGGATATTTCCTGAATTTGCCGGGCGCCGCGCTCCAAAGGGTCGTGCGGAAAGTTGCCCGCCGAATTTTTCTTTGGCTACCCCAAAAAGGGAGTGGACGCCCGGACCACTTTACGTTAACCTTGTCGCAACCATATGCTCGCTGGGACAGCGCCTCTGCGCGTTTTTATGACTTGGCTTGATCGCTAAAGTGTTTTGCCAGAGGCTTTAATACGCATAATGACGCGGTCTTACGACACCATTCCGAATGAGTTGAATCGCTCGGCAGAGGTCGCCAAGCCGCTAGCGCCGGTCATGTCGGTTTGCCCGTTTTGCGGGGCCATCTCTGAGAAAACTGAGGGGCCATGCGCTCGCTGCAAGATGGAAAACTCCGCCATGACCCGGCAGGCCACCCGCGCGCGGGTCGGGCCCTGGTATGTCATGCAGTCCCGCAATCCCTCGGCGCCGGGGATGAAATGCAGCACCCTTCTGGCCCTGATTAGAAAAGGCCAGATCTCTCCCCGCTCCGTCATTCGCGGGCCGACGACCTATCAACTCTGGCGATTCGCCGCGCGCGTCAAGGGCATCAGCCGGGAATTCGGCCTGTGCTATTCCTGCGGCGGCGAAGTGCAAAGGACGTCCACGTTCTGCGCGCGCTGCTCGCGCTCGCAGGAACTTCCGCCCAATCCCGACGCCCTATTGGAACACGAGACTCAAGCTGCCAAGGCGGTCTATCGGGACGTGAAAGCGCCGCGACCCCCGACCCCGGCTTCGGTTGAGCGGCCTCGTCCGGAAACCGCGCAAGCAGAGCCCCTGCGTCCGGCTGCCGACGCCCAACCCGATCCGCTACGCGGGGGCAGATCGCAGACGCAGATTCCCTCCGCCGCCGAAACCATGGCCGAATTGGCCGAACTCCCTTCGCCTCACAACGCTCCATCGGAAATGCAGACCCGGCCGCGGCAGCGGCCGCAGGAGGGCGTGCTCAGCGCCAGGGAACTCGCCGCCGCATTCAGCCTTCAATACGATCCGACAATGGATGTCCCCGGCTCGCGTCGCCGCCGCGGCGGCGTGGGTAAGCGCCTGATCGCCGTCGCCGCCATGTTCGTGGTTTTTGGCGGGACCGCCGCGACCTTCTATTACGTTCCTTCCCTTCGCCAGCGCATCATCAATTGGGTTCAGGACGCTTCTCCACCGGCCGGCGCTTCGAGCGACACGCACGCTGTCATTTCGCCGCCGCAAAAGCCGCTGTCCGTCCAGACCCCGACCTGGATGATGCCTCCGCCGATTGATTCGCCTCCGATCACGACCCCAGTGGCGACCGCGCCGAAACAACCCGGCGATGTCGCGGCCCTGTCATACAATCTTCCACCCGTGCCGAAGCCCACCGCGGTCGAGCAGCCTGCGTCTGTCGTCCAGCCGAGCCATGATTCGCAACCCGCGTCCCCATCAGTTGCCACGAATATCGTCGTGCCGGGACCCAATGACGCCCGCACCGCCGCCGCGGCGGCGAACAGCCAGAAACTCCGCCAATCCGCCGCCGGCGATCTGGACACGCTGGCCATGCAACTTCGCGGCAATGGCCTGGACGCCGAGCATCGCGAGGATTTCGCCGCCGCCGAATATTACTATCAGCAAGTCGAACAGCTTCCCCGCGATCACTGGCCGGGCGACATCGATCAGCTTCTCAAAGTCGCCCACCAAAGAGTGATCGACGGCGATGCCCACTGATTTCCATTCCAGCGGCGGGCACAGAGATTGGCCTTAGGTATTTTCCCGGGAATTCTTCATCGCTGGAGTTCTTCGCGTTCCACCCGCCCACGTCGGCCACAGCAGCCCGATCAGAATCGCAGCCGCCGGCGCCGCGTGCATCAGCAATCGATCCGACGTCACCGCGAGCAACTCATCAAGGTTCCAGCTCTTCACCACCATCAGCGGCGGAAGATACGCCAGCAGATGAAGCCCCAACAGCGCCCCGATGATCGCCGCCGCGGGGCTTGCGAACCTGCGCCGCTGCACGATCGCCAGGACCGCCGCCACCAGCCAGAAGAATCCCCAGTTTTGCCAGTTCACCATTTCCAGCCCAAGTGCGCCCAGAATCGCCGGCAAGCGCCCGATATTCGAGAGGATTCCATGGAGGCTCAGGTTTGCGGCATAATCCTCATCGGTTCGCGGCAGCCCCCACGAAAAGACCAGCCACGGCAAATAGATGGCCGCGACAATCAGCGTAAAGATCGCCGCCGCGGCCCGGGCGCGCCGCCGCGGCCCAGGCGATTTAATCCCCGCCAGGACCACCGCATTGATCGCCGCCAGCGCCAGCCCCTCATTCTTCGTCCAAGCCATCCAGGCGCTGAACAGCGCGCACAGCACCACATATCCCCAGCTTCCGGTCTCCCGCCAGCGCAGAATGCACAGCAGGCTGCACGCATAAAACGCGGTGAGGGCCATTTCCGCCGTGCCCGACCCGCCATAGCGGAGCATCGGCTCCAGACACGCCAGGAGCGCCGTCGCGGTCAGCGCCGCGGTCGTTCCGTTGATTCGCCGCACCGCCGCGAAGACCACGATCCCCATTCCCGGATACAGAAGCAACGCGATCGTCTTGCTCAAATCATCCAGCCGGCCGGTCATCGCGTGCGCTCCGGCGGACATCATCGGCGCCAGGAGCGGATACCGCAGATGGCTATAGCTGAGATTCAAATCCGAGAAGTAAGCCGGCCGCGGATGCAGCGGCAGCAGCGTCAACACCTGAGCCTTCAATTGCCAGATCGCGAACGCGTCCCATTCGATGACCGGATAACCCACCGTGTCGATCACCAGTGCGCACAATCCATAGGCGATCGCCGCCGCGCAAATGACCGCCCATAATCTGGAGACCCGCCCCCCGTCTTCAACCACATCCTCCCGGCGATCATTTCGCCAAAGGAATATCCCCGCCGCGGCGCACGTGGCCGTCATCGCCAGGATTTCCGCCCGCCCCGGCCGCAGTCCCAGCATCGACAGGAAGATCAAGCAGATCGCCAACAGCCCCGGCCCCATGCAGGCGCTAAGTCCCAACGTTTCCAGCCGCGACCGTCCCCGCGCGAGTCCCGCCACCACCGGGTACCCAGCCACCGCCAGACAGCACAGATAAAGGCCGCACCACATATCGCTCACTGGCCCAACCACTTCACCCGCGTGACGAACGGCTGATTTCCCGCAAAATCCAAGACAACAATCGAGCCCACGCCGCGATCGCGCAGCGTACGCTCGTCCGGGATAGAATTGCCCTCCAAAAGCTGCGTCGTCGTGTTCAGCACAACTCCCGGCTCCGCAACCAGCACCGGCTGGGGATACAGCACATACACGGCGCGAAAATAGACATTCATCGTAAACTCCCCCGCGTTTTTAGGGAAATCGATGAATTTCAAGAACACTCCGCGCCCCGGCGCAGTTCCGCTCCTGAACAGCGCATCCCATTGGTCATATTTCTGGTTGAGGCGAGCGGGCCACCGCGCGAAGAACACGCGGTTAACGTCAGAGCCAATGCACAACCCCAATGATGTCACGATGACCAGCCCGCTCAACGAGCGTAGAATCCACGCGGACCTTGGCGACGGCGATAGGTTGTCAATGAGAATGTGGGGGTCGATGGGCAAGGAGACGAATTGTATTTCCACATCCTACGGCGTCAAAGCCACGCGCTTATCGCTCACTGGCCCAGCCACTTCACCCCCGCGACGAACGGCTGCATTCTCACCGGATCGAAATCCACGACGATGATCGATCCCACGCCGCGATCCCACAGCGTGCGCTCATCTGGGAAAGAATTAGCCTTCAAGAGCTGCATCGGCTTGTTCACCACAGCTCCCGGCTCGGCGACCAGCACGGGCCGGGGATACAGCACATACACCGCGCGAAAATAGATATTCGTCGTAAAGCCCGCAGCCTTTACCGGGAAATTCGTGAATTTCAAAAACACGCCGCGTCCAGGCGCGGCTCCGCTGTTGATCAGCGCATCCCACCGCCTATACCGCTGGTTGAGATGATCCGGCCCGCGCAGATAAAAAACGCGGTAAACGTCAAATCCAATGCACAATCCCATCGACATCACGATGATGAGCCCGCCCAACCATCGGAGAATCCGCCCAGACTTTGGCGACGGCGATTTGTTGTCAATGAGAATGCGCGGATCAGCCGACAAGGAGGCGAATTGTATTTCCGCACCGGCCAACGTCAAAGCCACGCGCGGGTGCGGACGTCAGTCGGCCGGTCCCCACATTGCCCCCATCAACATCGCCCCAACCGGCGCCGCGTGCATCAGCAGCCGGTCGATCGTCGTATTCATCAGCCCTTGCAGGTTCCAAGGCGTCACCATGTAAGGCGGAACATAAACCAACAGATGTAGCCCCAGCAAAATCCAAAGCAACACGACTTCTCCTCGTTGAAATCGGCGCCATCCCGCGATTGCCACAACGGCCAGCACAAACCAGAACATCCCCCACGGCGCCGTCAGACGCTGGGGGCCGGTGTCGATCCACTTGGCCATGGCCCGCACAGTTCCCCGCACGATCACCGGCACGCGATCGACGTGCGAAACCAATTCCCGCAAATTCAGCCGCCCCGTGTAATCTTCATCCGTCCGCGGCAAATTCCGGATGTAGATGAGCCACGGAGAAAAGAGAATAAATACAATCGCAAGAAACGCTGCGCACTGAGCCCACTGTCGCCGTGAGAGCGCCAGGCAGACAAAGATCCCCGCGTTGATCCCCGCCAGCGCCTGCCCCTCGTTTTTCGTCCAGGCCATGCACGCGCTGAACAGCGCCGTCAGAACCAGGTTGCTCCAATCGCGCTGCTTCCACCAGCGCAGCAGGCAAGCCACGCTGCCGCCATAAAAAGTGGCGAGCGCCATCTCCGCCGTCCCCGATCCGGCGTAGCGAAAAAACACCGGCAAATCCGCGAACATCGTCGTCACCGTGATCGCCGCCAAATGCCCGCTGCCGCGGCGAATCGTCGAATAAACCACGGCAACCAGCCCCAGGTACAACAGCATCGCCGGGGTTTTCTGCCCGTCATCCCCCAATCGCCCGGTGAGCGCATGCACGCCCGCCGACATCATCGGCGCCAGCACCGGATATCGCAGATGGCTATAGCTGAGATTCAGATTCTCAAAATAGGCCGGCCGCGGCGCCAGCGCCGATTTCGCCAGCACCTCGCCCTTCAACTGCCAGATCCCGAAGGCGTCCCATTCCATCGTCGGATAGATCGCCACGTCCGCCGCCACCGCCACCGCTCCATAGGCGATGGCCACCAAGCACGCCCCCGTCCATAGCCGTGCAGAGGGCCGCTGAACCTCCGGCGGCTCGATCGCGTCATTTCCTTTCCTCTTGTAAAGTGAGATCGCCGCGGCGATGACCGCCAAACTCCCCAGAATCAGAACTTCCGCCCGCCCCGGCCGCAGCCCAAGCATCGACAGAAAAACCAGGCACAAACCGAAAACCCCCGGCCCGAGGCAGGCGCTGAGTCCGGCAATTTCCAGACGAGATCGATGCCGGGCAAGCCGGCTGACGAGCGCGTACCCAGCCGCTTGCAGAAAAACCAGGTAAAGTGCCCACCACATGAAACCAGTCTTATCCCGGCCCCGACGGATTTGTCGTCGGCACCGATTCCGCTTCCCACGAATTCCCCGCCTGGTCCAGGGTCAGGATCGTCTTGACCTCATGCCGACGCCACCAGTCTCCTGAACGCACGATGCCGCTGGGAATCTGCCCCGCATCGAACACAACAATGTCATTATTTGCAATCACAACCGGCAACGGATAGAGATCGTACACCGCCCGAAAATAGGCGAATTGCCGAGTTGCGCCGTCGCAATTGATAAATTGAAGTCCCACCGGCCCGGCTCGTCCGGCATCGGCCAGCGTCTGATCCGTGATCACGAACCGCCGCGTGGCCTCGATCGCGCCCGGCGAAACGAATCGCCGCTGGATATCCAACCCAATGCTCATGCACGCCGAGCCCAACATGACCGCCAGGCCCGCCCGTTTGCACCATCCCAGTTTGCCGTTTCGTTCTTTCATTCGCGGTCAGTTCTTTCCGAGGTCGGGGGATTTATCGGCCAATCCTCCGCATCGCGCAGCTTCTCAATCCGCGCCCGATCGAACAATTTCCCCTGGTTCATTCCCGGACATCTTTTCGACGCCGATTCCCACGCGGCGCGGCTCGACAGGTTCCCGGTCCAAAACGGCCAGGTCCGACATTGCAACGGCCGCGCCGAATAGATGGAACAAATCCGCCGCGAGTGCACCACTTGGCCCGCATGAGGCTCGCCCGATTCCTGGTTCACAGTGGGGACCTCCTTGATAAAGATGCAGTCATACCCGCCATGCCCCGGATGGCGCCGCTCCTTCAGGCAAAACCGCCCGGCGACGTTGCGGCAATATTTCTCCACCACCTCCTGTGGCGAAATCCCCAGAAATTCCGCCAAGCGCCCGATCTCCTCGCGGCTGATCCACACAAACCCCGGTGGACCGCTGCAGCAGTTTCCACACTGGCTGCACGTAAATTGCAGCCCTTGGGCGAACCACGTCTCCGCCGGCGATTCCAGAACATTCAGCTTCATAATTGGATTGGATTATAGTCGCCCGCACGGTTGGCGCTAAAGCCCACCGCGCCGCGGCGGGGGCCTCAATACGAAAACAGATACCAAACCGCCGCGACGATCCCCGCCTGAACGGCCAGGAACGTCGCCAGCGCTGAGGAGATTCGCATTCTCGCCGACTCGGGTTTTGCCAGGCGTTGCCGTCCGACGTCCATTTGATGTTGAACCGCCGCGATAAGCAGATTCGCTTCGAATCGATTGATGCCGTGCCTGGCTGCTGCTCGGACCAGCGATTCCCGTTCGCTGAACGGCAAGACGGTCCCCACCATCCGCGCCGCCACGAGGTCGGCAAGATTCCGCGCCACCACCCCACGATCCCCCAGGATCGCCGAGTGCGACCAGTCATTCAGCCGCGTCCCCGATTGATACCTCGGGCTCAACATCATTCCGCAGTCTACCCCACAGCCCGGCCGGGGATTCTCAAACAGGCGCTTTTCGCGGCACCCCGCCCGCCGCCATTTGCGGTCTATGTCGAATCTTCCGTCTGTATCGGTAAACTGCTGGGCAGGAATGGCCGATTGCGCTTCGACTTCGCTCAGGGCAATCGGCATTTGGCATTCGCCATGACCTGGTTCAAACGCCTGTTCCTTCTCCTGGCCTTCGCCCTGCTGGCCCTGCTGGCCACATCGGTTTTCGGTACCTATCTGTACCGCGGCACCCCAAGCTGGTATCGCCCGCGCATCGCCACGGCGGAGCAAACCAAAGATGCCGCCAATCGCGCCGATCAGAAACTGCTCGATCTCTTCAGTTGGGCCGCCAGCGCGCAGGCGCAGCAAATCCGAAGGCTGCATGGACTGGCCAGGGGCAACGAGCCTCCCGTCGGCCCTAAAACCGTCACTTTCGACGAAGAGGAGATCAATTCGTTCATCATCAGTTGGCAGACCCCCGAGACGTCGCAGATCCAGCGGCGCATTGCCCGCTATTTCAACGATGGCCGGATCGTCTTTGAGGACGACGCGATCATCCTCGCCGGGCAGTCGCCCGAATTTCGCACCCTGGCCAGCGCCGAGTTCGACCCCCGCATCGATGCCGAGGGCAATCTGCATCTCGATCTCGCCGCCCTGCGCGCCGGGCGTCTTCGGGTCCCTCTGTCTACGGTCGCCGGCCACATGCGGCGTCTGCAATCTCTGCTTCGGCAACAACTGTTCCTCGAGCAGCGCGATGTGAAAATCGACTCCACGCTGGCGGCGAATAGTTCAGCCCTGGCCGCCGCCTGGCTTCGCCTGCTGCTGTCCGCGATGAACAATCGCCCGAGCGAACCGATCCTGCTGGTTCCCTTCGACATGTCCAACCTTCGCCGCGGCATGCCGGTGAAATTGACAGCCATCAAAGTTGTCGAGGGCGAGGTCACGCTGACGATGGAGCCGCTGTCTGCCGGTGATCGCAAAGAGCTGATGGATCGCCTGAAGCAGCCGTATGACGCCTCCGCGGAATAGCGGGGGCGTGTTCGGATCCGCGTGCGCAGTGGTCGGAACGCCGTTTAGGAGGAAGACGTCGGTTGCGTGTGACGTCAAGGTGAATTTTGTAAGCAAGATCAGCGGCTTACGAGCAAGCTGACCGATGCCATTCGTTGAAGTATTGCGTCGATCAGTTGCTCGAGACTCTGCGGGTCACGGTTGGCCAAGGGAGATTCGGACTTGGCAGGACCCGCGGCCTCATTCCCTCTGATGCATTCCGCCACCAGCGCTTTGCGATCTCGCGTGCCGTCCACCAGCGGAAGAATCCGGCGGAGCGAGTCGTCCGTCTTTATCGGCAAGTGGCGCAACGAGGTGACCGTCGGAAGATGAGCCGCCTGCCACCGAGCCCATCGCGTGGCTCGGGGATATTGGCCGGCGGCGGGCGAGATATGGTCCGTCGGGCGGCTCCACAGCTCGACGATGCCGAGTGAATAACAGGTTTCGATCATATGGGCCAGGGCTTTGGCGTTCCTTTCGGGATCTTTTTGGTTGGCGGCCGCTTGAGCGAGGACCGCCGCCGCCAGTTCTGAGAACGACACCGCCGATGGCCACGCGCCACGAAGATGCCGCATTGCGGCAATGGGCCGGGGATCTGAAAGCTGCACCTGATCGTGTTCCGTTCCGAACTGGGTCATGGGTTGCCCGGCAGCGTTCGTGCCGGCTGGTTTCTCCGTCGGATTGCTCGCAATGTACAGTTTGCGGATCTGGTTCGCTGCCGTTTCGGGTGTCCCGAGTGCCGGTTCCGCGCGGCACAAGATCGATCGTCGGAACATGCGATTCGTCAGAAAGTCCATGTATTGGTCCCGCTCCACGGTGTCGGCCGACATCTTCGAAATCGATTCACGCAGCGGCGTCGGGATTCTGTCCCAATAATCGTCTTTGGCATTGGCGTCGCCGAGATGCGCCAGGCCATGTGCCTGCGCTTCGCTAACAAAATCCCGAAAATAGACGGCGTCGTTAATCAACTCCATTTGATC
>Ga0187864_10001024_pt1 | contig 28393 bp, 29 predicted proteins | sample June2016WEW_11_4_FD_132985 | JGI IMG/M metagenome (GOLD analysis project Ga0187864, IMG submission 132985) | Peatland microbial communities from SPRUCE experiment site at the Marcell Experimental Forest, Minnesota, USA - June2016WEW_11_40 | ecosystem: Environmental > Terrestrial > Soil >...
CATGACTTTTTGACGCTTGACAAATTCCCTCCCGCGAGGTACGCTAGCAGTCGGCAGTTAAGAGTGCTAACCGTCCGTGGAAAGTCCGAGGGCATCGCCGCTCTGCGCCACAGTGCGTATGACACTGTGGGGCAGAACCGGGGTTCGACTGCAGGAAATTCCTTGGACCGAGTAACCTAAAAAACGTGAATGAAAGGAGACAAACATGAAGGTAAAGCCCCTGCATGATCGGATTCTGATCAAGCGAGTGGAAGAGAAAGAAACCATAAAGGGTGGAATTATCATCCCCGACACCGCCAAGGAGAAGCCCCAGGAGGGTGAAGTGATCGCGGCAGGCACCGGGAAGAAGACCGAGGAGGGGAAGGTCATTCCTCTCGACGTGAAGGCAGGAGACCGCATTCTGTTTGGAAAGTACTCCGGCACCGAGATCAAGATCGATAACGAAGAGTTCCTGATCATTCGTGAAGACGAAGTGCTGGGAATCATTGAGGCGGCTAAGCAGTCTGCCGCCGGTGGGAAGAAATAAGCTGGTCTAATGGCGCGACACGGCTTGCCCCAGGGCATCACATGCCGCGCGAGCGATGATGGATTCGATAAAGTCCGCGATCCGTCAGACGACGGAGCGGAGCCAAAAATTTGGAGGGAGTAGAAATGGCAAATGCAAAACAGATTGTACTCGGTGAAGAAAGCCGCCAGGCTATTCTGCGCGGTGTGAACAAGCTGGCGGATGCGGTAAAAGTCACGTTGGGTCCTAAGGGCCGCAACGTGGTTCTGGACAAGAAATTCGGTTCCCCCACGTCCACCAAAGACGGTGTGACGGTGGCCAAGGAGATCGAACTGAAGGATCCCCTCGAGAACATGGGCGCTCAAATGGTTCGTGAAGTAGCCTCCAAGACGTCCGATGTGGCCGGCGACGGGACCACGACGGCAACCGTCCTGGCGCAGGCGATTTTCCGCGAGGGCGTGAAGACGGTGGCGGCCGGCGCTAACCCGATGGCTATCAAGCGGGGGATCGAGTTGGCTGTACGCACGGTTTGTGGTTATGACGAACTCCAGAAGGACGGCTCGAAGAAGCACGTTAAGGGCGAACTCGAAAAGCTCTCCAAGCCGGTTGAGGGTTCGATGATCGCGCAGGTCGGGGCGGTTTCTGCGAATAACGACACGGAGATCGGGGAGATTATTGCGGAAGCCATGAAGAAGGTGGGCAAAGACGGAGTCATCACGGTCGAGGAAGCCAAGACCATGGAGACGGCGCTGGAGGTGGTTGAAGGGATGCAGTTCGACCGCGGATACCTCTCGCCTTACTTCGTGACCGATCCTGACCGGATGGAGTGCGTCCTCGAGGACCCCTACGTCCTGATCCATGAGAAGAAGATCAGCTCGATGAAAGACCTCCTGCCCTTGCTGGAGCAGATTGCCAAGTCGGGCAAGCCGCTGCTGATCGTGGCGGAGGAAGTGGAAGGCGAAGCCCTGGCCACCCTGGTGGTCAATAAGCTGCGTGGCACCCTGCACTGCAGCGCCGTCAAGGCCCCCGGCTTCGGCGATCGCCGCAAGGCCATGCTGGAGGATATTGCCATCCTGACGGGAGGCAAAGCCATCACGGAAGACTTGGGCATCAAGCTCGAGAACGTAAGGCTCGAAGACCTTGGCCGTGCGAAGAAGATCACCGTGGACAAGGACAACACCACGATCGTCGAGGGCTATGGGAAGAGCTCCGCGATTGAAGGCCGCGTAAAACAGATTCGCACTCAGATCGAAGACACCACCTCCGACTACGACCGCGAAAAGCTCCAGGAGCGGTTGGCGAAGTTGGTGGGCGGCGTGGCCCAGATTAAGGTTGGGGCTGCGACCGAGTCCGAGATGAAAGAGAAGAAAGCTCGCGTCGAAGATGCTATGCATGCCACCAAGGCTGCCGTCGAAGAGGGCATCGTTCCGGGCGGCGGCGTGGCTCTGATTCGCTCGATTCCGGCGCTCGAGAAACTGAAGGCTGCCGGGGATGAGCAGATCGGCATCGACATCGTAAAGCGCGCGCTGGAAGAGCCGCTGCGGCTGATCGTCCAGAACGCGGGCGAGGAAGGCGCGGTGGTGGCCGAGAAGGTGCGCGGCAATTCCAATGCGAACTACGGCTTTGACGCGCAGGCTGAAACCTACGGCGATTTGGTCGAGGCGGGCGTCATCGATCCGACCAAGGTTACCCGTACGGCGCTTCAGAACGCCGCTTCCATCGCTTCACTTATGCTGACCACGGAAGCGTTGATCAGCGAGATCCCGGAGAAGGAAGAGAAGCACCCGATGCCTCCGGGCGGCGGCGGCATGGGCGGCGGGATGTACTGAGGTAGTTGGCAGTCAACAGTTGACAGTCGAGAGTTGATGGCGAAGGTGGCTGGCCTGCTGCAAGTAGGCAGTAAGCAGAAGGCAGTAGGCAGCAAGAAGAACAAGTCGACATTTTACAGTTAACAGTCGACAGTTAGTGCCGAGGGCGGGGAGAACGTTTCCTCGCCCTCATTCTTTTTGGAGCCGAAAGTTTCAATAACAGCCCTCTCCCCGTTGCGGGAGAGGGTGGGCCGCACCGGCGTTTTCATCAGTCCGTCAGCCGACGGAGCCGGGTGAGGGGGTCGGGGGGCACTTGCCTCAAAACCACATTGCGCCCATACTCCCTCTATGGCCATCAGGTAAGGTATTTCGGGGCGGAAACCGGAAAGCCGTGCAAAGCCCGAGGAATCCTCGCCTTCGTGTGGAGCGAGTCGAGATCACGAAGCGTGCGGATGAAATTGGGCAGCGTGAAAGGCGAGAGAATCTCTCTGCTGCCTTCGAGCATCTGACCAGCTTCTCGTCGGACTTCTTTAAGGGTGGCCGCCGCCAACCCAAACTGGAGAAGCGTTCTGGCTTTGATGCACTACCTCCTCGACACCAACCTCTGTAATTCGTCTTCCGCCCCGGGGACGACGTGTATAATGAGCTCAGGCGCGAGCATGACCAAGGCACAACGGGACGACCTAATCCGACTAATTGCATCTCCCCCCGCCGGGAGTAAGATAGCTGATGCGAAGGATTTCGGGATTGACCTCACCCTGCTCATCCGGACCCTCGAAATGACGCCCACGGAGCGACTTCAGCAACTTACTGCTGTGCAGGCCTTCTTCCAAGAGCTGCGAAGCGCCATGAAGACTGCGACCCATGGTTGATTTGCAACGAATCCTGAAGGTTTTCGTCGAGGCCAAGGTCCGCTTTGTGATCATAGGCGGTGCGGCGGCGGCGGCTCATGGATCGGCATTCCCCACCTTCGATCTTGACATCTGCTACGATCGAGGCCGCAACAACCTCGACCGGCTCGTTAAAGCGCTGGAGCCCTTCCATCCGCGTTTGCGCGGCGTCCCGGAGGACTTGCCGTTTTGTTTTGACACAGTAACCATCGCAAGTGGAATGAATTTTACCCTGACCACGGACCTCGGGGACATCGATCTATTTGGGGAGGTCGCAGGGCTGGGTGGATACAGAGACGCAAACGCCTTATCAACTACCCTTGTGCTGTTCGAGTCTCAATGCGCCGTACTGTCACTGGAGGGGCTGATTCGGTGTAAGCGCGCCACGGCGCGCCCCAAGGACCTACTCATGTTGCGTGAGATTGAAGCCTTGCGCGAAATGGAAATACAGGTTAAACGCGAATCAGGGCCTGCGGACGATCGAAACCAGGGTCGGATCGAAGACAAGCAAACAAAGACCTAGCTGCGCAGCGGCTCGATGACGACGGCAGTCCCGTAACAGAGGACTTCGGTCGCTGACTCTCGTCCTACCACCTCGGAGGCGTCATAGTGGAGGCCGACGACGGCGTTGGCGCCTACCTCCATGGCATGCTCGATCATCAAATCGTAGGCCTGCTGGCGAGCCTGCTCGCACATCTCGGTATAGGCGCCGATGCGCCCTCCGATAATGCTCTTCAATCCTCCCAGGATACCCTGGGCGATGGTGGGGGCGCGCACGATGATGCCGCGCACAATTCCCTTGTATTCTCTGATGCGGTAACCGTCAATGTTCAAGGTTGTGGTGACGGGGATGCTCATGGTCGACTCCTAGGTTTGTTGACCGCTCGATTCGTGCCCCCCAGACTCCTCGACTTCCCGGCTCCTCGACTGCTCGACTCCCAGCAGTGTAGATGTCGCCTTCTCTTTCAAAGCCTTGAGGCGGTCGCGGAGCTGAGCGGCCTTCTCGAACTCAAACTGCTTGGCGGCTTCGCGCATTTGCTTCTCAAGGCTCTTGGTGAGTTCTTCGAGTTGGTCAGGGGTGACGGGCTCCTCCGGCAGGTCGGCGGGCACCTCGACATAGTCCGCCGCCACGATGGAGGCCAAAACCATATCAACGGGTCTGACAATGCTCTCCGGCGTGATGCCGTTATCTTCGTTGAAGCGAGTCTGCTTGGCACGCCGGCGGTTGGTTTCCGCGATGGCCCGGTTCATTGACTCCGTCATACGGTCGGCATAGAGGATGGCCTTCCCGTGCAAATTCCGCGCCGCGCGTCCCATAGTCTGGATCAGCGCTCCCGCCGAGCGCAGGTAGCCTTCCTTGTCGGCGTCGAGAATGGCGACCAGCGACACTTCCGGCAGGTCAAGCCCTTCGCGGAGAAGGTTGATGCCGATCAGCACGTCGAACTCGCCACGCCGCAAGTCGCGCAGGATTTTCACACGCTCGAGGGTTTCGATCTCGGAGTGAAGGTAGCGGCAGCGCACGCCGACTTCGGCATAATACTCCGCCAGGTCCTCGGCCATGCGCTTGGTGAGCGTGGTCACCAGAACCCGTTCGTTCGCCTCCACCCGGCTGCGAATATCGCCCAGCAGGTCCTCGATCTGGTGGCGCGTAGGACGGACTTCCACCTCGGGGTCAATGAGTCCGGTGGGGCGGATGATTTGCTCGACGACTTCGCCGCCGGATTTGGTCAGCTCGTAAGGGCCGGGAGTGGCGGAGACATAAATCAACTGGCCCACCCGGTGTTCGAATTCCTCGAAGGAGAGCGGGCGGTTGTCCAGCGCGGACGGCAGACGAAAACCGTAGTCTACAAGCGTTTGCTTGCGGGACCGGTCGCCGTGGTACATGCCGCGTAATTGCGGCACCGTCTGGTGGCTCTCGTCGATGAAGATCAGGGCGTCCTGGGGCAGGTAGTCGAGCAAGGTGGGCGGCGGCTCGCCCGGCAGACGGCCGGCAAGGTGGCGCGAGTAGTTTTCAATGCCGTGGCAATAGCCGATCTCCTTCATCATCTCGAGGTCAAACATGGTGCGCTGCTGGACGCGCTGGGCTTCCACCAGCTTGCCTTGCTTCTCGAGTTCGCCCCGCCACCACTCCAGTTCGCTGAGGATGCGCTGCACCGCGTCCTCTTTTCTTTCGGCAGGCAACACGTAGTGCGTTCGAGGATAAATCGGCAGGCGGGAATAGGTCTGCTTCACCTGACCGAATAGCGGGTCAATCTGGGCCAGGGTCTCCACCTGGTCGCCCCACATTTCGATCCGGTAAGCAACATCCTCATAAGTGGGAAAAACTTCAATGACGTCGCCGCGCACGCGGAAAGCGCCGCGCCGGAAGTCCGCATCGTTGCGTTCGTACTGGATCTCGACCAGCCGCCGCAGGATGTCTCGCCGCTCGATCTTCTGCCCCTTTTCCAGCAGCAGGACCATTCCGTAGTAGGCTTCCGGAGACCCCAAGCCGTAAATGCAACTGACGCTGGCCACGATCACGCAATCGCGGCGCTCGAAGAGCGAGCGAGTCGCGGACATGCGAAGCTTGTCCAGTTCGTCGTTGATGGTCGCTTCTTTCTCGATGTAAACGTCGGAGGCGGGGATGTAGGCTTCCGGCTGATAGTAATCGTAGTAGCTCACGAAGTACTCGACGGCGTTGCGCGGAAAGAAGGACCGGAATTCGTGGTAAAGCTGGGCGGCCAGCGTCTTATTGTGAGCCAGTATCAGGGTGGTGCGGTTCACCGCCTCAATGACCTTGGCAACCGTAAAGGTTTTGCCGGAGCCTGTGACCCCAAGCAGAACTTGATGGGGCTTGCCCTCCTCAACTCCCCGCACAAGTTCCTGGATGGCCGTCACCTGGTCGCCGCGCGGCTGGTAGTCGCTGGAAAGATTGAAATTCATGGAGCCGAGATCGTGTCCCATGGTGATTCAATTATATCAGTTGATGAATGAATTCTGCGACGGTACCAGTGCGCGAAAGACGTGCTGGTCTTCACAGGTTGCGGAAAAAGCCCCGTGGCCTGTCATTCCGAGGAGCCCCAGGCGACGAGGAATCTCGCAGTGCCGAGAAAACAAACCAGAGCGAGATTCCTCGCTCCGCTCGGAATGACAAGGCAACGAGTTTTTCCGCAGCCTGTCCAGGCCGGCATCTGACGACATCAAGGCCGGCGCTCCATTCGAGATTGAACGCTGCCGATTCCGGCGTCGGGGCCAGCAGGGGACGGCGAGTTGTGTTAAGATGATGGGTTTCGCGGCAGCTAAAAAGAATTGTGAGGCGGGGTCAATGGATCAAATCAAGTGGCGTCGAGCATTGGGGTTGACAGGGGGGGCGCTGATCGCGGCGCTGGTTGCGGGTGTTGCGTACGGCCGGGCGGCAGGCGGGCAAGCGCCTGCCGGGACCACCCCGAGTCCGGCCCCTGCTGCCGCGCCGTCTTCGCCTGATAAGGTGGTGTTGAAGGTCGACGATCAGTCGGTAAGTGAAGAGGAAATTGAAAAAGCCATCCACAATCTTCCTCCGCAGGCTCAGAATTCTCTGGCCCGGCAAGGGAAAAAGCCCTTGGGAGATGAGTATGTTATGATGCTGGTTCTCTCCCGTGAAGCCCTCAGCAATCATCTTGACGATTCTCCTGACTACAAGGAGACGCTCGCCTTGACGCGACTCAAAATCCTGGCGCAGGAGGAGTACCAGCAAATCCTGCAACGGGCAGCCGTGACACCTGAGGAGACGAGCAATTATTTTGCCGCACATCAAAGCGACTTCGATGAACTCCAGGCGCTCCAAGTTACGGTTCGCAAGAAACCGGAAGGAGCCAAGGAAGGGACCCCGGGGTTTCCGCCGGAAGAAGCCAAGGCCCGCACGGAAGAGATCCGCCAGGCGTTCATTGCCGGGCAAGACCCAAAGCAAGTGGCCGAGAAATTTCAAATGGCCAACGTCGTGCGGGTGGATAGCCAGCCTTTTACGATTCACCGGGGGCAGGGCCCAGCGGACATGGTGAAGGCGGCCTTCGAGCTCAAACCCGGCCAGGTAACTGAAGTGTTTGACTTTGGGACGGCGTTGGGATTCGTGAAAGTTGTCTCGCACCAGGCAGCGGATTTGAAAAGCGCCACTCCGAAAATCGAAGGCATTCTCCGGCCTCAAAGGATCAACTCTGCGTTGGACGCGCTCAAAGCAAAATCCAAGATCTGGATGGATGACGCCTATTTTGCCTCGCCCACTGGGCCGCAAATTCCGCCCAAGCCGCCTTCGACGCCAAGTGCACCGACTGTTCCTAAATAGTTCATCACCAAAGTAGGTACTAGTACCGGGAGCGGTGTAGGGTACAACCAACTTCCGCTCACGGGTAGGGACCCACGAAGCTTTGACAATCCCTTCCCAAGCCTCTGACAATCGTCAGACAGCTCATCGAAGGTATTTTTCAACAGCTCTGTTGAAAACCTTGTGGAAAAGGTGGCTTCGTGTTACGGGAAGGTTAATGATTGGAAGAGCTTTTAACTGTTTGCACCAACCTGTAGCATCTCTCGAGCTGATCCCATAACCCTCAAGAATCCTCTCCCCTCAATTCTGGATTTGGCATGCCCATCGCGCGCCTTCAATACTAAAGTTGGGGCTGCGGTTTCTTGAGTTTGACTTCAATGGTCTGATTATCCTGTTCAAGCTCAATTTCTTTGCCAAAACTCTGATGACGTTCAGCCGTTACGAACAAATGGACAGTTCCTTTCGGAATATTCGTGAACCGGCATTGTCCCTGTGCATTGGTTTTCGCGCCATAAGAGACAACATGATGGAGCTTGCCGGATTTGAAGGTGAGCGTCAGACGCGCCTGGCTGATCACTTCACCGGTTTCGGCCTCTTTCACCACGACGTTGAAACTGAACTCGGGAGTTGGCGGCTGTTGCGCAGAGTTAGTGACCACGCCGGAAAGTAGAATAACCATACCGACACAAATCCAAATTGCGGGCCGCGAATAATTCGAGCCAAACATGCTCTGACCGCTCCTTCCTCGATCTCTCTTGTCAACTCCTCAGATGAATCTTCTCAACAACTTATGTTCGCCTGGGGTCGGCCCCTAACCGGTCTCCGCTGCGCCTAACGGCCTCACGGACTCGGATATCCACTGCAAGTACTTGCGGGAACCCTCGACAATTGGGAGGCAGATGATCTCCGGCGTTTGATAACTGTGGAGCCTTACGATCTCAGATTCGATCTCAGCAAACAATGCCCCGGCGCTCTTGATGATCAGCAGGCATTCCCCTTCTTCGAGGGTTTTGCCTTGCCAGCGATAAACCGATTCGATGGCCGGAAGGATGTTGACGCAAGCGGCAAGTTGAGCTTCTACCAGATGACGTGCGATCTTCCGGCCTTCATCTCGGTTTGCTGCCGTGACGAGGATGACGATTTTATCCGTCACCATTCCTCCCGCGCCGCCGGCACTGCCGTGAAGTTCCGCAAGTGCCGGGCCCACCCGGCGTTTAGGCTCACACCCGCAACTCCGGATAACTCGCTTGCTCGAAGCTTCTGCTCAGGATACAATAGCGCGTGCAGGGTCGGCAATGCCAACCGGACTGTTGCCGGCCCACAACGCGGACCGTTGATTTGCAGGGCGCGATAAAGGCCGCGGCAGGGCGGCCGGTGGCAAGACGCCGTTGCAGCGAGCGATCGGGTAGGTGGGCTTGCACTGCGCACAGTTCCGCGCTTGGGCGATGGAAATGCTCCCCTGGGATACGGCAACTCTACGCCGTTACGCGACATACACACTCGTTGTGGTGTGTGTAGTGCTGCTCGTCCACGAGATCTTAGGGGCGCATGGCTTCATGGCCCTGCGCCAGGAACGAAAGGAAATTGAAAGCCTGCGGCAGCAGATTCGCCAGCTCGAGGATGAAAACGCGCAACTCGACAAGCGCATCAAGGAGCTTCAGTCCGACCCCAAAGCCATCGAACGTATGGCGCGCGAGGGTATGGGGCTGGCCCGTCCTGGAGAGTTAATCTTTACCGGCGTGCCCGAACAGGATCCCCGCAAAGAGCAAACTCCTCACGCCGTTCCCGACCCCGCCGCGAAGTAAGCGCGCTTACTTCCGGGCGATGTACCGCTCTTATCGCACCACGCCTTCCAACGGACTGGAAGCTGCGGCGTAGAGTTTTCTGGGCATGCGGCCGGCGAGGTAAGCCTGGCGGCCGGCGATGACAGCGTGCTGCATCGCTTGTGCCATCAGGATGGGGTCTTGAGCGGCGGCTATGCCCGTGTTCATCAGGACCGCATCGGCGCCCAATTCCATGGCTACGGCTGCGTCGGACGCCGTGCCGACGCCCGCGTCGACGATCACGGGCACGCTGGTGATCATCTCCCGCAGGATGCGTATGTTGACGGGATTCTGAATGCCTAGGCCGGACCCAATAGGCGCTCCCAGGGGCATCACCGCCGCCGCCCCCGCGTCAATGAGCCGCCGAGCGGCTATCAAATCGTCATTGGTGTACGGTAAGACGACAAACCCCTCTTTGACCAGCACCTCCGTCGCCCGCACCAACTCGAAATTGTCGGGGAAGAGCGTCTTCTCGTCTCCGATCACTTCCAGTTTAATCCAGTTGGAAAGGCCTACTTCCCGAGCCAAGCGCGCCGTACGAATAGCCTCATCGCCGCTATAACAGCCGGCTGTATTGGGCAGAATGAAGTACTTCTGACGGTCCACATAATCGAGCAAAGATTCTTTGCTGCGGTCCGTGAGATTCACGCGCCGGACTGCGACCGTCACCATCTCTGCGCCGGAAGCCTCGTGGGCCCGAGCCATTTCTTGAAAGCTCCGGTATTTCCCGGTGCCGATGATCAGCCGCGAATGAAATTCCCTGCCGGCAATCCGCAGAACGTCATTATCCATGTCTTGCTCCTTTCCTTTTGATTCTAGATGCCGACGCTTGAAATTGCAATGTTGCGAGGTGTGAGGGAGGAAAGCTGTCAGCTTTCAGCCGTCAGCTATCAGCACACACCGCTGACTGCTCAGAGCCCAGAGATGACTTTTTGGATCCGGTACCTGAGATCTGATCTCTCACATCTGAGACCTGAGAGCTGGCGGCTGAAGGCTGATAGCTGATAGCTTCTTCCCAGCCACCTGAATTGGCTTGTCTTGGGACCCAATCACAGGTACAATTAGTCTGGTCAGGGCAAGGACAAACAACTTGAATTCTGGCCCGGGAGGACCGATCCTCTCAAGGCGTCGGCGGGCGGGGATCGACTGACTTCGAATCGGCTTCAATGCGGTCTTGCCACCGCAGGGGCGGACAAAAATCTTGGAAAAAAACGAGGAGGAATACGATGATCAAGAGAATTGCAATGGTTGGGATGGTGTTGCTCGCTTTTGGCTGTCTGAGTTGGGCTCAAAACAAGACGTATACGGGCACGGTCAGCGACGAGCATTGTGGAGCCAAGCACGCCAAGGCTAGCGCAGAGGCTGAGACTTGCGTTGAAAAATGCGTGTCGGGCGGCGCCAAGTACGTTCTCGTCAGCCATGGAAAAGTGTACCAGGTTGATGATCAAGATAAGTTCAAGGGCATGGGTGGGAAGGCTGTGAAGGTGACGGGCAGCCTGAACGAAAGTACAATTACGGTTGCGGATGTTTCTCCCGTCGGGGGCAAGTAGACAATTGTAATCCTGGCCACGGAAAACAAGAAGAACCAGCGACTGGGGCTAGGGGGAGAGTGCTGGGGAGCGGAGCCGCGCGTAGAGGACCGCATCGGACAAGCTGGCCGTTCTACGCTTCCGTTCCCGCCTCTTTCGCGTCTTGCTCTGAAAGCGATTCCCCTCCTCGTACGGAGGTGGCGGTAGGGGATGGTGGTTGCCTGCTGGCCCACCACCCCTGACCCCTTTCACCTAAGGAGAGGGATCGTTTTCAGGATTCCGCGGCGGAATCGGCGAGTGCCATGCATTCGCTGTCCTTGCCCGCACGCTAATCACTGGTCCCATATCTTCTTTCTCGTGACTCTTTCTTTTCAGTTACAATAGCGTGGAGGTGACCAAATGCGGAGAATCGCCATTTATGGGGTGCTACTCTCGTTTGTCGCGGGCTTGAGCCTCGCCGGAACGGCGAGAGCGGCGGCAAAGACTTTTGTTGGGAGTATCAGTGATTCGATGTGCGGCGCGAAACACATGATGCCGGGGCAGAGTGACAAAGACTGTACCTTGGCGTGTGTGAAGGCCGGGAGCAAGTACGTGCTTGCCGACGCCAGCGGAAAGGTGTATCAGCTCAGCGATCAGAAGAAACCTGAGCAATTCGCAGGACAGAAAGTGATGGTCACTGGAACACTTAAGGGTGACACCATTAACGTCAGTTTGATCGAACCTGCGAAGTAGCGGCGACACAGTGTCTGCGGGATCGCCCAATGGCAGCGTAGAGCCGACTCTAAACAGACAACTGAGAGCATACTTATGGATCCAGAAAGCAAGGCCCCCGAGGCGGAAGAATGGAAGGTCCGTCGGGTGGGAACGGTTACGTTCGCAATTTCAAAACCCAAGCGCAAAGCCCACAAATTACGCCAATCACGGCTTAAGAACCGGCGCCGGGCGCGCTGAGCGCCCTTGGGTCCGGCAGTTGCAGCAAGGCCGCCCGCGAGGGCGGCCACGCGGCACCTTGCGGAACCCTTACAACGCAATTCTCTCATACCTTTTCGCCGCCAGGGGACAGTGACGGGCAGGGGGATTTGCCGCCATGTCGCGAAGAAGCACCTGAGCGGCGTCGTGTTACCAAGAAAGGTGAAACGGTTGATGGTTTGTCACCCTGAGTGCAGCGCGGGGTCTCTGCAAGTGTTTCTGTCCGCAGACCGCCGGGGTAACTTCATTCCGCATTGCAGCCTCCGCCCGTCGTGTTTCATCTATTTGAGTGACGCGGCGCAGGGCGGCGAGGCATATGCGGAGAATCTCTTCGCCCCCGTGCTGTGGTGCGGGTAGCTTGGTATGGTCCAAGTTATAAGACATTACGGGTATTCGTTCATCGTCCTCGCGGTGCTGGCAGAGAGCCTGGGGTTGCCCGTTCCCAGTTTCGCATTTATCCTGATTGGCGCCGCCCTGGCGGCGGAATTGCATTTCCACCTGGCAGTCGTTGTGTCGCTTAGCGTGCTCTCCGCGCTTTCGGGAGACTCTGTTTGGTACCTTCTTGGAAGGCTTCGCGGCCGGTCGATTCTCCGGAAACTATGTTCCCTGTCCCTGAGCCCCGATTCCTGCGTAGGCCGCACGGAAGATTTCTTCGGCCGGAACGGTCTGAAGACGCTGCTGTTCGCCAAGTTTATACCCGGTTTGGCTACGGTCGCCTCCCCTCTGGCTGGGATGCTTCACACCTCTTACGCTCGCTTTGTGCTGTTCGATCTAGGTGGGATTAGCCTCTGGGTAACGTCCGCCGCATTGTTAGGGCTAGGTTTTCGGGCACAGGTTGAGTGGTTGCTCGACTGGTTGGGGGCACTCGGAAGGACCAGTGCCTTGATTGTGTCCGTCCTCCTGGCCGGGTGGTTTCTTTTGAAATGGTTTGAGCGCCGGAGATTCTTCCGGCTGCTCGAAAAGTCGCGCATTTCTCCGCAGGACTTGCAGCAACGCCTCGCGCAAGGCGAGAATCTGGTCATTGTCGATCTGCGGTCTGACCTCGCCTATCAGCAACAAGGATCGAGAATTCCGGGCGCGATTCACATTCCTCCCGGCGAATTCCATCGTCGCAACGGCGAAATCCCGAAAGACCGCCCGGTGGTCATGTACTGTACTTGACCGAACGAGGCTACCAGCGCCAGGATGGCGCTTCTACTCAAGAGAAAAGGGTACAAAGTTATTTGGCCACTGCTTGGTGGTTTGGACGCTTGGCTGGAGCTTGGCTACCCCACGGAATCCCCCGTCGCCCCGGAAGGCTCTCCTGACCGGGTCTCTGACCCAGGCCCCCAAGACTCGAAAGAGCAAGACAACTCTTGGGCTTGAGGTGTACTCTATCTACTAAGGGGAAGTTGCCGCCGGGTTAGTGCGTAGGGCTCGAGAAGGGATCACCAACTTATGACCAGGAAAGCAGTTGTCGGAATACTGACGTTGGTAATTGCGGGCTTATTCGCCCTCCTGGCTGCGGCGGCGGAACAACCCTTGAGCGCCGACGACGTGACCCTGCTGCTCCTTGGAGGTTCTCCATCGCCAAAGATCATCGCGCTGGTTAAACAACAAGGCGTCAGTTTCAAGATGAACCCGGATCTGGCTAAGAAATTCCACGACGCTGGAGCCAGTGATGACTTGATCGACGCCCTGACCGATGCAGGCCTGAAAGCCCAGGCCGCCTCCCCCGGTCCAGCCACAGCCCCCGCCGTACAGAACCCAGCCGCGACGACCCCTTCGCCCGTTTCTAATCCCGCAGAGGTGGATCGGAAGGTTTCAGAGACATTGAGCGGCCTCGAGAGCAATTCGGAAGGGAACGACCGGCCTTATGCGGCGCGTTTCTCGCTCGTTTCGATCACAGGACAGAAGATAGATTTAGCGGATTATAAAGGCAAGGTAGTCTTAGTCAATTTCTGGGCGAGTTGGTGCCCACATTGCCGCAGAATGATTCCCTCGCTGGTCGGGCTACACGACCAGTACTACAGCAAAGGGCTGCGAATCGTTGGTATTGCCGTCAGTGACCACAAGCAGGCCGTGGAGGAGTTTTACCAGCACGGCAACATTAGTTATCCCATCGCCATCGGCGATGCTTATACCCGCAGGCTTTATGGCGGGGTCTCGGGTTTGCCGACCACGGTGCTGATCGGGCGGGACGGGCGGATCTATTCGAGATTCGAAGGTGAGCCGCGCGACATCGGCACGCTCGAGGAACGGATCAAGCGCCTGTTAGCCCGGCCGGCAGGTAACCCCGAGGCTAATCAGCAAACTGTAGCCCAAGCCACTCCTCCCAACGAGCCGGCAGTCACTTCTCCGGCAATCGTGGTCGGAGCTTCATCACCTGTGCCTGCCGCCACAAGCGAAGGCTCCTCGGCAGGCGCTCCGGGCGTTTCCCAGCAATCTGCTTCCCCGAGTGCGCCGCCTGCCAGCTCCCAACCCGCCGACGTGACTCAGAAAGTGGCGGAGACGTTGAACAAACTTACCGCGCCCGAGGCCACGACGGCCAAGCCGGCAGCCGCCAAAGACACAAAGGATTTGACTGATCCCAGCCCGGACCAAATCCAGAAAATCATCCAGGAGTTCGCTGCCAAAGAGAAACTCTTCAAGGAGGCGCGCGACAACTACACCTACCACCAGATTAACAAGGTTGAAGAACTAGGACCCGACAACGAAATTGAGGGCGTTTACGAGCAGGAGTGGGACATCCTCTTTGACGATTCCGGCAAACGCATCGAGCGCGTCACCTATGCCCCTGCGGATACTCTGAAGAAAATCATTCTGACCGAAGAGGATCTCACATCTTTCCGCAATACCCAGCCCTTCGTTCTCACCACGGACGAACTGCCGGAGTATGAGATCAAGTACTTGGGACATGTAAAGGTCGACGAGATTACCGCTTACGTTTTTTCCATCCGTCCCAAAGAAATCCAGAAAGGGCACCAGTACTTTCAGGGCGTCGTCTGGGTCGATGACCAGGATTTGCAAATCGTGAAGTCGGAAGGCAAGCCGGTGCCCGAATTACACACCAAGAAGGGCGAAAACCTGTTTCCGCGATTTACCACCTACCGCGAGCAGATCGACGGGAAATATTGGTTTCCCACTTACACCATGGCCGATGACACACTCTATTTTTCCTCCGGCTCCGTGCATATTAAAGAGGTCCTTCGTTACGCTGACTATAAACAATTCAAGTCGAAAGTCCGCATCGTGAGCGCCACTCCTACTGATCAGCCGAACGCGGCCACAATCCCTGCGGCTCCCAAGCAGTAGCGCACAGTCTCGTCATTCCCGCGAAGGCGGGAATCCAGTTCGGCGACAACGCTCGTCCAGAGGGCTACCCTGCACACTCGCAGTCTTGCCGGATTGAGGGTGGCTTGGAACGTCTATGCTACATTGCCAGTTTACGCTTGCTTAAGGGCTTGGCAAGGAGGGGCCGCGAAATGGAACAGCGCGTGAGCCTGATTACGCTTGGCGTAGCGGATCTGATTCGCAGCAAGGAATTCTATGAACGCCTCGGATGGCGCCGTTCAATGGCCAAGGCGGAAGGAATCGTATTCTTCCAGCTTGGCGGAATCGCTTTCTCGCTCTACCCAAGAGACGAGCTTGCCAGGGACGCCAACATTCCTTCCGCCGGCCATGGGTTCTGCGGGATTACTCTCGCGTACAACGCCCGGACTCGCGAAGAAGTTGACTCAGTGCTGGCCCAAGCCGCAGGCGCGGGCGCCAAGATCGTCAAGCCGGCAGAGGGAGCCTTCTGGGGTGGGTATTCGGGATACTTCTCCGACCCGGACGGCTTCCTGTGGGAAGTCGCCTGGAATCCGTCCTTCCAAATTGAAGAGGACGGAAGCGTTCGAATTCCCGAGTAGCCAGGTACCAGGTGGCACACGCACTCTTGCCTGTGGGTCGTTATCTTTCGAGACAAGCACAGGCAGGAGTGCCTGTGCTACTTGGTCAAATCCGCGGTAGGCAGAAACTGCGGAGCACGGCGATGCCGGGTGGCCTGCTCGAAAGAATAGGCCAGCTTTATCAAAGTCGGCTCGCTGTAACCTCTGCCGAAGAATGAGATTCCGACCGGCAGGCCAAAGATAAAGCCGGCCGGCACAGTGATGTTCGGATAACCCGCCACTGCCGCCGGCGTCGAACTGCCGCCGACGTCGTGGTCGCCGTCAACCAAGTCCGTCAAACACGCAGGTCCCCCAGTGGGCGCCACCAGCGCATCCAACTGAAACTTCTCCATGACCGCATCGATTCCTTCCTTGCGGGTGAGGCGATGATCCTTCTCGAGTGCGTCCAGGTACGCCTTTTCAGTCAGCGGTCCCTTGGCCTGCGCTTTGATGAATGTGTCCTGTCCGAAGTAAGGCATCTCCTTTTCGCGATTGTGCTCGTTGAACTCGATGATCTCCTCTAAGGTATGCACGGGTGCGCCGGGACCCAGTGCCGCGAGGTAAGAGTTCAGGTCAGCCTTGAGTTCGTAAAGGAGTACTTGGAATTCGGAGTCCCCGACCTGCTCCATGGATTCGATGTCGGCCGGATCCACAATCACCGCACCCTGGCGTTTCATCTCGTCGATGGATTGGTTCATCAATGCGTCCACTGCATCGCTTGTGCCGAACGATTTGCGCACCACGCCGATCCGCGAACCGCGCAGCCCATGCGGATCGAGGAATCGGGTGTAATCCGCCAGCGCCTTCCCTTGGCTTGCTCCAGTCTCCGGATCGTCGGTGTCGACTCCGGTTAATGCGCCGAGCAAAACCGCCGCATCGGCCACCGTTCGAGCCATGGGCCCGGCCGTGTCCTGGCTATGCGCGATGGGAACGATCCCGGCGCGGCTGACCAGGCCGACGGTGGGTTTGATCCCGACAATCCCATTGACCCCCGAGGGGCAGACGATGGAACCATCGGTCTCAGTGCCGATAGCCAGCGCGCAGAAGTTTGCAGAAACGGCGGCGCCCGAACCGGAACTCGAGCCGCACGGATTGCGGTCGAGCGCATAGGGATTGCGGGTCAGCCCTCCGCGTCCGCTCCAGCCGCTGGTCGAGTGAGACGACCGGATATTGGCCCATTCGCTCAGGTTGGTTTTTCCCAAAATGACGGCCCCGGCTTCGCGAAGCTTCTTCGCCACGAAAGAATCTTTTGGCGCCCGTGCTCCCACCAGAGCGAGTGAGCCGGCCGTGGTCATCATTCGGTCGCGGGTGGCAATGTTGTCTTTGATGAGCACGGGAATCCCATGCAGCGGGCCGCGCGGGCCACGAGCTTTGCGTTCCCGGTCGAGCTTCTCGGCGATGTCGAGCGCCTCGGGGTTGATTTCAATGACAGAGTTGACGCTGGGTCCGTGCTTGTCGGCCGCCTCGATGCGCGCCAGGTATTTCTCCGCAATGGAACGCGCCGTGAGCCGGCCCGATTGCATTGCCTGCTGAAGCCCCGTAACCGTGATTTCATCCAACTCGAATGCCTTCAAGCGTGCCTGCGCTTCCGGGGGAGCGGAGGCCGTGGCCCCGGCAACCAGGGGCAGGGAAGGCAGAGCCGTTGCCACGCCGGCGAGCATTCCGGAAGTTAACAGTCTTCGCCGAGTCAGATTGGAAGTCGTGATCGCTTTATTTGTTTGCTTCAATGTGTTTCACCTCATGCCCGACACGTAAGAGCGTAGCGCCGGCTTTCAGGTCGGCACTTCAGTGCTGACTTGAAGGTCAGCGCTACCGCCCGAGTCTCTGATGGCCTTAATCAGTCCTTTAAGATCCTCGACTGTAGTCCGTGGATTCATGAGCGTGGTTCGGAGATAGATTTTGTTCCGCAAAACCGTCTGCACCAGAAAATACCTTCCCGAAGCTACCACTCCTTGCCGTACTTCTAACTGATGCTCATCGAGCCTTTCCGGCTCGTTCCCGGCATTCCTGATCCGCGGTGGAACATGGCGAAAACAGAGAATGTTGCTTGCCGGCTCTGCGGCCAGTTCGAAGTCGGGTTGGGCTTTTAGCAGGGCTGCGAATTCGCGCGCCAAGTCAAACGTCCTGGCCACCAGCTCACCGATGACTTCTGCGCCATGGACGCGCAGAGCCAGCCAGAGCTTAATTCCCATAGTTCTCTTTGTGCACTCGAGTGTGCGGAGCGCGAGGTCAAAATCCGCTTCCTCGGGACGCCGGGCGAAGAGATAGCTTGCTTCTTGCGAGAAGGCTTCATAGTTGTATGGCCGCTGGGGGAAGAGCACGGCGGTGACCAGGCTGGGGATGAAAAGCATTTTGTGCATGTCCCACACCAGCGAGGATGCGAGCTCGATACCGTCCGTAAGGCTACGATACTTTTCTGAAAAAAGAGCCGAGGCGCCGTGCGAGCCGTCGATGTGGAACCACACGGCTTTTTCCCGGCAGAACTCTCCTATCTCGCGCAAGGGGTCGAAGCACCCGGTCGCAGTCGTGCCGGCGCTGCCTACGATGGCCACCACCTTCTTCCCTTGCTGTACGGTCTGCCGGTACAGGCGGTCGAGTTCCGAAACGTCGAGCCGGAAGCAATGGTCGGTGGGAATCGTGACAATGGACTCCTCGCCCAGCCCGAGGACCCCCGCCGTGCGGGCCACAGAGTAGTGTGCTTGATCGGAAACCAGCAGAGCCAGCGGCGGTCCTGCGCGGAGTCCCTCGCGCCACGCCGCGCCTTGCGTGGCGTGGTTGCGCGCGGCCAGCAGCGCCGTCAGATTCCCGAGCGATCCGCCGGAGGTCAGGACGCCATCGGCATCGTGGGACCAGCCGACCGATGCGCAAAGCCAGCGTATGACTTGTCGCTCGATCTGCGTCCCAGCCTGCGCCATTTCGTGGATGGCGGCGCTATTGTTCAACAGACTCGAGATCAAGTCGGCCAGCGCGGCCACGGGCAAGACGGCGGGAAGCTGATGGCCCATGTAACCAGGATGGTGCAGGTGAATACTCTGTCCGACGATCTGCGCCAGGCAGCGCGCGATCTCAGCCTCAGGGTCATCGGCGGAGTGCAGCGGAAGTGGGCCCTGGTACTGCTCGGAAAGTTCAATTGGAGCACAGAGCGGAAGAACCGGCAGTTGACCCGCTCGAGCGGATTCAAGATAGGCTGCCAATGCCTCGACGACCTGGTGGCCATGGCGCCGGAACAATTCGGGGTCGTAAGGATCAGTCGACATAGCGGTAATGGTAGCAGTGGTTAGTGGCTAGTGGCTAGTTCTCGGCGGTCGGTACCGAGGCGGCAAACCGCCGCCACTAACCACTAGCCACTAACCACCAGCCACTCTTCTGTTACAATTTCCCGCTATGAAATCACCCAATCTGAATTGGCGGTTTGTGCTGGTGCGGCCACGGAATCCGTTAAACATAGGAGCGGCGGCGCGGGCCATGGCTAATTTTGGCTTTCGCGAATTGGTGGTGGTGTCCCCGTATGGTCCGGTGTGGCAAGAGACGCGGTCGGCGGTGGGAGCGGAGGAGGTCGTCACCTCGGCGCGCGCCGTGGAGAAATTGGTCGATGGAATCGCGGACGCACCCTTGGTTGTTGGGACGACCGCAGGCTCCCGGCGCAACCTGGACCGGGACCTTATTCCGCTGCCCGATTTTCCTGCCTGGCTCCGGCGACGCCCAGCGAGAGGGATTGTCGCCCTGCTCTTCGGTTCCGAGAAGACCGGTCTTTCGAACGAGGACCTGAGTTTCTGCCACGCCCTGGTTCGTATCCCAACCGTGGTGGATTGTCCTTCCATGAACTTGGGACAAGCGGTGGCGGTTTGCGCATACGAATTGTCGCGCGCCGGACTTGTGCCGGCCCGTCCCCTGCGGCCCACTGTCCACTCGTCGGATCCAGCGGGCACCCAGTCTCTCGAGCACCTCTTCGAGCGTGCGGCGCGCGTTCTGGACCATGTGGGCTATTTGAAACCAAAAAGCCGTGACGCCACACTGCTGAAACTGCGCCGTCTCCTGCGGGATCTCGAACTCACCAACCACGACGCCAAAATCCTGGGCGGGGTCCTTGCGCAGGTGGAGTGGAAGCTGCAAAGCAATTCTGAATAGTGAATGGTGAATAGTAAATTGTAAATTATAAATGCTAAATTCTTGCACGGCTGCCGTGGATTTGAGATCCCGTTCGCGCCACAATTGCCACACGGCCAACGCCCCTCATATTCACACTTTGCCTGGCGACACAAGGCGCACAAAGATTAACTCATCGCCATATATCGACAATTCACAATTCGCAATTTACTATTTATAATTTACTATTCATAATTTCCCGAAACGGTCGGCAGTTGCACCAGCGCATCGGCGGGGGTGAAGGCGGGGCGCGTTTGCGGGGCGCGCCAGTTGTCGAGCATGGCGACCTGCTGCACGCAGGAAATGGTGCAGCGGGGCGCGCACGACTTTTGAGTGTGATACTCGTGTTCAAGGTGGGCGCGCGTGTATTTCTCGAGTGGAATGGCAGGATATCCGCGCTGCTGCGAGCAGTAGTGCACCAGACCATCCTCGCAGACATAAAGGTAGCGGCTGCCGGCGCGGCAGCGCCACTCATTGCCCAGCCCTTGTGAAATGTTCTTCTGGAACTGATTGAAGCGCGAGTAGGACCGTTTGCCCATCTCCATGATCAGGGCAAAGAGCTGTTGCTGGCGTTCGCTGAGGGGCTCAAGTTGTCCGCCGTGGTCATGGAGAATGCCCACGGTACTCGTGAAACCGAGCTCGAGCGCCCGGCGGGCCACTTCCAGAGCGTCGTCTGGGTTACGGACGCAGGTTCCCAAAACAGAATTGATATTCACCTGGAAGATCGCATAGCGCGCCAGCAGGCGCAGCTTGCGGTCCAAAACGCGCAGGCTCTTCTTTGAAATCTCGTCGGGTATGACGTTATCAATGCTGATTTGCAGGTGGTCCAGGCCGGCGCGATTAAGGTGTTCGATGCGCTGGGGGGTCAGCAGGTAACCGTTGGTGATCAAACCGGCAATAATTCCGCGTCCGCGGATATGCTGAACTATCTCTTCCAATTCCGGGTGCAGGAGCGGCTCGCCTCCGCTGATCGTGATGATGGTTGTCCCCAGCGCTGCCAACCGGTCGACGCGGCGAAACATTGTCTCGAGCGGAAGCGGCTTTGAGACTTTGTCGAATTCGTTGCAATATGCACAGGAGAGATTGCAGCGGCGGATGGGAATCAGATGGGCGAGAACCGGATGATGGGTGGAGATTAACCCGCCGGCAATCATGCGCCACTCTCGGAGGCGCGTGTTCCAGAAGCGCATTGTCCGGCGAAAACTAAGCTGGTCCATTCGGGTCAAGCCCCGCTGTCACTTTCCAGCAGCCTGTCGAGTAAGGCCCCTGAAAACCCCGCGGGCACGAGGTGAATCTTAACCGTACCTGAAAGTCCAAGAGGTGACAATCCACAAACTATGAACGGTCGAAAACTATGATTGAATTGCGCATTCTGGCGGTTCAATGAGCGTAGCTTAGATCTTTGTAGGCTCAACATAAACAGCTTGCTCGTGGTGACTGGCCGGAGTATGCTATCGTGTTCTCGGAACTTGGCCAGGCGCCAGATTTGAGAACCAGGCCGGAGTTTGGCAGAACCCTCGCACGTTGCACCGAACCCTAATGTGCAATCCGATTTCTTGGAGTAAACATTGAAAGCGATACCTGTTACACGAGCTGCTCGCATGATTGCCCGAGGCACGTGGAGTTTCTGCACCAATCGGCCTTTGGTGGTTTCATTTGAGTTAACTCATTCCTGCACGGCCAATTGCAAGCATTGCGACAAGGGAGGGATGAAACCCGACCCGGCAGGACTGCTTCGCGCGGAGGATTACGCGGAACTGCGCAGCACTCTCAAGCCCATGGCGGTGCAACTCTCGGGCGGTGAACCCTTACTGCGGAGGGATCTCGAGGAGATTATTCGAGCCGTGAAGGAACCGAGCGGCCTTCCATACACTATTCTGGTGACGAACGGACGCTTGCTCACGGAAGAGAAGTATCTGGCTTTGCGCCCCCTGGGCATCAACCAGATTTCCATCTCGCTCGATTTCCCCGATTCCAGGCACGATGAATTCCGCCGCTCACCCGGGCTTTACGCTCATCTCGAAAAACTGGTTCCTGCGCTCGCCCGCCACGGCTACGACGACGTGGCGCTGAACACGGCGATCACTCGTGAAAACCTTCCCGCACTTGTGGGGATCCATGAACGCGCCAAGGAGTGGGGCGTTTCCATCTCCTATAGCGCTTACACGCCTCTGCGCACCGGGAGCATGGATCATTACATTCAGTCGGCGGAGGACCTGGCACTGCTGCGCAAGACACTCGATCAGCTCCTGGACCTGAAGTCCAGAAATGGCCGCATTGCCAACTCGCCCTGGACGCTCTCGGGCATCCACGATTTCTTCCGCGACGGAACCGTGCCGGGATGCAATGCGGGGCGAAGATTTATGGTAGTAACGCCGACGGGCGGGCTGCGTCCGTGTTCGATGTTCGAGAACGAGTATACGTCGCAGAAAGCTATGGTGAGAGAGTTTGTCCCCACCAACCACTGCGGTGGATGCTACGTCTCCATTCGCTCCTACCTCGATGCCTCGTTCTGGACGCTTCTGAAAGACAACGTTAGCACTCGCGTTCTCACACGGAACGGTCACGCGGACCAGTGTTGAGCTTTGGAGCGCGGGACTGAACGAAGGATTGGACCCGCGATTTCGGCGGGCTGAAGCCGCGCCCTCCCGCTCTTCTCCATACGCCGTGAGAAATAATGAAGCTTAGCCGGCCTTTCCCACTTTCGTCGCTTCCCTGACCTCGTGAAGGCGGCCCGTCGTCACATCGTAGATGTACCCATAGACCGGGATGTGTTTCGGAACCAGGGGATGAGCCTTGATACGCGCCACATCAGCCACGACGCTTCGGGCCTGGTCGCGAATGGTCAGCCATTCGATGAAATGACCTTCGTAGGAACCAGGGCCCTTTCCTACGTCCTTCCATTTGCCGCCCTCGAGTTGTGCGGTTTCGAGGCTGTGCTCCAGCAGGTCGCTCATGATCTCGTTGGTGAAGGCCAACATCCCGCATTCGGTGTGGTGAATCACAAACCATTCCCGCGTGCCAAGAAGCTTGTGGGATATCACTAGCGACCGAATTGCATCATCGCTGGCCCGTCCGCCGGCATTGCGGATCACGTGGGCGTCGCCTTCGCTGAGACCGGCGAACCGCGCGGGATCCAGGCGCGCGTCCATGCAGGTTAGGATCGCAAACCGCCGTGCCGGCGGCATGGCCAGCTTGCCTTTATCGCCAAAGGCTTTCGCGTAAGCCTCATTGGCGGCGAGAACTTGCGTCAGAACATCGCTCATGTTCTTCTCTCCTTTTGCTCGTCACTCGTCACTGGTCACTCGTCACTGTTTTAGATATTTCTCGATTGCCGCAGTGACTTCGGGAGAGTCCGGCTTGACGGGCGATTCGAAGCGCGCCACGACATTCCCGTTACGATCGACCAGAAACTTGGTGAAATTCCATTTGATATCGCCGGTAAGGCTGGGGTTCGCCTGCTTGGTCAGATATTGATAGAGGGGAGTGCAGTCATCGCCCTTCACTGAGACCTTGGCGAACATGGGAAACGAGACGCTGTACTTGGTCGAGCAGAAATTCTTGATTTCCGCATTGGTGCCCGGCTCCTGACCGCCGAAATTGTTGGCGGGGAAACCCAGGATCACAAAGCCCTGGTCCTTGTATTTTTCATAGATCGATTCCAGCGCCGAATATTGCGGCGTGAAACCGCAGCGGCTGGCGACGTTCACCAAGAGAACGACCTTGCCCTTGTAATTCGCGAGCGAAGTGGGCTCGCCATCGATGGACGGGAGGGTGAAATTGTAGACGCTTTCAGCCGCAAACAAAGCTGCCGAGAACGACATCATGACCACCAGAAGTGTGAGAAGCGGGCGTACACGTGGACGCCGAGTATGCATGTCTTTACTCCTTATGTTGTATTCTGCCCTGACCCCGGGCCAACCATACGGCCGGGGTGAGTCTCTATAATAACCCAGCAAGCGAGCCGTGAGCAACGACGTAGCACAGGCACTCTTGCCTGTGGCCGTGTTAGGATGGGGCGGCTGCCGGCACAGGCAAGAGTGCCTGTGCTACTGGAAAGGATACAATCGGAGTATGAAGACTTGGTTTGCTTTTGGCAAAGGGGTGTAGCGCGGACCCGGTCTTGATCGAGTCCTGAAAGTGAAACCGGATGCAGCAAGCGCGGCGGAGGAAATAAACTACATGAGTAATCTCCTACGGCTTTTGACGCTATTGGCCAGCATTATCACCCCTGTGGTTTCCGGTCTTTTAAGCGCCTCGCAAATGCGCGCGCAGTCGACACCAACCCCCCGTGCGCCTTTGCCATCCTTCGAGGTTGCGTCAATCAAACCTAATCCCGGACCCTGGCACGTCCTGGTTGGTTATTCATCCTCCGGCCCGAGGCTCACGTTGGAAGCTTATACCGTGTCTGACCTCATTGAAGAGGCATACGGCCTGAAGAACTATCAGGTAATGTTGGCGGAATCGCGTGCGCGGCCGGTCGTGTACGACACGTACTACAACATTGTGGCAAAGGCCGAGGGGGATGGAACTCCCACGAGGGGTGAATTTAGGCAGATGCTGCAACGGCTGTTGGAAGAACGATTCGATCTCAAATCCCATCGCGAGATGAAAGAGTTGCCGGTTTATGCGCTCATCGTTGGCAAGAACGGACCGAAATTCAAGGAAAGCGCTCCCGATGCGGTATTAGTTTCCAGACACGGCGTAAATGGGCGGAATCAGACCATGACGCTGGCGAAGGCCACCATGCAATCCCTTGCTGACGATATCAGCCGCGATTTCGGGATCGATCGACCGGTCCTCGACAAGACGCGGCTTACCGGAACCTACGACATCAAATTGGAGGCGACTCCCGAGTACAGGATCAACCACGGCTCGGCTTCGGACGACATCAGCGTGTTCACTGCTGTTCGGGAACAACTCGGTTTGAAATTGGAGCCCGAAAAAGGCCCGGTGGAAGTCCTTGTCATCGATCATGTCGAGAAGCCATCGGAGGACTAACGCTATCCGCACCTTGTCGTCCTGCTGCGGTACTTGCGGTACAATCGGAGCATGACAACCTGGTTTGCTTTTGGCAAAAGCGGGCTGAACTTGGAATTGCCGGAGGGATTTCACTATCAGGTGCTGGAGGCGCGCTCGGCTGTCCCGTTGGCGGATTCGGCAGCGGCGATCGAGAGTGCCCTTGACCATCCTGTGGCGGGCCCTCCTCTCAAGGAACTCGCAGCGGAGAAAAAGTCAGCAGCGATTTCGGTTTGTGACATCACCCGTCCCGCGCCGAACCGGGAAGTCTTGCCACCTCTCCTGGCCAGGTTGGAGGCGGCAGGGATTGCGCGCGAGCGCATAACCATCTTGATTGCCACGGGCCTGCACCGTCCGGCCACTGAGGCGGAGATCAGGGAGATTTGCGGGGCGCAGGTGGCGGGGAAGTATCGCATCGCCAGCCACCGGGCGCGCCAGCTCGAGGAGCACGGTTTCCTGGGCGAGACCGCATCGGGAACGCCTGTTTATATCGACGAGCGATTCCTTTCTGCCGGCCTCCACATCACGTTGGGGTTTATCGAACCTCACCTGATGCTGGGTTATTCGGGGGGAAGGAAGCTGGTCGCACCGGGCCTCGCCGGCGAAAGGACCATCAAGGTTCTGCACAGCCCGAAATTCATGCGGGACGCGCGCGCCGTGGAAGGTTCGATTGAAGACAACCCTTTGCACCGCGAGCTTCTGGAAATCGCACGCATGGCACGGCACGACTTCCTGGTGGATGTGGCATTGGCGCGTGGGAATGGGCGGCGCCCCATTGCGGCAGTGTTTGCAGGAGAGCCGGTAGCAGCCCATCGCCAGGGAGTGAAATTCGTCTCGCAGGTGATGCTTGAGACTCTGGATGAGCCGGCAGACGCAGTCATTACCACCTCCGCCGGCTACCCGCTGGATCTTACGTTTTACCAAGCCATCAAGGGGATCACCGCTGCCTCGCACAGCGTGAAGCCGGGCGGCAAAATCCTGCTGCTGGCGGAATGCGCGGAAGGGGTCGGCGGGGCTGAATTCGCTCAGATGCTGGCCAGCCAACCCTCCGACCGCGCCTTCATGGAGCAGATTGCCGGGGCGCCCGTGGTGGTAGACCAGTGGCAGCTCGAGAAGCTCGGGCTCGTGACCGCCAAGGCAGAAGTGCTTTTCTACGCCCCTGGACTGCCTAAGCAGTACCATGCATCGCTCTGGGGAAAGGCATACGATACACCCGAGACTGCCATTTGGGCGCTCACTGCATCCCTTCCGCGAGGCGCGCACATCGCGGTGATTCCGGAAGGGCCGTACGTTCTTGCGCAGGCAGTCGGCAGATAGGCAGATCGGCAGTGGGCAGATGGGCAGGTCGTCAGATGGGCAGACGGGCAGGTAACCACGTTGGCAGGTAGATCCTCACCAATCAGCATTCGCTAACACTCCGCGTTCCTTTCGATAAAGCCCATGGCAAGCCGGCTCTCGACCCGCGTTGCCATGCGTCCATCTACCTACTTGCCAACTTGCCCATCTGCCGACCTGCCCACCTGCCTAGTTCATTTTCACGATCTTGGCTCCTGCGGAAGGTGGAATGTCGAAAGTGGAAGCGGGGAATTTCAGGTTCACCTTAATTGAGGTGTAACGGGCAATCATATAGTCGCCGCCCGGCTCGAAGAATTGCTGCTGTGCCGGCATCCAGGAATCTTCGCTGACCCACATCTGGATTTTGGTAAGTTGAGCGGCGATGCTCTGCTTGCGTGGTATCAGTTCGAGCACTGCGGTCGTGTCGCCACCGAGTTCCTCTTCCTTCAAGTACTTCACGTTGTAGCTTTTCGTCAAATCTCCTGATTCCGCTCCGAAGCCCAGCAGCAAGAACTCCTCGACCAGTCCGGTCTTCTGTTCAAGGTTGTATTCCTGAATCTGATTGATCTTCGGAAGGTAGATCTGCGCCTTATTCTTCTTGAACAGGACGACCTTGGACTCAGGTTGCTGCATCTCGATCCGGATCTCCTCCCCCTTCCCCTTGCTGCCCTTCCGGAAAAAGAGGCGGCCTTGTTCCGAAGACTTGTCGTTGACGAGCACGGTCACCTTGGTGTACTCGAGGTTCGCGGTAAGGCTCCTTAAGCGTTTGCCGGCATCGTCCATGCGCGACAGGATCTCGGAGATATCGGGAGGGAGTTTTCCCTTGCGCGGAAGAGGCGCGGCGATGCCGCTGCGCAGTGGTGCCGCAAGCACGGCGACGAAGATGAGCAACACGAGAGTGAGTTTGAGACGCAAGGGCATCCTCCCGCTTCCATTGTAGCGGGAGCGGCGCGAAAAGGCGAGTGAGGAGGAAGCAGTGACGAGTGACAAGCACGTCACTCGTCACTTGTCACTTCTGTTCACCAGCACAGTGTAGCCTAGCACGACTTTGTTCTTATCGGTGATGGGAACGATCGACAGGACGGTGAAAGGCTGGTGCAATTGCCGGGTGAGGATGATCGGAATGGCGTCCTCCGGCGTAGTTCCGGTGAACGATTCCACCAGTCTCGCGTCCACCAGGTAGCGCCATCCCTGTTTCCCGTGCCCCATCTCGACAAACCCTTGCTGGTGCCGAAGGTCCGTCAACTCCAGAGTGGGACGATCGTTAAACCAGCTACGCGGCGAGAGGAAAATAAACGCCAGGATGGCCAGGCACAGCAGGTCGTACTGCCACGTCCCCCGCTCGTAAGCCCAGAAGACGGTACGTTTGATGCCGAGCTTAATTTTCTCCCCTATCATTCCGCTGCCACCACGGAGCGCATTGTCCTGAGACTGCGGCAAGGAGGGATTCCGGATTTCCGCGCTGTGGTCCATAGATGAAGAGTCAATCGGAAACAATGCGGCCGTCCCGCATGTGAATGATCCGGTCCGCCACCGCGGCGGCCTCGGGGTTATGGGTGATCATCAAAACTGTTTGCCCAAAGGTCTTATTGAGGCCGCGAATCATATTAAGAACCGTCTGCGAGTTCTCTGTGTCCAGATTCCCGGTGGGCTCGTCCGCCAGGAGCAGCTTGGGATCGCAGATGACGGCACGGGCGATGGCCACGCGCTGTTGCTCGCCGCCCGAGAGTGCAAAGGGGCGATGCTCGAGTTTGTTCTGAATGCCGAGCATCTCCACCACAGTCTGAAACCGGTGCGGATTGAAGCCGTTTCCCTGGATGTACTGCGCGATGGCGATGTTGTTTCGCGCTGACAACGTGGGCAGCAGATTGAAACGCTGGAATACGAAGCCGATTTTATGCCGCCGAAAGCGTGTACGGTCGGCATCCGTCATGTTTTTGAAATCGTTGCCATCTACCAGCACTTGCCCGCTCGTGGGGTTTGTCAAGCCGCCCAGGATGTGAAGAAAGGTGGACTTCCCGCATCCGGACGGCCCCACCACGGCCACGAACTCGCCCTCATGGACAATGCAATCCACGCCCCTCAGCGCTTCCACCGCGACTTTACCGATGCGGTAGATTTTGTTCAGGTCGTGAGTCTCGATGATGGGTTCCATTTACTCGTACGCCAGGGCGTCCACAGGGTC
>Ga0187864_10001031_pt1 | contig 28330 bp, 24 predicted proteins | sample June2016WEW_11_4_FD_132985 | JGI IMG/M metagenome (GOLD analysis project Ga0187864, IMG submission 132985) | Peatland microbial communities from SPRUCE experiment site at the Marcell Experimental Forest, Minnesota, USA - June2016WEW_11_40 | ecosystem: Environmental > Terrestrial > Soil >...
AGGGCCGAGTGCTAATTACCGCTCTGCTGACTGCGCGAGCGGCCAACGTCGCCAAGCTCGCCGCCGCGTGATAAAATCTTCGCGGAAATACAAGAAATGCACGGTTAGCATTGCGAAGACAACGCGAAGAAATGTCGAAGAAATGAGCCAATGAATTTCTTCGCGGTTGTCTTCGCGTCTTCGCGGTTGCATTTGATTTGCCGGACTATCGCGAGTGCAGGGGAAGGCCCAGACGGTCGGAAATGACCCGGCGCATGACCTGGTGCGGGGCTGGTTTGCCGGTCCAGGTTTCGAATTGCGCGGCCGCCTGGCGCACGAACATTTCCACGCCACTGATCGTATTGGCGCCTGTTCCTTCGGCTTGCGTCAGCAATCGGGTTTTGATCGGGTTGTAAATCGTGTCGAAGACGAGCGTCTTGGGTGAGAATGGCGGAGGGCGATCGCCGATCGGACTTTCGCCAACATTCGGATGCATGCCGATCGATGTGGTGTTGATGAAAACCTGGAAATCGGCGCGGAGCAGGTCGTCGATGGGGACGGCCGAGATATTTCCGCGGCCGCTATTGAATTCGTCAGCCAGGGCTTGCGCGCGGTCGTGGGTGCGATTGGAAAGGATGACGGTTGCGCCGTAATGCGCGAGGGCGGCGACGGCGGCGCGGGCCGTGCCCCCGGCGCCGAGTATGGCGACGCGAAGATCAGCCAAGTTGTCGCGCTTGATCTTCATCTCGGCGGTGATGCTGTCGAGAATCGCGGCATAATCGGTGTTTTTGCCTTGGAGGAACGCCTTTCCACCCCTGCGGCCGATGGCGATGGTGTTGACCGCTCCGATGGCAGCGGCCAATCCTTCCACGTCGGCCGATCTTTCGCGCAGGTAGCGCAAGGCGTTTTCCTTGTGCGGGATCGTCACGGATAGGCCGGAGAAATCCAGCTCCTCGAAGGCGAGGAACCCGTCCATGAATGCCTTGAAGCATTGGTAATCCGGCTCGACTAGCATCGGAAGATAGATGCCGTCATAACCGACGGCCGTGAACGCGGCGTTGTGAATCGCGGGGGACATCGAATGGCGCACGGGATGGGCGGCGACGCCATAGAGCTTCGTGGCTGGGCCGATGTTGTCCCAGCGATAGAGGTTCTTCATCTGGGCGATGGCCACCTGTCCCGGCGCGGTGGCCGTCTCATCGCTCAGCGACGCGAAAGTCAGAAACGCGCCGAATTTCCTTGCCAGGACCCGGCTGAGCAGTCCGGCTTCGCCCATGCACAGCGCGATCGTCGAGCGATCTGGGCGAATCAGAAGCTTCAGGGCGTCGAGGTTGTCCAGAATATTTCCCGCTTTCCAGACGATCTTGTTCACCTGGGCGGGGTGGCGATTCATTTGCCTGTTGAGTTGAGCAAGATCGCTCGGCTTGGCGGAAAAATCGTGGAAGCTGAGAATGAGCCGGGATTGAATCTCGGCGGGGATTTGCTTCATGCGCTGGACGGCCAAGAGTTCGAGATCGACGCACTCAGCGCCGCTGGCGATGGCGGACATCAGTTGTGCGGTTCGCTGGGCGTCGTCCAATTGCGAGAATCCGCCTTCGGATTTTGAGCGGCAGGTGACGACGGCGGGAAGGATGTTGTCCTCCAGCAGAAGCGTCAAAACGTACATGTCGCGCAGCGTGTCGATGCGCAGCTCGATCAGGTCTGCGCCGGCGGCGGCGGCGGCGGCGATTTCACGTCTGGCCGTGGGGAGTTCCGTTACGAAAATGGGAACGCAAAGATGCGTCATGCGGTGACCCCGCATCTCCATGCGGGGCGTTGGAGATCATACCGCAACCCGGGTTTGCTACTGCGCTGGAATCGACATGACCTCTTTGAGGCATTGCTCGATCTGCTTTTTCGTGGCGTCACTGGCCTCCCAGAGGGGCAGGCGGAGTTCGCCGGTGTCCAGTCCCGCCACTTTCATCGCGTGCTTGATGCCGACGGGATTTCCGTCGAGGAACATGGCCCGCATGAGCGGGAAAAGCTTGCGGTGAAGCGCCGATGCCTGATCGTATTGGTTGGCGAGGCACAGTTTTGTGAGGGTTTTGATTTGAGCGGGGATGACGTTGGACAGGACGCTGATGACGCCGCGGCCGCCGATGGACATGATGGGGACCGTGATGGAATCGTCGCCGCTGAGGATGATGATGTCGCACAGCGAGCGGATTTCGCCGACGAGATTCATGTCGCCGCTCGCTTCCTTGATGGCGACGATGTTGCGGTGCCTGGCCAGCCGGGCAACGGTTTGCGGGGACATCGTGACGGCCGTGCGATGAGGAACGTTGTACAGGACGATGGGCAAATCGACGCGGTCGGCGAGGGTCATGAAATGCCGATAGAGCCCTTCCTGCGTGGGCTTGTTGTAATAGGGATTTACCGACAAACAGGCGGGCGCGCCGGCGTGTTTGGCGATCTGGTGCAACTCCAGCGCTTCGGTGGTGGCGTTGGCGCCGGTGCCGGCGATGACAGGAACCCGGCCGGCCGCGTATTGCACCGTCAGCTCGATCACCCGCGCGTGTTCCTTGAAATCGAGAGTCGGGGATTCGCCAGTGGTGCCGACCGGCACGACGGCGTCGATGCCATTTTTGATCTGGTGCTCGACCTGCTCGCGCAAGCGGCGCTCGTCGATCTTCCCGTCGCGGAAGGGAGTAATCATCGCCGTCATTGCGCCTTGTAGATCCATCAAGGTGGGATTCTAGATCAGCGGAAGGGGTTGGACAACAGGGCGGAGGGCTCTGGAATATCCGCGGTGCTGCGCACCGCCGTTAAACGAGATAGGCTGCGCTGATCGCTGATAGGTAACGCTGCACTGCGCCGGGCAGACCGAATTCCAACGCGTCGGAAATCAACGCATGGCCGATCGAAACTTCCAGCACATTCGGTACGGCTTGAAGAAAGGGGCGAAGGTTTTTGAGGTTCAGATCGTGACCGGCGTTGATGCCCAGGCCAATCTCAGCGGCGCGGCGGGCGGCGGCGGTGAATGCGCGGGCCGGTTGGGGCTTTTGGTTTGCGAAATCTTCGGCGTAGGGGGCGGTATATAACTCAACCCGATCGACGCCGAGCCTGGCGGCGAGGTCCATCGATGCCGGATGCGGATTCATAAAGAGGCTGACGCGGCAGCCCAGGGATTGCAGCTCGCCAATTACGGGCTTGAGGCGCCCCGCATCGCGCGCGAGGTCCCAGCCGTGATCGCTGGTTGAAGCCTCCGGGGAATCGGGGACCAACGTGCATTGCGTGGGATGCACTTGCCGAGCGTATTGCATGTACTCGTAAAACGGATTGCCTTCGATGTTGAATTCAGCTTTGGGATAGGCTTTGAGTAATTCGGCGAGCTCGAGCACGTCGGCCGGGCGAATGTGGCGTTGGTCGGGACGGGGATGGACGGTGATGCCGGGTGCGCCGGCGTCGAGACAGAGTCTGGCGGCGTGGGTGACGCTGGGAATGCCGACCGCGCGCGTGTTGCGCAGGGTGGCGACTTTGTTCAGATTGACGCTTAGCCTGGTCACGTCGGATTGATTCTACGCGGGAAACCGGGCGGCCTCCATGACCAGCTCGCGCGGGCAGCCAATGTCGCCGACGATCACTTCGCCGAGATTTTGGCGGGCCTGTGGGGTGGCGAAGCCGACTTTTTCCGCGACGAATGTGATGGTGGTTTGCGCCCTGATGCAGGCGGGTCCAAGCGGAAGGCCAGTATCGCAATCCAAGCCGCTGGGAATGTCGATTGCCAGGATCGGCGCGCCGATTTGATGCACCGCGGCGACGATTTCGGCGAACGGTTCGCGCGGCTGTTGGGCCAGACCGGTGCCGAAAATCGCATCGATGATCAGGATCGGGCGCTGGCGGGCGATCATTTCCGGCTCCGGCCGGGTGGCGGGCAAACTCATCGCCTGGACGATCTGCCAGTTTGTTTTGGCTTCATTGGCATATTTTTCGGGATCGGCGGTGAGAAATATTTTTACGTCGAACCGGCGATTGTGGAGATGCCGAGCCAGGGCCAGACCATCGCCGCCATTGTTTCCACCGCCGCAGAGAATGAGGATTTCGCCTTGCCTGTCGCGGCCGATCATGGTTGTTGCCGCGTCAGCGGCGGCGATGGCGGCGTTTTCCATCAGCACCTCGCCGGGGATGTGGTAGCGCTCAACCGCCAGGCGATCGACTTGGCGAACTTGCCGGCGCGTGAGACGGATCATCTTGTCCATTATACTGCCGGGATATGCTAATTTTGCTGACCAATGATGATGGGATTTTTTCGCCGGGGCTGGCGGGGTTGTATCGGGAGCTTGTGGCTCTGGGTGAAGTGCAGGTTGTCGCGCCGGCTTCGGTGGAGAGCGCGACGAGCCACGGCATTACGCTGAAGGCGCCGCTGCTGACCAGCCGGGTGACGATTCCCGGTGCGTTCACGGGGACGGCGGTGGATGGGCGGCCGGCGGATTGCGTGAAGCTGGCGGTTTCGCAGGTTCTGCCGCGCCGGCCGGACCTGATGGTCAGCGGAATCAACGCCGGGGCGAACGTGGGGATCAACGTGCTCTACAGCGGGACGGTGGCGGCGGCGATTGAAGGGGCGTTTTTGGGTTTGCCGAGCATCGCTGTTTCGCAGCATCTGCGCGGGGAGGCGTCTCCGGATTATGGTCTTGCCGCAAAACTGGCGCGGGAGACGATCGAGCAGATTCTGGCGGCGGGATTGGGGCCCCGGCAGGTCGCGACGGTCAATCTTCCGGTGCTTAAAACGGGGGAGTCCCCCGCCGGGGTGAAGATCGTGCGGCAATGCACGCGGGCGTGGGGGGATACGTATGAGCGGCGGCGGGACCCGCGTGGGCACGATTACTTCTGGAACACAAGCGTTTTTGCGCTAAATACGGACGAAGAAGACACCGACGTGGCTGCGCTGCGCGACGGGTATGTCACGATCACGCCGTTGCAATTTGATTTGACGAATCACGCGCTGCTGGGGGAATGGTCGCGAAAGAAATGGAGCGGATTTCAGAACGGATAATCTTCCGAGTCGTTGTTGCCGAAGCGCAAAAGCGTGATCTTTTCCAGAATCCATTGCTCGCCGGACTGCTGATAGTCGAGTTGCCAGGTGCTAGTGACCGGCCGGCCCTGGGTGACATCCTGGGTGCTGTAAACCACCAGCGGGACGGTGATAAGAGTTTGGGTCTGCTGGCTTTCGATGCCGATGACCCAGACCGATCTGAGGGTATAGCGGTCACAATTTTCCTTGATCGAGGCGACGATCGCATCCCGGCCGGCGGCGACGACGTGGGCTTTGAAGCCGACGACGGTGTTGGGATCGAGGAGGACGCCCAGCGCGTTCCAGTCCTGGTGGTCCACGGCCTGGACCAATTGCCGGGATCGCTTTTCCATTTTTTCGCGATCGGTGGGAAAGACCAGCCGCAGAGCGGCGACGATGGCAGCGACGAGGATCAGGGCGATCCCCAGACGCTGGAGATTTTTGTCCAACCGGCGGAGTCCGGCGATCAAGGCGAAAATGCCGCCGGCGGCCATGACCGCGAGCAGCCACCATGCCGCATAGAAGAGTAAATCCGCGAAAGCAGCCATGCACTTGGGCGGGGCCAGGAATCGGCTCAATATTTTGAGCCTGAAGGTCCGATAAATATAGCGGTGTCCGCCTTTAACACGCTACAGGCTGGACCCGCTGATCGCAAGCAATGCCGAATGACCAGCGCTACCGATCCATCCCAGCGGTTGATGCTGCCGGCCGATGCGCCGCTGCTGTCGAATTTGGCGGCGCTGTGGGCGACGGAGCCGAAGGTTGCGCTGGCGCTGGAGGCGGCGCTGGAGCTTCCGGGGCACGCGGTTGAGAAATCGAAATCAGGCGGCCCGACGGTTTCGGTTCGGAGGAGCGACGGCCGCGCTCTTTATTTGCACAGCCGATATGAACCCGTCAAGGAAGCCGAGCGTTTGATCGAATCGATTGCAGTCACGCGGAAGACGGCTTTTAATTTGCTGGGGCTGGGGCTGGGATATCACCTGGAGCTTCTTTTCGAGCGGGCGAGCAGTGAGGCGATTTTCTGCATCTTCGAGCCGGATATCCAGATGATCCGCGCGGCGCTGGAGCATCGCGATCTGTCGAAGCAGATCGCAAGCCATCGGCTGTTGTGGTTTTGCGATCTGGATAAGTCGGCGCTCTTTCGGCGGCTGACGCCGCATACGGCGCTCATATCGGTCGGTTCGGAAACGATTCGGCATGGCCCGAGCGTGCAGTTGCACGATGAGTTTTACAAACAGGTGGGGGTTTGGCTGGGTGAATTCGCGTCGTTTAGCCGGACCAACATGAACACGCTGCTGTTCAACAGCGAGCAGACGGCGCGGAATATCGCCCGGAACATCGGGTGGTATGCGGCGGCGGGCGGCATCAACCGGCTGGGCGGGCGGTATCGGGATTGCCCGGCGGTGATTGTTTCGGCGGGGCCATCGCTGCGGAAAAATAGGCATTTGCTCAAAGGTCTGGAGAAGTGCGCCGTCCTGATCGCGGTGCAGACGACCTTGCGGCCGCTCTTGGAAATGGGGTGCGAGCCGCATTTCGTGACGTCGCTGGATTACCACGAAATCTGCACGCGGTTTTTTGAAAAGCTCCCGGCGAAAATCCGGACGGAGCTGGTTGCCGAGCCCAAGGCCACCCCGCGCGTGCTGGAGATGATGACCGGGCCGGTGAATCTGATCGGGAACGATTTTGCCGATGGGCTGCTGCGCGAGTTGAAACTCGGGAAACCATCGCTGACCAGCGGGGCGACGGTGGCGCATCTGGCGTTTTATCTGGCGGAACATCTGGGGTGCGATCCGATCATTTTTGTCGGTCAGGATTTGGGATTCAGCGACGGGCTGTGCTACATGCCGGGGACGAGCTACGAGGATGTATGGCGGCCGGAGCTGGGGCGATTCTGCACGCTGGAAATGAAGCAGTGGGAGCAGATCGTGCGGGATCGGATGATCCTGCGGAAAATCCCGGATTATATGGGCCGAGCGATGTACACGGAGGAACGGCTGTTCACCTACCTGCTGCAATTCGAGCGGGATTTTGGGAAATCCAAGGCTCGGATCATCGACGCGACGGAGGGGGGAGCGAGGAAGCGCGGGTCGGAGGTGATGCCGCTGGCGGAGGCGATCGCCCAGTATTGCCGGAGGCCCCTGCCGGAAATTGAATCGGATGTTCCGCCGCTACGTTGGGACCTTCTCGGACGCTGCCGGGAAAGCATTCTATTGCGGAAGGAAGAGGCCGGCGAGATCGAGCGAATCAGCCGGGAAACTTTGCCGCTGTTGGAGGAGATTCGGGATAATCTATCGGACCAACCTCGCGTGAATCGCGCGATCGCGCTCGTGGACGAGCTTCGCGCGAAGATGGACGGATTTGGGCGGACGTACGACCAGGTGATGCAGTTTTCGCAGCAGACGGAGCTGAAGCGGTTCGAGCGAGATCGGCTGCTGGCGGCGGCGCGACTGGAAGGATTGGACCGCCAGAAATCGCAGGTGGAGCGGGATATTGAGAACGTGCGTGCGGTGATCGCGGCGGCGGAGGCGTTTTCGCAAGCGATGACGGAGGCGGCCCAGGAGCTGAAACGGCAATCCGCGCGGCGGAAGGAGGCGGCGTGAACGTCACCGCCGTGCTGTCAATGCTGCATGAGCCGCCGAGCCCGAACAGCGCCACGCGCCGGTTTCGGGGCGAAGCGGTTATGGCTTGGACGCTGTTTCGCCTGGGGCGATGCCAGCGCGTGTCGCAATCGATCGTGCTTTGCTGGGAAGATCAAGCCGAGGCGATTGCGCCGATCGCGGCGGAACTGGATGTGGAATACGTGGGCAGATCGGCGCGGATTTGCCTGCCGCATCTCGATGCGGTGGCGGCGGCGCGGCGCTGGGCGGAGGGTTGGCGCGGTGGGCTGCTGGGGACGTGCGAATTCGACCGGGGGTTTCACGGGCCGTGGATTGCTGAAATTGCCGAAAAAACCGGGGCGGACGCGGTGCTGCTGGTCGATCCATCGGCTGGGCTGGTGGATCCGGGTCTGATCGATGGGCTGATCGAACATGCGGAGGCGCGGCCGGAGATTGATTTGTGCTTTTCGCAGGCGGCGCCTGGGCTGTGCGGCGTTGTGCTGCGCAAGCCGCTGGTTGAGCAACTTGCGGCGGGCGGGGCGCATCCGGGGGCGCTGCTGTGCTATCGGCCTGATTTGCCGGTTCACGATCCGATCTCCAAACCATCTTGTGCGCCGGTTGGGACGCCGCTGGCGCGGACGCTGCATCGGTTCACGCTGGATTCCCAGCGGCAGATCGATCGGATCGCTCACGCCACGGTGCATCTCAATGGGGAGATGATTTCGACGGAGGCGGAGCAGTTGGTTCGCTTTCTCGATGCGTCGCCGGAGACGATGGAGTTGCCGCGTGATGTGGTGCTGGAGTTGAATACGCGCAGGGCGACCCGGCCGATCTATTCGCCTTGGTCGCATATTCAGTTCGACCGGCCTGATCTGACGGTGGAAACGGCGACGGCGCTATTTGAAGAATTGGCGTCGGCGGATGATGTTCGCGTGGTCCTTGGCGGCGTGGGCGATCCGCTGCTGCATCCCGAGGTTTTTGCGATCATGGACGAGGCGCGTCGCATGGGGGTTGGGGCCATCGCCATTGAAACCGATCTGATCGGAGTCGAAGCGGGTGTGATCGAACGATTGGCCGATTCGCCGGTGGACATTGTTTCGGTGAATTTCCCGGCGGTTTGCCCGGCGACGTATCAGGCGATCATGGGCGTGGATGGATTCAAATCGGTGATGGAGAACCTGACGAGGTTGATCTCGCGGCGGCAGGCCAATCGCCGCGGGACGCCGTTGGCGGTTCCGACATTCAATAAGACGGCGGGGAACATTGGGGAGATGGAGGCGTGGTACGACCACTGGATGCGCGTGCTGGGCTGCGCGGTGATCGATGGGCCGAAGGATTTCGGGGGGCAGATTCCGGATGTTTCGGTCGCGCAGATGGAGCCGCCGCGGCGGCGGGCGTGCGCTCGGATCGCGCGGCGGCTGACGGTGCTGTGCGATGGGCGGAGCGTTTCGTGCGAGCAGGACATTCTGGGCCGGCAAAGTTTTGGGCGCATGGGTGAAAATTCGATCAAGAGCGTTTGGACGGACGGGGCGGCGGCGCTTCGCCGCGACCATGTTGCGGGCGAATGGAAGCGGCATCCTGTGTGCGCCGCGTGCAAGGAGTGGCATCGACCATGAATACGTTGGCAGTCATTCTCGCTCGAGCGGGAAGCCAAGGGCTGAAGGGCAAACATCTCCGGCCCCTTTGCGGCAGGCCGGTGATTGAATACACATTCGATCATGCGAGGCAATCGAGGCTGCTGAGCAAAACGGTGGTTTCGACGGATTGCCCGAAGATCAAGGAACTGGCTCGGGCGCGCGGTCTGCAAGTGATCGATCGGCCTGCGGAGCTGGCAAGCGATTCGGCAAGCGTTCAGAATGCGATGCTTCATGCCATGGAGGCGGTGGAATCGGAGGGGAGTTTTCGCGCGGATGGGCTGGTTGTTCTGTATGGAAATGTTCCGGTTCGTGAAACGGGGATCATCGACCGGGCGGTGGAGATGCTGCAAAAGACGGAATGCGATTCGGTGCGATCGTTCTGTCCGGTGGGGAAATGGCATCCGGCGTGGATGTGCAAACTGGAGGGGGATCGGGTAGAGCCGCTGATGCCGGGGAGCATTCACCGCCGGCAGGACCTGACGCCGATGTATCTGCATGACGGCGCGGTGGTGGCGGTGTCGCGGGAATCGATGCTGCGTGGTCGGGAAAATCGGAGCGATCCTCATGCATTCTTTGGAATTGACCGACGTGGAATAGTCACCGGCGCCGGGCAAACGGTGGAAATCGACGAGCTTCGCGATTTGTTTTTGGCGGAGGCGATTCTTAGTGAGACGGCGAATTGGCAACCGAGGGTCGCATGAACGAGATTGAAATTGGCGGAGCGAAATTTTCACCGGGCGGGCGAACGATGGTGGTGGCCGAGATCGGGGTCAATCACGACGGGAGCCTGGAGCGCGCGCTGGCGCTGGTGAAGGCCGCGGCCCAAAGCGGAGCGGACGCGGTGAAGCTGCAAATATTCCGGGCGGACCGGCTGATGCACGAATCGGCGGCGTTTGCGGGGTATCAGAAGAGTTCGATGCTGGATGCGACTCCGATCGACATGCTGCGGCGATTTGAGATGGAAGAGCAGGATCTGAGGGAGATCGTGGCGGCAATTGCGGCGGCGGGAATGATTCCGCTGGCTACGCCGTTTTCGGCGGAGGATGTCGCCGTGATCGAATCGCTCAATTTGCCGGCGATCAAGATTGCTTCGCCGGATGTTGTGAATTGGCCGCTGCTGAAGCGGGCGGCGAAGACTCGGTTGCCGTTGCTGGTGTCGACGGGGGCGGCGAGCGTCAACGAAATCAGCTCGAGCGTTGCGTGGCTGCGCGGCTGGGAGGCTTCCTTTGCGCTGTTGCACTGCATCAGCAGCTATCCGACGCCGGCGGCCAGCGCGAATTTGTGCTGGATTGGGGAGCTGGCGGAGCGGTTTGAGGTTCCGGTTGGGTATTCGGATCACACGACGGAAGTGATGGGCGGCGCGCTGGCGGTGGCGGCGGGCGCGGTCATTGTTGAAAAACATCTGACATACGATTGTGCCGCTTCCGGGCCGGATCACGCGGCCAGCCTCGAGCCGGGGGATTTCGCGGATTACGTGAGTCTGGTTCGGCTGGCTGGGGAGATGCGCGGCGGCGGCGGGAAGCGAGTGCTGGACATCGAGCGCGACGTGCGGACGGTGAGCCGGCAAAGCGTGGTGGCGGCGCGCGATCTCCCCGCGGGGCATGTCATTCAGGAACCCGACCTGTTCGTGCAACGGCCCGGGACGGGGATTCCGGCGTCGGCCCTGCCGTCGATCGTCGGGCAGCGCATCGGTCATTCCATCAAGGCGGGCCAGATGCTGAGCTGGCAACTGATTTCCGATGTCGCGTAAAGTTACCCAGTCGTCTCGCCGGCGGGTTTGCTTCGTGACGGGGACGCGCGCCGAATTTGGGCTAATGGAATCGGCGCTGAGAGCGATTCGGGGAAATCGTCGGCTGCATCTGCAAATTATCGTGACGGGGATGCACCTGGATCGGCGGCACGGGCGGACGATGGGCCGGATTGCGGCGGAAGGTTGGCCTATCGACGCGGTAGTTCCGTGGCGCGGGGCGAGCCGGGCCGTGGCAACGGGAGAAGCGATCGCGGGATTGGCTCGGGGATTTGCGCGGTTGAAGCCGGATGTGGTGCTGGTTGTGGGAGACCGGGTGGAGGCGCTGGCGGCGGCGGCGGCGGCGCATTTGTGCGACATTGCGGTGGCGCATGTCCATGGCGGGGACCGGGCCTTGGGGCAGATGGATGATGCGCTCCGGCACGCCATCAGCAAATTGGCCCACGTGCACTTTCCGGCCACGACGCAGAGCGCGCGGCGACTGGCGAAAATGGGGGAAGAGCGATGGCGCATTCATCGCGTCGGTTCGCCGGGCATCGATGGGATTCACCGCCTGGCCGCCCCACCGTTGCTGATTCGCAGACAATTCCCGGGAGTCAAACCGAGGCGATTCGCGCTGCTGGTGTTGCATCCGATTGAGGCGGACGAATCCGCTGAGTTTCGGCGGGCAAGGATTGTGCTGAAGGGGATTTCGGGAATGGAGCTGGAGCGAATCGTCATCATTTATCCGAATAACGATCCGGGGGCCGGTGGAATTGCCCGCTGCTGGGAGATGGTGGCGGGCAGCCGGCGGTTCATCGTTCGGCGGGATGTGCCGCGAGGGGTGTTTCTTGGACTCTTGCGGGATGCGGCGATGCTGGTGGGAAACAGTTCCAGCGGGATCATCGAGGCGGCGAGTTTTCGGACGCCCGTCATTGACGTGGGCCCGCGGCAGCTTGGACGCCAGAGGTGTGAAGATGTGCGGAATGTGCCGTATCGGCAATCTTCGATTGCCAGCGCCGCCAGGCGAATTCTCAATTCTGGCCGGCCGCGGCGAGGCAAATGCCCAAGTCCGTATGGCGCAAAGGACGCCGGCGGAAGGATCGCGACGATTCTGGAGGGGCTGACGATCGACCGGCGGCTGCTCAGAAAGATGATCAGTTATTAGCCGCGGCTGAACTTTAGAAGCCGCGGGACGTTATCTTGTCTTCGTGAAGCGCTCGTCGGCGGTTTTCCAATTGATGATGTTCCAAAAGGCCGCGATGTAGTCGGCACGGCGATTCTGGTATTTCAAGTAATAAGCGTGCTCCCAGACGTCCAAGCCGATGACCGGCAGTGCGCCGTTCATGATCGGGCTGTCCTGGTTGGCGGTGGACGTGATTTCCAGCTTGCCGCCCTTTTTGATGAGCCAAGCCCAACCGGACCCGAATCTGCCGATGGCGGCGGCGGCGAATTTCTCCTTGAACTGATCAAATGAGCCGAATGCGTTGCCGATGGCGATGCCGAGCTGACCGACGGGCGTGGGACCGGGCTTGCCGGCGGGGTTGAGGATTTCCCAGAAAAAGGTGTGATTGTGATGGCCGCCGGCGTTGTTCCGGACCGGGGTTTTGATCGCCTCGGGAACGATCGCCACCGTATTGGCCAGAAGTTCTTCGAGCGACTTTCCGGCAAGCTGGGGGGCCTGTTCGAGGGCTTTATTCAGATTATTGACGTAGGCCGCATGGTGTTTGCCATGGTGGATTTCCATCGTCATCCTGTCGATGTGGGGTTCCAGGGCTTCGGATGGAAAGGGCAATGGGGCAAGGGTAAATGGCATGAATGGCTCCTTAAAAACACACATTAGCTCAGCGGCAAATGCCCGTCAACCCACGTAAGGATAAAGGGTTGTCGATTCTAACGGCGCAATCGCATATCCGTGTCATTTCGTGACTTACAAGTTTTAATTCCAGATCGACGCAGAGGACGTCCGAATAAATATGAGCCGATGGTCTATTCGTGCCAATGGCGAGCCCCAGGCGGCGGGTATCTTTGACGGGGCATTGCCGTAGCCTTAGACTACGGCGTAAGGGTTTTTATGATTGTTGACTGTCACACGCATATTTGGCAATCGGCGGAGCAGCTTGGTCAGTTGGACCTGGGTGATTTGGCCCGGTCCGGGCAGAAGCGGTCGTCCCGGTTTGTGATGGGGGTCAAGCCGAGTTGGCGTTCGGTGCCGGCGGCCGATCCGGACCACCATTGGGCGGAGTCGTCGCTGGTGGATAAGTCGATCGTGCTGGGGTTCAAAAGCAAATACCTACAGGCGGAGATTCCCAATTCGTATGTTGCGGAATATGTGAGCCGATTTCCGCAGAAATTGATCGGCTTTGCGGGGATCGATCCGACGGAATCTTCGGCCCTGGATGAGCTTCGCGCGGCGCGAGCGCACTTGCAGCTTCGGGGGATCACGCTTTCGCCGGCGAACCAGGATTTCCATCCCTGCGACTCCAGGGCCATGCGCCTGTACGCGGAGGCGGAAAAGCTGAACATGCCGATCCTGCTGCATCCGGTGGGTCAATTCACGGAGCAGAGCAAGCTGGAATTCGCCCGGCCGTATCTTTTTGACGAGGTGCTGCGGACCTTCCCGGGGCTGCGGATCATTTTCGCGCAGCTTGGCCAGCCTTGGCTCGAAGAGACGATCTGCCTACTGGGCAAGCACCCCAATGCTTATGCGGATGTCAGCGGTCTGCTTTCGCGGGCCTGGCAGGCATACAACGCTCTGGTTGCGGCTCATGAAACACAAGTCATTGATAAACTGTTATTTGGAAGCGATTTTCCGTACACCTCGGTTACGGATTGCATCGAGGCGTTGTACAGCATCAATCAACTGACGCAGGGGACGAACCTGCCTGTGGTCCCCCGGGAGGCATTGCGCGGAATCGTTGAGCGCGATGCGCTGGGACTGCTGGGCATTGTGTGATGGAGGGTTGCTGGTGCGGCGCGGGCTTTTCTTGCGGTGGATGATCGCCCTGCCGGCTCTTGTATTCATTTGGGCATACGTTGGGGGGTGCTCGACCGATCAGGGAACGCTGCGCCTGTCCAGCATGGATGGCCAGCACGAATTCTCGCAGAGTTTTACCCAGGCCTACATCGCCCGGAACCAGGCGGGCGATGCCGATGTGGTATTGGTGCAGGACGAGATTCAGCCGAGGCATCCCGATCCGACCAAGCCGCTGGTTCAGGACCGATGCAGGATGCCGCGGCAATTGGTTCACATTCGTGTTTTCTGGATGCCGATGAGCGGGGTGAAGCCGGACCATCCGGCCAACACGAATGCTTCGATTCATTGGTGTTTGGTGTGTAACGACAGCGATGCTCCCGGGGTGGTGGAATACCGGGGGTCCGGGTTGGTGGAAGTGGATGATTCATCCGACGGCGCGACGGTGACGATCCGCAAGGCGTGGATGAAGGTGGGACGCCAGCATGGGCAACTGGTTGATCCGCTGGGGCCGTCGATTCTGGAAGGATCATTTCACGCCCTTGGGGACGCGGGACAGGTGAAGTCGGTCATTGCCGAGATCAAAGCGGCCGGGGCGAGCGACCAGGTGCAGGCGAGTTTCGTGCCGGCGGAGCAGCCGAAGGATCTGGCTGCGAATCCGGCGAATTGAATGATCAAGGGGAATGCAATTTTTGAAATCCACCGGGCCGGGATGGCCCGGCTCTGTTTTTATCGCGATGGATTCGTCAAACGGGCGAGGCGCTGGGCGGCGTCTTTGTATTGGGGCGACAGTTGCACGGTTTTTTCCAACTCCGAGCGGGCGTGGTTCCAGTCCTGCCGCTGCTGAAAGAGCAGGCTGAGAAAATAGTGCGGTTCGGGATCGCGCGGATCGGCGGCGATGGCAGCCTCAAAATCCGCTTGGGCGGCGTTTCCATCGCCGCGGCGGGCGCGGAGGTTTCCACGCTCGAGGTATAGATCGGCGGCGATTTCCGGGTGTTTCGGCAGCGACCGGGTGTACAATTCCTCCGCAGCCTGGGGATCGCCCATTTGGTCGAAAGATTGGCCAAGGGCAAATATCGAGTGAGTGACTTGGGGCTCAAGGGTGAGGGCGATCTGGAATTGCTCGGCGGCCTGTGTGGCGGCGGCAATGGTCTCGGGCGATCCACGCGGAAAATCGATGCTGAGCTGCGCCCAGGATTCGCCGAGATTCACGTGCGCACGCGTGTTGTTCGGACGCTTGGCAACGGTGTCTCGCCAGATATCGACGGCCGTTGAATATTGACCGTTTCGGATAAACGTCAGGCGAGCGAGGCAGATAACGACGGCGCATCCCGTGACGGCGGCGAGAAGACGGGCCCATTTCCAGCGGGATAATAGGATCCATCCGCCGACGACCACAAAAACCACGATGGCGGCCAAGGGGAGATACATCCGCTGCTCGGCGGCCGCTTCCTGCTTGATCGGAAGAATGCTGGATGTGGGGGCGAGGACCAGAAAGAACCAGGCGCCGAGGAAACCGAGCCATGGCTTGATCCGTATGGCAATAAGCGTTGCCACCGCCAGGACCAGGACCAGCCATCCCTGCCAGGAAACGTCGGACCAGCGCCGGGCGATGGGCCAATCGTAATAGTCGAGAACCAAATCGCTGGGCCAAAACGCCAGACGAAGGTAGTGGGCGACGACGTTCAATTCGGTGCGCGCGTAGTCGAGCGTGGAGATGCCTAGGTGATACCCGACCATCGTCTCGCGCTGGCCGGTGTGCAGAGACAGGAGAATCAGAATCCATGTCGCGGCCATGCCGGCATATATCCCCCATCGAAGTTTCAAAGCGGCTTTGAATGTTCCAGCGAGAAATGTGCGGTCGTAGAGAATGGCCAGGATGGGGGCGACGGCGACGATCTCCTTGGTGCCCATGCCCAGCGCGCAGGCGAGAATTGCGCCGGCCCCCCACCACCACCCGGAGCGCCCCTGCGCGGCGCGAATCACGCAATAAATCGTGGCCAAGAAAAAGAAGCTTGCCAACGATTCGGAGCGCTGGGAGAGGTAAGTGACCGCCTGGGTGTTGAGGGGATGAGCGATCCATATCGCCGCAACCATCGCGGACAGCGCTGCGGAGGCTTTGCCTTCCGCTCTTGCCGAACGGGCGAGGCGATCGTTTCCGAGCAGTGTCCGGCGGACGATCGCATACAGCACAGATGCCGCCAGGAGATGGATCAGCAAATTCGTGACGTGGTAAGGGACAACGTGGAGGCGGGAAATCGCGTAGTTGAGTGCGAATGAAAAGATGACCACGGGCCGGCCTGAGATCGCGGTTGGGCCGTCGGAGGCGAGTTTGTATGGAATCAGGCTGCGGATCTGGGGATTGCGCTGGATCGAGACCGTGTCGTCGAAGATAAAGGGGCCGGTGAAACTGTTGGAATAAGCGAGCGCGCCGATAAAGATCACGAGCAGAGGGGCGAACCATCGGGTTGAATCGGAATTCGAGCGGGTCACGGGGAATCTCCGCTGGGACGCGTATCGCTGGAACGCGTAGCGGCCTGGAAATCGGCTTCGGCGCCGGACAGGTCGCCGCGGCTGGCCCGGAGCCGGCCGCGCTCAACGTGGGCCTCGCGCCAAAAGGCGGGGAAGGTTTGGATTTCGCGGGTGTAGAAATTTTCGGCCCTCTTTGCGTTTCCCGACTGTTCCCAGGCGCGGCCGAGTTCTCTGGCGGCGGCGTAATAATCGGGGGCCAAGGCCAGCGCGGCATGAAACTCAACGGCCGCGGCGGCAGGATCGCCCTGGTCCATCAAGGCGTAACCGAGGTTGAAATGGGCCCGGGGATTCAGCGGACGCTGGGCCACATTGTCCGCCCAGATGATTTGCGGATTTTGATATTCGGCGTTGCGCAAAAAAGTGCGTGCGGCCAGGACCGTGACCAGGACCGCGGCCATGACTGGGCCGGCGCATCGAACTGCCCAAAAGCGGGCGAGGAAAGTCCATCCGCCAATGACCCCCAGCGCGATGGGCGCGATCAGCGGCAGATACATTCGTTGCTCGGCGGCAATTTCCGTAAAGATGGGGACCACGCTCGAGGACGGGGCGAGAATCAGGAAGAACCACGCGCCTAGAAATCCCAGCCATGGCTTGAGCCAAAACGCGGCGGCGAAAAAGAGGATACACACGGCGACGATCCAGCCGCCGGATCCGACCTGCGTCCAATTCCGGGCGATTGGCCAATCGTAATAATCCAGCGCCAGTTCTCGTGGCCAGACGGCCAGGAGAAGATAATGTGCGATCACCATCAGTTGGGTCCGGGCATAATCCATCGGGGAAATATTCTGGCTGAAGCTCACGGAGGAGCTGCGAGCGCCGCTGAAGACAAGGGCGGCGAGAAGGGTCCAGGTTGCCGCGAGTCCTGTGTACAGCGAAGACCGTTTTTTTAATGCGGCGGCGAAGGAGCCGGAGAGGAACGTCCGATCGTACAGCAGCGCGACGAGCGGCGCGCTGGCCATGGATTCCTTGCTCGCCATGCCGAGGGCGCACGCCGAGATCGCCGCCAGCTTCCAGCCTAACCGCGGCATTTCGGCATCGCGAATCAACGCGTAAATCACCGCGAGATAGAACAGCGCGGCGAGGGATTCGGCGCGCTGGACGATGTACGTGACGGCCTGCGTATTCAGCGGATGCACCAACCAGATGGCCGTGACGACGCCCGCCAGCCACGGCGCTGAAGTCTCAAAGCGATCGCCCCAGAATTGGCGGCGAGAGAGATTCCGGCAAACGATGCCGAAGAGAAACGCTCCGGATGCGAGGTGAATCAGAAGATTCGTGGCGTGGTATAGCTCGACGTGCATTTGGCCGATCGCCTCGTCGGCTGCGAAGCTGAGCGACAGCACGGGCCGGCCGGAAAGAGTGGTGGGAATGGGTTGACCGGAATCATGGAGATTTCGGTTGATGTGCGGATTGTTCAGGATGGCGTCGATGTCATCGAAAATGAATGGGCCGTGGAAGCTGTTGGAGTAGGCGGCGAGGCCGCACAGCAGCGCCAAAACCAGCGGCGCCGCCCGCCATGGCGGTGGGCTCTTCAACTCGGCCATCGAATTCATCTCATCGGCAGGAGATGGCCGAGTCAAGTTGAAAGAATGAACGCAATAACGGGCCGCCGCGATTCCAATTGCCAATTGCCTATTGCCTATTGAGGGGAGCAACAGACGCAATAGGCAATTGGCAATCGTTCTCCGGTTGCATTTCCCTTCCGCAGGCGACGATCTTAGAATTTGCGCCATGCTGCAAGATTCCGAGCTGGCGCGGCGAATCGACGGCAGGATCCAGATCAGGTCGGGTGGGCTGCGCTTGCGGTGGGAGCTGAACGAGTTGGTGACGGCGGATGGGCATACCGCGCGGGCGGTGTTCACCGGCACGGTTCGCGCGTTGCCGGAGGCGAATGAATTAAAAATGCTGGAAGAGGCGCTATTGAGCGGCGGTTCAGTGGCGAGCGGGGCGGACGTGGTGAAGCACTTCGCGGGGGCCATTTCGATGGCAGCGCGAAAATACGCAAGCCAGCGCGAGGCCCAAGCGCTTGTCGGCGAGGAGGGACGGCGGGAAATGGTCGTGGCTGTGGTTGAAGCGGCCCGAGCGGTGGCGTTCGCCTGCGGCGTCGAGGTGATTCCGCCAGTCCAGGTGGATCTGGATTGCCCGACGCTCAAGAGACAGCAGATCGAGGCGATGCAGCGGCAGGCGGAACAGCGGCGGGCGGCGGATCAGGTCGATCATCTGCGCCGGTCGGCGGAGCTGTTCAACCAGTTCGAGGCGATTCGCGCCTCCACTCCCGGACTGTCGCCGGGACAGGTGCTGAGCCGGATGAACCTGGCGGATCAGGCGGACGTTTTTCGGGCGATCCTCGCGGCGTCGGCGCTGACGGCGGGAGGAGCGACGCTGTGGGCGGTGGCGGGACCTCATCTCGTTCGGATTGATGGGGATGAATCGCCGCGCGCGGAGCTGATTGCGGTGCCCGGTGATCTGGGTCCGCTGCGCAGCGTGCGCGGGGATGGATGCGGGGGATTGCTGCTGGGCTGCCGGACGGGCGTGCTGCGCGTGAATCCTGAATCGCCGAACGAGGCGCGGCGATATCACGATCCCGGTGTGACGAGCCAGTTGGGGTTCAATAGCGCGATTGTACGGGATGGACGGATTTGGGCGGCGCATGGGGAGGCGGGATTGGTTTGCTGGGATGAGAACGAGCCGGAGAATCCGAGAAAGTCGGTTCGTCCCGCGTCGGGGCCGATCGCCGGTTTTGCGCCGCGGAATCTGCTCTTGGCCGGATCGAATCGTCTGATTTTCAGCAGTGGGCCGCGGATGTTCGTCATAGGGGAGGATGGATCCCTGACGCCGATGGGTGAAGCGGCTGATGCGGATGTCATCGCGATTATTTCGCGGTCGGGGTGGATCATCACAGCCCACGACGACGGGAAGGTGTGCTCTTGGTCGGCGGATGATTTGAAGCTGGATAGCCGGCAACATCGCGCCGGCCGGGTCGGGGCGGCGGGGGCTTTGCCGTGGCTGGGCGATGCGCGGATATTGCTGGCGACGGAGGAGGGGCCGCTGATTTGCGTCGGAATGGATGATGAGCTGATTACGCAATATGCCAGCGCGTATCGGGGAATGCGGATGGTTGCCGGGGCCGCGGACATGGTGGCCGGGGTTTCGGCGGATCGACAGCGGGTGGTTCTGTGGCATACGTGGGATGGGCGAAAGCCGTTTGCGGACCTGCACGTTTACGGTCCGGCGAAGCATCGGGTGGCGGATGTTGCGTTTGCGTGATGGGGATTTGTGCCCGAAATTCCAAATAACGCGTTCCCCCTCGAGTCGCGGCCAAACTGGCCCACTTTGGGTTCGGTCGATGGAGAAGATTTGGGCGATTTGCGTATCGCGCATCCCCTGGATGGCGAGTTCGATGGCCCGGAACTGGATATCGGTGATATTGAGTGGAAGTTCGATGTCCCAAATTGTCTCAGATGTCCCAGAGTTTTCGATCTCGGCCCCGGGACCCTCATCGGGAAAGGAGAGTTCCGTGGGAGTGTGAGAATCGAGGTCGGCGGACACGGGTGCTCCTGATGGGTCGCCTAGGCGACCGGTGATGGAAAAAAGCTTCTCCCTCTATTAAAGGGTCCAAGGGGTGAAGGTTTTGGACGTGCTTTTGAGAAATCCGGGGATTTTTTTACGATATTTTTTTCGGGCGTTGAAATGCCATGAGGGCGTATTGAATGCGACTGTAGCGTCCGGGGCGGCCGTCCGGCGGGTTTCTGAACCGGGAGGGAGCTATTTTTTCTCTACCTGCGTCGCCGTTCCATCCCCTCGCCGATTGGGGGAAGCCTGTTCAATGTTCTTGGCAATCTCGGTCAGTGCCTCAGCGCGCCTTCGTTGAAGCTCGGCGAATGCTCTTGCTTCCAGCCGCTCACGCGCAGGGTCATCTTCCTCCCACATCCGCAGATGCATATCGTAGGCGCTGGGCCTTTGTTCGGGGTCAAGGTTCAGCGTATACAACACACGCTCAAACAGTGCGCTGAAATGTCCGGGCACTTCATTCCCTTCGATGCGGGCGCCGACATAAGAGGGGTAATCGCGGATGCCGACAATGTCGAGTGGCCCGGCCTCGATGGCTTTCATCAGGAACCGGCCAGCTTCGATCGTCAGGTTATCACTATCCGTTCCCCAAAGGTGCCACGGATACGGCTCGGGATGAGCCAAGATAGCGTTGGCAAAGGTTTCAAATCGCTGGGCCACTTTGCGGACGCGATCCGCGATCGCCACCGCAACATCTACGGGATTTTCGCGTGCTTCGGCGTTGTTCGCCGGCTTCGCTTCGGTCATCGGGCCGTTTCGCTGAAGAGTGGCGTACAATTCATCGCGGAGGGCTGTCACTTCGGCCCGCATTAAACCCCTCGACTGGCTGGTCTTTCCATCATATTCATCGTGGTGAGACAAACACAGGAAGACAAGATTCTCTGTTGCGTTATTCTCCCGGTTGTGGTCGAGGTGGGCAATCTGCCCCTTGACAACGGTGTTATTGCCGTGCAGTTTCCAACAGACGCAGCATCGCCGCTTGCTAATCATCAACACTTGCGCGGCGATCTGCTCGGGAACTTTCGGGCGGCGTTTGCGTGGCTGTGGCATATTCACTCGTTAAGGTCAAAGATAAGGGATCGGGAAGATTTTCCGAATAATCCTGCGTGAGGCCTTATCTCGGGCTGAACCTTGTTCTTAATTTCCTCACGTTTGCCCTTGTCCATTGCGATATTTTACTTAGAGCGGGCGTGCGCAACCATCGCCGCAGCATTTTCCCCATCGGAGTGATAAGGCCACGCAGCGTTCCGGCTTGGGCCGCGAATGCAGAGACCATAACGTCTCTCACCGTCGTCATCACACAGGGTGTCGGATGGACCATCGCCACCAAAAGCAATGCCAAGATCAGGATGGACATAAAGGTTTCGGCATCCCGCTGGTGGGCCCGAGTTCTTCTATGCTGGCTCATGATTCTTTCTCCCCCATGTATGTAGGTGCGAAGAGGCGGATTGCTCCAAGAGAATCTGGTCGTCCTGATTTCGGCAGTGCAAAGCGGCGGTGCAAAGGTTGGAACTCTTCATGCGCATAGATAGGCGCGTGGACGCGGATTGAACGCCCGGCATAAATCTGGGGCATCTCTCCGCGGCATCTGTCTGGCCGATAACAATTGCGATTGCATTGGCCGGGATGGTTTTATCCGTGCGGATTCTTCCGATAACTGGCGGACAACCATCCGCCCATTTTCGTCGTGCCCGCGTGGAAAATGTTTGGGTCATGCCCGGGCATTAGGCCGGAGCCAGTGAGGGGTGGTTAAATTTATCTGGTGGGCGGCAAGGGATTCAATCGGCAGTGATTCGACGGCTAGACCGGGGCATGACCGCTCGATACGCTTTGTGATCGTGAACCCCAAACCATCAGACCTTCCAGCTAACGCGCTCTATTATGGCGACAACCTGAAAGTGCTGCGCGAGCATATCGCGGATGAATCGGTCGATTTGGTCTATCTCGATCCGCCCTTCAACTCCAACGCCGATTACAACGTCCTGTTTTCAGAAAAAGACGGCACGCAAGCGGCTTCGCAAATCAAAGCCTTTGACGATACGTGGCATTGGGACCAATCGGCGGCACTTTCCTTCCAAGAGACTGTCGAATCGGGCGGGAAAGTTTCGCAATGTATGCAGGCTTTCCGCACGTTCCTGGGTGAGAATGACATGCTCGCCTACCTGTCGATGATGGCTCCACGACTTATCGAGCTACGGCGGGTACTGAAAGACACCGGAAGCATCTATTTGCACTGCGATCCGACCGCGAGTCATCATCTCAAAATGCTAATGGATGCCGTGTTCGGCGCAAAGAATTACACGAACGAAATTATCTGGCAGCGCACAAGCGCTCACAACGATCCAACGCGGTATGGACGGATCCACGACATTCTTTTGTTCTACGCCAAGGGCGACGTTCACACTTGGAATCAGCAATACGACGCTCCAGACGAGCGATATTTTTCCGCGCACGATTTTGAGACGGATGAAGAGGGAAGGCATTACAGAAAGCGCGATTTAACCGCACCAGCCCATGGGCGCGATTCTGGACAATTTGAATGGAAGGGAAGGAAGCCATCACCGGGGCGAATGTGGAGCTACACAAAAGAGAACATGGAGCGGTTGGAAGCCGAGGGGAGAATCACCTATACCTCCACCGGGATGCCACGGCTAAAAATCTACGCTGCCGACTTGCGCGGGGTGCCATATCAGGACGTTTGGGCAACTCCGTCGCTTTGGCTGAACGCAGCAGCCCAGGAGCGACTTGGCTATCCGACGCAAAAGCCCATAGCGCTGCTAGAGCGGATTATCCTGTCGAGCAGCAACGAATCCGATGTTATCCTAGACCCGTTTTGTGGTTGTGGGACTGCGATTGACGCCGCACAGCGATTGAGCCGTCGCTGGATAGGCATCGACATCACACATCTTGCCGTCAGCCTCATCAAACACCGTCTTTTCTCTGCCTTTGGAGAAAAGATCGACAAGGCATACAAGGTCATCGGCGAGCCGGAAGACGTGAGCGGTGCGGCACAACTCGCCGCTGACGATCCATATCAATTCCAGTGGTGGGCGTTATCGCTTGTTCATGCGCGTCCCGCCGAGCAAAAGAAGGGCGCCGATAGAGGAATCGACGGCCGGCTTTACTTCCACGACGAAGGGCCGGCCGGGCAAACCAAACAAGTGATATTCTCCGTCAAGGCCGGGCATACAAACGTGTCCCATGTTCGCGATCTACGGGGCGTTCTGGATCGCGAAAAAGCGCAGGTTGGCGTCTTGATTTCGATGCAAGAATCGACGCAACCCATGCGGACGGAAGCGGCATCGGGGGGATTCTATAAGTCGGTGGGCGGCAGCCAATTCCCCCGGATTCAAATTCTGACTGTTGCCGAACTATTGGCGGGCAAGCGTGTGGATATGCCGGCATGGCACGAGCAACGGACGTTTAAGGCCGCACCGAAGGCAAAGGGCAAATCCACGATCCAGCCGGAAATCTTCGGGGAGAATCGGGAATGAACAGCATCTGAATCGACGGTAGTTCAAGAGAATGGAAAGGCCCCCGGCCGCAACGGTCGGAACGCTGGGGACCCATAGCGTGCGGGCTGGCCCTGCGCGCGAATCGGCGTAAGCTGCATCCATCAGTTGATCGCGGAACTTGACTTAATTCGGGCGGCGGGGCAAAAATATCCTGCCGTGGTGAAACTCAATTTCCGGCTCCTTTTTACGATGGCGGCCATTGGGATCGTGCTGCTGGCGGCGGTGTGTGCCATTGGAATCGGCTACCTGGTCGCGACGAGCCACGCGATTGGAAATTTTGCCCCGATTGGCGATCCGACTAATTTCAAGCATAAATAGATCAAATCTTCGACGATTGTTTGCCCGGCGACTTGACCTGCGGGGAAAGGGATCGTAATTTCGCTTTCGACAACAGTTTCCGAAAGGATGGTCAAGGATGGCCAAGGGGAAACGCACGGTTGCGCTGTTTGAAGTGATCAACAAAGACAAGCGAATGGAGCCCAAGGCCCCGGCTGCGATAAAGCCGGCGAAGAGCTTTTCGCGAGCGATGGCCGCACAGGCTGTGGACTTGTGGAGACGAAGAAGGGCCGATCCGGAGACTCTGGGGCCTCCGCTGCCCAGAGGCAATGGGATGCTGATGCCGCGCCTGAGGGCGATGTGGCAGAGGTGGACTGCGCGCCTCTTGGCCGCGGGTGGGACCGCGCGGCAGTGGATGGACCGGCAGTTGGGGGCGCTGATCGGCTCAGGGGCCGCGGTTGCGGTTATCGCCGCGATGCTGCTGGTACGGCATTTTTCAACGCGGCCGGCTCAGAATCTATCTATCGAACAACAGCTTCACGACGGCCCGGCGCATCCGGCAGTCCTGGTCGCACCCGGCGAGAAAGCCGGCACCTTCTCTCCGGAGCTGGCGGCCGACGTGATCCAGGCGAAAGCCGGCGTTGTTCCTGACGCGGTCGCCAAACCCGGGGCGCGGATCGTCAACATGCATTACGTGCTGATTCAGAGTTATGCCGACGAAAAGACGGCCAACGAGGCCCGCGATTTCCTGAATCAGAATGGGATCGCGTGCACCATCGAGCGCGGCGTGAAGGGATGGAGGATGGACTTCTACCAGGTGATCGGGTTGCAGGGATTCGTGCATCCCAGCGGGGCGGAATATCTTGCCTATCGAAGCCGGATCAAGGAATTGGGATTGGAGTTTTCGCCGAATGTGCGCAGTTACAGGCATTTTCAGCCGCAGGCGATCAAGTGGTGAGGGGCGGTTTTTCCCGCCGGCCGAGGGCGCGAAGCTGAGTGACTTCTCTGCCGGTGAGATGACGGAATTGGCCGGGGGATAATCCGTGGAGCGTGAGCGGGCCCATTCGCACGCGCGTCAGATCGCGGAGCTTGTGGCCCATCTTCGTCAGCATTTGGGGAATTTGCCGATTGCGGACTTCGCGGATGGTGATGTCGAGGACGGTCGCGGTGTGCGATCGGGTGACGATTTTCAGATGGGTGGGTCCGGTTTTGAACCCCCCGCCGCCGCGCGGGTCGGTGAGCCAAATTCCCTTGCCCAAGGCTTCCAGGGTGCGGCCGCTGACGAATCCGTCCACGACCGCGCGGTAGGTTTTGGCCACGCCGAAGCGCGCGTGGGTCAGGCGATGGGTTAATTCGCCGTCGTTGGTGAGCAGGAGAAGGCCCTTGGAATCGGCGTCGAGTCGTCCCACGGGATAGACGCGGCCGGGCAGGTTTGGGGGGAGCAGGTCGATGGCGCGGATTTGCTCGCCCTGGGCGACGTTGGTGGCGTACACGTTTTTGGGTTTATTGAGGAGAATGTAGATCCGCGACTCACCGCGGTCGGCGCCGAGATTGACGGCCTGGCCATCGACTTCGATCTTGTCCGTGGCTGGATCGATCAGAATGGGCAGATCGGTGACGATCCTGCCGTTGAGCGCGACGCGGCGCTGGCGGATCATTTCCTCGACATTGCGCCGGGACGCGACGCCGGCGTTGGCCAGGATTTTTTGGATTCGCTGTTTCAATGCGTATTCCGGCGGTGATTCAAAGGACGCGCTCCCCTTCGGGTCGCGGCTAAACGGGACGGGGGGTTCGAAAACTGTGCGCTTCTAATGGCCGACGACCAGCGAGCGCTGGAAGTCCTGGTTGCTCAAGAGGCGGTTGACCGCGGCGTACAGGGCGTTGCTGAGGACTTGGCGATAGTTGCCGGCGTTGAGGCTCTTGCCGGATAATTCGTACTGGCCGCTGGTCGTGGCGGTGAAGAGCACTCTGCCATTCTTGTCCTGGACCTTAATGACCATGGTGATTTGGCCGTTGTAGTCGCTCTCCTCGTTAACCCAAAGAACGGTCAGTTCGACGTTGAGCATGAAATCGGCATCGTCGGCGTTGCTCACGACGTTGAGACCGTTGCTGTGCAAAATGTCGCCGAGGGTGTCGTGGAGCCAATCGGCGGGAGCGGGGAGTCCGGAGGAGATGGGCACGGGCTTGGACGGGTCTTCCAGGTTTTCGCCGATCTTGGTCTTGTCTCCCTTGCGCTGGTCATCGATGGGAAGGATGCAAATCTTGCCCTGACCGGGCGGGAGGACCCAGGCATTGCTGATGGTGTTGGTTGGCGAGTATTCCAGGGCCACGGTCAGGGCGGTCGGGCGATCTTCGCATGCGGTGAGGCAGGAGCAGAAAAACGCGGCGAAAAGGACCCAAACGCTACATTGCGAAAACTGGGAAAGAGTGAATCGAGGCTGCACGTGCTGGCGGTCGCGGCTCATGAAATGACTCCCTTTGTATTGTTACGGAGGGCGAAATTAGCAGGTCGGCTGCCTGAGTTCAAGCGTGCCGTTCGTGTGGAATGCCCAAGGAGAAGAAAGCCGGGAAATTGCAAAGCGAGGGTCGCACTGGAATTCCCTGTCTTGGGGTTAGAAGGATGGTAAAATCGGTCGAGGCTAATCGGAGGGAAGCCATGAGCGATTGGGAGAAATTGGCGCGGGGATGGGGAACTGTCTGGATCATCGTTGCCGGCGCGAGCGTGGCGGCGCTGCCGGGACGGGCTGCGGCGCAGGCGTGGGATGGCTATGCGGGAAACGCGCAGCATACGGCGCTGTCCACGGTGGCGTCCCAGCCGTTGGATGCGATCCATTGGGAAACGCCGGTGGATTTGGATCCGTCGTTTTCGGGAACCGATTTGTTGATTCATTACGGTTCGCCGGTGATTACGGCGCAGAACACGGTGATCGTGCCGGTGAAGACCGGGGCTTGGGGCGGATTTGAACTTCAGGCATTCAACGGCGCCAGCGGGAGCCCGCTCTGGACGCAGAGCACGGATTATACTCTACCGCCGACGGGCCAAGGGGCATCGTATGATTGGACACCGAGCTATGGTCCGACGCTGGCCAGCGGAAACACGCTGTATTACCCGGGCGATGGCGGGACGGTTTACGAGCGGGGATCGTTGAACGGCTCCGGATCGGTGACGCCGACGCAGGAAGCGTTTTACGGGTCGCTGTCGACATACCAGGCGAGCGAGGCGGCGTACAACGCGGGTGTGGCGATCAGCACGCCGATCACGGCCGATGCCCAAGGGAACATCTATTTCGGCTATCAAACCAGCAATTCAGCGCCGGGAGGATTGACCAACGGCATTGCGCGCATCAGCGCAAGCGGGGTGGGGTCATTTTTCGAAGCGGACCAGTTGAAGGTGAACGGTGTGTCGGCGGGGATGACGCAGGTGGCGACGAACTCCGCGCCGGCGGTGACTCCAGACGGAAGCACGGTGTACGTCGCGATGAGCGACGGGAATTTCGGGACGGGAAGGCTGGTCGCGCTGAATACCTCGACGCTGACGCCGACGGCGAGCGTGGCGCTGGTCGATCCCAAGACCGGAAGCGGCGCGCTGGTGCCGAACGACGGAACCGCCTCGCCAATGATCGGTCCGGACGGGGACGTGTATATGGGGGTTTACGACGACTATGGAACGAGCCGGGGGTGGATGGAGCATTATTCGGCGAACCTTTCGGTGACCAAACCGGCCGGTGGATTTGGGTGGGATGACACGGCATCGGTCGTGCCGGCGTCGATGGTGCCGTCGTATCACGGGACGTCGAGCTACTTGATCATGACGAAGTACAACAACTATGCCGATCCGGGAACGGGCGGGAACGGGCAGAACATGATCGCGATCCTCGATCCGAACGCGACGGAGACCGACACGCGGTTCAACTCGAAGGGAGCGGGCGGGGCGACGATCATGCAAGTGGTGGAAAGCATCCTGGGCCCGACGCCGGATGCGAATTTCGATCAGCAATACCCCGGGGCCGTCCATGAATGGTGCGTCAACACGGCGGCGGTTGATCCGGCGACGGATTCGGTCCTGGTCAACAGCGAGGACGGAACTCTTTATCGGTGGAACCTGGCGACGGATACGTTGACGCAGCAAGTCCAGATCACCAATGGGCTGGGGGAAGCCTACACCCCGACGGAGATCGGTCCGGATGGGACGGTGTACGCGATCAACAACGCGACGCTGTTTGCGGTGGGCGCGAATGTTCCTGAGCCGAGTTGTGTTGTTGTGGCGGGGCTGGGTGTTGTCGGAATGGTGCGGCGGCGATCGCGCGCGCCGTTCTCTGCGCGGCGAACCCGGCGACCTTCGGTCGGATCGCTAGAGCGTGTTATGCACTTGGGGCATGATGCGGCGATACTGGTGGGATGGCAAGGAAGCCTTATCCCAGCGATGTCACGGATGACGAGTGGGCGTTCGTCGCTCCTTATGTGACGCTGATGC
>Ga0187864_10001038_pt1 | contig 28227 bp, 23 predicted proteins | sample June2016WEW_11_4_FD_132985 | JGI IMG/M metagenome (GOLD analysis project Ga0187864, IMG submission 132985) | Peatland microbial communities from SPRUCE experiment site at the Marcell Experimental Forest, Minnesota, USA - June2016WEW_11_40 | ecosystem: Environmental > Terrestrial > Soil >...
CCACCCATAAGGCCAGCGGATACAGACAGCAGCAGATAATCACGGCGAAGAACAACAGCCAGATACTTTTCGCAAGGTATCGTCCCATGTGTATGCCTCCTTGATTCATCAGCTCACCAGGTGGAAGCCCACCATGATGAGGTCGATCAGCTTGATGCCGATAAAGGGTAGAACGACGCCCCCCAGCCCCCACACGAAGAGGTTCCTGCGCAGCAGCGCGTCTGCGCCGAGGGCCCGGTAAGCGACCCCTTTAAGGGCGACGGGGATGAGCAGGGGGATGATGATCGCGTTGAAGATGACCGCCGACAGAATGGCCGAGGTCGGTGAATGGAGATGCATGATGTTGATCGTATTCAGCCAGGGCAGGGTCCCGGCAAAAAGCGCCGGGATAATCGCAAAGTATTTCGCCACGTCATTGGCGATCGAGAAGGTCGTGAGCGACCCCCGGGTGATCAGAAGCTGCTTGCCGATTTCCACCACCTCGATCAGCTTGGTGGGGTCGCTGTCCAGATCGACCATATTGGCTGCTTCCTTGGCAGCCTGCGTCCCGGCGTTCATGGCCAGGGCCACGTCGGCCTGGGCCAGGGCCGGAGCATCGTTCGTGCCGTCGCCCATCATGGCCACCAGCTTCCCGTCGGCCTGCTCCTTTTTGATGTAGGCGAGCTTCGATTCCGGGGTAACTTCGGCGATGAAGTCATCGACCCCTGCCCGTGTGGCGATGGTCGCCGCCGTGAGGGGGTTGTCTCCGGTGATCATGATGGTCCGCAGCCCCATCTTCCGGAGGCGCTCGAAGCGTTCAGTCATGTGGGGCTTCAAAATGTCCTCAAGGACGACCACGCCCGCGATGCGGGCGCCATCTGCGACGACCAGGGGGGTCGCGCCTTTGGATGCGACGGTACTTACCAGCTCGCTCAAGCCCTCAGGCACGCTGCCCTTCTTATTCCCGACAAATTGGGTGATCGCGTCCGGCGCTCCTTTCCGCAGGCACCGGCCGTCCGGAAGATCGACGCCGCTCATGCGCGTCTGCGCGGTAAAGGGCACAGTCTGTGAGTCCGGCGGCACGCTGACGGGGCTTCCGCTCTGCTTCTCGAATAACCTCACGATGCTCTTCCCCTCGGGCGTCTCGTCGGCGGCGGACGCCAGGGCAGCCAGCCCCGCCAGGTCGGCAGCCGAATACGTGCCGACCGGCAGGAACTCCGTCGCGCTCCGGTTGCCCATCGTGATCGTGCCTGTCTTATCCAGGAGCACGACATCGATGTCCCCGGCCAGCTCCACCGCCTTCCCGCTCTTGGCAATGATGTTGGCCTGCAGGGCGCGATCCATGCCCGCGATGCCGATGGCGGCAAGCAGCGCGCCGATGGTGGTGGGGATGAGGCAGACCAAAAGCGCAATAAGGGTCGGCACGTCGGTGCCGAGGGACTTTAAGGGCTCCTGGATGCCCAGGTAGCCCATCATGTACTGCTCCGCATTCCAGGCCATGGGCCAGAGCGGAATCACCACGATCACAAAGGCCAGGGTGAAGGCCGAGAGCAGGAGCGTAAGGGCTATCTCGTTCGGACTTCTCTGGCGGATCGCGCCCTCGACAAGGGCGATCATCCGGTCGAGGAACGATTCACCGCTGCCGCTGGTGATCTCGACCACGATCCGGTCGGAGAGCACGGCGGTACCCCCGGTCACACCCGACCGGTCGCCGCCGAAGGCCCTGATTACCGGCGCAGACTCGCCGGTAATCGCGGACTCATCGACGGAAGCGATGCCTTTGATGATCTCCCCGTCGCCGGGGATCACTTGCCCCGCCTCCACGACGACCCGGTCGCCCGGCTTCAAATCCGCCGATGAAACTTCCTCAATGGCGCCCGCCTTATTCAGACGATAGGCCACCGTCTCGTGGCGCGCCAGTCTCAGCGATTGGGCCTGGGCCTTGCCGCGGGCCTCGGCAAGGGCGGTCGCAAAGTTTGCGAAGAGCACGGTCAGGAAAAGCCACACGTCGAGGTTGATAAAATAGCTTATCGGCACCTGGCTCGCGGCTTTCCCCAATGCTGCCTGCAGGATAAACAACAGGGTCAGGAAGGCGCCCACCTCTACCACGAACATCACCGGGTTCTTCCATTGGACGTCCGGCCGCAGCATGATGAATGCCTGTTTCAGCGCCCGCACCGTTGTTTCCTTCTCCAGCAATGCTTTCGCCTTCTTCCGGCGCTCCGCCGGCTGTTTCGCGGATAGAATGACCTTATGTGCGGTCTCTGTAGTACTGCTTGCGTTATTCATGTCCCACTCCTTTGAGCACTCTATTCATTTTGAAACTTCTCATAAGCACGTCAATAGTTTCCCTTACGCGTCAGCCCCCGAACGGGATGGGACCCAGGTATTCCGCCAGCGGTCCCAGTGCGGCGACCGGCAGGAAGAGGAGGGCCCCGATGATGAGAATCGTCCCGAGCAAGAGGATGCCAAAGGTCACAGTGTCGGTGCGGAGCGTCCCCAGGCCAAAGGGACTCGATTTCTTCGCGCCGAGATATGCCGCCATGGCGACCGGCGCGACAATCGGAAGATAGCGGCCGAAGAGCATCACCAAGCCGCATGCGATATCCCACGCGATGGCGGTCGGCGCGGGGTTCGGGTTGTTCGCGAAGCCGTAGACCACCCCCAGGCCGTCGAAGGCCGAGCCGTTATTCGCGGAGGCCGAAGAGAACTGGTAGAGCATTTGTGACAAACCATGGGCGCCGGGATTGCTCACGGCCTGGAGTCCCCAGGCCGTCGCGGCAAAGAGCCCTGTGGGTAAAAGGATGAGGAACGGATGGACAAGGAGGGTGACGATCGCGAGCTTTACCTCGCGGGCCCCGATCTTTTTCCCCAGGTACTCGGGCGTCCTCCCCACCATCATGCCGGCCACGAAGATGCCGATGATCACGTAGATCAGCATGTTGATCATGCCCACGCCTTTGCCGCCGAAGATGCAGTTGAGCCACATGCCGATCATGGGCGAGAGTCCGGCCATCGGGTGGAGGCTGTCGGCTTCCGCGTTCACCGCACCGCAGGTCACGTCCGTGGTAACCGCCGCGAAGGTGGCGCCCGCCGAGGTCCCGAAGCGCATCTCTTTGCCCTCCAGGTTGCCCAGGTGCTGGTCCACCGGCAGGCCCGCGACCACGGGCAGGTTCACCGCCAGTTTACCGCCCGGCGCCGTGGCGCTGGGGATCTGGTACGTTCGGGCCACGGGCTGAGCGGTCAGTCCGGGGTTCGGTTTGAGCGTGTCATAGTAGACCGACATGAAGATGGTGCCGGCCATCAACAGCAACATGACCGAAAAGATGACGAGGGCATGCCGCCTCCGGCTGAGCATGCGGCCGAACATTATGACGAGGGCGAAGGGGAACATCATCATGGACAGGCAGTTCACGAAATTTGTCAGTCCCGTAGGATTCTCGAAGGGGTGGGCGGAGTTCATGCCGAAGAACCCGCCCCCGTTGGTCCCGAGCATCTTCATGGACTCGAAGGCTGCCACCGGCCCGACCACGATGGTCTGCTGCTTCGCCTCGCCCTTGTCCGTCGTGCCCATCGCCGCAGGCTCGAGGGTGGAGACCTGATACGAGCTCTTGAAGGTCATCGGGCTGCCCTGCACCATAAAGATGAAAGCGATCACAAAGGCGATGGGGACGAACATGTAGACCAGTATCCGCCACATGTCGAGGAAATAGTTGCCGACCTTGGAATCGCCGCGCAAGGCCCGGATGATCGCCACCAATGCGGAGAATCCGATGGCGGCCGATATGAAGAGCATGGCGATGCAGAAGAAAATCTGGCTGAAGTTCGACAGGTGCACGTCCCCGGCCCAGTGCTGGAGGTCGGTGTTCGTCATGAACGAGGTCACGGCCTGAAAGATGGTGGTGGGGAAGAGCGTCCCCTTGCCGTCGGGATTCAAGGGCATCCACTTCTGGAGCGCCAGCACCACATAGCCGTACACGAACAGCAGGGCATTGAAGATCAACAGGGCGCCGGCATATTGCTTCCAGTCCTGGGGTCCGCTGTCCAGGCGCTTTTCGAACCAGCGGAAGACCGGCAAGGGCCGGTATTTTCCGTCCATGATCCACGCAAGGTAGCGACCTAACGGGAAGGCGATGACGGTCGCGGTGAGGAGAAGCAAAAAGGGAAGAAACCAGGTTTGTATAAACATTATTTTACTCCTTTCGGTATCTTCTGATATCTCGTGTCAGCCCCTTTCTTAGAACCATTCCGGTCGTACAAGGGCCACGATCAGGTACACGAACAAAAAAACCGCTACAGCCGCTGTCACATAGATCATCTTCATCACCTCATTGGTTATATGTGCTCACACCCTTCCAGGAACAGGTAACAGAGCCCCATCGCTGCGAGGCCCAAGAGAAACATCGCCAGAAACCACATTGTAAGGCTCATCGGAATCCCTCCTCAAACGTCAACGTTACATGCGTGCTTTTTGCTCACAATGGTAAATTAACCATCTGCTTCGTCAATTGTGCATAAAAGGATCGGTCAAAAGCATAAAAATAACGTCAGGAAGCGGCCGGCCCTTTCCACGCGTTAATTCATGCCGCCGAACCTGTACCCCACGCCCGACTCCGTCACAATGTAGCGCGGACGGTTCGGGTCCTCTTCGATTTTGCGGCGGAGCTGGGCGATGTAGACGCGAAGGTAGTGGACGTCCTCCTGTTGAGACCCCGGTATCGCAGCCAGGAGCTGCCGGTGCGTGACTATCCTGCCGGCATGGAGGACCAGGAATCTGAGGATCTCGTACTCTGTCGGCGTCAGCTTCACCTCGTTTTCGCCAATCGCTACACGATGGCGTGCCAGGTCTACCGTCAGATTGCCGACGGTAACCACAGGCTCGTCGTCCGAGGCGTCCGCGTAACGGAGGGCAACCCTGATGCGGGCCAGCAGCTCGCCCATAGAGAACGGCTTCGTCACGTAACCGTCCGCGCCCGCGTCCAGCGCCGCAATCTTGTCATCTTCATGCTCGCGCACCGTGAGCACGATTATGGGGACCTTCGTCCACTCGCGGAGGCGCCGTATGACCTCGATCCCATCCAGGTCCGGCAACCCCAGGTCAAGGATAATCACATCGGGATGAAAGAGCTGCGTCTGGCTCAGGCCATCACAGCCCGAAGGGGCCTCCCGGACGTCGTAGCCATTGCAGGACAGGGCCGTTTTTAACATGCGGCGCATCTGCAGTTCGTCATCGACGACAAGTATGCGAACGTCTTCAGGCGGCATAGCCTTCTCCTTCTTCGACGACCTCTTATCACTTATTGTACGAGCCTCTGCGTCAATTGTGCGTCAAGATACGGCTCCAAGCAGTAAAAAAAGCGTCAATGAAGCGCACGATGCGGAAAGACCCGGGCAATTCGGCTAAAGTCCGATTGTTTTTGCAAAAAGGTCTGGAATCATAGTAGAGTAGGGGGATGGAATCACGCATCCTCCTCATCTACTCCGATGAACTGGCGAGCGCCGAGTATTCTGCGTCTCATCCCTTCAGGCCCGTCAGGGCGAAGCTCTTCCTGGAGCTTTTGCACCGGTATTATAACCTTCGGGAAGACCACTTCAGGATCGAGAGGCCCGAGCCGCTCGATGAAGAAATCCTTTATCTGTTTCACAGCAGGCCGTATATCGAGCTGCTCAAGAAAGCCGGCAGGGGTGAGTTTGAGGCGGAGATGCTCCGGGCGGGCCTGGGCAATGACGAGAACCCTATTTTCAAGGGCATGTTCGACCTTGCGCTCACCATTGCCGGGGGCACACACGTTGGGGCCATGGCGCTCGTGAAGGGGGAGGCCGACACCGTCTTCGACCCCATAAGCGGCCTCCACCATGCGAGAAGAGACCATGCCTCGGGTTTTTGCTACGTGAACGACGTCGCGTGCGCGATTGCCGATCTCGTGAGGAAGGGGTTGAGGGTCGCCTCCGTCGATATAGACGTGCATCATGGCGACGGCGTCCAGGATGCCTTTTATGCGACCGACCGGGTGCTGACAATTTCGCTCCATGAATCGGCCGCAACGCTTTTCCCCGGGACAGGGTTTGAAACGGAGATAGGCGCAGGCGCGGGAAAGGGTTATAACGTCAACCTGCCCTTTCGTGCCGGAACAGACGATGAAATCTATCTCTCCGCCTTCGAGGCGGTGGTCCCTCCTTTGCTTCAGTGGTTCCGGCCTGAGATCGTCTTTGCCCAGATCGGGGCGGATGCCCACCGGGAAGACCATCTGGCGCACCTCAACCTCACGAGCAACGGTTACACACAGGTGGTTTCGCGGATCAAGGCGCTCTCCTCCCGGATGCTGGCAATGGGCGGAGGGGGTTACAACGTCTACAGGACAGCGGCGCTCTGGGCCGCTGCATGGTCCAGCCTGTCGGGTATCCAGCCTGAGGACAAGTTTACCGGCCTTGTGGGGGGCATGATGTATGGGCCGGAGGCAATGGCGGGGAGTCTCGAAGAGGCGCCGTTCGTGCTGGAAGGGCGGGAAAAGGAGCTATGCGCGGCGGAGGCGGCCCGCGTGGTCCGGTATATCGGAGAGACCGTGTTCCCCATCCACGGCATCTAGCCGCCACGCCGCCGAACCGCAGTACGTTTTTCTCCCGGCCGCCCGGCCCGGCCTGCCGGAGCGAGGAAACGTGAAAGTCATATCGGGCGGACAGACAGGGGTAGACAGGGCGGCACTGGATGCGGCAATCGAACTCGGCCTTGATTACGGAGGATCGGTACCGAAGGAAAGGAGGGCCGAAGACGGCCCGATAGACGAGAAATACGGGAAACTGACAGAACTCGGTTCACTCGACTATAGGGTCAGGACGCAGAGGAACGTCACGGACTCCGATGCCACGCTTATCATCACCCGGGGACGGCTTTCCGGCGGCACTATGTTGACGGCAAAACTTGCGTCCACTCAACACAAGCTCTACCTCGTCGTTGATTTGAAAAAGATGGACGAAGCCCGGACCCTTGGCGAGGCGACCGTATGGCTCAACCGGGTGCGGCCGCGGGTGCTCAATGTCGCCGGGCCCCGGGAATCGGAAGTGCCGGGAATTTATGGGACCGCATACAGGTTCCTTCGCCTGCTATTGTCAAAGGAGTGCCGATGAGGCAAGCAAGGACGGCGATGGCTCAAGCTTTTCGCGAAAAAGCCGACCAAGCTTTTTAGCGGCTCAGGCTTCCATGAGTAAGTGTAATCAGCAGAGAGTGAGATTCGCGACGAGACCTATGCCGCCGATGGCCGCCGCTGAAGACCACTTGATATGTATGCATACTTCTGGCATACTTATGCATATTATGCTGTGAGGTGACACCATGAGAACAACTCTGAATATTGATGATAGTTTGATCGACAGGGCATCCAGAATGACAGGGATTAAAGAGAAGACTGCACTGGTGAAGCTCGGGCTGGAGGCACTTATCGCAAGAGAGAGTGGAAAGAGGCTTGCCAAACTCGGAGGGACGGAGAAGCAGTTAAAACCAATACGGAGGAGGGGCGCTCCGTAGAATGGTCCTTGTTGACACATCTGTCTGGGTCTCTCATTTACGGGAGACTCACGCCGGACTCGTGGATCTGCTCAACGATGGAGAAGTTGCCTGTCATCTATTTATCGTAGGCGAACTTGCATGTGGAAATCTTAAGAACAGAACGAGCATACTTGCGCTTCTGGAAGCTCTGCCAATGGGTTTTCCGGTAGAGCATAAAGAAGTACTTGCGTTCATAGAAGGCCGCGGCCTCATGGGAAAAGGGTTGGGTTACATTGACGTTCATCTCCTTGCTTCTGCTGTTTTAACGGGACTTCCCATCTGGACATTCGATAAGAGGCTGGAGCAGGTTGCCGATATGCTCCATCACAGGTATCAACAGAAGAGCAGATAACAAATAGCCGAGGGCGTGCGGGTGAGAGAAAGGGCTTGTCCCGGTCTACCACCGGTGTCCATAATGGCCCCTTCCAGCGTAATAACCATGGTACCCGTAGCCGGGATAGTACCGCGGTCCGGGCGTCACGCTCCTCAATGTGGTTTCAGCTCGGATGTACAGTTCGGGCAACGGGTTGCCATGACAGGGATCGTTGAGAAGCAGTACGTGCACTCCTTGGTTGTCGGCACGGCAGGTGGAACAGCTTCCGCGCGTTTCAGCTTGTTCATGGTCCGGATGAGAAGAAATACGGAGAACGCAACAACAATGAAGCTGATGATGTGGTTGACGAAGAGGCCGAAGTTGATGGAGACTGCGCCCGCCGATTTCGCCGCAGCCAGAGAGGCGTAAGGGCCGGCCACCTTGCCTTCTTTAAGAACCATGAAGATGTTGGAAAAATCTACGTTCCCGAGCAACAGACCGATTGGCGGCATGATAAGGTCCTGCACGAGGGAATTGACAATGGTGCCGAAGGCTGCTCCAATGATTATCCCTACGGCCATATCGAGTACATTGCCTCGCATCGCAAATTCTTTGAATTCCCTGAACATCCTTGGCTCCTCCTCAAACAAGATAGTTGTTTATTCCTTCAATGTGAAGTCGACACGGCTCGACCTTGAGGGCGGCTGATTTTGTTGCCACAGGTTCACCCCGGGTTAAGGCTCCATATGTCTATTGTACTACCGTTTCCAAATAATCAACACCTCTTCTCGAGAGTCATCGAAGGGGGCAACATCCCTGGGGGTCGCCCTTTTAGCGCCGTCCGGTCCCTGATATCCGTCTCTCATAGGTAATCACAAAAATGAGTGTTTTCAGGCTAAAAATGTTATGATTAAGGATAATCGGCGCAGGGCATGAGGAAGCGAAGGTTGTGTTGCTTTGCCGCGTAATTCCAGGTTGTATTGGCGAGGAATCAGGCTCTTGAGCGGCTCCGGCGAGGTGACATTCCAAAAAAAGGGATGAACGGCAGCTCTGACCATAGGGATGAATAAGGAGGTCTCTCATGTTTATTCTCTGTATAGCAGTCCTTGTTATAGCAGCCGTTGTCATTTTTTCCGTTCAAAATGCAGCACCGGTCTCTGTTGCGTTTCTTATGTGGAAATTCGGCGCGTCTCTTGCCGTCATAGTCTTTCTTGCGTTTGTGATCGGCATCGTTGCCACTCTCCTTTTTAGCCTCGCCCTCCGCTTGAAAAGTGCGGCCCGGCGAAGGGCGCAGAAAGCGGAATCGCTGAAGACAGGCCACGATACCTCCCCGGAGTTGTAAAGCAGCGGCTTGCCTCCGATTGCTGCTTCGCGGTGTTCTGCCGAATAGTTTTCTCCGGAAACTCATACTGCGGTTTCCTCCGTGCTTGCGGGTTGTCGGATTCATCTTGTACGCGATCCTGACAGTCGTTTCAAAAAGCTCAAAGCTCTCTATTCTCCGGGCTGACTATCGTGGTTATGGAAAGATAGGGGGAAAAAGAGCGTCCCCAAGGGGATTTGAACCCCTGTCGCCGGCTTGAAAGGCCGGTGTCCTGGGCCAGGCTAGACGATGGGGACAATGGGCCGTGCAAGATTCGAACTTGCGACTCTCTGCTTAAAAGGCAGATACTCTGCCGACTGAGTTAACGGCCCGCAGAGACAACAAAATATAGTACTTTAGCCCTATTGTCAAGCTTATTCAGGCTCCGGCGGAAGCGGCCGGGCGCTTTTCGCGCCTGACTTTGTCATCTTCGCGGCCGCACCGTCCTCATGTACGCACAAAGTAGACTCCGGCGGGCGGCCCCTCGATTCCTCGTCATGCATCAAAACGCGCCTCGGCCGGTGTTCCTTCCGTTAACTTAAACCCTCGTCAAAATGATTGCAACAGCCGAATGGGCCGCTCCCATCTTAAAATTATAGGTCGTATAAGTCCTATAAGACCTATACCGACGGAATCGCCATCGACCGGGGATAAGAAGAGAGAGTCTCACTTTCCACCTTCCCGACCCTCCCTGCGGCACAAAAAAGATGGTGCTTTTTCCTCGCGATATGCTTATATTTTATTCGAAGCTCAGACGGCTCCATTAACGCGGTTTCCCGCGGTTTATTGAATTTTTATAATGACAGGGGGATTCTCATGACGGTAAAACTCGGACCAGACGACCTTTACAAGACGTGCGACCCTGAACAGCTCACTTTCGCCACTACCGATGACGTAGCGACGCAGATCGGAATAATAGGGCAGGAAAAGGCTCTGAGATCGCTCGATTTCGGCCTCGATATCAATGCGAAAGGCTTCAATATTTTTGCGCTCGGGGAAACAGGCACCGGGAAAACGATGACCATCACCGCGAGGCTGAAGGAAAAGGCGGAAGGCGAAACAGTGCCGTTGGACTGGTGCTATGTCTATAACTTCAAGGATCCCGACATCCCCACTGCGGTGTCCCTTGAGCCGGGAAGGGGCAGGGTTCTGCGGAAAGATATGGATGATCTGATCAAGGCGCTGAGGGTGGATATACCCAAGGCCTTCGAATCGAAAGAGTATGAAAAGCAAAAGAACCAGATAGTGGAAGAGTTTCAGCGGAAGCAGACCGAGCTGTTTTCAAAGCTGGAAGAGGAGGCGAAGCAGAAGGGGTTCTCGATAAAGAGAGGGGTTGCCGGGATCATGATCCTCCCGTTGAAGGATGAGACCGAGGCCCTTACACCAGAGGAGTTCGGCAAGCTCGACGACAAGACGAGGAAGGAGATGGAGAAGGCGGGCAAACTGTTGCAGGAGAGGCTGAATGAGGTCTTCAGGGCAATGAGGGATACGGAGAAGTTTGTCCAGGAAATGCTCGGCAAGCTGGAGCGCGCCATTGCCTTCGACGCGCTGAATGCGCCCATCGAGAACCTGAAGAACAAACATAAGGGGAACGAGAAGATCGTCGCCCACCTGGAGAACGTGAGGGAAGATATCCTGAGCCATCTCGATGAGTTCAAGGCGCAGGAGGAGCAGCCTTCCCCACTGCCTTTCCTCAAAATGCCGAAACAGGAGACCTCATTTACGAGGTTTGTCGTCAATGTGATCGTCGACAACACGGATACCAAGGGCGCGCCCGTCGTCTTCGAAAGCAACCCCACCTACCTGAACCTCTTTGGAAGAATAGAGAACAGGATCATGTACGGCATGGCCGTGACCGATTTTTCAATGATCAAGGCCGGCTCGGTCCACAGGGCGAACGGCGGGTACCTTATCGTTGACGCCCTCGATCTATTGCGAAACCCGTTCTCTTATGAAGCCCTGAAAAGGGCCATCAAGAACCAGGAAATAAAGGTTGAGGACGTGCTGGAGCAGTACCGGTTCTTCAGCTCGGCCACCATCAAGCCCGAGTCCATACCGCTCGACACCAAGGTTATCGTCAAGGGGACCCCCGATATCTATTACCTGCTCTATAACCTTGATCCGGAATACAGCGATCTGTTCAAGGTGAAAGCCGACTTCGACAGCAGGATGGACAGGACGCCCGAGAACGTGCGGAAGTATGCCGAGGCAATCGCCGAGTGCCAGAAGACCGAGAAGCTCATGCCCTTCGACCGGTCGGGCGTTGCCAGGCTGATCGAGCACGGGTCGCGGCTTGCCGACCATCAGGGGAAGCTGACGACGCGGCTTTCCAGCCTTACCGATCTCATGAAAGAGGCGAGCTACTGGGCAAAGAAGGATGGCGCGAATTTCGTGAGGGCGAACCATGTGACCCAGGCGATCAACGAGCATATATATCGCGCCAACAGGATCGAAGAGAGGCTGAGAGAGGCGACGCTGGAGGACACGCTTATTATCGATACGGCAGGGGAGAAAGTGGGACAGGTGAACGGCCTCGCCGTGCTCGACATGGGCGATTACAGCTTCGGCAAGCCCTCGCGCATCACAACGAGGACGTACGTGGGCAGGGCGGGCATAGTCAATATAGAGCGCGAGACGAAGATGAGCGGCAAGATCCACGAAAAGGCCATATTCATCATCGCGAGCTACCTTGGGGCCAAGTATGCCGTCCATAAGCCCATCAGCCTTTCGGCGTCGATCACCTTCGAGCAGCTTTACGAGATGATCGAGGGCGACAGCGCGACATGCGCCGAGATGTACACCCTGCTTTCCAGCATTTCCGGTATCCCCCTGAAGCAAAGTTTCGCCGTGACCGGCTCCATGGACCAGAACGGCGACGTGCAGCCGATCGGGGGCGTCAATCAAAAAATCGAAGGATTCTTCGACCTCTGCAAGAGCAGGGGGCTGGACGGAAGCCACGGGGTGATTATCCCGCAGAGAAACGTGAAACACCTGATGCTCAAACATGAAGTGATCGATGCGCTGAAGGACGGTCTCTTCACGATCTTCTCCATAGACAGGATGGAAGAGGGGCTGGAGATACTGACCGGCATGTCCGCGGGCGTCCCGGGGCCTGACGGGACGTATCCGGAGAATACCATCAACAACCTGGTCGTGAAGAGGCTTACCGAGATATCCAAGGCCCTCGAAGCCAGGAAGGAAAAAGAAGAGGAGCCCTCGGGGATCGAGCCGAGGTCGAGCCGTGACTCAAAAGAATAGGAGGCCGGTCCTGCCTTGAGCGGCCTTACAAAGACCCCATATCCCCCTGGAGGCGATGAAGATCATGGTCGGCATGCCGCCGGATAAGAAAACGGGGGAGGGCCGGGGATACGCGGAGGCTGACCAGGGCATGAGGCATTGCTTCGACGAAGAACTACTCGGGAAATTCATCGTCTTTCTCGGCACTATGAAGCTCCACGGATAAGCCCCTCGTCGCCTGAGGCTGCATCGCTTTCACTATCCCGGAGAGGAACCGCGAGGCGTCCTCAACCTCGCCCGTCCATAAAAAGAGGTTCTTCCGCTCGAAGCGTACTGCATGCGAAGACTTTACTACGGGGGCGGGATTGGGTTAACCTTTAATGAAATTACTAATAAGAGGAACCCACACTATATGGACCATAGAGACATAGAGCGGATGTTTTTTCCGGAAAGCGTTGTCATTTGCGGCGTTTCCGAAGGCCCGGGCAATCTTGGAAGAGAGATCCTGAAGAACCTGAACCGCTTCGCATTCGCCGGGCGGGTGTACGGGCTCGGACGAGTTGCCATGGAGCTCGAGGGAGTGAGGGTCTTTACGGACCTGGAAGAAATTCCCGAGATACCGGAGCTTGCCGTGATTCTCGTCCCTGCGGGGGCGGTTGTCGCCCTCCTCGACGCGTGCGGGAGGATCGGCATAGGCCGCGTGGTGATACAGACAGGCGGTTTTTCCGAATTAGGGGCAGAGGGAAAGGGCATGGAGGACGAGATCAGGCGGGTGGCCCGGGAAAGGGATATGACCTGCATGGGTCCCAACTGCGTCGGCATCGTCAACATGGAAAACGGCTTGTGCCTGCCGTTTTTCGCGTTCAGCCCGGCCGAGGTAACAAGGGGCGCCAACTCTTTCATTTCCCAGAGCGGCGGGCTCGTCCACGAGTTGATGCGGCGGTGCCTGGCGGAGAACGTAGGGATCAGCAAGCTCACGAGCATCGGGAACAAGCTGATGGTGGATGGGAACGATGTCCTCGATTTCCTCATAACAGACCGGGAAACCGGGGCGATCGGGATTTACCTCGAAGATGCGAAGAACGGAAGGCGTCTCATGGACCTGGCGTCAAGGACCGACAAACCTGTAATCGTGTTCAAGGGCAATACGAGCCCGGTGAGCACGGAGGTTGCCTCGTTCCACACGGCGGCCCTCCTCGGCGACGAAGGGGTTCTTCACGCGGCCTTCATGCAGGCGGGGATCCACCGGGTCGCGAGCCTGCGGGAGATGGTCGATTGTTTCAAGATCTTCAGCCTCCCCCCGATGAAAGGCCCGAACCTCGTCGCCATGTCGCGCTCGGGCGGCCAGGCCGTCACGCTTGCAGACGAGGCGTACCGGCATGGGTTCACCTTGCCGGGCCTGCCGCCCGCTTTTTCCCACCGTATTCGAGAAGAGGGCAAGGCAGGGGTTATCAGGAACACGAACCCTCTCGACCTGGGCGATGTGTTCAACGATCTGTTTTTCCTGGAAGTGGCCGAGATGGCGCTGAAAGAGCCCACGGTGGACGGACTCGTCTTCTTCTATGACTACGCCTACGACAAGCCGGGGACTTTCGATATTATCACGGGCATGGAACGTCTCTCCCATTCCTACGAAAAGCCTGCGGTCCTCTGCATGATACCCGACAAGGCCGACTGGTTCGCCCTGAAGTACTTTGCGTCCTTCCCGTGGTTTTCCGAGCCTGAGAGCGCCCTTGGCGCCCTCCAGCATTCCCTGGCCCATTACAGGAGGAAGTCCGGAAAGGGCCCGGCCGTCTCTTTCGGTCCAACCGGCGCAGCACCTGCCTTCGATGCGCCGGGTCCTTGCCGGATCGCGTCCGCCGCTGAGGCGCTCACGCTTATGCGGGCCTACGGCGTGCCGGTCGTGCGGCAAGAGGCGGTGACAGACCGGGCGCAGGGCATCGAGGCGGCCCACAGGATAGGATACCCTGTTGCCCTGAAATCAGCCGAACCCTTCATCCTTCATAAGACCGAGGCGGGCGCCGTCCGTTTGCATATCGGGAGCGACGAGGAGCTGGGCAAAGCCTTCGACGCCGTGGCAGCCGAGGTCTATCTGCTCCAGGCGATGGCCGGTGACGGCGTGGAAACTATCATAGGGGCGCGGAGGGACCCCGAGTTCGGTCCGGTCATCATGTTCGGTCTTGGCGGTATCTTCGTCGAGGTTTTGAAGGATGTGACGGTGCGGGTTGCGCCCATAGACGAGGCGGACGCGCGCCGGATGATCGGGGAGATAAAAGGCGCGCCCCTGCTTGCGGGAGCGCGTGGGACCGCACCTGCGGACAGGGAGGCCCTCGTTGATGCCCTCGTCGGCGTCTCGAGGCTTCTCGTCGACCATGCGGAAATCCTGACTCTCGATATCAACCCGTTCCGCGTTTTTACGCAAGGAAAAGGCGGCGCGGCCCTTGACGTGAAGATCGAGTGTGCCGCCCGGCGGACGTCCCCGTGAAGAGAAGACGGATTCCTTTCTATCTCTTCAGCCTTGTGGTGCTCTCCCTGCTCTTCGTGGGGGTGGGCTTCTACATCTTCCTCGTCACCCAGATCCCTTCCGTAAAGGCCCTGAAGGACCTGACGAATAAGCCGGTGAGCAGGATCTACGGGATCAACGATCAGGTTGTCTACGTGGTGGTGCCCGAGAACAAGATATCCGTGCCCTACAACAAGATACCCAGGCACGTGCGGGAAGCCTTCCTCGCTGCCGAGGACGCGGAGTTTTTCACCCACTCGGGCGTGGAGTTCAAGAGCATTGTCAGGGCCCTTGCGATGAACGTGATCCACGGGAGGGTCGTTCAGGGCGGCAGCACGATTACGCAGCAGGTGATCAAGGCCCTGATACTCGGGCCCGAGAAGAGCATGATGAGGAAGGTGCGGGAGGCCATCCTCGCCTACAGGCTGGAGACATACCTGACGAAACAGGAGATCCTGAACGTGTATCTCAATAACATCTATATGGGACAGGGGGTGTATGGGGTAGAAGCGGCGTCCCAGGTCTATTTCGGGAGGCACGTGTGGGAGATCAGCAGGGCGGAAGCGGCGCTTCTGGCGGGCATTGTGCAGGCCCCCGCGCGGTACACGCCCAGACACCACCCGGGGCTGGCAAGAATGCGTCAGCTCTACGTGATAGACCAGTTGTGGAAAAAAGGCTTTGTCGATGGAAAGAAGAAAGAGGCCATGCTGAAAGAAAGGACGAAGCTGACCGAGGATGACGGCATATTCGCCGATACCTATTTCAAGAGCGCCATCTGCAAGTACGTGGAAGACAAGTACGGCCGGGGCATTTTCGCCAGAAAGGCGCTGAACGTCTATGCGACCGTCGATCCGGCGCTGCAGCGCGCCGCGGAGAATGCGGTGAGAAGCGGGCTCGCGGTCTACGATGAGAGACAGGGCGACTACAGCGTCTCTTACCGCCTTGACAGGAGGAAGTGGGAGGGCTTCATGAAGTCGGCTGAGAGGGACCTCACCCTCACCCCTTTAAGTCGAGGATTGGCTTACAGCCTCCTCGTTTCCGAGAGGGTCGCCGGGGGGTACGCGGTCTTCGGCGGCACGCACAAGGGTTTCATGAAAATGTCCGATTTCCCCTTCAAACCCGGCGATGTGGTAAAGGGGCTGTACGACGGGACCGACAAGAAGAAGACGCCCCTCTTTTCTCCTGTCAGAACCTCGGACATCGAGGGCGCCCTCGTCTGCATGGATGTGAACACGGGGTATCTCTATGCGGTGGTCGGGGGGCGGGAGTTCGAGAGGAGCCCGTACAACAGGGCCCTCTCGGCAAAGGTGCAGCCGGGCTCCGCCTTCAAGCCCTTCATCTACCTGGCTGCCCTCGAAAAAGGGTACGACGTCGATTCGATTATCATGGACGAGCCGCGGACGTACGGGGGGGGCGGTGGGAAGACCTGGGTGCCGAAGAACTACGACGGCACGTACAGCGGCCCCATTACCCTGGCCGATGCCATCGCCTATTCCAAGAACGCGGCAACCGTGCGCCTCCTGGAGCAGGTGGGCGTCGGCTCGGTCAAGAAGGTGCTCCTGGACCTCGGCATTAACGAGGAGGTGGAAGACGACTTGTCGATTGCCCTCGGCACGTCGAACCTCACCCTCCTCGATCTCGTCAAGGGTTTCTCAGCCTTCGCGAACGGCGGTGAACGTGTGAAACCGGTCATGCTGAGACGGATCGAGGACGGCGAGGGGAACGTGCTGGAAGAGCACGGGCCGGAGAAGGCGAGTGCCATCGACGGTCTCGTCGCGTTCAAGATGAACACCCTGTTGAAGGGGGTGACTACCTACGGCACCGCGAAGGCGGCGAGCAGGCTCGGATATCCCGTAGCGGGAAAAACAGGCACGACCAATAGTTTCTACGACGCCCTTTTCGTGGGATATTCGCCTCATCTTTGCACGGGCGTCTGGGCGGGGTTCGACCAGCGCACGTCCCTCGGCAGGGCGGAGAGCGGGGGCAGGGTGGCCCTGCCCATATGGATGAGGTTCATGGCGACCGCCCTGCGAAGGTTCCCCCCCGATGATTTCGCGCCGCCGGCCCCTCCCGCCCCGGCCCCGCCGCCTGAAACCCCGACCGCGCCCGGCGCCCCAGGGGAGCCGGGATATGATCTTTAGGGCGGGTCTTGCAAAGGGGCCGCGTGGTTTGGACCTCACCGTTTTCTATAGCGAAAAGGAGATGCAAATTGCGTGTATACATCTTTTGCACGCATTTTTTTCTTGACGTATGGAAAGAGGATGGGTGAAAATAGGCTTCCAAACAACGTGGCGCTTTGAGGGAATAGAGACATGATCGAATATGTCGGTGTCCTCATTATGATTGCGTTTGCGGCCGTCATCGCCGCAGGTATCGTCGGCGCGTCGTACATCCTGGGCAACAGGACGCGGGCGCGGGTGAAGCTCTCCCCCTATGAGTGCGGCATGGTGAGCAGGGGGCCGGCAAGGACGAGGATGACGATCCGCTACTATATCGTGGCCATGCTCTTCCTTGTTTTCGACCTGGAGATACTCTTTCTCTATCCCTGGGCGGTGACGGCGAAGCGCCTCGGGCTGTTCGGTTTTGGTGAAATGGTCGTCTTTATGGCGATCCTTTTCATCGGCTACCTGTACGTATGGAAAAAAGGGGCCCTTGAATGGGAATAGAGCGGAACGTCCTTGTCGCCACCGTCGATGACGTGGTCAACTGGGCCAGGAAGAACTCGCTGTGGCCGGTGACGTTCGGCCTCGCCTGCTGCGCCCTCGAGATGATCATCGCCACGTCCGCCACCCACGACATGGCGCGGTTCGGGGCCGAGGTCTTCAGACCTTCCCCCCGCCAGGCCGACCTGATGATCGTGGCAGGGACGGTGACAAGGAAGATGGCGCCCGTGGTGCGGAGGATCTACGAGCAGATGCCCGAGCCCAAGTGGGTGATCGCCTACGGCGCGTGCGCCACAAGCGGCGGCATATTCAAGACGTACAGCGTGGTGCAGGGCGTGGACCGGATCGTGCCGGTCGACGTCTATATCCCCGGATGTCCTCCCCGGCCGGAGAGCCTCATCGCCGGCCTGATAAAGCTCCAGGAAAAGATCGGGAAAGAAAGCATGCTGGACGAGGGCAGAAGGCTCGTCACCGCGCCGGGAAGCAAGGCATGAGCGCATCGGGTCCGACAATCGAGAGGCTCACCGGCAGGTTCGGCGCCTCCCTCACCTACGAGCAGGCCGGCGGTAGACTTGCGGTCGTCGCCGGCAAGGACGTCCTGCGGGATGTCCTCCTTTTCCTGAAAACGGACGAAGGGTTGGGCTACACCATGATGACGGACCTTTTCGCCGTTGACCGCTACGGGAGCGACCCCCGGTTCGAAGTGGTCTACTTTCTCAACTCCCTGCGGTTGAAGGAACGCCTTGTCGTCAAGGTGCGGGTGGCGGACGGCGAGCCCGTCCCGACGGTGAGCGACCTGTGGCGGGCTGCGGACTGGCTTGAGCGGGAGGCCTATGACATGTTCGGGGTGCGCTTCGAGCACCATCCCGACCTGCGCCGGATCCTCAGCGTGGAAGCCTTTGACGGCTACCCCTTGCGCAAGGATTTCCCCACCGAAGGCTATGGGTTCGACGAGCCCTTCGTGGTCACGCTCGAAGAAGAAGACGCGACGTAAGCGGAAGGCCGATCGATAATGGCGGAAGACAAAACATATATGACCATCAACATGGGTCCCCAGCACCCTGCCACGCATGGGGTGCTGAGGATCCTGCTTGAGCTGGACGGCGAGATCGTCGTCAAGGCCACGCCCTTCATAGGGTACCTCCACCGCGGCGTGGAAAAGCTCGCCGAGGCCAGGACGTACCACCAGGCCCTCACCCTTACCGACAGGCTCGATTACACGAACGGCCTTGCCAACAACCTGGCCTACTGTCTCGCGGCAGAAAGGCTATGCGGCATCAGTGTGCCGAAGCGCGGCCGGTATCTGCGCGTGATCCTCGCGGAGCTGCAGCGGATCGCGGCCCACCTCATATGGATAGGCACGCATGCCCTGGACGTGGGGGCCATGACCCTCCTGTTCTATGCGTTCCGCGAACGCGAAACCATCCTGGACATCGTCGAGCACGTGACAGGCGCGCGGCTCACCCCGAGCTTCATCAGGATAGGCGGCCTTGCCAGGGAGATGCCGCCCGAATTTGTCGGGATGGTCAAAGCCTTTGTCAAGGAGTTTCCCGGGAGGGTGGACGAGTACGAAACGCTCCTCACGGATAATGTCATCTGGCGCAAACGGACGAAGAACGTGGCGCGCCTGTCGCAAGAGGACGCCATAAGCTTCGGGGTGACGGGGCCGGTGCTCCGGGCTTCCGGCGTCTATTACGACGTGCGCAAGGCCTACCCCTATTCTTCGTACGAAGATTTCGATTTCGAAGTCCCCATGGGTGAGAACGGCGACGTCTTCGACCGGTACGACGTGAGGGTGAGGGAGATGCGCCAGTCGAACCGGATCATCGCATCCGCCATCGACCGGCTGCCCGATGGACCGATAAACGCGGACGCCCCTGCGTTTGTCCCGCCGGAGAAGGACGCGGTGGAGCACGACATGGCCGCCCTGATACGCCATTTCAAGCTGATGGAAGAGGGGTTCCGCCCGCCCGTCGGCGAGGCGTACGGGGCTGTGGAGTCGCCCAAGGGCGAGCTTGGTTTTTACCTCATGAGCGACGGGACGAACAAGCCCTTCCGATTCCGCATACGCCCTCCTTCATTTCTGAACCTCGCGGCCGTGCCGAAGATGATCGAGGGGCAGATGGTGGCGGATGTGATTGCGGCCATCGGGAGCGTCGACATCGTCCTTGGCGAGATAGACAGGTAGGGAGACGCATGGCAGGCATCCTCTTTAGCGCATGGCAGGGAGAAGTGGTGGACAACAGGGGTAAATCCGAGACGGATTACGCCGTTCCCTTGAGGCTCGCCGTCCCCGAGGAGTTCGCCCACGAGACGATAAAGGCTTTCATGGGCTGGGACGGCCTGGTGCTCCGGGACCCATCCGTCGATGTGGTCGACATGTGCATGCGCTACGTCGAAGCGGTCCAGAACGAGTCGTGCGGCAGGTGCGTCCCCTGCCGTGTGGGCACCCGCATCATCCTCGACGTGATGAACCGGATAGCCGAAGGGCAGGGGGGCAAGGCGGACCTGGAGAGGATCGCGAGTCTGGCAGCGTATATCAAGGAAGGGTCGAAGTGCCAGATAGGACAGACCGGCCTCATCCCGCTCCTTTCCGCGCTTGCCTATTTCAGGGGGGCCTTCGACCGCGCCGTCGAGGAGGGGGTGAAGGGCGGCCGGGGCCGCTACCGCGTCTCCGTCACCGCGCCGTGCATGAGCGCCTGCCCCGCGAAACTGAAAATACCACGATATATCGAGGAGATTGCAGAAGAGATGCCCCGGGCCGCCCTTGCCACCATCAGGGAGGACACCTGCCTGGCAGGCACCCTCGGCCGGGTCTGCGTGAGACCCTGCGAGTCGAATTGCAGGCGGGCGAACATGGACGAGCCGATCTCGATCAAATACCTGAAGCGGTTTGCCGCAGACGACGAGCTGGACAAGCAGGAAAAGCGGAAAAAGCGGCCGGTCCCCGAAAGGCGCGAGCCCGTCAAGAAAGTCGCCGTCCTGGGCGCGGGCCCCGCGGGGCTCTCGGCGGCCTACTACCTTAGCCGGATGGGCTACGGCGTCACGATATTCGAGCGGCTGCCCGAGCCGGGGGGCATGGCGGCCGTGGGCATCCCCGATTACCGTCTTCCCAGGGCCATACTCGGCGGAGAGGTCGATCTCGTGGGCGATCTGGGCGTCGAGATCAGATACGACACCATGGTCGGCAAAGATGTGGCCTTCTCCACGCTTACGGAGGAATTCGACGCCGTCTTTATCGGCGTGGGCGCTCATCAGAGCACGCCCATGGGCGTCGAGGGCGAAGACAGGGGCTATGCCGGGTTCATTCCGGGCGTCACCTATCTTCTCGATGTCAATATGGGCAGAGACCCCTATCCGGAAGGGAAGAAAGTGGTCGTCGTGGGCGGCGGGAACGTCGCCATGGACTGCGTGCGCTCCTCGTTCCGGATCGGGAAGCCCGACGTCAACCTCGTCTACAGGAGGACAAAGGCGGAGATGCCGGCGGACGCCGCCGAGATACACGACGCGGAGGAAGAGGGCGTCAACTTCCACTACCTCTGCAACCCGACCCGCATCATCGCGGAGGGCGGCAAGGTGGTTGCGGTCGAGTGCATCAGGATGGAGCTGGGCGAGCCTGATAAGAGCGGCAGGAGAAGGCCGGTGCCCATCCCCGGCTCGGAGTTCGTGATAGAGACGGACATCCTCATCCCCGCCATAGGCCAGGCGGTCGACCTGTCGTTTTTGGACGAGGGGCTCGGGGTGCAGGTGACGAAGTGGCGCACCGTACTGGTGGACCAGGAAACGTTCGAGACGTCCCGCCCCGGCGTATTTGCCGCCGGTGACTGCGAGACCGGCCCCGACGTGCTGGTGCGCGCATGCGGGAACGGGAAAAAGGCGGCTTACCGGATCGACCAGTACCTGCGAGGCGAGGAGCGGGAAGCTTCCGAAAAGGAGCGCTTCGACGACTTCTTCGCAAAGGTGAAGGTATACCGGAAGGACGAGGAGATAGGTATCGCGGGCGGGCAGCCGCGGCCACATCTTCGCATGCTCGACCCTGTGAGGCGGAAATGGACCTTCGACGAGGTGGAGGAAGGGCTCCGGCCGGACGAGGCGATCAGGGAGGCCATGCGGTGCTTGCGCTGCTGGCGCATCGGCATGGTGGCGGTGTAGGAAGGCGTACATGGTGCGGCTGACGATAGACGGAAGATCGATCGAGACGGGCGAGGGCAGGACGATCCTCGAGGCGGCCAGGGAGCACGGGATTTACATCCCCACCCTCTGCTACCACGCGAACCTCCTCTCCATCGGCTCCTGCCGCATCTGTCTCGTCGAGGTGGAAGGGTATGCGCTGCCCATGGCCTCATGCGCCACCGCCGTGCAGGAAGGCATGTCCGTCGCCACCCAATCTCTGAGGCTCGCCTCGATGAGGCGGGATTATCTGAAGCTGATCCTCGCCTACCATCCCCTCGACTGCCCCATCTGCGATGCGGGCGGGGAATGCGACCTTCAGGACCTGGTCTTCGAGCACGCCATCGAGAAGGCCGATTATTCGGTGGCGAGACAGGAACGGATCGAGGGCTACGCAACACCCCTGATCAAGTACTTCGAAAACCGCTGCGTCCTCTGCCTGCGCTGCATCCGCGCGTGCAGGGAGATATCGGGCCGCGGCGTCCTCGACCTCGTGGGGACCGGCATAGACGCTCGTATGGCGCCCACACACGCGGAGAACTGCATCTCCTGCGGCGAGTGCCTCTCAGTCTGCCCCGTGGGGGCCCTCACCGAGAACCTGAGCCCCGTGAAGGCAAGGCTGTGGCAGGTGGATCGCCATTTCACCACGTGCCCCCACTGCGGCTTCGGCTGCACCTTCGCCCTCGACGTGGCGGCGAACGGGTACGTGACGGACGTGATCCAGGACGTCAAGAACATGCCGAACCGCGGCTCCCTCTGTGTCATGGGCAGGTTCGGGTACGACTTCGTGAACCATGGGGCGCGCATCCGGGGGGGGATGGACAAAGGGGCCGGGCTTGGCGTCAAGGAGGCCGCATCCGTTGCGGTCGAGCGCATGGCTGCCCTCGACAGGGAAGAGAAGACCCTGGGGTTTGTCGTCTCCCCAAGGGCCACAAACGAAGAGATCTTCATGCTCAAGGAGATCGCCGGCCATTTCAGGAAGGTCCTCTTCGCCACCTCGGGTTTCTACCATACGGGCCGGGTCCTGGAGGCGTATCACCGTATGGGCCTCTCCTACCCCTACGAGTACGACGGGCTTCTCGATGCCGACCTGATCATCGTCGCCGGGGCCAACCTGCTCTCGAACAACCATGTGCTGGGCGACAGGGTGCGGGAGGCCTATAAGCTGCGGGGCAGCCGGATCATGGTGATCGACCCTGCGCCGGGCGCGCTTGCGGCCATCGCGGATGCGCATCTTTCGGTCCTGCCCGGTCGCGACGGCGCCCTCTTCGACGCCTTGAGGGGGGCTCTCGCATCCGGCGCCGGCGCGGGGCTTCCGGCGCCTGGAAAGGCAGACGTCATTGCGGTCTGCGAGAGGTGCGGGATCGGGCCGGACGAGTTCGAGCGGGCACGCTCGCTTGTCGGCAGGGCGGCCGATATCGCGGTCATCTTCGGCTCCGGGATATCCGCGTCCGATGAGAGCATGCTCGGCCTCCTCAGCTTCTGCGCAGCCTCGGGGGCAGATAAAAAAGGGCTCATCATGCCCGTCGCAAGGGCGGCCAACGCGGTCGGCGCCGCCTCCATCCTCGGCGCCGCTATTGCGCCCCATGAGCTTATCGCAAACCCGGACGTGAAAGGCATCTTCTTCTATGAGGAGGACCCCTTCCATTATATGAGGGGGGAGACGGTCGCCGATTGCCTTCAGGGGAAGGAGTTCGTTCTTGTTGCCGATGCCCTTCCTTCCGCGGTTATGGACCGCGCCGACCTGGTCGTGCCCACGGGCGTCTTCACCGAGAAGGAAGGCACATTTTTTGCGGGCGACGGCGCCATCAGGTACCTCTCGAAGGCGGTGGACTGCGAGCAGGCCGGGTACGCGGGCTTTGCCTTCCTTTCCGAGGTGCTCACCACACTGGGCGGCGCGTCCTTTTCCGCCCCCCATGACGTGACCGCCCGTATGCGGTCGAAGGGGTTGATCCGCCCTGTCAACGGCCGGGAAGAGCCGGGCGCGGACACCATCCAGGAGGCGCCGGGGTCTGCCCCGCCCCGCGGCAAGACCGGTCTGCCCTCCGGCAGCGGCTACATCCTGATGGTGAGGGACGTGTTCAGCAACCATCACCTGGCGGGCAGCGAGGTCTATTCGAAAGGGGTATCGACCGTCTATTGCCGCCAGGGCTACCCGGTCTCCGAGGATACGCTCTTTCTGTCGGCGACCGACGCCGCGGCCATGGGTCTCGCGGAAGGGGACATGGTCCGGGTCACGTCGAAAAGCGGGTCCCTCCACAAGCCGCTCTCCATAAAGGAGGGCTTGAGGCCCGGCGTGCTCGAATATATCGTATTCAGGGACCGGCCGGAGGTGCTCGGCCTTATGGAGACCCCGGCGAAGTGGATCGAGGTAGAGGTGGGGAAAGGGTGAGATAATGGAAACGATACTCTTTCTCATAGAAGCGCTGGTGAAGACCATCGTCGTCGTCTCGGTCCTTATGGGCTTCGTTGCCTACCTGACCCTGGCGGAGAGAAAGGTGCTGGGCCGGCTCCAGGTCCGGTTCGGGCCGAACAGGGTCGGTCCGTACGGGCTCCTCCAGCCTATAGCCGACGGCATAAAGTCGTTCGTGAAGGAAGATATCATACCGGCGAACGCGGACAAGCCCCTCTTCGTCCTCGCGCCCATGATCGCCATGTTCGCCGCCCTCTCCCTGTTTGCGGTCATCCCCTTCGGCGGCACGGTCCACCTTTTCGGACGCGCCGTCAAGCTGGTCATCGGGGATGTCGATATAGGTCTGCTCTACGTGTTTGCCTTTGCCACCCTGGGCGAGTACGGCATCGTCCTGGGCGGCTGGTCTTCGGGCAATAAATACGGCGTCCTCGGAAGCTTGCGGGCCGCGGCGCAGATGATAAGCTACGAGGTCTCCCTCGGTCTCATCGTGATGGGCACGCTCATCCTCGCGGGTTCCTTACGGCTGACGGATATCGTCGAGGCGCAAGCTCACATGTGGTTCGTGGTCTACCAGCCCTTCGCGTTCTTCCTCTACCTCGTCGCGGGCCTCGCCGAGATCAACAGGACGCCCTTCGATATGCCCGAGGCCGAGAGCGAGCTGGCATGCGGCTTCAATATCGAGTACAGCAGTATGAAATTCGCCCTTTTCTTCATGGCTGAATATACCCACATGGTGGCTGTTGCGGCCCTTGCCACCACGCTTTTCCTGGGCGGCTGGCTCGGACCGTTTCCAACGGTGGCCGGCCTCGGTCCGCTCTGGTTCTTTATCAAGGTGTGCGTGCTGGTATTCTTTTTCATCTGGGAGAGGGGCACGTTTCCACGGCTCCGGTACGACCAGATCATGCAGTTCGGCTGGAAGGTGCTCTTCCCCCTCGCCCTGGCGAATACGGTCGTCACGGCGCTCGTGGTGGCGTTGAGGTAGATGAGCGTATGATCATACCCCTTTTGAAAGGTCTTCGTCTGACGCTGTCGCGCTTTTTTTCGCGGCCCATCACCATCCAGTACCCGGAAGAGCGGCGCACCCCCCCGCCCAGGTGGAGGGGCATGCACTATTTCCGGAAAGACGACTCCGGCAACACCGCCTGCGTTGCCTGCGGTCTCTGCGTCGCTGTCTGCCCCTCCCGGTGCATCTCCCTGGAGATAGGCGAGCGGGAGGACGGGCGGAGGTACCCCAGACACTACGAGATAGACGAGCTGAGGTGCATCTTCTGCGGGTATTGCCAGGAGGCGTGCCCGGTCAACGCCATCTGCCTCGGAGGCGGTTTCGAATACGTGAAGTACCAAAGATCCGATTTCATCCTGACGACGGAAAAGCTGCTCGCCATGTACGAGGGGAAGGAATGAGCGACATCGGTTTCATCAATCCCTTGTTCCAGTGGGCCGTTTTCCTCGCCGCCGCCGTCCTCTCCCTCTTCGCGTCCATCATGATGGTGACGCGCCGGAACCCGATACACAGCGCCCTCTGGCTGATCGTGGCCTTTTTCTCCCTGGCGGTCATCTACCTGACCCTGAATGCCCAGTTCATCGCGGTGGCACAGGTCATTGTCTACGCGGGCGCCATCATGATGCTCATCATCTTCGTCATCATGCTGATCCACCTGGAAAGCGCGTTCGTCCGGAGGAGAAAGCTGTCGGGGGCAAAGGTCATCGGCGCGTTCATTACCGTGATCCTCTTTCTGGAGGTTGCGGCGGCCGTGCTCTCCAACGGCTGCAAAACGGCCAAGGCGGCGACAGGGGCAGTATTGACGGGCAGCGTGGCCGAGGTGGGGAACTCCCTTTACGGCAAATACCTCTTCCCCTTCGAGATCGCCTCCATCCTGCTTTTGATCGGCATCGTGGGGGCCGTGGTGCTTGCGCGGCGGGGGAAGGATTAGGAGAACCTATGCTGCACGGTATACCAACGAGTTTCTATTTTGCGCTCTCCGGCGCGCTTTTCACCATAGGGGCCATCGGTGTCATCACCAGGCGGAACGCGATCATCGTCTTCATGTGCATCGAGCTTATGCTGAACGGCGTCAACCTGACCTTCATCGCGGCGGGAAACATGCTCAATTCGATAGACGGCATGATCTTCGTCTTCTTCATCATGGCGGTGGCGGCCGCGGAGGCCGCGATCGGACTCGCCATATTCGTGCTCCTCTTCAGGCTTAAAGGGACCGTCAACGTGGACGAGATCAATCTGCTCAAGGGTTAGGTGATGGCTGATTATATCTGGCTCATACCGGTATTTCCCGCAATCGGCTTCCTCGTCAACGGCTTTTTGGGGCGCAAGCTGCCGAGGGCCCTCGTCTCGTGGATCGCCTGCCTCGCCCTGCTTGGGTCTTTCGTGGTCTCCGCCCTTGTCTTCATCGAGTTCCTGAAGCTCCCCCCGGAGTCGAGGCTTTTCGAAAAGAGCGTCTACACCTGGATCGCATCCGGTGAGTTCGCGGCCAGTGTCGGTTTCAGGATCGACGCGCTCTCCATCGTCATGTGCCTCGTCGTCTCGGGCGTCGGCTTCCTCATCCACGTTTACTCCGCCGGCTATATGCACGACGATGAAGGCTTCGCCCGGTATTTCACCTACCTGAACCTGTTCGTTTTCATGATGCTCACCCTCGTGACGGCGAATAACCTGCTTTTCATGTTTGTCGGCTGGGAAGGCGTGGGCTTGTGCTCCTATCTGCTCATCGGTTTCTGGTACAAAAAGGAGAGCGCGTCCAACGCGGGGAAGAAGGCGTTCATCGTCAACAGGATAGGGGATTTCGGCTTTCTCCTCGGCATTTTCTTCCTCCTCGCGGGCCTGGGCAGCCACGGCGTCTGGACCCTCGACTTCGGCGAGCTGCAAAAGCACGCCCATCTCCTCACAGGGGCCGCGGCAACGCTGATCACCTTCCTGTTCTTCGTGGGCGCGACCGGGAAATCCGCGCAGCTCCCCCTCTATGTCTGGCTCCCCGACGCCATGGAAGGCCCCACGCCCGTCAGCTCGCTGATCCACGCGGCCACGATGGTCACGGCAGGGGTCTACATGATCGCGAGGCTCAATTTCCTCTACGTCATGGCCCCCACCACCATGTTCGTCGTCACCCTGGTCGGCGTGCTCACGGCCCTCTTCGCGGCGACCATCGGCTGCGCCCAGTATGATATCAAGAGGGTGCTCGCCTATTCGACGGTGAGCCAGTTGGGCTACATGTTCGTCGGCGTCGGCGCGGGCGCTTTTGCGGCCGGCATCTTCCACCTCATGACCCATGCCTTCTTCAAGGGGCTCCTCTTCCTTGCCGCGGGCAGCGTGATGCACGCCATGAGCGGCGAGCTCGACATGAGGCGGATGGGGGGCTTGAGGAAGCGGACGCCGGTGACCTACTGGACCTTTCTGGCCGGGTGCATCGCCATTGCCGGCGTGCCCGGCTTCTCCGGGTTTTTCAGCAAGGACGAGATCATGTGGAAGGTCTTTGCCAACTACGGGGGCAGCCTCATGTTCTGGGGGATCGGGGCCGTGACCGCAGGGCTCACCGCGTTCTACATGTTCAGGATGTTCTTCACGACCTTCCACGGCGAATGCCGGGCGTCCGAAGAGGTGAAGCACCATATCCACGAGTCCCCGGCCGTCATGACCATACCGCTGGTCATCCTGGCCGTGCTCTCCGTGGTGGGCGGCTGGGTCGGCGTGCCCCACATACTGGGAGGCGCGAACAGGTTCGAGCAGTGGCTTGAGCCGGTCTTCGGCCCCGGGAAAGAGGCGGCGGCGCCTGCCCTCAACTTCGTCACCCCCGCCTTCGCGGAAGGCGCCGCGACCCATGCGGCGTCACCCGAGGGCATGCTCATGGCCGCTGCCGTGATCATCGCCTTCGCGGGCATCTTCATTGCCTACTACCTCTACCTGCGCCACCCGGAGATCCCGGCCAACTTCGTGCGGGCCTTTCCGGGGGTCTTCAGGACGGTGAATAACAAGTACTACGTGGACGAGCTCTACCAGGCGGTCTTCGTGCGGGGGCTTTTTGCCCTCGGCC
>Ga0187864_10001044_pt1 | contig 28083 bp, 22 predicted proteins | sample June2016WEW_11_4_FD_132985 | JGI IMG/M metagenome (GOLD analysis project Ga0187864, IMG submission 132985) | Peatland microbial communities from SPRUCE experiment site at the Marcell Experimental Forest, Minnesota, USA - June2016WEW_11_40 | ecosystem: Environmental > Terrestrial > Soil >...
CAGGGGCACAAGACGATGAGCGCCGCGTTGATTCTTCGCGAGGCCGACGTAACCAAACTTGCCGCATGACCACTGAACCTTGCCAAAAAAACAAGATGCCACAGCTTTGCAATGCGGAGAAGACCTTCAGGCGCATTCTTCTCTGCGCCTGTCTCCGCGATCTCCGCGTGCTCTGCGGTTCAATTAGACGTTGAAATTAAGGAACGCGCGCGATCGGTGAAAATTTTGCATCAACCGGATAATGCCGGTCATCGCGTCTCCACCAGATGCCGCAGCACTTTCCCCGTGGCGGATCTCGGCAATGAATCGCGCACCTCAAAGACGCGTGGGACCTTGTAGGCGGAAAGATGTTGCCGAGCCAGTTCGCGGAGTTCATCGATCGGCATGCTGGTTAAGCCAGAACGAAGCGTGACGATGGCCTTCAGGCGCAAAACCGTCTGGCTCTGCCGCAGCGGCACGACCACGCAAGCCTCCACCGCCGGATGCCGCATCAGGACCGATTCCACTTCGAGCGGATTGACCTTCAGCCCGCCCACGTCGATCAGCAGCTTGAGGCGTCCGGTGATGAAAAGCCGCCCCGCGTCATCAACGTAACCGATGTCGCCGGTTGGGAAATGGCCGTCGATCAAGTCCGCGGCGCCGCTCAGGTAGCCGCTGAACATCGACGCCGCACGAACGGCAATATGTCCTTCCCGGCCAGCGCCATCGCCACCGGCATTCGCGTCCAAATCCAGCACGCGGATGGAAACCCCGCGCATCGGCCGGCCGACGCTGGCCGCATCAAACGGATCGCCGGGGGCATTAAACGTGACCGACCCGATCTCCGACGCCCCATAAAGCTGCGAGAGGCGAATGCCAAAGCGCGCCCCGAATGCGTCGAACACCGAGCGCGGAAGCGGTCCACCGGCCGAGTACGCCATTCGCATCATTGGCGCGGACACTTCGCTTTCGGACGACGCGGCCAGCATTTCGAACGTCGAGGGCACTCCCGGAAGAATCGTGGCGTCTCTCAACTCCGGCAACACCGTCGAAATCTGCATCAGCCCGCTGAGATGAACGGCGCTGCCGGCCCAGATCGGCGCAAGCAGGCCGTGCTCCAAACCGTACGAGTGCGTCAGCGGGACGGTCATCAGCACCCGATCTTCAGAACCAAACCCAATCGCCTCGACCATCGCCGATGCGACGGCATCGAGGGATGCGCCGGTTCGCCGGAGGATTTTGGGCTCGCCGGTCGTGCCCGAGCTTTGCAGCAGCAGATCGCCCAAACCCCGGTCGATGGCCGCGCCTCCGCCTGATGGAAGTCCCATGATCGGAAGCGCCAGCCTCAACGACGCGCCCAGCAGCCGCAACGCCCGATCGTCGCCGATGATGCCAACCGCCGAAGAATCCCTGGCCGCACGCAACAACTCCGCGTCGGGGGCGCTCGGCGAAATTGGGAATGCCGTGCATCGGGCCGCCAGAATCCCCAAAAATGCGATCGGATACTCCAGTTGATTAGGGCAGCTCAGAATCACGACCGCGCCCGGCGACAATCGTTGTCGCAGCACATCCGCCAGCGCGGCCACGCCCAGCGCCAACTCGCGCCAACTTTTCGAGCCCGCCGAGGCCGCGCAATACGCCTGGGCATCGGGGCGATCCGCAGCATGTCGCGCCAATCTGGCGAGCAATGAGGACATGATTCGCTCTCAAATCATACTGGCGCGCGCCCCACTGACCGCGCCGGTGAAATCCGTGCAAATCGCCGCCACGGAATCGACGGCCTCCTCCCCGCTCGCCGGCTGAATTCCCCGCCCATCTTCCCATGCCCCGCCCATCAATCGCGGCAATTTACGCGAAAGCAATGCCGCCGCCAGGCCAACCAGCGGCGAGGCGCTGAATGTTTCGGCAATATGCCCATAAATGGCGGAGACCAACCGCACACCGCCCGAGCGCCGGATGGCCGCCGCCTCCGCCCGGTCGATCCACGTCCCGCATGCCGAACTCAGGATGTTCGCCGGATTCTTCAACTCTTTCAGCACCCAGAGCAGCGAGTCAATTGCCTGTGATGGATCCCCCGAGGAGGCAGCCGTCGCGTCGATTCGCCCGCGCGCCCTGCCGCCTCGCCGCTCCAACGATTGGCGCGATTCCAAAATGAAGATGACGGCCCCCGCGCTGGTGACGAAGCCTTTCTCGCCCGAAAAAGGTGCGCATCCCTCCAGGGACGCGAGGCCGCAATGGCGATACGCCTCGTTCACCAGATCGCAATATTCCTCACCGCCGCCGACGATTGCGCGATCCCACAACCCGCTTCGTATCCGCGCCGCCGCCAGGCCGACTGCGTCCAACCCGGCCGTGCGCGTTCCAATGATGCTTTGGCAGCCGCCTTTCAGCGCCAGCATCAGGCTCAACTGGGCTGCCCCGGCATTGGGCACCGATTCGGCAAACAGCATGGGATTCGCCGCTACCAGCCCCTCTTTCACAATCTGTCTGTAATAATCCGCGCTGAAATTCACCGAGCCGTGCGTTGTCCCCAGGATCGCGGCGCATTCAGCGGCGAACGCGGCAAGGTCCTCGATGCCCGCATCGCGACACGCCAGCGTCGCCGCGGCCAGCGTCAGCTTCACGTAATCGCTCATTCGCCGCACGCGCCGGGCGTTGAGCAATCCAAGTAATTCGGCATCGCCCACGCCGCCCGCGTCCCGATTCCACGCCGGCGAATCATTCCCAAGCCGGGCGAGCAACGCGTCGTTTCCGACGATCCCCGGCAGGACAAGGCCGATTCCGGAAATCAAAACCTCCCGCTGGGGCGATGGCCCAGCCACAATTTTCGGCGTCGCAACCGACTCGGCCGGTCCCAGGATCATGCAAGTATTTGCGCCGCCGAAGCCCAGCGATATGTTGAGCGTGCGGCGAATCCGCGCCGACCGGGCCTGCCCCGTAGCCAGTCGCAGGCCCTCGAACTCCACCTCCTCGCCGCGCACGTTCGCGCAAGCGGGAACCATCTGATCCCGAATCGCCATTGCCGACAGGATCAACTCCACCGTCCCCGCGCCGCCGAGCGTGTGGCCGAGATGGCTCTTGAACGCCACGACGGGCACCTCCGGCAGCCGATCTCCAAAAACGCGCGACAGCGCCGCAAATTCGCTGGCGTCATTGTCCGGGGTCCCCGTGGCATGAGCGGCAATAAGGTCGATGTCCGATCGGCTCAATCCCGCCAAACCGAGGGCCATATTGATGGCCCGGACAGCCCCGTCGCCCTGTGGGTGGGGTTGCGTCAAATGGTGAGCGTCCGCCGATTCACCCCAGCCGAGGATCGCCGCCAGCGGCTTGATCCCGCGCGCCGCCGCGTCGCCGGCGCGCTCCAGCACAACGATGCCATAGCCCTCCGCCAGTTTCATTCCCCGCCGATTCTTCGCAAATGGCCGCAGCGGCCCCTCCGCGACCAGTCTCAGGCTGTTGAATCCGCCCCAAACATACTCGCTGATCGGGTCATATCCGCCGGCAACCACCAGGTCCGCCTGCCCATTTTGCAGCAGCGTCACGCCAAGAGCGATGCTGCCGAGGCTCGACGAACAGGCCGAGCACGTCGTCGCATTCCAGCCGCCCATGACCGAGTTGTCGATAGCCGATTGGAGCGTCCAGCCGGCAATGAACTCGCGCAAAGCGTCTAAGTCCCCGCCGCGCAAATATCGTCCCGCGGCGCGCATGCCATGCAGCGTCGTCCCAAGCAAGCAAGCGCATCGCCGTCGGTCTTCGCCTGGCGATCCGTCCACGCGCGCCTCTTCAAGCGCGTGGGCAATCGCCCACTTCAGATATCGCGCCTCCCGCGGCAGTTCCGGAGCGAAATTTTCCGGCAAATCGGCCGCCTGACCGCCGTCCTTTCCCGGGGCGAGCGGCGATTCCATCGCGCTCATCGGACCCATCGCGCATCGCCCCCGCAGGACCGACTCCCACGTCTGCTCGCGCGATAACCCCAGGCCGGTCACCAGGCCGGCTCCGCTGATCACAATGGTCGCGCCCTGGCTCATGTCGGTGAATTATCCTCGACGAACGCGGGATCGAGAAACAGCCATTGCTCCGGATACTTCGCGATAAACTTTTCCAGCACCTTCCCCCATGCCAGCAATTGCGGATGGACGCCGTCGATCAGCCTGGCGTCTGGATCCACGCGGATCGCGGATTCGACGAACAGCAGACTTCCCCCGGAGGCCGTTCTCACCACGAATACCGGAACAATCGGGCTGCCGCTGATCTGCGCCAGGACGATCGGCCCCAGCGGCAATGCCAGATGACCGCCGAGAATCGGCACGGACTGGGCCTTTTGTCCCGGCATGGCCCGGTCGCCTTGCATGACGACGACATGATTGCTCTCCAGCGCGTCCCGCAGGCCCACCCACGTATCCCAGCCCGCATCCACCGGCGCCTCGTGCACGCCCAACGTATCTCGAAGCGTTCGGCGAATTGTCTCAAACCGGTCCATCTCATCCCGCTTGAACACGACGTGGATATTCTGCTCGTACGCCCTCAGCGCCGCTATACCCACCTCGAACGAGCCCATATGCGCGGTCAGCATGATCGCGCCGCCGCCCGCGCGGCGCGCGGCGAGATATTCCTCATGCCCGTGAACCGATTCAACCTGCCGGGCAAGCTGCTGGGCAGTCATGGCGCCGCAGTGGCCCACCTCGACCACAAAGTCGTAAAAATTGGCGGTTACTTTCGCCGTGAACTCTGCACACTGCTCGCGGGTAACGCCGGGCCCTAGAATGCGCCGCGCGTTGGCCCGAGTGCCGTTTCTGATTGCCCCCGAACACCGCACCGTCACCCAAACCACGAGGGGCTTCACCAGTTTCAGCATCCATGGCGCGTGCCGGGCCCAAAAATAAAGACGGCCCAGAAAGAAACGCGCGGCCCTGCTCCTTGCGCCGGTGGCCGCGGCCTTGGATTTCTTCCCTGACCCCGGCGGGGCGATTTCATCCGCAACGATACGCGGCACTGGGCTGGTTTCTCCAACTTGGACCGGTTCGTCTCACGCCGGCTTTTCTCGGCGATGCAGCGTGATCGACCCACGCGCCAAAACCGTCGGGCCCGCCTGGGCCGTCACCTCGCACATCTGCAACGATCCCAGCACCCGCACTATTTTCGAACTCAGCGCGATTTCCACCGGCGGCACGGCGGGGGCCTCAAATCGAACGTCGATATGGGCAACTTTGCCCTCGGGCCCGCTATCGGATGGGCCCGCGATCCCTGAGATTTGCGCCAGCGCCTCGGCAATCAATACCCCAGGCACGATGGGCGATCCGGGGAAATGTCCCGCCAGATATGGCTCCTTGCCGGAGACAATCCACGCGCCGCGCGCCATCTCACCGGGACGAACTTCATCGACGCGCGAAACAAACCTAAATTCCGGTCCGTGCGGCAATCGCGCCAGCCAGTCGATTTCCGGCGATCCTTTGTTCGCGGCCCGATTACGCTGAATATATCCAGCCAACGAGGCCAGGTTTTGAAAGGCTTCCTTCCCCACCGCTTCGCTGGGAATCTTGATGCCGTACTTCCGTTCGATGCTCGTCAGCAGCAGCAGCATGTCCAATGAATCCAGATCGACGTTGCCTCCGAAGAACGGCATGTCCAGGGGGATCGGCTCATTGGCAGCAAGCTTCAGATCGCGGCGAACGATCTCTCTGATCTCTTGGACAAGCTCGGGATCAATCAAGGGAGTCGCCATGGATGGACAGGTGGAGTTCCTTTTCATCCCCCGCTTTGCGCGGGTAAGTCTATCGATTGAGGGGCTGTCTGCAACAGCCGTGCCGAGCGGCTTGGTCCGTCCGGCATCCACGGCCGCGTCGTGGCCTAAAGGTTGAGAAAAATAGCCCCGCCCTCGAAGGTGATTTCTATCCCGGCCGACTTGGCGACTTCCTGCAAGGCCGCGTCGAGCATGACCACCGGGTCTTTGCTCACATCCAGCCGGCGCATCAGGCCTTCGCCTTTCTTAGCACCCACCGAAAGAGTGATTTTCAAGCCGCGACGTTTGCATTTGACCGGCGTTCCATCCTCCAGCTTCGTGTTCATCGGCTTCAGATACGCATCGATGTAATGAACCCCTATGCCCGACTTGTCTTCCGCTTGTGGTGGAAGCTTTTCCTTGGCCGCCGCGTTGATGTCGCAGAGTTTGGTTTTCACGCTTTCACTTTCAAATACTCGTCGATTGCCGTTCGGAACAACCGAATGTGATCCGGCGTTGAGCCGCAGCAGGCCCCAATGATGTTCGCCCCAGCCTCCAGCAGCGGCACCACGCCTTTGACCATTTGCGCCGGCGTCTGGTCGTAAACCACTTTCATATTGATGAGCTTCGGCTGGCCGGCGTTGGGCTGGACCATGACCGGCAAATCCGTCGCCTGTTTGTACCGCTCAACGGCCGCTCGCGCCCAGACCATGTCCATTCCGGTGCCGCAGTTCAAGGCGACGATGTCGGCGTGCTGTTCCTGCATGAATTCCGCCGCCCGTTCGGGATCAATGCCCATCATCGTGCGGAACGTCGAGCCGTCGATCGTCACATCGTAGGCCATCGAGCCGATGACGCACGGCGCGCCGGCCTCCCGCGCCGCGTTGATCGCCAATCCCAATTCCTCCAGCCCGGTTTGCGTTTCGATGATGATCGCATCCGCGCCGCCGTCGATCAGCGCCTTGGTCTGTTCGTTGAACGCCTCGCGCACCTGGGCTTCGGTGAAATCACCGTAGGGCTCCATCAACCCGCCAAAGGGCCCGATGTCGCCGATGACATAACCTTCACGCTTGCCGAATGCTTCGCGCGCGATCCGCACCGCGGCCTGGTTGATCTCCACGACCTTGTCCCGATTGCCATGGCGATTGAGCATGATCCGGCAGCCGCCGAACGTATTGGTCAAAATGCAGTCCGAACCCGCCTCGGCATAGCGGCGTTGAATCGCCAGGACTTTTTCAGGATGGGTCAGATTCCATTCTTCGCCGCAGTTGCCTTGTTCAAGCCCGGCCAACATGAGCTGTGTGCCCATGGCGCCGTCTCCAAGGAGAGGGCGGCGCTTGATCGATTCCAGTAGGGGCTCTTTCACGGTTTTCCGGCTTGCGGCATTGTACAACATCCCGCGAATGATGACGACAAGGAAACTGCTGGAACACCGACCGCTAAACGCTTACTATGACTTCGCCAAGTACTCTATGGAAAGAGCAATGCCTATGGCGGAGATAAGACGCCGGGTTCCACCCTCAGCCTGCCTGCTGGCGGTTGCGGCACTGATGAGCCCTTTTGCCGTAGCGGCGGATAGTCCGGTGACCAGACCCGATTTGCCCGCGGTGACCAGCCGGGGCCTTTCCGCAAGGGACGATCTGCGGCGAATGATGGATTTGTTGCATCTCTCCGAGCCGGGCAAATTACCGCCCGCGGCGGATGATCCGAAACGGCCGCAGAATACCCGCCCGGCAGGGGGCAGAAGCAGCAACTACACCGACGACGCCCGCAACACCTACGTCCGCTCAGGTTGGGGAAACTGGTCGAACTACGATGAAGCCAAAGCCAATCCCTTCCCGCTTCCCGATCCGATGGTCTTGAAGAACGGAAAGCCCGTGAAGGACGCCGACACCTGGTGGAAGCTGCGTCGGCCGGAAATCCTGGACGATTTCGCAACCGAGATTTATGGCAAAATTCCCGCGAACACACCGGCCGTGACGTGGGAAGTCACCAGCACCGACCCACATGCCCTCAAAGGCACGGCCATCATGAAAAAAGTCGTGGGGCATATCGACAATTCAGCCAACCCGAACCTCACGCCCACGATTCCCATCACGATGTACCTTCCAACCAGCGCCACCGGCCCGGTGCCGATGATGGTGGTGGTCGGCGGCTTTGGCGGCGGATTCGGTCCTGGTCGCCGGCCCCCAACCACCGGACCGGCAATCCCTCGCGGATTCGGCGGCGGTCTCAGCGCGATTCCGCTGGTCCTGTCCATGGGCTGGGGATACGCCTCCGTCGATACCGGGAGCATTCAGCCGGATAGCGGCGCCGGGCTTTCGCGAGGAATCATCGGACTAACTTCCGGCGGCAAGCCTCGGCAACCCGATGGTTGGGGCGTCCTGGCCGCGTGGTCGTGGGGCCTCAGCCGCGCTATGGATTATTTCCAGAGGGACAAATCCGTCGATGCCACGAGAATCGGCATCGAGGGACATTCCCGTTGGGGCAAAGAGGCGCTTTTAGCCGCCGCCTTGGATCAGCGATGGGCTATCGTCTATTCCAGTTGCTCGGGCCAGTGCGGCGCGAAACTTTCTCGCCGCAACTGGGGCGAGACCGTGGACAACGTCGCCGGAGAAGGTGAATACCATTGGATGGCGGGCAATTTCCTCAAATACGCCGGGAATTGGAACGACATGCCCGTGGACGCGCACGAGTTGATCGCACTGGTTGCCCCGCGCCCGATCCTGATCACCGGCGGCACGTCCGATCAGTGGTCCGACCCGCACGGTGAATTCCTCGCCGCCGCGGCGGCGGGGCCTGTGTACCGCCTGCTCGGCAAAGGGGATTTGGGCACGACCGTGATGCCGGCTCCTGATGTCGCCCTGGACGCGGGGGAGCTGGCTTTCAGGGAACACAATGGCGGCCACACCGACGCGCTTGATTGGCCCGTCTTCCTGAAATTTGCCCAGAGATATTTCAGCGCATCGGCTCACGCGCAGTAACCGCGACCTGCGAAGCCTTATCTCGTTGCACCAGCGCGTAATGAATCGTTTCAAGAACCAGCCCCCATTTGTGTTTCCGGTCCGCGGCTTCACACGAACACCCCGCGCCAGTGGCCGGCCGCTGCCACGTCAGAACATCGTTCAACGGCTGGCCCAGCAGCGGCTTCTCATGGTCGATGGCAACCATCAGGTGCTCGGCATTGGCCATGTACCGGCACATGTAGGTATGCCCTTCGTCACCCGGCGCCGGAGCGCATTTCTGGTCTCGAATCGGATAACCCTGCTCGCGCGGCCCCAGCGTCACATGATAGTCAAGGCGTATCGCGCGCCCCAGGTTGCTGCAGGTTGTTCCTTCGTAGCGGAACAGTGCGTTGACGCTGCCATCCTCGCCCGCCGTCAATGACAGCCGTTCCTCCGCCCATCGTTTCAGGGCTTGGAGGTTCACGACATACTTGGCCTGTGAATCCAGCGCCACGGCGGCGGCGGCCTGAGGCGGCGGCTCTGCGGTCCGCAATGAAATGATCGAATTGGAATACCCCGTCGCTCGCGCGTACGGGACCCGCCGATACTGACAGGGGCTGTATGAACAGTTCTCACATGGAATCAAATCGGCGGTGAGCCGGCGCACGCGATGGGTGCGACGCGTCATTCCAAACACCGCCAGTTGCGATTTCTTCGGGTGCAGCATCCCCGAATCGAGCGCTTCGATCCGGCAGGGCGTTTGCGTCGCCGTTCGTTTCATCAATTCCAGCAGCCGCGGCTGCTCGGCGACATCCCACTCGGGATAACCGGGGCTGTAATGCGGCAGGATGCTCATTTGACGATTCTCGGCCCAGGCGCAAAGTCTCGCGCCGGTCATCGTCGTCAGGTGCTCGACGACCGCCGAGCCAAATATTTCCAGGAAGAAATACTCGTCGGGCTTTTCCTCTTTCCAAAGTCTCGCCGCTTCGGAGGCGACCTCGGGGCCGGCGCTGACGGCTACCAAAATCGCGCTGTGCGCTTCCGCCTCGTGCAATGTCTTTTGCAATCGCACGCTGGTGAAGGGCACCCCGTCGATCAGAATCGAACCGTTGAGGATCGACAGGCTTTCGGATTGCCGGGCATAAACCCACGGCTGGCCGTTCTGCGCGTACCATTGTCGGGCCCAATCCGCGAGTTCGCGGGCTCGCCCCTCGAGCACGCTGTCGCGCGGATACCCCAAGAGCCGCTTGTATTCCGCCGGCTCAACGTTGACGTCTGGAAATGCGTCCAGCAGTTCGATCATCCGTCCTCATCCCGCGACCGGATTGGTCGATTCCATGGGCTTGAACTGGCAGCCCTCGACGAAAAAATCGAAAAAACGCGGATGCGTTTCCAGCCGGCAGTGCTCCACCTTCTTCACAAGCTTTTCCAGCTCCGCGCGCCTGGCCCGTGAAAGCAGGGCGATGCAAGCCCCTTCAATCGCGGCGTTGCCGACCTGCACTATTTTTGCATCCGGGATGTTGGGAATCAGCCCGATTCGCCGGGCGGCTTCCGTTTTCAAATTCCGTCCGAATCCGCCCGCCAGATAGAAAACCTCCACGTCGTCGAAGTCGATGCCGTAGTTGCTGAATACCGTGTGCAGCCCCGCGACGTTGGCCCCCTTGGCCTGGGCCAGCTCATTGACGTCGCTCTCAAGAAGAAAAATCCCGTGTTGTTCGTCGAGCGTGATGCGGTGCGCGCCGTCCTCGAATCGGCCCACCTCATTCATCCGGCCGGTCCGGAGCAATTCGCTCATCAAGTCCACCAGACCCGATCCGCAGATTCCCTCCGGGGCGACATTACCGATCACCCCCAGCCGGAAGGTTCCGTCGGCGCTGATGGCAACCTCCTCGATCGCGCCGTCGAGGGCCGGCATTCCGCAGGAGATCGCCCCGCCCTCGAACGCCGGACCCGCCGGACACGATGCCGCCAGAATCCGCCGCTTATTGCCCAGGATCAGTTCCGTATTGGTGCCGATGTCCATGACGGCGACCAGCCGATCCTCGTGCGCCACATTCACCGCCAACAGGCATGCCGCCGCATCCGCCCCAACATGCCCGCTGATGATCGGCGCTCCATACACTCGCGCCTTGGGATGGATCGGCAGCAGGCACCGCCGCGCCGTATCGCTCAGGCTGGTCGTCGCGCGCTTGCCCTGGGCCATCTCGATTTCGCTGATCGATTGGTAGGGATTCTGTCCGATCGAATAAACGTTCTGCCGAAAGAACAGGTCGCGCATCGTGGAGTTGCCGACCACCACCATTTCGTAAATGGATTTCGGATCGACGGGAAACTCCTCGATGACATGGCTCAAATAGCCGGCAAGCACGCGCATGAGCAGCTTCCCGCGGTTGTTGGTGTCGTAGAAAATGCGCGACATCACATCCGACCCGCCGAACCGCTGCGGGTTCTCAAACGACGCGTCGGCGATCAGCTCGCCGGTTTCGAGATTCAGCAGCCGAACGACCACCGTCGTCGTCCCCAGATCCATGGCGATGCCGTGAATCGGACCCGACGAGCGATCAATTTCCGCTCCGTCGATCAGGATGCGATCCCCTTCGCGCCTGACCGCCGGGTCCAGTTCCATCTTTTGAGAATTTATCGGCAGTCCCAGCGCATGCCGCTCGATTCGCATCTGTCCGCGGCGCATCGTGTGGCAGCGAACTTGTCCGGCCTCGGCCACGACGTGACATCGGCAGGACAGGCGGAAATTACCCTTGAGGTGCCGCTCTTCTTCCGTGGGCGCCGAGAGACAGTTCATTCCCTCGACGACTTCCATCATGCATTCTTTGCACTTGCCCTGCTTCTGACAGGAGGTCGGAACCCGAACGCCAAGTTGTTCCGCGTAATCAAACAGAGAGGGGCCGGCCGCAGCCTGCGTCGAGCGTCCGTTGATGGTAAGCGCCACCGCCATTTTACAAACGCTCTACCAGTCGGCTTTCGCAAGGAGTTCCGCTTTCACGGCCTCGGCCACCTCCTGGGCGGTGCCGTCACGCTCTTGTTCCTCGCTCCATTGCCATTGTGCCAGATAATCATCCGCGCTCCGCAGGCCCTTCTGGTGCGCTACCTTGTCGATCCGCTCCATAAACTTCGGCGGCAGCTCAAGACTGATCTCATCCTGGCCGTCCTCGACTTTGATCTGCGAGGGAATGTCCTGCCAGTAAAGGATTTTGTATGTGGCCATAATGGTCAATTCTTCTTGGCAAGTTGTAAGAACAAATCGACGGCGCTGGAGGCGTTTTGTCCGTATCCGTCGGCGCCGATCTCGTCGGCGAACATCTGGCTGATCGGCGCTCCGCCGATCGCCATCTTGATGTCTCCGCGGCCGGCCGCCTTGAAGCCGTCGATCACGGTCTTCATGTACGTCATCGTGGTCGTCAGCAGCGCGCTCATGCCGATGATCGTCGGATGGACTTTATCCGCCGCCGCCATGAACTTCTCCACGCTCTGGTCCACGCCGATATCGTAAACCTCGAATCCCGCCCCCTCGGCCATCATGCAGACCAGGTTCTTTCCGATGTCGTGCAAATCGCCGCGCACCGTGCCCATCAGCAGCACCCCGACGCGCTCCGAAGCGCTGCCTTTGCTCAGCAGCGGCTTGAGGACCGCCATCCCCGCCTTCATCGCCCGCGCCGCAATCAGCACTTCCGGCACATACAGGATGTTATGCTTGAAATCCTCGCCGACGACGCTCATTCCGGCGATCAAACCCTCATTCAGCACTTCCTGCACGCTCCGGCCCTCGGCCAGGGCATCCTTGGTCATCTGCTCGACTTCCTTCGCCTTGCCTTCGTACAGGCATTGATTCATCACAGCGTAGTCGATCATCGTGCGCTCCCGGCGGAGGAGACGCCTTTGGCGTTGAATTCCTGAAGCGCTTCGAGCATGGCCAAAAAGTTCTCCCGCGGCATGCCGGGGCTGGTGCCCCCGCCTACTGAAAGGATCATCCCCTGGCCTCCACCCCCCTCCAGGACATCCAGCGTGGCTTCCTTCACTTCCCCCGGTGTCCCGCGCACCGCGACCTCCAGCGGGTTCACATTGCCCATCAGGCACATCCGGTGGCCGACCCTCTGCTTGACCTCGCGGATGTCTTTTTGTTTTCCCCAATTCAGCACGTTGAACCCGCAGTCCGGCAGATGGTCCAGGCACGCATCCACTTCCGCGTCGTTGTGGTAAATCTTGACCCAATCCTTTGGAAAAGCATCGCAGATGCGTTTCAGATACGGATGCGCGAATTCAAGATAGTGCTCCTCGTTGATGAATCCGACGATGTCATCCAGGATGAAAATGCCTTCGACCGTATCGCCCATCGCTTTGTGTTGCGCCTTGAGCCAATCGATGATAACCCGCGTGCAAAGATCGATCAGCTTGTGACACCCCTCGGGGTTTTCGACCAGTTCCACCATCAGGTGGGTCGTGCTGCGGACGAATCCCGCCGTGCACAGCGGGCCGCGCGACGTGACCAGCGGCAGGATGTAACCGTGATCCAAAATGCGCTGCTTCTGCATTTTGATGCGATGCAGCGTCAGCGCCGCGAAGGCGTCCGCATCGACTTCATACTCGGGAAAATTCTCGATGTCCTCCAGGCGGTACAGCGTGTGGTATTCGCTCGGCGTATTGTCCTGCCAGAACTTGATTTTGGCCCCCAGCACCGACGGCTCGGCGGCCATCCCATATTCCATCCACCAGCTTGGAACAAAAATGATGTCCGGGAACTCCCGCATGATCTTGAGGTTCGATTGGAACCACAGTTCCGGGTCTAGATAGTAGTCCATGTGTTTGATCCCCAAATAGCCGGGAATCCACGGGCTATCGACGATCATGGCCATCGGGACCTTATCCATCTTCTCAAGGCGGGCGGCCCGTTTGAATGTTTCCCATTGCTCCGGAAGCATGTCGGTTCCTCTCATTGTGCCCGAAGGCCAATCTTAAGCAATTTTGACCAACGTAAACGTTTACTATAAATAGGTATTATAATCATCTGAGCCGCTTTGGTCGAATCCCAAATCGGCAATCGGAATGCGCTGCCGGGTCAAATTGAAATGACACGGCCGAAGTCACGGCCCGGCTCTGTTAAAGCATTCAAACTGACCCATGACCGATAGGGCCTGGCATGTACACGCTGCGTGAAATGCTCACCGATCGCACCCGATTCCTGCTCGGTCTGGAATTGGTCACCACGCGCGGCACGATGCAAGAGCGTCAGGCCGTCCATACCCGCTCTTTCGCCAGCGAGTTGGTCCATTGCGACCGGGTCGATTGGGTTTCCATCACCGACAACGCCGGCGGCAATCCCCAACTCAGCCCCGTCGCACTGGGCAAGCCCATCCTCTATGCCGGCAAGGAGGTGTTGATCCATCTCTCGTGCAAGGATTTCAACCGCAACGGGCTGGAGAGCGCAGCCTGGGAACTCGCCAGCGAAGGCTTCCTCAATATCCTCGCCCTCAGCGGCGACTACCCCGCCGCCGGTTATCACGGGTGCGGCAAACCCGTCTTCGACATCGATTCGGTCGGCCTGCTGACCATGCTGGACGAAATGAATCGCGGCCTGTCGCGGCCAAAGCTGGGCCACAACGGCGAGCCGCAAACCATGCAGGCCACCAATTTTTTCACCGGGGCGGTCGCGACAAACTTCAAACGACGCGAAAACGAAGTCGTCCCTCAACTTCTAAAGCTCGAAAAGAAAATCGCATGCGGCGCGAAGTTCATTATCGCCCAGATCGGTTACGACGCGCGAAAAAGTCACGAGATGCTCTGTTACATGCGCCGCCGCGGGATCGGACACGTTCCCCTCATCGGAAACGTCTTTCTGCTGACCGCCGCCGTCGCAAAGTTTTTCCGCGGGCAGACCATTCCCGGCGTGGTCATCAGCGATCGTTTGTTCGACGAGTGCCAAAGACGCGCCGCCTCTCCGGATCGCGGGGCCGCTTTTTTCAGGGAACTCGCCGCCAAACAATTGGCGATTTTTCGCGGCCTGGGCTTCGCCGGCGGTTATCTCGGCGGGGTTCACGCCATCGATGACGTGCACGCAATCCTCGACATCGAATCGTCCTTTGCCCCGGACGACTGGAAGCAATTCGCCCGGGAAATCCAGTATTCCCTGCCCAATGAGTTTTGCTACTTCGGGACCGACCCCCAGACCGGCCTTGCCGACGCGTCACGATTGCATCCCGATTATGAAGAGTCCCTCAAGCGCCGCCAGCCAACACACAACCTGACGTTGGGATATCGCTTCAGCAAGATGGTCCACCAAGCCGTCTTCACGTCGGGGACGCCGCTCCACAAGCTGGGCCGACGGATTTACGCCGCTTCATCCAACAGCTGCCAGGGCCCCAGGTCGCTGCGCATCCTGGAACACGCCAGCAAATCCGCGATGTTTCGCTGCAAAGATTGTGGCGATTGCTCGTTGCCCGACATCGCCTTCCTGTGTCCGGAATCCCAGTGCGCCAAGAATCAGCGCAACGGACCCTGCGGCGGCACGCGCGACGGCAAGTGTGAAGTCCATGATTTCGAATGTATCTGGAGTCGGGCGTATGACCGGCTCAAATACGAAGGCCGCGAGCAAACCCTGCTGGCCCACGCCCCGGTCATTCAGGACGAATCATTACGCGGAACCTCCAGCTGGGCAAACGCGTTGCTCGGCCGGGACCACGCCGCTACTCGAGAAAGCGAGAAAGCATCGGATGTCCGCAACCCAACCATCGCAAAAGATCGCGTCGCCGCCGACTCGGCGTCCATTTAAGCTCATCGGCGAATTGATGAACAGCTCGTTCGCGCGCGCGGCGCGGGCGTGGAAAAACCGCGATTTGGCTGGTTATCAGCGATTGGCCAAGCTCCAGACCGACCTGGGAGCCGACTATCTGACGCTCAATATCGACGGCACGCAATCCATGCGGGTCACCCCCAAGGACATGTACGATTTTCTTCCCGATTTGATTCCCGCGATCCAGGAAGTCACCCGCGTTCCGCTCTCCTTCGACAATCCGTCCGTGGAATTCCATCGCCGCTGTTTGCAGATCTACGATCGATCCAAAGGCGGCCGGCCGATTCTTAACTCCGTCGCCGCGTCACGGCGCAATTTACCGGAAATGCTGGAACTCGCTGCCGCGCACGACACCATGGTGATTGGCATGGCCTCGGAGAAATTCGTTGACGGCGGCTCCGCGCAATGTTTGTCCGCCGACGACGTTTACGGCGCATCTCAGCAGCTCGTGGAGATGCTTCAGACAAAAGCCTCGCGAAGCTGCGAGCAGATCATTATCGATACCGGGCTGGCCCCGGTCGGGGCTGATACCTATGGACTGGTCAACATGGGGCTGGACGCGATGCGGCGAATCCGCGCCGATCCGAGCATGACCGGCGTGCATCTATCCGTCGGCCTGACCAATTTCTCCTTCGGAATGCCAAGGCACATCCGCGAGCGCGTCGAAAGCGCCTATCTCACGCTGGCCGCCGCGGCCGGGCTCGATTTCGTCCTGGGCAATCCGGAAAAGAACCTGCGCCTCCTCGACCCCGGCGACCGATACGTCCGTCTCGTGGCCGAGGCTCTCGAATGCGGCCGGCCCGCCGTTGGCGAGACGCAGGAAGAAGCCGGTTTTCGACAGGCGGCCAAGATCATCGATCTCTTTAATGAACATGATGCCGTCTAATCCTCCGCGAGATTCCGATCTGGCCAAGCTGGACCAGGTGGCCCTGCTCTCCAGGAGCAGGCCGGTTTGGCTCCGGGTGGGTCGGCTCATCGACGGCGTTTCGGATCGTCCGCTTCCCAGCGCTGATATTGTTTTCGATGCGGGGCAGATTCGCTTCGTGGCAGCGGACGGAAAGGCTCCAAGCCGGCAAGATCTCATTGAAGGGCAAAATGCTCCCGACGCCATTCTCCCGAACGCTACGTTGCTTCCGTGCCTGATCGAGGCCCACGCCCATTGTTTTCTTGAGGGGACTCCGATCGGCACTCAGGAACGCGAGCTGTATTTGAAGAACCCGCCCCAGTGGATGTTATCGCGGGCCCAGGCGCGCTGGCCGAAGATCGTGCAATGCGGCATAGGGGCCGTGCGCGATGCCGGCGACCGATACGGCGTGGGATTGGCCCTGGCGGCCGAGTGCAAGACACATCGCGGCAAGATGGCCGCGACGCCGTGGATTGACAGTCCCGGCCCGGCCATTTACCACCGCGGGCGTTACGGGTCATTCATGGGCGAGCCGATCGAGGATTTTGCCAGCCCCGCCGATTGCGTCGCTGCCCGCGTGGCCGCCGGCGCTGACAGAATCAAGTTGCTGGTCAGCGGCATCATCGATTTCAAAGTCGGCCAGGTCACCGTGCCGCCGCAGATGCCCGCCGCCGAAGTGGCGGACCTGGTGCGCGCCGCCGCCAGCCACGGCCTACAGACATTCGCCCACGCTTCGGGAACCCAAGGAATCGAGAATTCCATCGCCGGAGGCGTCACCACGGTCGAGCATGGCTTCTTCATCACGCAAGACCAGCTTGCCAGGATGCGCGATCGACAGATCGCCTGGGTTCCCACGTTGGCGCCGGTCCAACTTCAAATCGATCGCGCCGCCGATCTTCGCTGGGACGATCAGGTCGTGAGCCATCTCAAGCGGATCATCGAATCCCATCAGCAGATGCTTCGCCAGGCCCACGCGATGCGAGTCAAGGTGATCGCCGGCAGCGATTCCGGTTCGTGCGGCGTGCCTCACGGCACGGGCTTTTTGGAGGAACTTTGCCAGATGGAGCGCGCCGGCATGCCCCCCATGGCGGTTTTGCGCGCTTGCACGGGAGTCAGCGCGTCAACTTTGAACTTCGCCGAACCGATCGGACAGATCTCCCCGGGCTTTCGATCGCGATTCATCATCACCCACCACGACCCGCTCGAAACGGTCGCCAATTTGCAGAAGGATAAAATCATTCTGTTCGATGGCGCCGCCATCCAATGCAACGGCGACCTGAATACCGAAGGACTCTGAAGTTTAGCCGCGACCCGAAGGGGAGCGCGTTTCTTGACCGTCTACGGCACAACGATCGGCATCCCGCCAAACCGCTGAAAATACTGAAGACAAGTATCCCTCCATTTCGCAGCATCAGCCACCTGTATCTCCAGCCGCTTTGAAACCGCCAGATGCCGATCCGGGTCGATCTTTTCCGCCAGCGATTTCCAGGTCGCCTGCATCGCCAATGCCTGCCGATGTCCCTGGTAATATTTATCGCACAATTCCTGCCAAAGAGTTTTGCCGGAGCGCATTTTGTAATCCCAGGCGACCCGATGGAACCACAGCAGGAATCTCTCGGGACATCGAGCCAGATCATCGAATTCATCCCGAACTGGAGGGAAATACTGACTCACCGCGTTGTCGCCGCGTCGGGTCCGGTCCACGCCGATGCCCTTTGCATCAGCCCGGTGGTAATACGTCGCCGTCCAGTCTCGCTGCGGCGCGTCGCCATTCCACGGCATCGGCGCGTAATGATCGCCGCCAATGAGATGGTGCAGGCCCAGCGGCATGGTGTAGTTCACATAGGTTTCGCGTGAGGAGAGCATCATGTCGCGGATGACGTCCACCGCCGACGGGTCGTTGGTGAAAGTCATGTGCACCCATTCCTCGGCGATGTGCTCCGCGGGGATTTCGTGATCCCACGCCAGCCGGCCGAACGCGTACCAGTTCGCCTGCGAAAAATCGTGCCCGCACCAGTTTGCATCCGTGCCGGTGTTGGCCACGGCCACGATGCCGCTCAGGCGGTACGGATAGATCGTCCCCTCGACGACTTTCCCGACGCCGGACCCCGCCCCGCGCGCGAACGTGTCGGAGTCGAAGAATTCCTTCCACAGCGTCCCCAGATACACCAGGTGTTTGGATTGGCCCAGATATTCCTGGGTGGCCTGGATTTCGGCGGACACCGGGCTTTGGGTCATCCCGCCGAACAGGGGATGAAACGGCTCGCGCGGCATGAAATCCAGCGGGCCGTTCTTCACCTGCACCGTCACATTCGGCCGAAACTTGCCGTCCAGAGCGGTGAATTCAATGTACGCCCGCTTGATCCGATCGGGATCGACCTGCTCGTTGTAGACAAACGCTCGCCACATCACGATCCCGCCGTGCTCCGCCACGGCATCCGCCAGCACATTGGCGCCGTCGGCGTGCGTCCGGCCATAATCCTGCGGGCCGGGCTGACCTTCTGAATTCGCTTTGACCAGAAAGCCGCCGAAGTCGGGAATCAGTTGATAGATTTCGCCGGCCTTTTCCCGCCACCATCGCCCAACTGCCGGATCGAATGGATCGTTGGTTGTCAGTCCCCCGATCTGCCGGGGACTGCCGAAATTCACCGATAGGTGGACGCGAATTCCGTAAGGACGCCAGAGATCCGCAAGGGCGGCGACTTTACGCAGGTATTCGGCGGAAAGGATGCGGGGATCGGCATTGACGTTGTTGAGCACCGAGCCATTGATTCCGATGGATGCGTTGGCGCGAGCGTAGTCGAGGTAGCGGGGGCTCAGTGTTTCCGGCAATTCCTCCCAACGCCACAGCGACTTCCCCGCGTAACCGCGCTCGATTGAGCCGTCCAGATTATCCCAATGGTCCAGCAACCGATGTTGAACCCTTGGCCGCTCGGCGATGGATAGCGGCGTGATCGGAGCGCACGTCTGAATCAGGCGCAGAAAATGATAAGCGCCGTAAAGAGCGCCAACCTCCGTGTTCGATGCGATGACCGTCGCGCGGCGATTTCCAACTTGAGCCGATCGAATGACAAATCCCTCGTCCCCGGCCGCGGACAAATCTTCCTTCCATCCGAGGCCGCGGACGATGTCGCAAGTGCCCGGCGTGCCGGCCACAATATCGCCATCGTCCAATTGGCTGTCGCCCGCCGCGATGGAATTGCCCAACAAGGATGAAAGCCCCGCCATCAGCTCGTCTCGAATGATTCGCGCGGTGGCGGATTGGCCCGGAACGTTGATCCGACGCACCAGCCCCCGGTAGCGATCCGCATACTGCCCCAGCGGGGCGTACCGCAGCCAGAGTTTCGATCCGTTTTCGCCGTTCATTTTCGCGTCATCCTCCCACGTTTTCCCCGATACGATGATAACTTTCCGGCGGACCCAGATAGCTGGGTTTGACTCCTCCCAAGCCGACGACAAGCTTCTCCAGCACCACGCCCGGATCGACCATCCAGAACTTCAGAACGTGATATCCGGATTTCGAGATCGTCTGCCTCGATTCAACGACGTGAATATTGTTTTTCACCATGTGTTCCCAGTCCTGCTGCGTAGTGTTCGCCAGCGCGTCGATCACTTGCGGCGGCTGATCGTCAAAGGAAATAGCCAGCCGCAGACCCCGGCCGGGAACGAACGCCTGCGTCGGCGCAATCATCGCATAGACATCCACCGCAACGGGATCAAACAGATACATCCTGTATTGCAGGCAGGGCGAATTCAGCGGCGGCCCAGCGCTCGCCGCGGTGTCGGGGAATATCGTCATGGCCGACAGCGTGCGGCCATAATCCTCAATCCGATCCCACCGGGCCGAGCCGGTGTCGGTTTTTCCCGTGAAATGTTCCGCTTCGATTGATACGCATCCCTCGGTCTCCACAAATCCGTGCAGCGTATCCCGGGTAACTTCCGTCGGGTTCACGATCTTGACGGTGACTGTAACCAGATCAGCATTCGGACCGGCGATGATCACGCTGCCGCTGTTTGATCCCGCGGGCGCTTTGCTCCAATCAACGCTCACCCAAAGGCGCAGCTCTTTATCGACGGAGCCTTGAGCGCGGCTCAAAGCGATCCACGGCTCGCTAGCGGTGGCCGTGAATTCAAACGGCGTCCGCCCTCGGTTAAACACGTCGATATATCGGCTCTGACGATTGAAGGCGTCGATCTCCGCAAGAACAGGATTGCCCTCCGCCCCCGGCCACGCCAGCGCCGAACCTTCTACCGCCACCCCCATCTTCGCTTCCTTCGGCACATCGATCTCGGTGACCCTGGGCATGGAATTCTTCGGCGGCTGCTGCCAGCCCCTATAACCGATCCGCGTCTGATCCATCATGTGGTCCCACTTGCCGCCGGCCAGCACGTGGTTGTAATAATCCGACATGTCCTGGTCCGCCTTGAACAGCGCCCTCGCCTGGTCCGCAAAATCGTTGGTGCTGGCCCGTCCCTGGCTTGCGTACAGCCGGTTCTTCGCCACGGCGATGTACAGATCGGCCACCGTGGCATACGCCTTGGCAGGGTGCAGCACCAGTTCGTAAAACGCATCCTTCGCGTTATCCGGCAAGCGGCTCTGGATTTCCTCCGCCTTGTCCGTCAGCGATTTGAAATCCGCTTCAACCCGGTCCGCTTCCTGGTAATTCACCAGACTGAACGTATCCGGGCTGAGCAGTTCCGGCTTACATCTGCCGTTATATTTCGTGTATTTGGAAATCAGGTCGGCAATCTCCGCGGCGTGTTCCGGCCCGAATTCCCGCTCGGCCCACAGCCGGGTGTATTCCAGGTTGTTGTCATGGGTCCATTTCCCGGGGTCCCACGCCAAACTCAGAAAATACTCGATGGGAAACTCTTTGGTCTTGAGACTCCCGACGTTCACGATCCATATCCGATCCGCCCCGTAACTGTGCGCCAGCGTCATCTGCTCCCAAACCTTGGAGATCGGGTTGGTGTTGTTCCATTTGTAATTCCGCGGTCCGCCGACGTAGTCGAAGTGATAATAAATCCCGGCCCCGCCGCCGCGGGCGCGCTCGGCCTCCGTAGGCAGCCGGCGAATATTTCCCCAGTTGTCGTCGCACCAGAGCAGCGTGACATCGTCGGGAACGCGCATTCCCTTCTCGTAATACTCCTGCACCTCCTTGTACAGCGCCCAAAGCTGCGCCACCTTCGACGGATCCGGATTGACCCGATTCGCGATGATCTTCCTCTGATCCGCCACGATTCTTTCCAGCAGGGCGACGTTGGCGGACATATCGCCCCCCTCGACCATCGGCATGTCGCCGTCGCCGCGCATACCGATCGTGATGATGCTCTCGTAATCCTTGTTGCGCAAAATACCCGCGTCCCAAAACGCGCGAAGCGTTTCCTCATTGGTCGCATAATTCCACGGCCCTTTGCCGTGCCGCTTCCATTCCTGCTGAGCCCGAACCATCGGCTCGTGATGCGACGTGCCCATCACGATCCCATATTCATCCGCCAGCTTCGGATTCAGCGGATCGTCCTCGTTGAACGCGCTGTTCCACATGGCCGGCCAGAGGTAGTTCGCCTTCAGCCGAAGCAGCAACTCGAAGACCTTTTCATAAAACCGATGGTCATAACCGCCGTAATTCTCCTTCACCCAGCGGGTGAGCGACGGCGCTTCATCATTCAAAAAAATTCCGCGATACTTCACCGTCGGCGGCCCCTGCGCGTATTTCCCGGGCTTCACAAAAATCGCATCCTTATGCGCCACAGGAACATCCGCCCACCAATACCAGGGGGACACCCCCATCTGCTCGGAAAGATCATAAATGCCGAAAATGGTCCCGCGCTTGTCGCTTCCAACAATGACCAAAGCATCCGCCACATTTGGCAGCGGCGCGGGCACGACCTGGAGAAAGAAAGATTCCCACTTGCCGGCGATTTGCCGCGGATCGATCTTCCCATCGTGGATCAGCCGATCGATGATTCGGCTCTTCCCGAGGGTCCCCACAATAATCGCGTGGCTCCCCAGCCCCGCTTCGTCATGAACGATCGCCGCGGTGCAATCGGTGACGCGGCCTATATCGGCCTGCAAATCATTCACCGCGCGCACAACGCCGGCATAGTCGTCCGAATCCACGTAAAGATTCGCCGCGGTCTTCGCCTGCACGATGGCGAAATCACCGCTCTGCGCAGAATTCTCGACATATCGTTGCTGGCCGATGGCGAAGCAATCTGGCACAAAGATGAGCAAAGATAACAGAAAGCCCAGGCATTTAGCGGTCCACCGCGGGGCGCCGGGTTCGCTGACTTCGCCGCTGAGGGTTGCCGTCATTGTTCACGTCCAACGTAAGCGTTTACTCCCGCGGAAAATATACCGTTTTCCCGCGGGCGAGTGACCTTCCGCCGCTGCATAAAAGATTAAGCGATTTTGGGCTTTGCCACAATCCGCCGGTCATGCGCTGATTGGAAATGCCAGACTCAGACAATCCCGGCAGGCAGCGAGATCATGCATGTACCTGCCGTCGTCCCCTATCGCGCGGATGAACCGAGGCCGGCCCAAACCGGCGCTTGGTCTCGGTCTGATGTCCTCTCATCGCCGGCGCGTGAGGCGCTGCGTGAGGCACATGGCGTAGGGCATGGGGCGGCGCGTGAGGCGCCGCATGAAACGGCGGGGGAGATGCGTTCGCCGGCTCGCCTTGATAAACCGGATGGTCGTTCCTGACCGGAATGGATCGACGGATCAGCTTCTCGATGAGTTTTAGGTTCGGCCGTTCCTCGCGATCGCAAAAGGAAACAGCTTCGCCCGTCGCCCCCGCTCGGGCCGTGCGGCCGACGCGGTGAATGTACGTTTCCGGCTCATGCGACACGTCGAAATTCACCACGTGCGATACGTCGTCGATGTCGATTCCGCGCGACGCGATGTCCGTCGCCACCAGCACCGGCGTCTTGCTCGCCCGGAAGTTTTCCAGGGCGCGTTGCCGGGCATTCTGGCTCTTGTTGCCGTGGATGGCTTCCGAGCGGATCCCGTAACCTTGCAGCTGCCGAACCACCCGGTCCGCGCCGTGCTTGGTGCGCGTGAAGACGATGGCCCGCGACATCGGCAACTTCCCGACCAGATGCGCGAGTAAAGCGGGCTTGTTGCGCCTCTCAACAAAGTAAACCGATTCCTTGATCCCGTCGGCCGTCGAGCAGGCCGGCGCGATCTGCACGCCCGCCGGGTTGCGCAAAAGCGAATCGGCAAGCCGGCGGATTTCCGGCGGCATCGTCGCCGAGAACAGCAGCGTCTGACGCTGCGCCGGCAGACGGGAAACGATCTTTCGAATGTCGTGGATGAAGCCCATGTCGAGCATTCGGTCCGCTTCGTCCAGCACCAGCGTCTCCACGCCGCGCAGGTCCGCGTGGCCCTGGCCCATGAGATCGAGCAGCCGGCCCGGCGTCGCGACCACAATATCCACGCCCTGGCGCAACGCCTGCACCTGCGGGTTTTGATTCACGCCGCCGAAGATCACGGCCATGCGAAATCGGACGTGTTTGCCATAGGTGCGAAAATCCCCGGCGATCTGGCTCGCCAACTCGCGCGTCGGACAAAGCACCAGACAGCGTGCCCGCGCCCCGCGCCCGGCCGGCGATGGCGCGGAATTAAGACGATGAAGGATCGGCAGCGCGAACGCGGCCGTCTTTCCTGTGCCCGTCTGGGCGCAACCCAGCAGGTCGCGCCCGGCGAGTACGTGGGGAATCGATTGCGCCTGAACGGGCGTGGCAAGTGTGTAGCCTTCCGCGGCAACGGCGCGGAGCAGCGGCTCGGCGAGCCGCAAATCAGCGAATTTCATGAACGGTCCTTTGGGTGGACAATGCGCACCGCAAGGGCCACGGCTAAACGCCGAAGAAATGCCGGTAGATGCGCTGCAACTGAGCTCAGAACAATCAGGAATGTGCCTTGAGGGCAATGCTTCGTGAAGGGTCAGGCGGGCAGTTGACTTGAACAGTATAGCATATCGACACATCATCCAGCAAGCTTGCGTGGAAAATTATGAATCGCGATACACGCCATGTTCCCGTGCTGCTCGGCGCGCTGCTGGATATTCTCAGGCCCCGCCCGGGTCAGATTGTCGTGGACTGCACCTTGGGCCTCGGCGGCCACTCGGCGGCAATTCTGGAGCGGATCGCGCCGACCGGCCGGTTGATTGGAATCGATTTCGACCCCGCCAACATTGCACTCGCGAGGGAGACGCTTGCGAAAATCGGCGGCCTGTTCGAGCTGCATCACGCCAACTTCGCGGCCCTGCCGACGATACTCGCCCAAGCCGGCGTGGATCGAGTGGACGCAGTGCTGGCCGATCTTGGTGTGGCCAGTCCGCAGATCGATGATCCGTCCCGCGGATTTTCCTACCGTCATCCCGGGCCGCTGGATATGCGGATGGATCCCACGCGCGGCCGCGCCGCCGCGGCGATCATTAACCAAATCCCACAACATGAGCTGGAATCGGCGCTGCTGGAACTCGGCGACGAGACCGACGCGCCGCGGATTGCCGAGCTTGTCGCCCAGCGCCGAAAATTCCGTCCCATCACCACGACCCAGGAATTGACCGCCATCGTTTGCCAGGCGCGCGACTTCACGCTCAAGCGAGCCGCCGGGGCGAAGCTTCATCCAGCCGCCCGAACTTTCCAGGCCCTGCGCATCCTGGTCAACCGCGAGTTGGCCAACCTGGATCGGCTGCTCGCGGTCGTTCCAAAATGTCTCAACCCCGGCGGCGTCGCCGCTGTCGTCAGCTTTCACAGCGGCGAAGACCGTCGCGTGAAGAGCGCATTTCGCGACGGCCTGCGCGGCGGCATCTACAGCCGAGTCAGTCCCGACCCCGTGGTGGCCGATGATGCGGAGCAGAAACTCAATCCTCGGTCGCGATCGGCCAAACTTCGATGGGCGAAGCTCCGTTGAGGTTATTCTTCAGTTTAAGGTGTTATGACGGACACAGCGGACGTGGCAATCATCGGCGGCGGGGCGGCCGGGCTGGCGGCGGCGATCTTCGCGGCACAGGCGACCAGCGCAGCCCGCCGCATCGTCCTTCTCGACGGCGCTAAAACGCTGGGCGCCAAGATTCTGGTCTCCGGCGGCGGGCGCTGCAACGTCACCCATGATTCGGTCACCCCGGAGGATTTCAATGGCTCTCGCCCGGTCGTGCGCAACATCCTGGCGGCCTTTCCCGCGTCGGCCACGGTCGATTGGTTCGCTTCGATGGGCGTGCAACTGAAGCGCGAAGAGACGGGGAAACTTTTCCCGGTGGCGGACTCCGCTCGCGTGGTCCTCAACGCGCTGCTGCGCCGGTGCGGCGAATTGGGAGTCGAAATCCTCTGCGGCGTCCGCGTGAACGGAGTATCACCGCCAACTTCACTGGATCCGCATTTCACGGTTGAGCATGACGGCGGAAGCATTCGGACCGCTCGCGTGGTCATCGCCACCGGCGGGCGTTCGCTTCCGCGCAGCGGCAGTGATGGATCGGGATGGGAAATCGCCCGCCGCCTGGGGCATAGTCTCACGCCAACCTACGCGGCGCTGGTGCCCTTGGTGCTGGAAGAGAAATTCTTCCACGCCGGCCTGGCTGGAATCGCACAGGAGGTGCAGCTTCAGACGTTCGCCGGCGGCCGGCTCATCGACCGCCGCCGGGGAAGCCTGCTCTGGACGCACTTCGGCATCAGCGGGCCCGTGGCGATGGATGCCAGTCGTCATTGGGTGATGGCGCACGAATCGGGCGCGCAAGCGCGGATGGAATGCAATCTTCTGCCGCCGGAAAGTTTTGAAACCGTCGAGAAGTGGCTGGTCGATCTGGCGTCATCGCGGGCGCGGATGTCCCTCGCCGGCGCCATTGCAACGCGATTGCCCCAGCGTCTCGCCAAGGCCATCGTCATTCACGCCGGCATCGACCCGGCTGTCGTCTGCGGGCAATTATCTCGCCAGGCGCGGCGACAGCTCGTTGGTTCCCTGACGGCGCTTCCATTGCCGATCCTTCGGCACCGCGGCTGGAATTACGCGGAAGTCACCGCCGGCGGCGTGCCCCTCGACGAGATCAGCTACCGCACGATGGAATCGCGAAAGGTCCCCGGTTTGTATCTGGTCGGCGAGATGCTCGACTGCGACGGCCGAATCGGCGGGTTCAATTTTCAATGGGCATGGGCAACCGGCCATCTTGCCGGGAAAGCGGCCGGAGCGGCGTAACCTTTGTGCGGGCTGCTGCGCATCAGCCGCTGAAATCGTACACGCGCACGCGCCGCCAATGCGCCTTGTTCCGGTCGATGAATTCCAGGTGAAGTGCGTGTTTCTGATACACGTCATGCGCCGCCGCATCCGGTAACACGACCGCCAGCGCAACCGCGTATGAATTATCGACGACATCCCGCGCCGTGCCGGCCGGCTCGCCCGCCCACAACTGCTTGACTCCCGGGATTCGACTCAGAAGCGAGCGGCAATCCGCCACCAGTCTTTCCTTCGCCGCTGCCGGCGTGCCCGCTTTCAGCCAGAAATAAACGTGATGGATGAACATGGATGTCCTCACTTCCCCGCATACCAAAACGCCCGCCGCCAGTTGTGCTCCCATAGCCTCTTCTGAAGTTCCAGCGGCATATCCGGCAGCTCGCTCACCGTGCAATTCATCTGGGCCTGGTTCGCGTTGCGGATGCCCGCGATGACGGTGCCCACCGCTTCCTCGGCCAATACAAACTTCAGCGCCGCCTGCGGCATCGTGTACGCGCTTCCGGCAATTTCCGATTTGATTTTCTCGGCCCGGTCCACCGCGCGGGCCAAACGATCGCCGGCAAAATAATTCCGCCGAAAATCATCCGCTTCAAACACCGTGGTCCTGCTGAATCTTCCCGTCAGCGACCCTTCATCAAATGCCACCCGGACGATGATTCCAACGCCCTTTTCCTTGGCCACTGGAAGAATCTGCGCCGCCGGTTCCTGCTCAAAGATGTTATAGATGACCTGCACCACATCCACCCATCCACCTCGCATCAAATCGACAACGCAATTCTGATCGTGCTCCGGCGTCGAGATTCCGATCGATCGCAGCTTTCCCTCCTTTTGCATTTTCCGCAGAATCTCCAGTGGTTTTGGATCGTCGTTCCACGCACGGGTCCAGGTGTGCAGCTGCAAAATGTCCAGGCAGTCCACGCCCAGGTTCTTCAGCCGCGTGTGCACGTTCTCCCGCAGATATTTCTCCGAGTACCGATCCTCCCAGCGTTCGCGCGGAAACGGCGGCCATTTCCCATCGGCCGGCGGCGTTTTGGTGGCCACGTATATTTTCCGGCCCCCTCGCTCCCTGAGCACTTTGCCAATCAGCCGTTCGCTGCGTCCGTCGCCGTAGCCGGCGGCCGTATCGATAAAATTGACGCCCAAATCGAGGGATTTGTGCAGCGCCTGGAGGCTGTCGGCATCATCCTGCTTGCCCCAGTTCCCACCGATGGCCCACGCGCCGAAGCCGATCTCCGACACGTCCCAGCCCAGTGGCCCGAATTTCCGATATTTCATTGCACCACTCCAAAATGTTGACCCGGCGCCGCGCCGCCGTCGTAGGGCGGCAGCGCTTATGATACTTCGTTTCAAATCTCGACCCAATCCCTCTTCGAGGGACATAAAGGGGTCATCCTGTAATGCCACGAAGTTAGCTCATATCTTTGTATTTGGCGTAGAGTTGTGATTTGAGTTCGGTCCGGGGTGAGGTCATATAGGGAAAATGTTTCTTCCGGCCTTTAAGCG